>Ga0068855_100002244_pt1 | contig 23880 bp, 17 predicted proteins | sample KBSCornC52_FD_66592 | JGI IMG/M metagenome (GOLD analysis project Ga0068855, IMG submission 66592) | Corn rhizosphere microbial communities from Kellogg Biological Station, Michigan, USA - KBS Corn C5-2 | ecosystem: Host-associated > Plants > Roots > Rhizosphere > Soil ...
ACGCGTCTCCCGGCAACGCGTCTCCCGCAGTCCGCGGGCCGGCCATGATTGACGTCGCAACACTCGCAGGCGTGTCTCACCAGACGGTTTCGCGCGTCATCAACAACCATCCGAGCGTCAATCCGACGACGCGCACCCGAGTGCTCGCTGCGATCGAACAACTCGGATATCGCCGGAACAGCGCGGCACGCGCCTTGGTCACCGGACGCTCTCAGACGCTCGGCGTCGTCACGTTGAACAGCACGCTCTACGGCCCGGCCTCGACGCTGTATGGAATTGAGCAGGCAGCGTTGGAATCGCAATACTTCATGACCGTTGCAAGTTTGCGGTCCACAGACCGCCACGCCGTGCGGCAGGCGATCGATCGCCTCGTCGACCAGGGCGTCGACGGGGTCGTCGTCATCGCACCGCTCGTCTCCGTTGCCGATGCGCTCGCCGACCTTTCGCACGAGTTGCCCCTCGTCGCCGTCGAAGGCGATGCAGATGCCGACGTCGACGTCGTGACTGTTGATCAATATGCTGGCGCGCAATCAGCGACCAGCCATCTGCTCGAGCTCGGTCATCGCACGGTGTGGCACGTGGCCGGCCCGAACGATTGGCTCGAAGCCCGACAGCGCCTGGCCGGCTGGCGTTCGACCCTGGCGGAGGCGGGTGGTGAAGTACCTCCTCCGCTCACCGGCGACTGGAGCGCGCGATCCGGGTACGACTGCGGTCGGGTGCTCGCCAAATTGCCTGAAGTGACAGCGGTATTCGTGGCGAATGATTCGATGGCCGTCGGCGTGCTACGTGCATTTCATGAGTACGGTCGTGACGTACCGAATGACATCAGCGTGGTGGGCTTCGACGACATCCCCGAAGCGGCCTATTTCACGACCCCGCTGACAACTGTGCGCCAAGATTTCGGCGAGGTCGGACGACGCAGTCTGGCGCTGCTGCTTGATCAGATCGAGTCGGGTCGCCGTGTCAAGAAGAGGCAGGTCGTCGAGAGCACTCTCGTTGTCCGGGCAAGTACCGCGGCTAGTACGCGGTCGACAGGGCAGAAGAGGCCAGCGGGCTTACGTAAGTCGAGCACGCGCGCTACGCCGTAGCGTTCACGTCCTCGTCGATTCAGTACCGAGACAGCCCATGGGCTAGCCGGTAATAGGCCTGGTTCCAACGGAGTTCGCGGGCGAATCGGCTCGACGTAGTCGTCGCATCGATACGCACAAGCTCGATGTCGGTCATGACGGCGAAGTCTTCCAGGGCCTCGATTCCTACAGCAGTTGTGAATGCTGTGTGGTGAGGGCCGCCGGCTATCAGCCAAGACTCTGCAGAGGTGCTCAGGCTCGGCGCCGGTTTCCACACCGCATGGGCCACCGGGAGACTGCGCAGCGGCTCGTCGGGTGGCACGATCTCAATGTCGTTAGCAACCAGTCGAAATCGATCTCCGAGGTCAATCAGGCCGACCACGAATCCCGGGCCAGGCTTCGCCTCGAAAACCAGCCGCACTGGGTCCTCGCGACCGCCGATGCCGAGCGGATGGATCTCACAACGGGGCCGAGCAGCTGCGATCGACGGGCACACCTCCAACATGTGCGCACCGAGGATCTTGGGCTCACCGGGACCGAAGTGATACGTGTAGTCCTCCATGAACGACGTTCCGCCGGGACGATCGCCGGACATCACCTTCATGAGCCGCACCAGAGCGGCCGTCTTCCAGTCTCCTTCGCCGCCGAACCCGTAACCGTCGGCCATCAACCGCTGCACTGCAATTCCCGGCAGTTGACGCAGCCCGCCGAGGTCTTCGAAGTTCGACGTGAATGCGGTGAATCCGCCTCGTTCGAGGAAGGTGCGCAGGCCGATCTCCAACTGGGCCGCGTAACGCAGGGACTCGTGCTGCTCGCCGCCCTTCGCCAAGGATGCAGCCACGTCGTAGCACGCCTCGTATTCGGCGACCGTCGCATCGACGTCCGACGCTGCAACGCCGTCGACGACCTCGACGAGATCGTTCACGCCGTAGGTATTGACGGAAACACCGAGTCGAAGCTGGGCCTCGACCTTGTCACCTTCGGTGACCGCGACGTCGCGCATGTTGTCGCCGAAGCGAGCTAGCCGCAGATTGCGCGCTGCGTGCAATCCAGATGCCGCCCGCACCCAGGTCTCGATACGGTCAAGGACGGCCGGGTCACTCGTGTGGCCGACGACCGTCTTCCGCGCGATCGCCATCCTGGTCTGCAGATATCCAAACTCGCGGTCCCCATGCGCAGCCTGGTTCAGATTCATGAAGTCCATGTCGATGCTGTCCCACGGCAGCGACTCGTTGGCCTGCGTGTGCAGGTGCAACAGCGGTTTCCGCAGCACGTCGAGCCCGGCAATCCAAGCCTTTGCCGGCGAGAACGTATGCATCCAAGCGATTACGCCGATGCAGTTGGGCGCGGCACTCGCATCGATACATGCTCGCCGGATCGCGTCCGCACTCGTAAGCACCGGCTTCCAGGCGACGCGGACGCCGACACCGAGACCGCCGGCTACCTGCCCGTCAACGAGCTGCAGATCCCTTCGCCGGCCGTCGTTAAGTGCAGCAACGACTGCCGTCGACTGATCGGCAACTTGACGCAGGGTGGCATCGCCATAGAGATCCTGGCTGCCCGTTAAGAACCAGCACTCGAGCTGCTCACTATCGCGAGCAGCCGGATCGATAGCGGTCATGACGCCCACATCGCGTGACCGAGCCTTGCGAGCGGTGCGGTTGCCAGCGGCGCGGCGACCGGACCGCTTGACGCGCTGGTGAGTTCAATGTGGAACATCGTCTTCTTTCCTACTGAGCGACACGAGTGAAGCAGTTCAAGGCAGCGTGACCGCGGCACCGCCATTCCGTGCCACAGAGAGGACGCGATAACCGACAGAAACCTGGCGACCCGCTCGAACCGTCTAGATGTTAGCGCGCACAGGTAAGGCTGACAACAGAAATGCGCAATCTGACCGACCGATGCAGTGAATGGACAGGGAGCAGGTCACGGAGAGGACACGATTACCGCGGCACGGCCTGGAAGGTCTTGACCTGACCGATGTTAGCGTGCACAGTTCTTCGCTGAAGGTACCGTGCGATCTCCTGGCACGCCCCGATCCGAGCGTAGTTGGGCCTCATCCCTGGACTTTTCCGAATCCGCGGTCGGGAGGCTCCAGATCCGTTCCTCCTATCCGGACCAAAGAACCGAAAGGAAGCTCAGCAATGTCTGCACCCAAGCGCATTTCAGCGCTCGTAGCCGTCGCGCTGCTCGCTGCGGCGTGTTCGTCGTCCAAACCTTCTGCGTCGTCGCCGACAACAAGCGCCGGATCGACAGCGCCGGCAACGTCGGCAGCGGCGAGCACCCCGGCAGCGGCATCAACGCCGGGAACTGCCGCGAGTTCCGCTCCGGCGCCTGCGGCCTCTGCCGGCGCCTCGTCTGATATTGCCTTCAACCAGGCGAATCTGGACAAGCTCGATGCAGCACTCAAGTCCGCGATGAGCGGCAAGGATCTGTCGAAGGTGAAGATCGCCATGGTGGTCAACGTGGCGGCTGACTACTGGAAGGCAGGCCAAGTCGGCTTCCTCAAGGGGTGCTCAGATCTCGGCATTTCGAGCAGCAAGTGCACGTACTTCGCGCCGCCCAACGGGAAACTCACCGAGCAGACGTCTGAACTCGAGACGCTTGAATCGCAAGGCGTTACGGCCTACTCGATCTCGGCGATCGACCCGAAATCGGCAGCTGGCACGATCCACAAGGACGTGTCCAAGGGAATCTTCGTCTTGGCGATCGACTCACCGCTGCCCGGCACCGACGCGGCTGGCTTGTACTTGGGAACGCCGAACTACGACGCAGGTACGGCTGCAGGTAAGGCGATGGTTAAGGCGCTGAACGGCACCGGCAAGGTGGCCATTCTGGTCGGCTCGCTGACGGCCCTCAACGCAGTCCAGCGGATCCAGGGCTTCACCGACGCGATCAAGGGCACCGGAATCACCGTGGTGCAAAAGGTCAATGACAACCTGTCGGCAAGCACGGCGACGTCGGATGCGGAGACGATTCTCGCGAACAACCCCGACGTGAACGGCCTTTACGGCGTGTACTCCTATGACGGCCCGGCACTGGCACAGGCAGTGAAGTCGGCGAACAAGACCGCGACGGTGCACATCGTGTCTGACGACTCCGACGCGCAAACGCTCGGCTTCATCCAAGACGGCACCATTTCCGGGACGATCGTGCAGATGCCTTACCAGCAGGGCTACACGGGCGCTTACATCATGGCTGCCGTGAATGTGCTCGGCAAGGATGCCACGATGGCGATCGTCAAGCCTTACCTTTCGTCGGACGGCTCGACACTGAGCTCGGGAGTCGGCACCCTTAACAAGGCCGACCTCAGCGATTACCAGGCACTCGCCCAGTCGCTTGGCATCAGCTAGCACGATGACGGTCACTGACGAATCCCGTAGCCGCGCGGTTTCCGCGCGGCTACGGGGCGTGCACAAGTCTTACGGTCAGGCTCGGGTCCTCGACATTCCGTGGCTTGAGATTCACGCAGGTGAAGTCACCGGCGTGGTCGGCGAGAACGGCGCGGGTAAGTCGACCTTGATCGGCACTTTGTCGGGAAACGTCAATCCCGACGGCGGTGAAATCGAGATCGGCGACATGCTGCTGAGTCTTGGATCCACCGAGTCAGCAGGCCGACTCGGGGTCGCGCTGGTCTCGCAAGAATTTCCGCTGGTAGGCCAACTAAGCGTCGCCGAAAACATGTTGCTCGGCCGCCGTCCACGCGGCTCCAAGCGCCGGGTGCTCGTCGACCGGCGTGCGCAACGCGCTGAAGCGGCCGCGATGATGGAAGAAATCGGGCTCTCGCCTGCGGAGATCCAGGTTACGCGCGAGGTTCGTAGCCTGCCGGTGCCAACGCGGCAGATGCTCGAGATCGCGAAAGCCTGGGGACGCGAGCCGACTCTCCTGATCCTCGACGAGCCCACGTCGTCGCTCGGTCCTGTCGAGGCGCAGATGGTGTTGGGTCTTGCCCGGTCGCTGGCTGACCGAGGCGGAACCGTACTGTTCATCGGTCATCGCCTCGATGAAGTACGCGCCGTTAGCGATCGCATTCTGGTGTTGCGAAATGGCAGCCTCGTGGCGGATCTCAACCCCGAAGACGCGACTGAGGAACGACTTGTTCGCGAGATGGTTGGCTCCGAGTTCACCAGGTCGGAACCCAAAGCGAAGCTGATCGAAGAAAGAGTGCTGTTCCGCGCTGAAGGCTTGACGGCCGACGGCCTCGGACCTGTAGACATCGAGTTGCGCGCCGGCGAGGTGCTCGGTGTTGCCGGCCTGATGGGATCAGGGCGAAGCCGGTTGATCCATACGGTCGCGGGAGCGCAGCCGGCCACCGGTGGCCGAATGCAACTCGACGGGCAGAACTATTCCCCACACGGGCCAGCAGACGGTGCAGCTGCCGGAATAGCGTTGATTCCTGAAGACCGCAAGCAACAATCGCTGGTCCTCTTTGCTCCGATCCGGTCGAACGTTACGGTGTCGATCCTGCGCAGGCTCAGCAGCCACGGAATCCTCACCACAAAGTCCGAACGTGCAGCGGCGAAGGACATCACTGCCAACGTGCACGTACGAATGCAGTCGGTCGATCAGCCGATCGGTTCGCTGTCGGGCGGTAACCAGCAGCGGGCGATCTTCGGCCGCGCCTTTGCGAGCGAGCCGACCCTGTTGCTTCTCGATGAGCCGACCCGCGGTGTCGATGTCGGCGCCAAAGCCGAAATCTACGAGTTGATCGACCGCGCGGCGAAGCAGGGCATGGCCGTGCTCGTCGCGTCTTCCGAGCTCGAAGAACTGCTGTGGATCTGCCACCGCATCGCGGTGATGAACCACGGTCGTGTGGTCGACGTCGTCGACCGCGAGGACGCCACGAAAGAACGAATCATGACCGCCGCAGCCGGCACCGGCTCGCGATTACTCGAAACCTCGGCAACCGCGGAACTCTCGACAGCCGAGCGCGCGTCACGAACGGAGCTTTAGCCATGGAGACCCAGACCATCGCGCCTGCTCGACAAGTCGCGCCCAAAAGTAGATTCACGATGGCTGACGTGCTTCGAAAACTTGCCGCATCGCCTGAGGCTGGCGTCGTCACCGCCTGCGTGTTCGTATTCGTCTGCATCGGCCTGGCCGCGCCGACCTACACGCACACCGGGAACTTGCAGGTGATGGGCCGAGACCTCGCGCAGATCGGCATCCTGGCGATTGGCGAGGCGCTCGTCATCCTCACCGGCGGCATCGACTTGTCGGTCGGCGCATTGGCCGGCCTGGCCGGCATCCTCGCTGCGTGGTTCAACGTGCGCGAAGGATTGCCCGGGCCGGTCGCGATCGTCGTGACCTTGCTGATCTGCGGTGCGGTCGGGCTATGGCACGGCGCAATGGTCACCCGGCTGAAGGTGGCGCCGTTCGTGATCACCCTCGTCACGTTTACGGTCGCCCAAGGTCTCGCGCTCGCGATCACGACAGGTACGCCGATCAACGACATCTCGTCGCTGTTCAGCCGGGTGAGTTCCTTTCAGATCGGCGCCATTCCGCTACCCGCTGTAATTTTCGTCGGCACCGCGCTGATCGCCTGGTTCGTGCTCGAACGCACCTACGTCGGACGCCAGCTCTATGCGGTGGGCGGCAACACCGAAGCCGCTCGACTGGCAGGCATACCGGTCGCCCGCCGCACCACACTTGCCTACGTCGCGAGTGCCATGCTCGCAGGAGTAGTTGGCGTCCTGGTGATAGGACGCATGAATGTCGCCGACCCGTCCGTAGGTGGTAGTGGTTGGGAGCTGACGGCAATCGCCGCCGCAGTTGTTGGCGGGGCAGCACTTACCGGCGGCGAGGGCCGGATTCTCGGCATCGCGGCAGGCGCGATCTTGCTCGAGCTGATCAGCAACGGCCTGCTTGCGCTTCGGGTGAGCCCGTACGATCAGCAAATCGTGCAAGGCGGCGTGCTCGGCATCGCGATCTTGGCCGATCGCCTGCGCGCCAGGCGGTTCGGCCGCGAAAGTCGTTGACTACATCGGGTGTCGATACGTCCGACGATGCACTGGCTGGCACGCGTGCGTGATCCTTGGACATCGTCCAAGGATTTGGCGTGTCTCACAATTAGACTGTGAATGTCCAAGAAAACTCCTACCGATGTCCGTAGGGCAATGACCTGAAAAGCGGTATCTGGCGCTGATCCTGGGTCATTGGTGGACTCAACTTCGTCATGCGGTCGCCGATTACTCCCTCGTATATTGCGATGAACGCGGAGATATTCGACGGCGTGCCGGTGATAGCTGGCGAGGAGATTCACATGAGTGCTCAGATTCGTCGGACCGCACGTGTGGGTTCATGGCGTCGCATTCAGGTGGCGGAAGCCGTGTGGGCAGCAACAACCGCGCCGGCGCTGGCCTCGGTCGTCGTCCGCGCCTACGGGCTCGGCTGGGTTGTGATCGTCATGGGGAGCACGGTGGGTGTTCTTGCGGCTGCGTACGCGGTCGCCACGTTGGACGCTGACCGGCGAGAAGTCGCGAAAGTCACCAACGTTCTCGGTCGAGCCGCCGGCGGCGACTTGACGGTGGATATCGAACAGGGTCGGCCTGCGACGACCGAACTTGCACGCTCTGCGGCGTCGCTGCTGGGACTGCTCCGGGAAACCGTCGGGCTACTGACCAGAGGATCCGCAGAATTGTTCTCCGGCGCCCGAGAACTTCGAGACGTTAGCGACACGATGTCGTCGACGGCCGAAGTCACTGCGACGAGGGCGTCTGCGGTTTCTGTCGCGGCCAGTCAGGTTGCCGCAAGTGCGGAGCGGGTCGCCGCTGCGACCGAAGAGTTCGACGCAACCACCAGAGATGTGGCGATCCACGCGGCGGAAGCATCGACGGTCGCCCGAGACGCCAGCCACCAAGCAGATCTGACGAATACGACGGTGACCGAACTCGGCGATGCCTCGCAGCGGGTCGATCGGATCGTCGACCTGATCGGCAACATCGCCCGCCAGACACATTTGCTGGCACTGAACGCCACGCTCGAGGCCGCGCGCGCTGGCGAGGCCGGCCGTGGCTTTGCGGTCGTCGCCGGAGAGGTCAAGCAGCTCGCCGAACAGACAGCCGCAGCAACCGAGAGCGTGAGCGCCACTGTTCGGACGATGCAGAACGGTGCATCGGACGCCGTCCATGCGATTTCTGCGATCACCGGCACCATTGGCAGAGTAAGCGAGACACAAGAATCCATTGCCGCGGCCGTCGAACAGCAGACGATGTCGACCAACGAAATCGGCCGCGGGGCAGCTGAGGCCGCACAAGGCGCAGCCGAGATCGCCGAGAACATCGCGGCCCTTGCCGAGGCCGCCCGTACGACCGCATATGCGGGCGCTCACTCGCGGACGACCGCGGCCGAGTTCGCCGCGTTGGCCGACTCGTTTCGCGCCGTTACTGATCGCTACCAACTCGACGCCCACATGGTCGACACGAGTGCGGTAGCGGCTGGGTCGGTCGTCGCGTCCGTGGCCGTCGTCACCGGCGGCACTACTGTGGTAGCGAATACCGTGCGCGGTGATGGGCTCCACGAGTTCGAGTACCGTGGTGAATGGCGTCACTCCAGCGGAAACATGGAGACCAACGGCACGAACTCTTACAGCTGCAGCCCGGGCGACGTCGCGGTACTTCGGTTTCGGGGCTCAAAAGCCAGCTTCTTCGGTGTCATGGATTCGAACCACGGCCTGGTCGGGCTTTCGGTAGACGGCGCTCAAGAGACCGTCGTCGACGAGTACGCGCCAAGCCGTACGGCAAACGTGCCCCTCTGGGCAAGCCAAGCACTGACACCCGGCGACCACACGCTGACTATTCGCGTTGTCGGCGAGCGCAACCCGATGTCTCGTTATATCTGGGCCGCCATCGAGCGAGTCGAAATCTCCGCGTAGCAACGTCGTGCTGACACTAGTCTCGGTCGTTCAAGTGTCAGCGTTGACCGTACTGATGTTGGTAGCGGGAATAGAGCACGTCGATCGAGTGCGGCTCGATCGGCACCGGCTCACCGAGCAAACGCGCGATGTGCACGGTGCGGGCGACGTCCTCGCACATTACCGCGGCCTTGACAGCCGCACGCGCGTCACGACCGACAGTGAAGACGCCATGGTTCTTCATCAGCACTGCGGGGGAGCGGTGCCCGCGTAGCGTCTCGACTATCCCCTTCCCAATGTCGTCGTTGCCGATGATGGCGAACGGCCCGACCGGTATCTCACCGCCGAACTCATCGGCCATCGCGGTGAGCACGCAAGGAACTGCCTCGCCGCGTGCCGCCCAAGCCGACGCGTACGTCGAGTGCGTATGCACGACGCCGCCGACTTCGGGCATTTCCCGGTAAACGTATGCGTGCGACGCCGTATCACTGGACGGCAAGGCGCTGCCATCGACCACATGCCCGTCACCGTCACAGAGGATCATCCGTGACGGCTCGAGATCGTCGTAGGAGACTCCGCTTGGTTTGATAACGAAGAAGTCGGTGCCGGCAACGCGTGCGGACACGTTTCCCGACGTCCAGACAACCAAGCCCCAACGCACAAGTTCACGGTGCAGGTCGGAGACTGTCGCTCGCAGTTTAGCCACTGACTCATCAGTGACGGCACCCTGAATCACCATGCGTTACCTCCGTCAGCCGGCCTGCGGAGTCGACGCAGGACGTCGTTGGCGCCTCGGCCAAAGTAGTCATGCAGCGTGGAGTACTCGGCGTAAAGCGCGTCGTAAGCGGCATGATTCTTCAGGTCTGGCACGAACGCATTACGGCGGATTTTGCCCATTGCCGCCGAAGCCACTGCCACGTCGGGATAGGCACCGGCTGCGACCGCAGCGTGGATCGCCGAGCCCAGCGCAGGTCCGTGCTCTGCGTCGAGGACCGCTATCGGCATACCGAGAACGTCGGAGTAGATCTGCATGAGGAAGTCGTTCTTCAACAAGCCCCCTGCTGCAACGAACTCATCGACAGCGACACCTGCGTCTTGGAACGTTTCCACGATTTTCCGGGTGCCGAATGCCGTTGCTTCGACGAGGGCCCGGTAAATGTCCTCCGGTCGCGTCGAGAGTGTCAAACCAATGATCACGCCCGAAAGATCGTGGTCGACGAGCACCGAGCGATTACCGCTGTGCCAGTCGAGGGCGACAAGTCGGTGCTCGCCGACTCGTTGATTCACAGCCAAGGCGCTGAGGTGTTCATGGATGTCGAGCCCCCGTGCGGCCGCCGCAGCAAAGTACTCACCCGGCACTGAGGATTCGACGAACCACGCGAAGATGTCGCCGACTCCACTCTGACCGGCCTCATAACCCCACAATCCGTCGATGATTCCGCCGTCGACGACTCCGCACATACCAGGCACCGTTGCCAACACGCTCCCGTTGAGCACATGACAGGTGGAGGTTCCCATCACCGCGAGCAGCTGACCTGGCGCGATTGCTTGAGCCGCGGGCGCGGTGACGTGTGCGTCGACATTGCCGACTGCGACGGCGATTCCTTCTCGAAGCCCGGTCCAGGCAGCGGCTTGCGCCGTAAGCCCGCCAGCTCGCCCTCCTAACGGTGACAGCGAGTGCTGGATCTTGTCGCGGACGAAGCTGGCGAACGCTGGATTCAGCGCACCGAGATAGTCTGGCGACGGCCAGCCGCCGTCTTGGTAAATCCCTTTGTAGCCGGCGGTGCAGATATTGCGAGTCTCGGTGCCGCAGAGTTGCCAGACGATCCAGTCGGCCGCCTCGATCCACCGACTCGTTGCGGCGTAGATCTCTGGATCCTCTTCGAGCAACTGGAGCGCTTTGGCGAACTCCCACTCCGCGGAGATCCGCCCGCCGTATCGCGACAACCACGGTTCGCGCCGGGCAGCCGCAAGCTCGTTCACTCGATCTGCGTGCGGTTGCGCAGCATGGTGCTTCCAGAGCTTGACGTAGGCGTGTGGCCGGTCTGCGAACTCGGGCAGCTGCGACAATGGTGTGCCATCGGTCGTCACAGGCAGCACCGTGCACGCCGTGAAGTCGGTCGCGATACCGATGATCTGTTCGGCTGATATACCGCTGGCGGCGATCGCTTTCGGCACCGCCTCGCACAGAACCTCGACATAGTCGTCGGCGCTCTGCAGCGCCCAGCCCGGCGGCAGCGCAGCACCCGTCGTCGGCAGCGCTTGCTCGATGACGCCATGACGATAGGGATGCACGGCACTACCCAGCTCCGAGCCGTCGCTGACACGTACGACCAGTGCTCGACCCGAAAGCGTCCCGTAGTCGACCCCGATCACATAACTGTCTTCGTTAGCGCTAACATTCATGGCATTCGAAGAAGCGTTTTCCTGTGGTTGTTCCACTACCTGGCCCTTCCTGCGATCGTGCTTTGTCGGGTGACCAGATGCGTTCCTACGACGAGCCGCTTCCCGGCTCGCGCGCCCGAATCGATCTGATCGAGCAGGAGCGCCAGACTTCGTCGTCCGACCTCACCGAAGTCTTGACGAACCGTGGTCAACGGCGGCGCGAAGTAGGCGGCCTCAGGGATGTCGTCGAACCCGACGAGGCTCACATCGTCGGGAACCGCGCGGCCGTGTTCGTGAAATGCGCGCAAGACGCCCAACGCCATCGAGTCATTGGCCGCGAAGATCGCTTTCACTTCAGGCATTCGAGCCAGTAGCCTGCCTGCTTCGTAGCCGGAGTGCGGACTCCAGTCACCGACCAACGGCGGTGGCACCTCGACGCCCCTCGCCTCAAGCGTGCTTCGCCATCCAGCGAGGCGTTGGCGCGCTTCAAGCCAATCGGCCGGCCCCGCCACGTGCCACACGGTCTCGTAACCGCACCCAAGAAGGTGCTCGGTGGCTGACTGCGCACCCGCAGTCTGGTCGACGGTTACGACGTCGACGTCGGCGTCGACGTCGCCTTCCACCGCCACCAACGGCAGATCGGTAGGAACATCGGACAGCGCCTCGACGACGAAAACGAGCGGTGCTATGACGACGATTCCCTCGACTCCTTGGTCGACTAGCCGACCGATAGCCTGGCCGACCGCGGCACGGTCGGCCGATTTCAGGCTTGCGACGCTGATCGAATACTGCGACTCCAAAGCCGCCTGCTCGATGCCGTACAACATCGACGCCGGCCCGTACAACGTGCTGTTCAGTGTGACGACGCCTAACGTGCTGGTGCGACCGGTGGCCAACGCACGGGCCGCATTGTTGCGGCGGTAGCCGAGTTCGTCGATCGCGGCGAGCACGCGCATCCGAGTCGTCGACTTGACCCCCGGATGCTTGTTGACGACCCGCGACACCGTCTGGTGCGAAACGCCTGCTAGCCGAGCAACATCGGTCATCGCTGGCCCACGATCCGCCGCGTTCGTCGACTCGACTGCTCCCGGCGTAGTGGCGAGCGCGCGTTGGGATGGGGCGGCCGGATCCGGCCGTGGGCCGTTAGCCACCAGCGCAGATGTCTCTGCGGACGCTGCTCACGAGGCTGGTAGGGAACCGCCGAGTGAGCGCTAACATGACAAAGAATCTAAGCGCTAGCATGCGATCTGTCAATCGGCTGCATCCACTCACCAAAAAGCGCCCAGGTTGAAAGTCGTGGCCATATTTGAAACGTCCGAAATGCCGAAATGCCGGTCCAATGTGACGACGGCGAGCTGGATTTTACCGACGACGAAGCCGACCAGCTCTGCCGCCACTGATCGCCGAGAGGGCTGCGTACTTGAGCAGCTCGACGGCACGCCATCGGCGGATTATGCCATGTGCGGCCCCGACACGGCCTTCTGACGGGAACCGGGTAAACGTGTCGACTCGGGCCGCCCTTCGGCTAGCGCGGGCCGCGGACTTCGGTTAGGTGCGCAAGTGGATCTGCTGGTTGGTGGGACGGGTCATTATGTGCGTTGCCGCATGGCATCTGTGCGGGCGACAGCGGCATGGTCACGACGTCCGCCAAGCTGGCGCGTCGGGTGGCGCCGCCGTGGACACGGACGAGTTCTCCGCGCTTCGCGAGCGTGTGCAGGTCGCGGCGTATGGTTGCTTCGCTTGAACCGGTCAGCGTTGTTAGCTCCTGGACGGTCGCCCATCGGTGGTCGCGGACGAACTGCGCGATCACGTGTTGGCGCAGGGTTGGCATTAGCCGACGGCTGCCTTTTGCGTTGGACACGTAGGCCTTTCTGTGGATCTGTAGTTTCGCCGCGTCGGTTGGTCAGCGAGATAGCCAACGCGAATGCGGCCTATGACGAGTGCGACGCAGGGGGACTCGATGACTGTCGGACGTGCAGTGTCGGGCTGATGATCACGCGGTGCGCCGGCCGACTCGGATCGGCCAACCGTGCGGTCAGCAACTCGACCGCGGCGCGCCCGATTGAGCGTCGCGGCGGGCGGACGGCGCTCAGCGCCGGGCTGAAGAGGCTGGCCACCTCGTCGTCGTAGGCAACCACGGAAAGTCCTGCCGGTACGGAGATCCCGCGTTCCTCACCGCGTTGCACGAGGGCCATCGCCTCGGCGTCGGCATGCACCAGCACTGCCGTCGTCCGAGTTTCGGCGCATCGATCGAGCACCGCGTCGAGCGCTTCGTCGCAGCCCGCCGATTTGGGCGGTGGGACGAGCGCGTCCACCGTGTCGTCGGGGTTCACCCCCAGCTCCGCAAGGGCTTCCAGCCAGCCGCGGCGAACGTGTGGACTCGTCGGGCTCTGCTTGTCCGCTACCAGGCCGATCCTGGTGTGGCCGAGCGAGGCCAGGTGGTGTACGGCAATGGCGGCACCGAGAGCATGGTCGCTGACCACCGACTCCATCACCTCGTGGTGCGGCGCGATCGTTACCGATCGCTCGACCAGCACCACCGGCAAGCCGATGGTCGCGAGCCACGCGATGGTCTCCGTAGTATTGGGAGCGCTGAGGTTGGGCGCGAACATCAAGCCACCGACTCCGACCGCGTCGATCAGGCGGCTGAGCTGCGGTCGGTCGTCGTCGGTCTCGTAAGACGACCCACGAAGTACGACGCGGACATCGCGCGCCGTCGCCGCCTCCTCCGCGCCCCGTACCACGTCGGGCCAGTAGTAGTCGAGGGACGGCACGAGGATCCCGATCGTGTGTTTGACTCGCGGCAGCGCCCGGTGGCCGGATGCCCGAGCGGCGTCCTGATCGAGTGCAGCCTCGACCGGCTCGACGACCTCTTCCTCGGCATTCGGGGTGAATGGGTGCGCCAGCGTGACGCCGCCATGCACGCGACGAGCCCGACCCTCGCTCGCCAGCTGGGCGATGTCGCGCCGGACGGTCACGGCAGTGACGCCGAGAATCTCGGCCAGCTCTGAGACTCGGACCGTCTCTTGGCGCTTGAGCGCATCGAGCAGGCGGCCACGTCGGGCGACCGGTAGCGGTCCTCGCTGGTCGGCCGAGCTCATCGCGCCTCCCGGAGCCGAACAGTGATCGAACCGGTCGCAGCCTCACCGAGGTCGAGACTTAACCGGGTGAGGTGGTCGCCCCATACACGCGAGATCATCGGGTCGTCGAGATCACGCCTGGTCAGAGATGGCTGGATGTGTTGAGGTTCCCAGGTCAAGACCATAGCGCCCGCATTCTCGAGGGCCTCGACGACGACGCTTCCCTCGCCGGCATGCCGAATGTCGCCTGCCAGCAAATATCGAACAGCGTTGCGCGACATCGTATCCAGGGCGGCGTCGACCGCAGGATCAAGTTCCCACGAGTCAGTGACGCTCACCTCGCCGGCCGCGCGGTCCAGGCATGCCGTACGCCACCAATGCCGGACGTCGGGGCGCGGATAGGCACCCGCGAGGTCCATACGGACGCGCGAGCACGTCTCATCGCAAATCATCTCGACGTCACGGGCGGCGGATTCGCGCCCGGGTGCCTGCGCGGTATCTCGGATCACCGGCACCGAGTGCCAGTCGCTTTGCATCGTCCAGATCTCGTAGCGATTGGCGCCGAAGGTCGCCGCCGTGTAGGTCGGGCGCCCTGCATCGACGACGACCGGCACGCCGTTGAGAGCGACGACGACGCTGCCGACGTCGTTGTGGTTGTGGTTCTCCCCGTTGTGGCCACCCTTCACGGCCAGACAGAGCCCACGCGTGCTGCCCTCCATGGTCCGCTCCAGCAGGATCTCTGTGGATTGCAGCCAAACATGGCGCACGAGCGGTGGTTCGGCGGGTTCGGCCTGTGCCCAGGACCGGTCGGTGAGCGCGCGCAGCAGCCGACCAAGCCCGGCATACTCGCTCGCAACCGGTGCGTCAGGACGGCGGTGCGCCAAGGCATGCCGCCGAGCGGCATCGTCACCGGCGGCGACCGCGGCCCGATGTAGCACGTCCCACGGTAGGTCTTCGGATGGCCGCGCCGACCCGTCCGCAACGTTGAGATACCACGGCCCGCCGATGTGCATGCGATGCGGGAAAGCAACCGTGGCTCGCAACGCCTCGATGTCGGTCGCCGGCGAGGTTCCGGTCGTCGCGTAGGCGAGGACGTCGAGGGCCTCGATCGCTCGGCACGCCCCGTTCCACCAATAGGAATAACCCTCGTCGATGGCGCCGTCTGCCGGGAGCGAGGCGACGTAACGGTCGATGCCGTCGATCACGGCGGCCACCAGGCGCGCGCGCTCCGGCGGGTCGTCGACGAGCTGCAGCGCTGCCACCAAGATGTTGCCATGGATCCACGGATTCCAGTTGTGCACCTGGCCGTTGAGGCCGAGCCAGTGCCAGTCGCGGCGCACGGTGAAGGGCTCGAGTACTCGAACCCTCGCTTCGTGCCGGATGCGAGCCCGGAGGCCCGGAATCCGTTCATCGAGTACCTCACCCAGCAGGTGGTCGGCCCACGCCAGTTGCCCGACGACCTCGCCGGCCCCTAGATCGACGAACGTGGAGGTCGCCGTCGGCACCACCGCGCCATGCGCTCGGAAGGTGTTGTCGTGCGCTGGCCAGCACCACGAACTTTGCTCGCATAACGAGATGATTCCATCGGCCACCTCGTCCACCCACGTATCGGACAATGTGACAGCGGCGGCGACGACCGCCCGGGTCAGCCGCTGCTGACGGGCGAAGACGGCCGCCTCGTACTCGGTGCGGTTGCCGTCGCGAAAGTAGCGCGCATATGCGTGTGCCGTCGGCTGCGGCCATGGTGCACCGAGCTCGTGATCGGCAGCCTGCAGGAGGTGACGAAGCGTCGGCTGGTCAGCCGTGCCGTGGTCGCGTGCCCACACCTCACGCACCGTCGCTGGCGGCACCGGCAAGCGGCCGCCATCGGCCAGCCGATCGAGCGTGTCGTCGGGCCGTTCAAATCGCGTCTCTGAGCAGGCCGCAGCCGGCGCGCTGACGAGTCGATCACCGGTTGCCATATCTCCTCGCTGGCGGATCACGAGCGATCACGATCGATCACAGAGCGACCATATCAGATGCGTAACGACGATTGACATACCTCTTTGTGATCGACTTTACTGCTCTTCACTTCATTCGATCAGGCCGACCTACGATGTGATCACAATCTATCCCTCGCCGCTCTTCAGGACGGGGATTTCCCAAAGGAGGGTTCTGTCCCTTGAGCAGCCACCGGCCCCAGGTTCTGTTGGTGATGGATCATCGGACGTTCACCCTTCAGTTCCTCCCGGAGGACCTGCGGCGGCTCGCGGCGATAGCCGATCTTGGGGAGCTGCAGCCCGCCGTGGAACTCGACAGTCCGGACGTTCGGAGCCGGTTGGCAGAGGTAGACGTCTTGATGACGTCGTGGGGCGCGCCACGGCTGACCGAGGAGCGCTTGCTGGCGGCTCCAGGGCTGCGCGCCGTTCTGCACTCGGCTGGCAGCGTGCGCGGGTTCGTCGGCGAGGAGGTCTGGCGACGCGGAATCGTGGTCAGCAGTTCGGCGGAGGAGAACGCCATTCCGGTGGCCGAGTACACGCTTGCCGCAGTGATCATGGCAGGCAAGAAGGCTCCGTTTCTCGCAGCCAGGGCGCATCTGACGCGCGACGGCTGGCACGACGTGGTGGGTCGCGACGATCTGTCGAATCGTTCGCGCACGATCGGGCTGATCGGGTTCTCCCGTATCGGACGGCGAGTCGCCGCGATGCTGCGCACGCTCGACACGGCCGCGGTACTTGTATTCGATCCGTTCGCCTCGTCGGACGAGGTCGCCGAAAGCGGTGCCGAACTGGTCGACCTCGACGACCTGTTGCGGCGCAGCGAGATTCTTTCGCTACACGCGCCGCTATTGCCCGAGACCTACCACATGATCGGCTCCCGGGAGCTGGGTCTGCTGCCCGACGGCGCGACAGTCATCAACACCGCGCGCGGCGCGCTGATCGACCACGATGCATTGGGCGCCGAATGTCGCAGTGGCCGGCTGGACGCAATCCTCGATGTCACAGAACCCGAACCGTTGCCGGCCAATTCGTTGCTCTACGACCTGCCGAACGTCATGATCACGCCGCATATCGCGGGCTCACTCGGTGCGGAGACGCGCCGGATGAGCAACCACGCGATCGACGAGCTCGAACGCTTCGTGGCTGGCGAGCCGCTCCTCACGCCGGTAACTCCACATAGCTTGCTGGCGGGCGCATGAGCATGACCTCTCCCTACACCGGCGTTTCTCCTTACACCGGTTGGACGCGCACGGAATGGGCGGCCCTGGCGGACCGGCTGCTGCTCGCCGTCCGGCCCTATGCGTCGCCCGGCTACGCACATGTCAACCTGCCTGGCCCGCAGGGAGCATACGGGCGGCCCATCGACGGCTTGGAGGGATTCGCTCGCACCTTACTGCTCGCCGGATTCCGGCTGGCCGGCGAAGACGGTAACGACCCGCTAGATCTTGCCGACTGGTACGCGCAGGGCATCGCCAACGGCACCAACCCGGCGGCCCCCGATCGCTGGGTACGGCTCGACGAGCACCCACAGGCCAGGGTCGAGGCGGCGTCGATCGCGCTCGTGCTCGACATGACCCGCCCGTGGATTTGGGACCGGCTCGATCCTGCGGTGCGCGATCGCGTCATCGACTACCTGGCGCCGGCGGCTGGCGGCGTGTGGTATCCGCGTTGTAACTGGATCTGGTTCCGGCTGGTCGTCCAGACTTTCTTGCGTTCCGTCGGGGGCCCGCACAGTCTCGACGAAATGGCCGAAGATCTCGCGACTCACGACAGCTTCGTCAAAAGTGGTGGCTGGCTTTCCGATGGTGACGAGCGCGCGTACGACCACTACGTCGGTTGGGCGCTGCAGTTGTACCCGATTCTTTGGGCTCGAATGGCAGGTGCCACCGATCTGGCCGAGCCGCGGGCCGCGGAGGATCTCGCTCGACTGGATCGCTACCTCCTGGACGCCGTCCGCCTGGTTGGTGCCGACGGGGCACCACTCGCCCAGGGCCGTAGCCTCGTCTACCGTTTCGCCACTGCCGCGCCGTTTTGGGTCGGCGCTGTCGCAGGTGTCCCGTCGACCTCACCTGGCCTGTTGCGCCGGGCCGCGTCGGGCGTCGTCCGTCACTTCGTCGAGCATGGGGCGCCGAACGCCGCCGGTCTGCTGAACCTTGGCTGGTTCGGCGAATGGGTTCCGCTGCGCCAGCGCTATTCCGGCACTGGATCACCGTATTGGGCTGTCAAAGGCATGCTCGGCCTTGCGCTGCCTGCGACCCACCCGGCGTGGACGGCGGTGGAGGAGCCGCTGCCCATCGAGACCGACGACCAGCTCTTCGCGGTGCACGCGCCGGGCTGGATCGTCAGTGGCACCCGCGCCGACGGGATCGTCCGGGTCAGCAACCACGGCACCGACCATGCGGTGGAAAACTCCAGCGGCGCAGATTCCCCTCTTTACGCGCGACTTGGTTATTCAACGGCGACGTTTCCGCAGCTCGACGAACGCAGCTGGACCGACCCGCTCGACCAGTCGGTGGTGCTCCTGGACACCTCCGGTCGCGCCACGCATCGCTCCGGCATGCGCACCCTGACAGTCAGGGTCGACGCCGGCGAATTCCCTGTCGGCGTCGCTGCGTCGACCGACCAGGCCCATTGGGTCACTCCGTCGCCCGATCAAGAGCGCCACGGCAGCGGCTATGTGGGCACCGCCACTCCCGCAGGGTCGCTCGTTACCGTCTCGCTCTTGCGTGGGCCGTGGGAAGTCCGGCTCGTGCATGTTGGCGAACTCGTCGGCTCTGAGACCGAAGTGACGGAGCTGCGGATAGGTGGCTGGGCAGTCTCAGGTACGGACGTGCGAACCGATGCCACAGGCGATGTGGCGATTGCTGAAGGCAACGGATTGATTTCACGAATCTGCGCGATTACACCGGCGACCGAGGCGGCAACGTCGCTGTCTTTCGAAGCTGGCCCGTTGGGCGGGGTCACCGCCACGCCGAACCTGCTGTTTCCTGTGCCGCTGAGTTCTTCTTGGGCCGCGACCGTCGTCGAGCTGACGAAGACGACCTCGCGACCTCTGCACGACCTGACGAGATGCACCGTGGCGATCGGAGGTGACGCTTCGCATTTTGGCACCGCCGTCCGTTGGCCGGACGGCGTCGAAACGCATCACAACCTCGATCTGCTCGCAGAAACTTGCGCCGGAATCCCGGCCAGCAAGGTCGTCGGGTCCCTCTGACGATCCTGATCTCATGTCTACCGGAGGAATGATGAAACGCTCGATCCTGAGGGGGTTCGGCCTTGCGGCGGTCGCTGCGGTCGCGCTCGCGGGCTGTAGTAGCAGCAACAATAGCGGTAGCGGCGGGTCGACCCCGACGTCCGGCGGGTCTACGGCTGCCAGTTCGGCGCCGAGTTCGGCACCGAGTTCGGCGCCGAGTTCGGCATCCGAGGCCGCGGTAACTCTCACGATGTCGGGCTGGACCTTTTCCACCACGCCGGAGTTCAAGACTCTCGCTGACGCCTTCCACGCCGCCCACCCGAACGTCACGATCCAGCTCAAAGAGTATGACGCGAAGAATTACGACACCCAAATGACGGCCGACCTTGCTGCTGGCAAGGCACCTGACATCTACGAGCTGAAGAACCTGCAGGACTTCATCACCTACCAGTCCGGTGGGCAGCTGATGGACGTCTCCGACGTCGCGGCAAGCTATTCCAGCGGTCCTGGGAAGCTGAGCGGACTCGACGATTACAAGGTCGACGGCAAGTACTACGCGATCCCGTATCGGCAGGACTCCTGGGTGCTGTTCTATAACAAGGACTTGTTCGCGAAGGCCGGCGTGCCTGTTCCCGATGGCAAGTGGACGTGGGACGACTTCGTCACCAACGCAGAGAAGCTGACGACGGCGTTGAAGGCTGCTGGCGACAAAGATGCATTGGGCACCTACTTCCACAGCTGGCAGTCGGTTATCCAGGGATTCGCGCAGTCGCAGACGCCCGGTGCGAGCGTTACGGGCGACGACTACTCATATCTCAAGCCGTACTACCAGCGAGCCCTCGAGTTGCAGAGCAAAGGCGCGATGCTCAGCTTCAACACGGCGTCGACCCAGAAGGCCACGTATCAGGCCGAGTTCGGCAAGCAGAACGCCGCGATGATGCCGATGGGCACCTGGTACATTGCCACGCTGCTGTCGCAGCAGGCCAGTGGCGACGCTGACAAGTTCAACTGGGGCATCGCGCCGATCCCGCAGTACGACTCCAGCACGTTTAGCAACCCGGTCACGTTCGGTGACCCCACGGGCATGGCCATCAATCCGGCCATCGACAAATCGAAGGTAGCGGCGGCGAAGGAATTCTTGTCCTTCGTCGGTGGACAGGATGCGGCGTCGGATCTCGCGAAGATCGGCATCACGCCGGCCTACGTCTCCGACCAGGTGACGCAGACCATTTTCAGCGCGCCAGGTGCGCCGACCGACGACCTGTCGAAGTGGACGTTCTCCAACCACACGACGAAGCCAGAGAACCCGGTGTCGAAGTACACCCAGAAGATCCAGAGCATCCTGAACGACGAACACACCGCCATCATGTCGGGTAGCAAGAGCGTCGACTCGGCCATTTCGGATGCCGACAAGCGCGTCAAGAACGAAGCCCTAAACCAGTAACACTTTCCGCAAACCGACAGGTCCCCACGGTTGTGGCCTGGCGCACATGGCGTGCCAGGCCACAACGGGGAATGGAGAGACATGACGACGACTGCCTTACGCAGCCCTTCCCGCAGTCGCGCCCATAAGCGCAGGCGCCTGGTGGTGCGCAACATCGTGGTCGGCTGGAGCTTCTTGCTGCCGAACTTCCTGGGATTCGCCGTCTTGACACTCGTGCCGGTCGTGGCGCTGTTTTATCTCTCGTTCACCGACTGGAACATCTTCGGGCACGCGAACTGGATCGGCCTTGCGAACTTTCGCAGGCTCGTGCACGACGACAGCTTCAGGATCGCCGTCGAAAACACCATCTATTACACGGCGTTCCATGTGCCGCTTACTTTGGCCGTCTCGCTGGGTCTCGCGCTGCTGCTCAACCGGAAAATGCGCGGCGTTGCGTTCTTCCGCACCGCGGCGTTCTTCCCCTACGTCACGTCGATCGTGGCCATTGCCGTCGTGTGGAACATGATGCTGTCGCCGGAGAAAGGTCCGGTCAACCACCTCTTGAACGTGATTGGCATCAGCCATCCGCCGGGCTGGTCGACGTCGACGACATGGTCGATGCCCACGATCATCATCGTCGGCACCTGGCGCGAGATGGGCTACTTCATGCTCCTCTTCTTGGCCGGCCTGCAGACGATCCCGCCGGAGCTGCACGACGCCGCACGAGTTGACGGCGCGAGCGCGTGGCAACGCTTCCGCAAGGTGACGTTGCCGTACCTGCGCCCGACCACGTTCTTCGTAACCGTCATCCTCACGATCTGGAGCCTGAAAGTCTTCGACCTGATCCTCGTCATGACCAACGGCGGTCCAGGCCAGTCGACCCTGGTGCTGTCGCAGTACATCTATAAGACCGGTTTCGAGAACAGTGAATTCGGCTATGCCTCGGCGGTTTCTGTAGCCCTGTTCTTCATCTGCATCTTCATCACCGCTATTCAGTTCTACGTCAACAGGAGGAGGAACCGGTGACCACGACCACGCGCGTGAATCCTCCGACCGGGATCGCCGGCATCGCAGCCCCCTCTGCTCGGAAGCCCTCTGCGCGCAGCCGTGTCGGCCGCGGGCTCGGCTACCTCGTCCTCGCCGTGGCGGCGGCGGCAGTCATGTTGCCCTTTTTCTGGATGCTGCTGTCGTCGCTCAAAGCGAACAATGACGTGTTCGCGATTCCGATCCAGTGGATCCCGAAGACGTGGCACTGGAACAACTACGTCCACATCTGGGACAAGGCCGCGATGGGCACGTGGCTGGAGAACACGCTGATCCTGGCAGTCGCTGTGACGGTGTTGCAGGTGCTGACCGGGAGTTTTGCCGCCTACGGCTTTTCCCGGATCCGCTTTCCGGGACGCGATCTGCTGTTCTTCCTCTACGTCGCAACGATCGCGGTGCCGTGGCAGGCGTACATGATCCCGCAATTCATCCTGTTCTCGAAACTGAGCCTGTCCGACTCAAGATGGTCGATCATCGCGTTACAGGCATTCGGTGCGTTCGGCGTCTTCTTGATGCGCCAGTACTACCAGTCGATACCGGAGGAATTGAACGAGTCGGCACGGATCGACGGCATGAGCGAGTACGGCATCTATCGCAAGATTATGTTGCCGTTGTCGATGCCGGCGATCGCGAGCCTCTCACTGATTACGTTCGTCACGACCTGGAACGACTATCTCGGGCCGCTCATCTATCTGCGCAGCCCGAACCTGTGGACGATCCAGCTCGGCCTGCAAACATTCATCAGCCAGTACAACGCCGACTACGCGCTTATCATGACCGGCTCCGTCCTGTCCGTGCTGCCGATCGCCATCATCTTCATGCTCGGCCAACGCTATTTCGTCCAGGGCATCGCGACTACCGGGCTGAAGGGGTGACTATCGATGCGTGTCTCGCATGAGCTGTACGACAAGGTCTTCGGCGTCATTTACCTGGGGATGCTCGCGAACCTCATGGTCGCGATCGCGTGCTCTCCCTTGCTCGTCGTGACATTCACGACGAACGCCGGACGCACCTGGCCGCTGCTCGCTGTACTGGCCCCGCTGTGCGCACCTGCGCTCGTCGGCGCATTCGCGATGTTCGCGCACTTCTCCGACGAGGGCCCGGCCGGGCTTGTGCGTACGTTCATGCGTGCGTGGCGCCGATCTATGCGGCACGCTCTGGCGGTCGGTACGGCAGCGACGTTCGGCATCGCCGTCTTTTCCGTCGACATCGCGGCGGCTGGGCGTAGCCACGCTTTGGCGATCGTGATCCCGCTGCTTTTAATGCTCGACGTCCTTGTCGGTGCCACCGCGTTACTTACCTTGGTAGCGTTGTCGGAGCGGCCAACCACCCGGCTTCGCGACCTTGTACGCCCGGTCGTGTACCTCGCCGTCCGCCGCTGGTATCTAACGGCCCTGTCGCTGCTTGTGATGGTCCTATTAGGTGGCTTTGCCGCGACTCGCCCGGTGATCGGCCTTGGCATCGCGGCGGCTCCGATGCTTTACGTCGTATGGGCAAACAGCAGGTTTACCTTGCAACCGATTATGCGCAGCAAGGTGACCACCGATGCCTGACGCATTGTTGCTGGTCGGTCGCGACAGATTCAGCGACCCGTGGCACGATTTCGTCGCGACCGGCGCGTGCGTCGCACGCGAGTTGTCCGACCTAGGTGCGACAGTCACCTGGCGAAGCACATTCCCGGAGACGTTTCATGGGCTAGAGCGACCGGACATCGTCGTTGTCCTCGCAGGCAGGCGCAGTCCGGCGCGCGATGAGGCCAATGAACCGGATGGCGCGCAATGGCGAGGTTTCCACGATAAGTTAGCCGACTTCGTGGCCGCAGGCACCGCGTTGCTTGCGCTTCACTCGGCCGCAAAT
>Ga0068855_100002245_pt1 | contig 23878 bp, 21 predicted proteins | sample KBSCornC52_FD_66592 | JGI IMG/M metagenome (GOLD analysis project Ga0068855, IMG submission 66592) | Corn rhizosphere microbial communities from Kellogg Biological Station, Michigan, USA - KBS Corn C5-2 | ecosystem: Host-associated > Plants > Roots > Rhizosphere > Soil ...
CCCACGGCGACCCGGTCGGCGTCCGGGTCGTTCGCGATGACCAGGTCGGCGCCCGTCTTCTCGGCGAGCTCGAACGCCAGGTCGAGGGCGCCCGGCTCCTCGGGATTGGGGAAGGCGACCGTGGGAAAGTCCGGGTCGGGATGCAGCTGCGCGTCGACCGTGATCGGCGCCGCGAATCCCGCCGCCTCGAACACCGCGGCCGCCGTCTGCCATCCGACGCCGTGCATCGGCGTGTAGACGACCTTGAGGGTCGATGGCGAGGGTGCAAGCGACGCGGTCATGCGCACGTACTCGGTGACGACGCCCTCGGGCGCCGCGCTGAACTCGGACGATCGCGGCAGCACGGTGATCGGTGCGGCTGCGACGCGGGCGATCTCGGCCGCGATCCGCGCATCCGACGGGGGCACGATCTGCGATCCGCCGTCGGCGCCGCCCAGGTACACCTTGTACCCGTTGTCGCGCGCGGGGTTGTGGCTCGCGGTGACCATCACCCCGGCGCTCGCCCCGAGGTGCCGCACGGCGAAGGCGAGCACCGGGGTCGGCAGTGCGCGCGGCAGCACGGTGACCTGCACGCCCGCGCCCTGCATGATCTCGGCCGTGTCGCGGGCGAACACCCCCGAGTTGTGGCGCCCGTCGTAGCCGATCACGACCGTGGGATGCGGCTGCCTGCCCAGCAGGTAGGCCGCGAGACCTGCGGCGGCCTGGCTCACCAGCACGCGGTTCATCCGCATCGGGCCGGCGCCCAGCTCGCCGCGCAGGCCGGCGGTGCCGAACTCCAGGCGACCGCCGAATCGCTCGGCCAGGTCGGCAGCGGCCGGCGCGTCGCCCGCCTCGGCGGCAGCGACCAGGGCGTCCAGCTCCGAACGGGTCACCGGGTCCGGGTCCTGCGCCATCCAGGCGCGAGCGTCGGCGAGCAGCGCGGACAGGTCATCGTCGACCATGGGCGCTCCTCTAGATCTCCGCCACGATGCGGGCGAGCAGCGCGCTGATCACGGGCTCGGCGTCACGGCCCGCCTGCAGCACTTCGGCGTGGCTCAGCGGCTCGGATGAGATGCCGGCCGCCGGGTTGGTGATGAGCGAGAGCCCGAGGATCTCCATGCCGCCCTCGCGCGCCGCGATCGCCTCGAGCGCGGTCGACATCCCGACGATGTGGCCGCCCATCGTCTTGGCCATCCGCACCTCGGCCGGGGTCTCGTAGTGCGGTCCGCGGAACTGCGTGTAGACGCCCTCATCCAGCTCGGGAGCCACCGACCTGGCCAGGTCGCGCAGCCGCTTGGCGTACAGATCGGTGAGGTCGATGAAGGTGGCGCCTTCGAGGGGGGATGCCGCGGTCAAGTTGATGTGGTCGCTGATCAGCACCGGCGTGCCGGGCGTCCAGGTCTCGCGGATCCCGCCCGCTCCGTTGGTCAGGATCATCGTGGTGGCGCCCGCCGCGGCCGCCGTGCGCACGGAGTGCACGACCCGGCGGACCCCGTGGCCCTCGTAGAAGTGCGTGCGCGCTCCGATCACCAGGGCGCGCTTGCCGTTCGGCAGCAGCACGCTGCGCAGGGTTCCGACGTGGCCGACCAGCGCGGGCTTGCTGAATCCGACGATGTCGGTGGCCGGGATGGTCGCCGTCGTCTCGCCGATCAGGTCGGCGGCCTTCGCCCATCCGCTGCCGAGGGTCAGCGCGATGTCGTGCTTCTCGACACCGGTGGCCGCGGCCAGCTCGGCGGCGGCCTGCGCGGCGATCGCGAAGGGGTCTGCAGCCGGGTCGTCGAGAGGGTTGCTGTGGTCGGTTGCCATGCCGTCCAGCCTAAGTGCCCGGTTGTGCATGCGTTCGTTCGTTCGCTCGCGCTGCCGAGGGGTTCACGGCAGCGCGCCGATGCCAACTGCGGGAGAATGGGCGCATGCCATACGAGTTCGAGCGGACCCAGCGCATCGCCGTACTCGGGGGTGGCCCCGGCGGGTACGAGGCGGCGATCGCGGGCGCGCAGCTCGGCGCGGAGGTGACGCTCGTCGAGCGGACCGGGGTCGGCGGATCCGCCGTGCTCACCGATGTCGTCCCCTCGAAGACCCTGATCGCGACGGCCGAAGCCGCGAGTGCCGCAGGCGAGGCCGCCGACCTGGGCGTGCAATTCTTCATCAGGAACGGCGAGGGCAGGGCGGTGCGCCCGGAGGTCGCCGTCAACCTGGGCGAGGTCAATCGGCGCCTCCTGCTGCTGGCGCGTCAGCAGTCAGAAGACATCAAGTCGCAGCTGATCAAGGCCGGGGTGCGCATCATCGCAGGCGACGGGCGCCTCGAGGGGCCGAACCGTCTCGTGGTCTCGACGGGCAAGGGCAAGAGCCGCACCGACTTCGATCAGATCGAGGCCGACACCCTGGTCGTCGCGGTCGGGGCGAGCCCCCGGCAACTGCCCACCGCGAAGCCGGATGGCGAGCGCATCTTCACCTGGACCCAGCTGTACACGCTCGAGGAGGTCCCCGAGCACATGATCGTGGTCGGCTCGGGCGTCACCGGAGCGGAGTTCGCCTCGGCGTACCTCGCGCTCGGCTCGAAGGTCAGCCTGGTGTCGAGCCGCGAGCAGGTGCTGCCAGGTGAAGACGCCGATGCGGCTCGCGTCATCGAGAACGTGTTCACCCGCAACGGCATGGACGTGATCAGCAAGAGCCGCGCCAGCAAGGTCGAACGCACGAAGGACGGCGTGCTCGTCACCCTGACCGACGGGCGCACGGTCGAGGGATCCCACGCCCTGATGGCGGTCGGCTCGATCCCCAACACGGCGGGCATCGGTCTCGAAGAGGCGGGGGTTCAGCTCACCGAGAGCGGACACATCCGGGTCAACCGCGTCGCCCGCACCTCGATGCCGAGCATCTACGCGGCCGGGGACTGCAGCGACTTCCTGCCGCTGGCATCCGTCGCGTCGATGCAGGGGCGCACGGCCGTCTATCACGCGATGGGCGACGCGGTCTCGCCCACCGAGCTGCGCAACGTGACCTCGAACATCTTCACCCAGCCCGAGGTCGCCACCGTCGGCTGGTCGCAGAAGCAGATCGAAGAGGGGATCGCGCAGGGCGACATCTACAAGCTGCCCCTGGCATCCAACCCGCGCGCCAAGATGCTGGGCATCAAAGACGGCTTCGTGAAGATCTTCGCCCGCACCGGATCGGGCACGGTGATCGGGGGCGTGATCGTCGCGCCCAAGGCCAGCGACCTCATCCTGCCGATCTCGCTCGCGGTCGAGCACCGGCTGACGGTCGATCAGCTCGCCCGCGCGTTCAGCGTCTACCCGTCGCTGTCGGCCTCGGTGACCGATGCGGCGCGAGCGATGCACATCGTGGGCTGACCCCCGGCCTCGCCTACCCCCCCCCGCGAAAGTACGCACTTCTGGTACTTTCGCGGCTGAAAGCGCGCCGAAACCGTACTTTCGCGGGCAGACCGCGGCCGCTCAGTCCTCGATGGCGAGCAGCTGGTGCCCGGACGACACCGTCGAGCCGACCGTCGCGTCGACCTTGGCGATGGTGCCGTCGCGGTGGGCGGTGAGCGGCTGCTCCATCTTCATCGCCTCGAGCACCACGACGAGATCGCCCTTGACGACCTTGTCGCCCTCCTGCACCGCGAGTTTCACGATGGTGGCCTGCATCGGGGCCTTGACCGCCGTTCCGGTCGCGGCGAATCCACCTCCGCCGCCCGCGCGGCGCTTCGGGGCCGGTGCATTCGACACGGATCCGCCCGACGGCAGCAGCTTCGTCGGCAGCGAGACCGCGACGCGCTTGCCCTCGACCTCGACGACCACGCTGTGGCGCTTCTCGGGCTCTGCCGCGTCGGCCAGGATCCCGCCCCACGGCTCGAGGTCGTTGACGAACTCGGTCTCGATCCACCGCGTGTAGACGCCGAACCGGCCGTCGGCCGCGGTGAACGCGGGATCGCGCACCACCTTCCTGTGGAACGGCAGCACCGTCGGCAGACCCGCGACCTCGAACTCGTCGAGGGCGCGCCGCGAGCGCTCGAGCGCGTCCTCGCGCGACGACCCGGTGACGATCAGCTTGGCAAGCAGCGAGTCGAACGCGCCCGAGATCACGTCGCCGGTGGTGACGCCGGAATCGATGCGCACGCCCGGTCCGCCCGGGAACCGCAGCACCTGCACCGGGCCGGGGGTCGGCAGGAAGTTGCGGCCCGGATCTTCGCCGTTGATGCGGAACTCGAAGCTGTGGCCGACGGCAGGCGGGTCGTCGTAGTCGATGGTGCCGCCCTCTGCGATGCGGAACTGCTCGCGCACCAGGTCGATGCCGGTGACCTCTTCCGAGACCGGATGCTCCACCTGCAGGCGGGTGTTCACCTCGAGGAACGAGACGGTGCCGTCCTTGCCGATCAAGAATTCGCAGGTGCCGGCGCCCAGGTAGCCGACCTCTTTGAGGATGGCCTTGGATGAGGTGTACAGCAGCTCGGTCTGCTCAGCGGTGAGGAACGGCGCGGGCGCCTCCTCGACCAGCTTCTGGTGGCGGCGCTGCAGCGAGCAGTCGCGGGTGGAGATCACGACGACATTGCCCGCCGCATCCGCCAGGCACTGGGTCTCGACGTGGCGCGGCTCGTCGAGGTACTTCTCGACGAAGCACTCGCCGCGCCCGAAGGCCGCGATCGCTTCGCGCGTGGCCGACTCGAACAGCTCGGGAACCTCGTCGCGCGTGCGGGCGACTTTGAGGCCGCGTCCGCCACCGCCGAAGGCCGCCTTGATGGCGACCGGGAGTCCGACCTCGTCGACGAACGCGAGCACCTCGTCGGCATCCTTGACCGGGTTGAGCGTGCCGGGCGCCAGCGGGGCTCCGACCTTCTCGGCCACGTGGCGCGCGCTGACCTTGTCGCCGAGCCGCTCGATGGCCTCGGGCGACGGCCCGATCCAGATCATGCCCGCGTCGATCACCGCGCGGGCGAATTCGGCGTTCTCGGCAAGAAAGCCGTAGCCGGGGTGCACGGCGTCCGCTCCGGAGCGTCGCGCCACCGAGAGCAGTTTGTCGATGACCAGGTAGGTGTCTGCGCTGGTCGTCCCCTCGAGCGCATACGCCTCATCGGCGAGCTTGACGTGGCGGGCGTCGCGGTCCTGATCGGCGTAGACGGCGACCGAAGCGATGCCGGAGTCGCGAGCGGCCCGGATGACCCGGACGGCGATCTCACCCCGGTTCGCGATCAGGACCTTGGTGATGCGATGGGGGTTCGGCCTGGCCATAGTCCCTCAGCCTATGGGGTGGGCGCGGCCCCGACTTTGTCGGACGTCCACAGAAAGCCGCGGGCTTCGCGTCACCTGTTCCACAGCTCGGTCCAGTCGACGCCGAGCTGGCGCACCAGATGCCGCAGCAGCGGGATGCTGAGCCCGACCACGCCGTGCGGGTCGCCGTCGACCCGTTCGATGAATCCCGCGCCCTTCGAGTCGATGGTGAACGCGCCGGCCACCTCGAGCGGCTCGCCGGTTGCCACGTAGGCGTCGATCTCGGCATCCGTGATGTCGTCGGCGAAGTGCACCCGCGCCTCGGCGACCGCGCCGATCGCCCTCCCGATGACCCCGCCGCGCGCGTCGATCAGCCAATGCCCGGAGTGCAGCAGCCCCGAACCGCCGCGCTGGGCGTACCAGCGCTCGCGCGCGACTTCTGGCAGGTGGGGTTTGCCATAGACGGTGCCGCCGAACTCGAAGGCGGAATCGCCGCCCAGCACGAGCCCGTCGAGCGGCGCCCCGCCCGCGAGTTCGGGATCGTTGAGCAGCGGCTCGAGCACCGCCTCGGCCTTGAGCCTGGCCAGCAGCAGCACCATGTCGGGCGCGGTCAGGGGCCCGGCGGCCGCGGTGGCCGCCTCTTCGTCGACCTTCGAGGGGATGGTGACCGGCTCGATTCCAACGGCGCGCAAGGTGGCCAGGCGGGCAGGCGAGGTCGAGGCCAGATAGAGGCGAAGGGGACGGTCGGCGCTGCTCGCGTCTGCGCTGCTCAACGGGCGCTCCTATGCTCGGAGGGTGGGTGACATGGCGGGCCGTGAGGTCGAACTCGAGGCTACCAAGATCGCGCACGGCGGAGTCTCGGTGGCGCGGCTGGACAGCCGCGTGGTGTTCGTCGCCGACGCGATTCCGGGTGAGACGGTCGTTGCGAGGGTCACGGATGACAGCAAGCCCTCCTTCTGGCGAGCCACGACGGTCCGCGTGCTCGAGCCGAGCCCGCACCGGCAGCCTCACGTCTGGGCCGAGGCGGCGGTGGAGCGCGATCCCGACGAACGGGCAGGGGGCGCGGAGTTCGGGCACATCGAACTCGCCCACCAGCGCACCCTCAAGGCCGAGGTCCTCGCCGAGGCGCTGCAGCGCATGGCGGGCGTCGACCGGCCCGTCGACGTGGAGGGCCTTCCGGGGGCGGGCGACGGCACCGGCTGGCGCACCCGGGTTCGGCTGCATGTGGCACAGGGGGGTGCGGCACAGGGGGGTGCGGCACAGGGGGGAACGGCACCGGGGGGTGCGGCACCGGGGGGAACGGTCGGGCCGTACGCCGCGCGTTCGCACCGCGTCATCCCGGTCGAGAGCCTGCCGCTCGCCGTCGAGGCCGTTCGCGAGATCGCTCCCCTGCGCGAGAAGATCTCGGGCGCCGACACCGTCGACGTGCTGGCGCCTGCCTCGGGCGGTGCCCGCCTCATCGTCGGCAGGCAGAGCCCGAGCGTGGTGCGCGAGCGGGTCGGCGAGCGGGAGTTCCGTGTCGACGACACCGGCTTCTGGCAGGTGCACGAGGGCGCGGGGCTCGCCCTCACCCGGGCGGTTCAGGATGCGATCGACCCGGCGCTGTTCGATCCGCGCGCCGCGAACCTCGATCTCTACGGCGGGGTCGGACTGCTCGCCGCCGCGGTGGGCGACGAGTTCGGCCGCACGGTGCGCATCACAACGGTCGAGTCGGATGCCCGAGCCACCGAGCATGCCGCCGAGAACCTGGCCGACTGGATCGGGGCTGCGGCCGTGACCGCCCGGGTCGAGCACTGGGTGCGCTCGCTGGCCGACGCGTCGGCGGGGGAGCGCACCCGTCTCGGGGCGGCAACCGTCGTGCTCGATCCTCCGCGAGCCGGTGCGGGCAGGGCGGTGCTCGAGGCCCTGGCGGCGGTCGGGCCGGCTCAGCTCGTCTACGTCGCATGCGATCCGGTCGCGTTCGCCCGCGATGTGGGAACCCTCTCGGGGCTCGGCTACCGGCTCGACGGCCTTCGCGCTCTCGATCTGTTCCCTCACACCCACCACGTCGAAGCGGTCGGACGCCTCGTTCGGGTGTGAATCGTTCGGGGTCCCCGGGGAGTTGACGCGTTACGATGGTGCCCGGGCGTTTCGTCGCCCGCATTCTTGGGGGAGACAGGATGAACGTGGCTGAGACGATCGAACGCCCTCCGGCATCCGGAGCAGAAACCGTCCATGTGCGCGTCGCGGTGGTCGATGACCACGAGTCGGTGCGGCTCGGACTCAAGGCCGCCTTCATCGAAGACGGCTACGACTTCGTCATCGCGGCGTCGAACGTCGATGAGCTGATCGAGGGCCTGGCGGGTCGCGAGGTCGACGTCACGGTGCTCGACCTGTCTCTCGGCGACGGGTCATCGGTCACCGAGAACGTCAAGCGCGTGCAGGCGGCAGGGTCCGCGGTGCTCGTGCACAGCATCGCCGACCGGGTCGCCCTGGTGCGCGAGGCGCTCGCGGCGGGTGCGGCCGGGGTCATCCCGAAGTCCTCCGCAACCAAGACGGTGCTCGCGGCCGCGGCAACGGTCGCCCGAGGCGACGTGCTCAACAATCTCGAGTGGGCGACCGCGATCGACGCCGACCGCGACTTCGCCAAAGCACAGCTCGGCCGCCGTGAGCGCGAGATCCTGCACCTCTACGCCTCAGGGCTCCCCCTGAAGCTCGCGGCCGAGCAGCTGGGCATCGGCTACTCGACCGCGCGCGAGTATCTCGACCGCATCCGGGTGAAGTACGTCGAGGTCGGGCGCCCGGCGCCGACCAAGGTGGACCTGCTGCGCCGCGCTGTCGAGGACGGGATCCTGCCGGGGCTCGACCCCGACGGCGATGGCCGGTAACGCGACCGCCAACGCCGTCCCTCCCGGCGCTCCGCTTCCGATCCGCAACGCCCTCAGTCTCGCGCGCGTCGAGTCGGCGATCGCGCGCTCCGGCGCCGGGATCGGCATCGTGTTCTTCCTGCAGTCGCTGCCCGCCCTTCTCGGCGAGAAGGGTGCGACCGTCCCGCTGTGGTCGATCTCCGCCGCCGCCGCGATCATCGGCTGTCTTCTCTTCACGGTGGCGGCCGCGCTCGCCCGCCGGGTCGTGCGCGTGGCCAACGTGACCTTCGCCGCCGTGTTCCTCGTGGTCCTGGTGAGCTGGCCGTTCGCCGTGCTGCATCCCTCGGCCGACAGCCCCTGGCTGTACTACCTCATGACCATCGCGACCGCGATGGCGGCCATCGGACTGTCTGTCCGGTGGGCGGCCGGATACCTTCTCCTGGTGCCCCTGGTCTACGGGGTGATCAGGCTCACCCCGGCAGGCGGCGATCTGACGCTGCTCAAGGCGAGTCTCGACTCGATCTACGCCGTCATTCTCGGGGGAGCCATCCTGATCATCACGACCATGCTGCGGGCCGCGGCGAGCAGCGTCGACCAGGCGCAGGCCACCGCCCTCGAGGGCTACGCGCACGCTGTTCGCGCGCACGCGATGGAGGCCGAGCGGGTGCGGGTCGACGCGATCGTGCACGACAGCGTTCTCACCACGCTGCTGTACGCGGCGCGCGCAGACACCCCAGAAGCCCAACGGCTCGCCGCCACGATGGCGAGCAATGCCATCGGTCACCTCCGGGATGCCGCCTTGGTCTCGCCCGACGACGGCTCGACGGTGCGGGTCAGCGCCTTCGCCCAGTCGGTCCGCGAGGCCATCGAGCAATTGGAGGGTGGATTCGAGATCACCGCCAGCCGACTCGGCACGCGGTCGATCCCGACCACCGTCGCCGAGGCGATGCAGTCCGCGTCGCTGCAGGCCGCGGTCAACAGCGTCAACCACGCGGGAGACGGGGTGACCAGGACGGTTCGGATCACCTCCTCCGATGGCGGGGTGCAGGTCACGGTCGCGGATGACGGCCGAGGGTTCGATCCGGCCAAGGTGCCGAGCGCGCGACTCGGGGTCAGGGTGTCGATCATCGAACTGATCACGAACCTGGGCGGCGACGCTCGGGTCGAGTCGTCTCCTGGAAAGGGAACGACGGTGGTGATCCGCTGGCCGTCGGCCGAGGCAGCTGCCGCATCCCGGTCAGAGGCCGCGGACGCGGTCGAGCAGAGCGAGACGGTCTCATGAGCATCGGCGTTCCGCGGTGGATCATCGTCGGGCTCGCGGCCCTGTTCTCGGCCTATGTGCTCGTGCTGGGCGTCTATGCGCTCGACGTCCCGATCACGCCCTACCCGGCGATCGCCGGCATGGTGCTGTTCGCGATCGTGATCACGGTCACCCTCTGGCCGACCGGGCAGCCGCAGATGCCGGTCTGGATGGCGGCCTTCGCGATCGCGAGCGGCGCGGCCATCACCTTGATGGTGAGCGCCGAGATCGATCTGCATCGTCCGAGCGGCGCCGGATACGCCACCTGGTACATCGCGGGCGTCGGCATCATCTCGACCATCGTCTGCACGCGCGGCCGGCCGATCTGGGCCTGGATCGGCATCGTCTTCCTCGTGGTCCAGACCCTGCTCTGGGCCGGTCCGCTCGGGCTGGTCAGCCTCGGGGTGATCGGCAGCGCCAGTTGGGTGACCGTCGCGTCCGTGATCCGCAGCGCGCTCACCCGGGCGGCCCGTGATGCCCGTCGCTTCACCCTCGCCGAGCGCGAGGCGACCGACTGGCACGCAGCGCAGGAGGCGCACGTGATGGAGCGGCAGTTCCGGCTCGGCCAGACCAGCGAGATGGCGGCGAGGATGCTCGGAACCATCCAGCAGCGCGGAGGCAACCTCACGCCGATGGAGCGCGAGGAGTCGCTGAACATCGAGGGCGCCATCCGTGACGAGATCCGCGGGCGCAAGCTGCTCAACGACGCCGTGCGCGACGAGGTGATGGATGCGCGCCGACGCGGCACCACGATCACCCTGCTCGACGAGGGCGGCATCGACGACCTCGATGACGCCGACCTCGAGCGGGTGCTCAACGAGCTCGCGACGGCGATCCGCGGAACGACGGCCGACCGTGTCATCGCCCGCACCGTCCCCGAGGGCTCGGACGTGGCTGTGACCGTCGTCGGGCTGAACAGCCCCGACGAGCATGCGCGTGCGCTCGGGCTCGACTCCGGCGACGATGACGAGGATGTCGCGCTGTGGCTCGAGATCCCGCGGTCGGTCAGGCCGTGATGGGCCGTGCGCCCCGTGCGCCCCGAGCGCCCCGAGCGGCTCAGCGCGAGAACGCCTCGTCGGTGGCGAACAGGTAGTTGCGCACCTCCGGCACGATGGTGGCCGTCTGCTCCCACGATCCATCGACCCAGGTGTACATGCGGTAGTCGGGCCAGCGCGTGCGGATCCGCGAGACGAAGGCCTCCGCCGTTTCGCCGTAGCGCGCCAGGTGGCGATCCTCGATCTCCAGCAGCAGGCTCGGGCGGTCGCGATCGATCGTCGCGACGGCTCCCTCGATGACCGCCGGTTCGAATCCCTCGACATCGACCTTGATGAACGACACCCGCGCGATCGCGTTCTTCGCACACCAGGCGTCGATCGTGCTCATGGGGGCTCTGCTGCGATGCCGTCGGCCGTCTTCGCGGTCTGCACCCTCTTCGACGTGACCGTGGCCGAAGATCGGAAAGCCGTTGTGAAACGGGACCACGATGGTCGATGTGCCCTCGTGCGGGCCGAGCGCGAGTCGGCTGACCTTGCCGCGGTGCGGCCCGGTCAACGCCCGCAGCAGACGCACCGTGAAGATGCCGCGGCGTTGCGGCTCGAACGACGACACCCGGCCGGTGCGTCCGACCAGCTCGGCGAGCGGCACGGTGTACATGCCGAGGGCGGCGCCGACGTCGATGACATCGTCGCCCTTGCGCACGAGGGCGCCCAGGCCCCGCAGTTCCGGCTCGGCCCAATGCAGCCGTGTTGCGACCCGGTACAGGCCGTGCGCTGCGCGCAGCCGCCAGTTGCTGCGCGGACCGACCGCGCGGAGTCCGACGGGAGGCGTCGGGCTCGTCGAGGCGGCGTCGGCGGTCACGAGGTCAGCCTCTCGAAGCGGACCCGCGGGAAGCGGGTGGGGTCGGGGTGACACAACTCTACGGGTAGGCCGGCGGTTCCCGGTCGACGAACGCGGGGCCCGCTCGGGGGAGGGCACCAAGGGGGCAGAAGGAAAGGGGCCGGTGTTCAACACCGGCCCCCACCAAAATCCGAGTCAGGGCGACAACCCGAATGTCGCCCTGACTCGCCCCCACATCATCGGCCCGCTTACCCTAGTCGGCCGATGAATGGCGATGGGTCTCAGAAGAGAGAACCATCTGTTAGTCAACAACTCTGCCCGAAAGGGCCCGAGCGCGCAGTCGGACTTTCGGGGGACAGGGGGACAAGCGCCGCGACGCAGGGCCGGAGACGTTGATGAGCAGGACCACGAGGCCCGACATCCGGGGGACAAATGCGTCAGATGAGTCCAGATCGGCGGTCGAATCGCACTCCCGCGACGAAATCAATCGCGCGCCCGGTCGAAAGCAACGGAACCGCAGAATGAGGACCGCTCGCAACCGTCGTCAGGCGCCGAAGGTGTTCCAGGTGCCGGGCGTCAATGGGGTACGGACTCCGCGCTGGCTGCGCTCCCACGACGTCGGGGTGAGCCTCTGCCGCCGCCGGTGGTCGCCCGCCAGCTCGTCGAGCGCGACGGTCAGCACCGCCGTCACGGCCGCGATCTCGTCGTCGGTCGGGTGGCCTCCGATGATCCGGATCGTGCCCTCGTCCACGGTCACAGCGGGATGTTCCCGTGCTTCTTCGGCGGCAGGCTCGCCCGTTTGGTCCGCAGCGCGCGCAGCGCCTTGATGACGGCGATGCGCGTCGCCGCGGGCTCGATCACGCCATCCAGCTCGCCGCGCTCGGCCGCGAGGAACGGGCTGGTCACGTTGTACGTGTATTCGTTCGCCAGCTGGGTGCGCTTGGCTGCGACATCCTCACCCGCCGCCTCGGCCGCCTTGATCTCGCCGCGGTACAGGATGTTCACCGCCCCCTGCCCGCCCATGACGGCGATCTCGGCGGTGGGCCACGCGTAGTTGATGTCGGCGCCGAGCTGCTTGGAGCCCATGACGATGTAGGCGCCGCCGTATGCCTTGCGGGTGATCACCGTGACCAGGGGGACCGTCGCCTCCGCATAGGCGTAGAGCAGTTTCGCCCCGCGCCGGATGACGCCCGTCCACTCCTGATCGGTACCGGGCAGGTAGCCGGGCACATCCACCAGCGTCAGGATCGGGACGCTGAACGCGTCGCAGAAGCGGACGAACCGTGCGGCCTTCTCGCCTGCCTCGATGTTGAGGGTGCCGGCCATCGCGCTCGGCTGGTTCGCGATGATCCCCACCGAGCGCCCCTCGACGCGCGCGAACCCGATGACGATGTTGGGCGCGTACAGGGGCTGCACCTCGAGGAAGTCCGCGTTGTCGACGATGTGGTCGATCACCGTGCGCACGTCGTACGGCTGGTTCGGCGAGTCGGGGATGAGGGCGTTGAGCTTGCGGTCCTCATCGGTGATCTCGAGCTCGACTTCGCTCTCGTACACCGGGAGCGGCGCGAGGTTGTTGTCTGGCAAGAAGCTGATCAGCGCCCGCGCGTAGTCGAGCGCGTCATCCTCGTCGCTGGCCAGGTAGTGCGCGACTCCGCTGATCGTGTTGTGGGTCAGCGCCCCGCCCAGCTCCTCCATGCCGACGTCTTCGCCGGTGACCGTCTTGATCACGTCGGGACCGGTGACGAACATCTGGCTGGTCTTGTCGACCATGATCACGAAATCGGTGAGCGCGGGACCGTAGACCGCCCCGCCCGCCGCCGGGCCCATGATGATCGAGATCTGCGGGATGACGCCGGAGGCCTGGGTGTTCAGGCGGAAGATCTCGCCGTACTTGCCGAGGGCGACGACGCCCTCCTGGATGCGCGCGCCGCCCGAGTCGAGCATCCCGATGATCGGGACGCCGGTCTTCATGGCCAGCTCCATGACCTTGATGATCTTCTCGCCTGCGACCTCGCCGAGCGACCCGCCGAAGATGGTGAAGTCCTGCGAGTAGACCGCGACCTGACGGCCGAGGATCGTGCCGGTGCCGGTGACGACCGCGTCGCCGTACGGCCTGCTCTTCTCCATGCCGAACGCATAGCTGCGATGCCGCACGAATTCGTCCAGCTCGACGAACGAGCCCTGGTCGAGCAGCTGCTCGATGCGCTCCCGCGCGGTCTTCTTGCCCTTGGCGTGCTGCTTCTCGATGGCCGCCAGGCCGCTGGCCGTGACCGCCTCGTGGTAGCGCACCTTCAGATCGGCGAGCTTGCCGGCCGTCGTGGAGAGGTCTGAGCCCGCAGCGGCGGGCGTGGGCGGGGCGGCGTCGGCGGTCACGCGCTTCAGCCTACCGAGGGGCGGGCGAGTGCGGATTGGAGGAATCCGACAGACGGAACGGCGATGTTCGGTGCGATACCGCGGCGGGCGGTGCTAATCCACCGGATCCATCGCAGGTGCGGCGGGTGCCTTTCGCCGCGAGAACCGCCGAGAGACGCCCCACTGCGTGACCCGCCACATCGCTTCGAGCACGATCCGCGAGTTCATCTTCGACACGCCGCGCTGCCGGTCGGTGAAGATGATCGGCACCTCGGCCACGTGGTAGCCGGCGTCCAGAACGCGCAGGGTCATGTCGATCTGGAAGCAGTAGCCCCGCGATTCGACTCCGGCCAGATCGAGGCTGCGCAGCACATCGGCGCGGTAGGCGCGGAAGCCGGCCGTCGCATCCATCACCCGGATGCGCAGCGCGAGCCGCGCGTAGAGGTTGCCCGCGCGGCTCAGCAGGCGCCGGGCGGCAGGCCAATCGACGAAGCCGCCGCCCGGAACGCGGCGCGAGCCGATCACCAGGTCTGCGCGATCCGGGGTGTCGAGGCGGGCGATCATCGCGGGCAGGGCGTCTGCGGGGTGCGAGCCGTCGGCGTCCATCTCGATCAGGATGTCGAAGCCCGCAGCCAGCGCGACGCCGAACCCGGCGAGGTACGCGGCACCGAGGCCCGCTCGCGCGCCGTGATGCAGCACCGTCACACGAGGATCGGACGCCGCGAGTCGATCGGCCAGTTCGCCGGTGCCGTCCGGGCTGGCGTCGTCGACGACCAGGACGTGCAGCTCGGGCGCCGCGGCGTGGATGGCGTCGATGGCCTGCTCGAGGTTGTCGACCTCGTCATAGGTGGGGACGATCACGACGGCCCGGGCTGCGACCCGCCCGCGGCTCGACGGCGCGGACTTCGAAGCGCTCATGGTGAGGCCAGCGTACGTGATGGCCGACCCTAGGCTGGGCGCATGAACCACGGTGCTGCCGATGTGACGGGGCACGGCGCCGACTGGCTGACGGCGAGCAGGCGAGAAGTGCCCGCGCTGCTCTGGCGCGACTCGGCGGAATCGACGAACAGCGAGTTGGTGCGGCTCGCGGCCGACCCGGGGCTGCCCGCGTTCACCACGCTCGTGACCACCGATCAGACGGCCGGCCGCGGACGGTTGGACCGCTCGTGGATCGCACCCGCAGGCACGGCGCTCGCGGTGTCGGTGCTGGTGCGCGCGCCCGCTGTCGCCGCGGCGAGCCTGGGCTGGCTTCCGCTCGCGGCCGGCGCGGCGATGTTCGACGCCGTCGCGGGGGTGCTGCCGCCGGGCGTCCGCGTCGGGATCAAGTGGCCGAACGACGTGCTGCTCGACGGGCGCAAGGTGTGCGGCATCCTGTCAGAGCTGGTGCCGGCAGACGCCGCGTCGTCCGGCATCGCCGTGGTGATCGGCGCCGGGGTGAATCTGACGATGTCGGCCGAGCAGTTGCCGGTCGCGACGGCGACCTCGCTCACGCTCGCGGGAGCCGATGCCGATGCTGCGGACGACGCCGGTGACGCCGCCGCCACCGACGCCGCCGCCGCCGACGCCGGGCTGACCGACCGGGTGCTCGCCGCCTACCTGCACTCCCTGATCGCGCTCGTGACCGCCCTGTTTCAGAGCGGCGGCGATGCGGTCGCCAGTGGCCTGCACGCGGCCGTCGTCGAGCGCTGCAGCACGATCGGCCGCGACGTCCGAGTCGAGCTGCCCGGGGGAGCGCACCTGCTCGGCCGGGCGGTCGGCATCGACGGCATCGGCCGCCTCCAGGTGCGCGACGACGCCGACCAGCTGAGAGCCGTCGCGGCGGGGGACATCGTCCACCTGCGCTAGAGCCGGTAGGAAAGAGCCATGTCGGCTCCAGAAGCTCGGATGCCAGGAGGTCAGAGCCAACCTCCCGAATCGGTGGTGGCGCGGCTGCGGCCGCATTCCCGTGCGCTCTTCTTTCCGACGGTCGCTCTGCTCGCCGACATCGGCGCCGTCTCGTACTTCGTCGGCTCGTTCCCAGCATCGTGGATGAACCTGCTGCTGCTCGGCACGGGCGGGCTCCTGGCACTGCTTCTGTTCGTGGTGCCTGTGCTGCGCTGGTCGTCGCAGAACGACACCATCACCACCCGACGGGTCGTGATCCGCTCGGGGGTGCTCGTGCGCTCACGTCAGGAACTGCTGCACAGCCGCGGCTACGACGTGACCGTTCGTCAGGCGGGACTGCAGCTGCTGTTCCGAAGCGGCGACGTGCTCATCAACACCGGGCTGGAGCATCCCGTCGTGCTCAGAGACGTGCCGAACGCCGAACTGGTGCAGTCGGCGCTGCACGATCTGATGGAGGCGAGCATCAATCCGATTGCGGCACGGCGGCAGCTTGACCGGTGGCAGCACCCGGGCGAGACCGACGAGCAGGATTTCGGGTGACCGTATGCGCAGGAGCCTCCGGGGCCGCGGGCGCCTCCGGGGCAGCAAGAGCCGCAGGGGCCGCGGTGGCCTCTGAGGCGTCGTCGGCATCCGGGAACAGCGCGGGCCTCGGCTCGCCGCGCCGGGGCGAGAACACCCAGAGCCGGTAGAGCGAGAACCGGAACGCGGTGCCGAGCGCCAGCCCGATCACGTTCGACGAGAAGTTGTCGGCGAGCAGCGAGGTGAAGCCCAGCACGTAATGCGACACGAAGAGGCAGAACAGTCCGATGAGCAGGCCGCCGACGCTCACGATGCCGAACTCGATGCCCTCGCGGACCAACTGGCGGCCGCGGTGCTCGCGGAAGGTCCAGAAGCGGTTGCCGATCCAATTGACGATGATGGCGAGGATGGTCGAGATGATCTTGGCGAAGACCGGGCCCTCGTGGATGTGGGCGGGGTCGAAGATCGTCGCCCGCAGCAGGTTGAACACACTGAAGTCGACGACCAGCCCCACGCCGCCGACCAGCCCGAAGCGGGTGAACTGCAGCAGGAGCTTGCGCATGGGCAGGTGGCCGCTTCGATTCGGGGACAATGGGCTGAGAGAACGAAAGTCTATCCATCGCCCCTTGACGCCCGACCGGAGGGCCCACGTGAATCCTTTGAATCCGTTCAGGGGCGCCGCGTGAGAGTCGGCGTCATCGGCGGCGGGCAACTGGCTCGGATGATGGTGCCGCCCGCGGTCGAGCTGGGGGTCGACATCCGCGTTCTCGCCGAGGTCGAGGGCTCGTCTGCCGCCATCGCCGCGACCTCGGTCGGCGACTACACCGATGCCGAGACCGTGCTCGCCTTCGCCCGCGACGTGGACGTCATCACCTTCGATCACGAGCACGTGCCCCAGGCCGTGCTTGCGGCTCTCGTGCAGGCGGGGCAGGCGGTGCGCCCCGGTCCTGAGGCCCTCGCGATCGCCCAGGACAAGATCCTCATGCGGGAGCGGTTGACCGCGATGGGCGCCCCCGTGCCGGAGTGGGCGGTCGTGCGCGACGCCGACGGGCTGGGCGCCTTCCTCGACGAGCACGGAGGCCGGGCCGTCGTGAAGACGCCGCGTGGCGGGTACGACGGCAAGGGCGTGCGCGTCGTCGCCGGCGCGCACGATGCCGACGATTGGTTGGCTGCCGCCGGCGAGCGGGGGCTCCTGGTGGAGGAGCTGGTCGTGTTCCGCCGCGAACTGGCGCAGTTGGTCGCCCGCCGGCCATCGGGCGAGGTGCGCGCCTGGTCCCTGGTCGAGACCGTGCAGCGCGACGGCGTGTGCGCCGAGGTGTTCGCCCCGGCCCCGGATGCCGGCGCGCTCCCCGAGCAGGCGCGCTCGCTCGCCGAGCGGATCGCGACCGAGCTGGACGTCACGGGAGTGCTCGCCGTCGAACTGTTCGAGACCTCCGACGGGCGGCTGCTGGTGAACGAGCTCGCGATGCGCCCGCACAACACCGGGCACTGGACCATCGACGGCGCGGTCACCAGCCAATTCGAGCAGCACCTGCGCGCCGTGCTCGATCTGCCGCTCGGCGATCCCTCGCCGACGGCGGCCTGGAGCGTCATGGTGAATGTCCTGGGCGGCCCGAGCAATGCGACGATGCAGGATCGCTACCAGATCGCCCTGGCGGCCGATCCCCGCGTCAAGGTCCACTCATACGACAAGACGTCGCGGCCCGGTCGCAAGGTCGGCCATGTCACGGCCACCGGCACCGGCCTCGACGACACCGCCGCCCGGGCGCGCGCCACTGCGGGCTTCTTCGAGGGCTGAACGGCGCGCGCCGCAGCGAACTCCCCGGCGCTGACGCATACCATGGCATCCGTGCCTGGGACCTCCGACGCCACCCCCGCCCCCCTCGTCGGGCCCGTCGTGAGCGTCGTGATGGGTTCAGACTCCGACTGGGCGGTCATGAGCGAGGCGGCGGCGGCGCTCGCCGAGTTCGAGATCCCGCACGAGGTCGAAGTGGTCTCGGCGCACCGCACCCCGAAGCGGATGATCGCGTTCGGGTCCGAGGCCGCAGGCCGGGGCATCCGGGTCATCATCGCCGGCGCCGGCGGGGCCGCTCATCTGCCGGGCATGCTCGCCTCGGTGACCACGTTGCCCGTGATCGGCGTGCCCGTGCCCCTCGCCAAGCTCGACGGGCTCGACTCGCTGCTCTCGATCGTGCAGATGCCGGCCGGCATCCCGGTCGCCACGGTCTCGATCGGCGGAGCCCGCAACGCGGGGCTGCTCGCGGCGCGCATCCTCTCCACCTCCGACCCCGCACTCGCCACGAAACTCGAGCAGTTCGCCGCCGGTCTCGAAGCCCTCGTGGTCGAGAAGAACGCAAAGCTGCAGCGCGGGCTGTGAGTTCGTCGCCCGCTCCCCGTTCGCTGCTGCGGGATCCGGATGCCTCGGCAACCGGCTTCATGAGCAAGCGCGCCTGGTGGCTGGTCGGGTTGAACCTTCTGATCCCGGGATCGCCGCAGGTGCTGGCCGGAAGCCGGCGCTTTGGCCGCTTCGCGCTCGGCACGACGCTGCTGTTCTGGCTGCTCGTCGTGGTCGGTGTGCTCGCCGTGCTGATCGGCGGCTCGGCGATCATCCCGATCATCACGATGCCCGCCGTGCTCTGGGGGATCGCGGTCGTGCTCGGACTCTACGGCGTGCTCTGGGTGATCTGCGCGGTCGACAGCTTCCGGTTGGCGCGGCTCGCCAGAGCCACGGCGGCGACGCGGGTCGGCGTCTCGCTGCTGGCCATCGTCGCGCTCGTGATCGCGGGAGGCGCCGCATTCGCCGGGGCGTACACGGCCGGGGTCACCGCGAACATCCTTGCCAAGGTCGCGTCGAACACGGTCGACATCACCGGACCGGATGGCAAGCCCGTCACCGTCGGACCGATCACCGGCCCTGTCAACATCCTGCTGGTCGGCGACGACAGCGGAGACGGCAACGCGGCGTACGGACCGCGCGGCGAGGCCCTGAACGATGTGACGATCCTCATCCACCTCTCGCCGGTGTCGAAATCCATGACCGTGGTGAGCATCCCGCGCGATCTCTACGTCGCACAGCCGGCCTGCGGGTCGAACCCAGCTGTGGCCCAAGCCCGCTTCAACACGGCGCTGTCGCGCGGAGGTCTGGACTGCGTGGTGGCCGGCGCCAGCGCGCTCACCGGGCTGCCGATCCAGTACGCGGCCATGATCGAGTTCGACGGAGTGGTCGCGATGAGCGATGCGGTCGGCGGCGTCCCGGTCTGCCTGGTGACCGCGATCGACGACCCGTACACCGGTCTCGTGCTGAGCGCGGGCGAGCACACGCTGCAGGGCGCGCAAGCTCTGGCCTTCCTGCGCACGCGCCACGGACTCACGACCGGCAGCGACCTGCAGCGCATCAGCAATCAGCAGGTCTTCCTGTCGTCGCTCATGCGCACCATCAAGAGTTCGAGCACGCTCGACAACCCGCTCAAGCTGATCGCCCTCGCTCAAGCGGCTGCCGCGAACATGAAGCTCAGCACGGGGCTTGCACAGACCTCGACCATGGTGTCGATGGCGCTCGCCGTGCGCAGCATCCCCCTCGATCGGGTCTCGTTCGTGCAGTACCCCTCGCATCCGACGACCGTCCACGGGCAGAGCGTCACCCTGCCGGACACCGGGGATGCGTCGGTGCTGATGACCGCGCTCGCCGCAGATCAGGCGGTGGTGACCCAGCAGCTCGGCGGGGCCGCCGTCGCGAACGGATCGTCGAAGCCGTCTGCGACGCCCACCCCCTCCTCGTCGGCGACCCCGAACGGCGGGGTGCCCGTGCCGTTGCCGACGTCGATCTCGGGGCAGGCCGCCGATCAGAGCACATGCTCGGCCGGGCAGTCCGGCTGAGGATTCCACTCGGCCCGGGTTGCGCGGCCCCCTAGGATGGCCGCCATGCCAGACGCTCCTGGCGGCTTCTCCGCAACGGTGAGTGCCGCCTCCTATTGGATGCCGGTGCACTACGCGGTCACGGCCTGGGCAGAGCATGCGCCGTTCGCGAGCTGGCTGATCGACGCGGCGCGCCCGCGCACGGTGCTCGAGCTCGGCACCCACAACGGCTTCTCGTTCTTCGCCATGGCCGAGGCGGCGCGCCGTCTCGGGCTGCCCACGGCTCTCACGGCCATCGACAGCTGGCTGGGCGACGACCAGGCCGGGTTCTACGGGGAGGAGGTGTTCGGCGAGGTCGCCGCGATCGCCGAGCGCGACTATCCGGGCGTCACGCGCCTGATCCGCGCCTACTTCGCCGACGCAGCCGGGCAGATCGAGGACGGCTCCGTCGACCTGCTGCACATCGACGGCCGGCACGGCTACGACGACGTCCTCGCCGACTTCGAGGCGTATCGCGCCAAGCTGTCGGAGCGCGGAGTCGTCATCTTCCACGACACGCACGAGTTCCAGCCGGGATTCGGGGTGCACCGCCTCTGGAGCGAACTCGCGCCGACGGCGCCCTCGTTCGAGTTCCACCACGGCCACGGGCTCGGAGTGCTCGCCCTGGGCTCGGGGGTGCCGCCTGCGGTGCTGGGCTTTCTGGCCGAAGCAAGCCGGGATCCTGAACCGGTGCGCGAGTTCTACCACCGGCTGGGCGTCGAGGTCGCAACGCGCGCCGAGGTGCCCGCATTGCGCAAGCTCGTGTCCGAATTGCAGGCAGAGGCGCGGGCGGACGCTCCGCCCGCGCCTGGCGCCGGGTTCGCGGCGGGCCTGGAAGACGCGAACGCGCGTCTCGCCGACGAGGTCCGCCGGCTCACGGTGGAGTCGGCCGAGCTCGCGGCCGTCGTCGACGACTACCGGACCAGCACCAGCTGGCGCGTCACGGCGCCCCTACGGGCCCTGGGCGGTGCCATCCGTGCTCTCAGAGGTCGGCGTGCAGCTGCCAGACCTTCTCGGCCGAGTCGCGCCAGCTGAAGGCTCGCGATCGATCCCGGGCGCCGAGCGAGAGCCGCCCGCGCAACTCGGTGTCGTCGAGCACCTGCTGGATCGCGGCCGCATAGCGCTCCGCCTCGTCCGGTTCGCCGCGCGGGATCACGATGCCCGCGTCTGCGGCCACCTCCACGAGCGCGGGAACGTCGGAGTGGATGACGGGCAGGGCGAACGCCAGGGCCTCGACGAGGGCGAGCCCGAACCCCTCGGCGCGACTCGCCTGCAAGAAGGCGGTCGCCCCCTGCAGCACCGCGGCGAGGTCGTCGTCGTCGAGGGTGTCGAGCACGACCACCCGTTCGGCGTCGATGCCGCGGTCGCGAGCCCGCCCGGCGATCCCCTCGGCGTCTCCCTGGGCGGCGCCGACGATGGCCAGCTTGACGCCGGGCACCGACGCGAGCGCCTCGATCAGCACATCGAGGCCCTTGCGGGGGTCGAGGCCCGCGACCGTCAGCAGGTAGTCTCCCTGCAGCCCGATCCGCTCGCGCCGTTCGCCGCCGTCGGGCATGGGGTGCAGCCTCGAACTCGGTGCGCCCCCGATCACGCGCAGGCGGTCGCCGAAGGCGAAGTTCTCGGCAAGCACCTCGGCGACGGCGTGCGTCGGAGTGACCACCGCGTCGGCGAAGCGTTCCGCGCGCTTGGTCATGGTGCGGTTCCACGAGACCTGTCGAGAGCTCAGAAGCTCCGGATCCGTCCAGGCGATCGCGTCGTGCACCGTCACGACCGTCTGGTCGTTGCGCCCGCTCACCGGCAGGTGCCGGTGCATCGGCGCCAGCAGACTGGTGGCGTGCACCATGCCGGCTCCTGGCAGGCGGGTGAAGCCGTGCGCCCAGGCCGCGGCCAGTTCGCGACGGGCGAGCGGGCTCTTGTAGAGCTCGACGAGGCCGGGTAGCCGCTCGGCCAGGTGCGCGTAATCGGGTTCGGGCGACGCCGACACGATGCCGGCCACGTTCGATCCGCGCGGGGCGGTCGCGATCAGCTGCCGGGTGAGCTCTTCGGCGTACCGGGACATCCCGCCGTTGGGCACGGCGGTGACCTCGTCGACGATGACGCGCAGGGTGATCATCGGGGCGCCGATCCCGACGGCGCCGCCGACGACGCGAGGACTCCGGATGCCGCGGCCGCAGCCAGGGCCTCGCGCCAGGGCCGCATGGGGGCGAGGCCCGCCGCCGCCCACGCGTCGTGCCCGAGCACCGAGTACGAGGGTCGCCGCGCCGGCCGCACGAACGATGCGCTGTCGGTCGGGAGCACGCGCTCGGGGTCGAGGCCCGCCTCTGCGAAGATCGCCCTGGCGAACCCGAACCACGACGTCTGCCCCGCATTGGTGCCGTGATAGATGCCGGCAGGGGCATCGGCATCCATCAGGGCGACGAGGTGCGCGGCCAGGTCGGCGGTCCAGGTGGGCTGGCCGAGCTGGTCGTCGACGACCGACACCGTCGGGTTGGTTGCGGCGAGCCGCAACATGGTGGCGGCGAAGTTCGCGCCCCCCGCGCCGTAGAGCCACGCCGTGCGCACCACATACGCCCCGCCGGGATGGGCGGCGAGCGCCCGTTCTTCGCCTGCCGCCTTGCTGCGACCGTATGCGTTGATCGGGTCGCGCGGCGTCGTTTCTGCGTACGGCTCGGTGGCGGTGCCGTCGAAGACGTAGTCGGTCGAGATGGTCACGAGCCTGGCACCGGTCGAGGATGCGGCTCGCGCCAGATTCTCGACGCCGGTTGCGTTGATCGCGAAGGCCTCCGCCTCGTGGGTCTCGGCCCCGTCGACATCGGTGTATGCGGCCGTGTTGAACACCACGTCGTGCCCGGCGACCGCAGCGCTCACGGCATCCGTGTCTGTGACATCCAGTTCGGCACGAGTGAGCGCCGTCACCTCGCGGCCGGTCAGGGCGCGCTGGAGGTCGCGCCCCAGCATCCCGGCCGCTCCGGTCACGAGGTAACGGGTCATCGGCGTCGACTCACAGGGCCGCGCGCGCCTTCAGCGGCTCCCACCACGGGCGGTTGTCGCGGTACCACTGCACGACGTCGGCCAGCCCCTGGTCGAAGGGCACGAGCGGCGCGTACCCCAGCTCGCCCTGGATCTTGCCGATGTCGACCGAGTAGCGCAGGTCGTGGCCCTTGCGATCCTCGACCTGGTCGACGAACGACCAGTCACGACCGGTGGCATCGAGCAGCTTCTGGGTGAGCTCCTTGTTGCTCAACTCGGTTCCGCCGCCGATGTTGTATGTCTCGCCCGCGCGGCCGTTGACGAGCACCATCGCGATGCCGCGGGTGTGGTCGTCGACGTGCAGCCAGTCGCGGATGTTCTCGCCCGTGCCGTAGAGCGGCACGTGCAGCCCGTCGATCAGGTTGGTCACGAACAGCGGGATGACCTTCTCGGGGAAGTGGTACGGGCCGTAGTTGTTCGAGCAGCGCGTGATCGAGAGGTTCATGCCGTGCGTGCGGAAGTAGCTGCGCGCCAGCAGGTCGCTGCCCGCCTTGCTCGCCGAATACGGCGAGTTGGGCTCGAGGGCGCGGGTCTCATCCCACGAGCCCTCGGCGATCGAGCCGTAGACCTCGTCGGTGCTGACGTGGACGAAGCGCTTGATGCCTGCCCGCAAGCTGGCATCGAGCAGCCGCTGCGTGCCGAGCACGTTGGTCTCGACGAAGATGCCGGAGTCTCGCACCGAACGGTCGACGTGCGACTCGGCCGCGAAGTGCACGACGGTGTCGACCCCGGGCAGCACATCGTCGAGCGCGCCGGTATCGCGGATGTCGGCCTGCACGAATGTGAAGCGCGGCGAGTCGGCGACGGGGGCCAGATTCGCGGGGTTGCCCGAGTAGGTGAGCGCGTCGTAGACGACGACCTCGGCACCCTCGAGGCCTTCGTATGCGTCCTCCAGCGTGCGGCGCACGAAGTTCGAGCCGATGAAGCCGGCTCCGCCGGTGACCAGGACTTTCACGCCCCGAAGTCTACGGGGATCGCCGTCTAGACTCGGAGCCGTGCAGACCCGGCAACTCTCGATCCCCGGTGCCGTCGAG
>Ga0068855_100002246_pt1 | contig 23877 bp, 11 predicted proteins | sample KBSCornC52_FD_66592 | JGI IMG/M metagenome (GOLD analysis project Ga0068855, IMG submission 66592) | Corn rhizosphere microbial communities from Kellogg Biological Station, Michigan, USA - KBS Corn C5-2 | ecosystem: Host-associated > Plants > Roots > Rhizosphere > Soil ...
GATTCGCTCCCGCCTGCACGCGTCCCCGTCGTCTAGCCCGGCCTAGGACATCGCCCTTTCACGGCGGTAACACGGGTTCAAATCCCGTCGGGGACGCCAAAGAATCAATGACTTAGCGGAATCCTGGCCGTAAATCCCACAACACTCCACAACATTCGATGAAATCATGCGTGAAATGCGGTCCCCGTGCGCATGATCAAGTCCGCCAAAGCTGCCTGTGCCTGGCGTTTTGGTTCCTCTAAAGCCTGCGTGTAGCCGTCCATTGTCGTTTTGAAAGAAGCATGCCGCAGGAGTTCCTGGACCACTTTCGCGTCGACGCCCAACGACTTGATTAAAGTCGAGAACGTATGCCGGAAAGTGTGCCAGCCGATTCCACTGTCACTCAAGCCATGCAGGCAGGGATCAATACAGCGAGCTGGGATGCCGCGACTCACATGAATTCCGGAGTCGGCGGCTCTGCAGTTCAGCAAGCCGGCGGTATTTTCTCCGGAGCGTTGTCGCATCGCGCGCCCTCGGTGACTTACGTCTGGGGCGTTCCGAATCCGGTTTCACGCAATGTTCTGCAAACGGTCTCGCCTAGCTTCTTCCTCGACTTTTCCCGGGTGATAGGAGTCAAAGGCGGTGACTATGCGCCGGTAATCGTTAAGCTCACGCCTGCGCAGAACACTTGCCGGATCGTGGGCGCAACGCAAGGCCAGGCCGATTTGCAGTCCAGCCCGGCAGCTGACTGGCAGGTTTATTCTCATTTTCTCGAAGAGCGCGTACCAACGCATGCGGAAAAGCAGGAAGCGGGAAAGTACAAGGTGTCGCCGGCGTCCGAGCTGCCGCCCGGCGAGTATGCCGTAGTGCTGCGGCCGGTTTCCAGGGACAAGAGATTCTCCGGTGGCGATGTGGCTCGCGCACAAGGCGACGGGCTGATGTTTGACGCCGTTTGGACATTTCAAATTTCGGAATCGGCCGAATAGGAGATCCAGGTGACATTTTCCATGCGCAATAAAGCTCCAGGATCGCGGTTATTCATCTTATTCATCCTGGTGCTCGGTCCAATACTCGGCTGCAATTCTGGGACCTCGAATCCGGTACAAGCCAAGCCTGACGCTGTACAAAAGGGCAGTAACGCAACGAATGCCGCCGGTCCGGATATCGATCTCAACTGCGTTGTCAGCCATATCCAGAGTCCGACGGAATCGTTTCACTACAGCTTTAGCGATCAATCCGATAATTCGTGGCAAGAAGACGCGGAAGTCACGCCACAGAACATCGACGGCAGTTTCATGAATAACTCTTTGCCGGCGCGGCAAGAGTTCCACGGTCCCCCGCGGCAAGTCTCGTCCAATCTGATGGGGATCGGACGAATGGCTAGCATCTTTTCTACGGTGCACATGACCTCTGCCGTTGTGAGACAAGGAACAGATAAGAAAAACGGTTACGACACGGTCACTGTTTTCTTGTCATGGCTTCTTCGTAATGAGCTTTCCCAGCCGTGCTCCCGTCATTGCGATGAATCTCCTCATCGAGATCTATCTGCACTGGGCATCCTTGCGAAGTTACCCACACGTACCCTTTCTCGAATCCGCCCGGACCAAAAACTGACTTGAAAAGCTTTTGCTCCGTACTGTTGCCCTGCGCCGTATCAATCGAAAACTTCACCGCGAGCAGGCTCGGAATCCCGCGCTGCCGCCGTGGTCCGGGGATTTAACCGGCTCTCTCCTATATATAGGCTGGTTAATAGACTACGACGTGAAGTCGACGCCGCTGAAATCGCTCCAGGGGAAGATCTGGCAGCATGGCTATCTTTCCGGTGAGCTTCGCGCTGAAGTTTTCCCGGACGTCCCGCAGGCTTTCTCGCGTTGGACACAACAGAACCGCACCATACAAATCTTTTCTTCCGGAAGCGCGACCGGGAGCAAAGTTCATCCTGAAAGCTACAGAAAAATAGCCGCTTCGCTTTCATTGTCTCTCCCCCGCGTTATTTTTATTTCGGATACGCTTGCGGAAGTCGAAGCCGCCGCGCAAGCAGGAATGGAAACCGCGCTCTGCGTGCGCAACAACAGCAGCACCGCTCCCGGCTTGCGGTACCCTGTGATCTCCACACTGGACCAGGTTTTTCCTTAACTCAGCCCGGTCTGCCTGATCCGATGCGCTGGCAGGAAACGATTTCTTCGGCATCTGCTGGCGGCCTCGTAGTCGATTGCGATGTTCCCACTCAGTTCAACCCTGCTCTTGCATCTTCTTTCTCAGGCTGAGCGGTCGCATGTCCGTCCACACTTCCTTGATATACGCCAGGCACTCTTCTTTCGTGCCTGTTTTTCCCGCATCTTTCCATCCGGGGGCATTCTCCCGGCCTGCGGGCCAGATGGAATATTGCTCTTCGTGGTTGGCAACCACCCTGTAGGTAGTCTTATCTTCTCTTTCTTCCGACATGAAATTCCTCCGTGGAATTGATTACAAAAATCTGCTTCGCTGTTCTCGTGACGGCGTGGCGAACCGGGTCGCGGTGATCACACCGCACCGGCTCGATGCGTCGCCGTCAGGGATTTGCTCCGCCTTCCGATCAGTACAGCTTGCCGCCGAGTCTGGCGGGCCGGCTCGGTTGTATCAGTGACAGGCTTCCATCCTCAGCGGGAACGCCTAGGATAAGCGCTTCCGACATGAATCCTGCAATGTTTTTGGGAGCAAAATTCACGACGCCGAGCACCTGTTTTCCCAGAATTTCTTCCGGCCGGTATTCAGCCTTCGCGCCGACGCTCGACCACCGCGTCCCGACCTCCGGGCCAAAGTCCACCTTTACTTTGTAGGAAGGCTTTCTTGCTCTTGGAAACTCTTTCACTTCCAGGATTTTTCCTACGCGAATGTCCAGCGTTTCGAAGTCTTCGTACGTTGCTTGCATTGTCTCTTTTTGGCCTCTATCGTGAATTGGTATTGGGGCACGCTCGCAAGGGATACATCGGCCGTAAGCATTGTCTCATCCGGAAGACCTCACTGGCTGATCCGTTGTGCAACGGCTGCGCTGGACAAATGTTCTGCTTAAGCCGCATTCACCTTATATAAAGGAAAGAAAGAGGTCAGTTTGCCGGAAGAATGCTCGTGCGCAAGCGTGGGAATTTCTTCCCATCCGAACATGTGATCTTCCACCCGCGGCAGCCATCCGTGTTTCTCCGCATAGTCCACCGCCTCGATGCCCTCGGCATAGCGTGCATAATGGGTGTGCACATGCGTGTGCCAGTTCATGCACTCCAGCGCGCGAACCACTGCCAGATCCATTCCTTCCTTCCATCCTGCCGTGGTGATTACGCCGGGACGCGAAAGAGATTTCAGGCTGACGCGAAACACCGGCCTGCCGATGAAGTCCACGAATATCGAAACTCCGCGGCAGTTTGTCTGCTGCGCCACAAAGTTCAGAAATGCGTTCTCCGATTCCTGATATTGCCGTTTGTATTCTTCCTCCGCCCTGTATCTCTCCGGGCAGAAGCTGAGCTGCGGGAAAGCAGTGCGGTCCACAGCCTGGATTCCACATTGCCGTATCAGCGACAGCCGCTCCTGGCTCGACGCCATCATGTACACTGAACAGCCTGCGGCTTGCGCCAGCAACAATTCGCCCAACGTAACCCCTCCTCCCCATCCCCAGACAGAAGGTGAATAGCTGGTTTCGCCCGCATAGAGCTTCCACACTCCATATGCAACCTTCCAATTGGCCCACGCTGTGATGTAACGCAGCGAAAAGGCGGCCCACTGCTGCAATGAATAGCGGCTGTCTTGCGGAATCCTGATGAGCTGCCGTTCATGCAGCTTGGTTTTTTTGGCCAGAAGGCCCACGGTCCCTTCTGCGTCATAGCCGTAAATTTTCTTAGGATAGCCGAACTCGTCCCAGGATCCGTTGCAGAAAACCAGGCACAGGTCGCCTTCTTTCACCAAGGTCACACCCGGACCCGGCTTCAGAACGCGGACCACGCCGGCATTGCCGATCACCACGCTGTTTTCCCGGCGCAGTTTGCAGATATCGACCGGACGGCGGGTAACTGCGTGACTCATGTTGCCTTCCCAACAGCCGACCACAGGCTCCGCCAGCACCTCGTATTCCTTGACGTCGGGAAGTGAAAACGTTTCAAGCCGCAGGTCGATTTTGCCTGCATGCGATCCATTTCCGTTGTGCGATCCGTTTTCGTTGGAGCTATTCCTGTTTTCATGCAAAACCCACGCTTCTGTATTGATCACTGTAACCTCCCAGTCGATAAGCAGACTGTTTGTTGGGCCGGCACGCAGTTGCGCAATCCGCCACGCTGACAACAATCCTTGAGTTTGTTGAAGTTGAATCCTTAGTGAAAAAGGTGAGACCGCCGGCAGGTCGTTACGGGGGCTCGCTTGCGAGAACAAGCGCCGGGGATCTACGCGGAAATTTGTGTGAAATATTTTAATCGCATCCTGTGGCAGTCAGCGGAAGCGCTAAATCCCTGTCTTATCACAGCCAATTCTGCGGATTCAGCCACTGCATACAAAAACGGCGCGACTTACGGTTTGAGGGCAAGTGCTTGCTGTGAATGCCGCGCGCCCCGGCCAGCAACTTCACGGCTGATTACTGCACTTGTAAAACGATCTTGGGATCGACTTTGGTTGCTCGCCACGTCGGGATAAAGCCCGCGAACTGGCCTGCCAGAAAAATAGCAGCTACAACCGCGACCCACGATGTAATGTCCGTAGCGCTTACGTCATAGAGGAGCTTGCTCATGAATCGTGAACTCATCAACGCGAACACCAGGCCGATGCCGACCCCAATTGCAATAAGTAGGGCCGTTTGTCCCAGGATCAGCCGGAAGATATCCTTTGCTTGCGCGCCCAGCGCCAGCCGTATGCCAATCTCCTGCCGCTGTTGCGCAACTGAGTAGGAGATCACGCTGTACACTCCGGCCACCGCCAGAACAAAAGCGGACAAGGAAAGGATGTTCAGCAGCAACATGGAAAACCGCCGCGGAGCCACAGAGGTGGCCAGGATTTCATTCATCGTTCTGACCTGGGCCAGGGGGATGTCGCGGTCCATTTTGCTGACTTCGCTGCGCACTGCCCGGGTCAGGCTTGCCGACTCGGCCTTGCTGCGCACCGTCAATGCCATGGCCGGCGCCGGCGCCTGGCGGAAGCTGCGGTAAATCTCAGGATTCGGGTCTAGGTCGAGCGCTACATCCTTGACGTCGCCCACCACTCCAACAATTACATACCAGGGCGACTGGCTGTCATATGCTCCCATCTTGACGCGAGCTCCGATCACGTTCTGCTCCGGCAAGAAACGGCGCGCGAACGCCTGGTTCACCACTGCGATGGGAAGGCTCTTGTCGTCATCCTGCTCGGCCAGCGGACGGCCTTTGAGCAGCGGCACGCCTATCGAGTGAAAATATTCCGGGTCCACAATGCGGTTGTTCGCTGTGGGCTCCTGGCCAGGACGCGGCGCCGGCTGCCCTTCCAGCGTAAAAGCCGACGTGCCGATGGCGATGCCGGCCAGAGGCAACTGGCTGGTGGCACCGGCCGATTCCACTCCCGGCAGCGCGCGCACATTCCTCAGCAGCTTTTCGAAAAAGTTACTGTAATCGGCTGGCGTGCGATATTGCTGGCTGCTCAGCAGCACCTGCATGGTCATCACATTGGCCGGCTGGAAGCCAGGACTGACTCGCTGAACCAGCATGAAGCTTTTAGTCACCAGTGTGGCGCAGATCAGCAGCACCATCGCCAGTGATATCTGCAGCACCACCAGAACATTCCTGGCGCGCCTGGCCGCCGCGCTGCTGGAGCCGCTGCGCCCGCTTTCCTTCAGTGTCTGGTTCACGTCCGTGCGCGAGGCCTGCACCGCGGGAACCAATCCGAACACCAGTCCCGTGGCAATCGACACCGCCAATGTAAAGATGAGTACATGACTGTCAATGACGATCGCATTGGGCCGGAACGTGGGGATGTACGGAGTAATCTGCACCAGCAGCTTGAAAAACAGCACCGAAAGCCCCAAGCCCACGATGCCGGAGACAATCGCAAGCAGCATGCTTTCGGTGAGCATCTGCCGGATCATCCGGCGGCGGTTCGCCCCCAGCGCCACCCGGATCGTGAATTCCCGCTGCCGCTCCGCGGTGCGCACCAGCAGCAGATTGGCGATGTTGGCGCAGCTGATCAGCAGCAGGAAGCCCACCGATAATTGGACGATCAGCAGAATGGATTTCAGGTTCCGCCGGTTGGCAAAAAAATCATGCATCGGATAGACCGCGGCGCTGTAGCCACGGTTGGCGTCGGGATATTGCTGCTCCAGCCGCCCAGCGATGGCTTCCAGTTGCGTGCGCGCGCTTTCGATCGTCGCTTCCGGCTTAAGCCGGGCAAACACCAGGTTATCGCGGCTGGCGCGGTCCGGATTGGTATGCGGCATTGCCAGGGGCGCAAACAATTCCACCTGCTGCGAAGCAAACTGAAAACTTGCCGGTAACACTCCGATTACCGTGTACTCTTCCCGGTTCAGCCGAATGCTCTTGCCTACGATCTGCGGATCGCCGGCAAAGGCGCGCTTCCAGAACGGATAAGTCAGCAACACCACGTGCTCGGACCCCGGCTGGTCTTCCTGCGCGGTGAACAGCCGGCCCATCGATGGCTCTACTCCCAGCATAGGAAAGAAGTCCGCCGTGGAGCGAATGCCTAGCAGGGGCACGCCGCCGTCATTGCTGGTATAGGTGACGTTCCAATTTCGCACTGCCGCCATGGACTGGTACATGCTGGCCTGTTCTTTCCAGTCCATGTAATTAGCGGGAGAGACCCCAAACCACTCCGGGCCGCCCTGTTTTTTTTCCCATAACGCGACCAGCCGGTCAGGGTCCTTGAAAGGAAGCGGCTGAATAACCACGGCATTTACGATGCTGAAAATGGCCGTATTCACGGCGCATCCGAAAGCCAGGATAAGAATGGCTGCCACCGCAAACAGAGGCGACTTGCGCATCGCCCGCAAACCATACTGCAGATCTTGCAATAAAGTTTCCATGTTTGTCTTTCGTCGCGTATGAGAATAGGCAGTTTGCTAAACAGTCGCGGCCTGGCGCTGCGCCGGGATTGCGTCAGGCAGTTCCTCCTCAACATACCACAACCGCCGGTTGAAATAGCAACTAGCGGTAATTGCGAGCGCCAGCACGCCGTTCAGAATCAGCAGAAAGGCCGCTCCGCGGCCCGGTCCCAGTCCAATGGCGCTGATCCAGGTTCCGGCCACGCGTCCGTTCACTGCAAACATAGGTTCAAAAACCCGGTCGGCTAGCGGGCCTGCTAGGAAAAAAGCCAGCGGCGTGGAGGACCATGCGATCATCATGCGGGTGGAAAATACGCGTCCCTGCATCTCCAGAGTGGTTTTCACCTGCCATATTGCCTGACTGCAGCCGTTGATGATCGGGATCTGGAAGACTACCAGGAAGATCGAAATCGTGATCAGCAGAGCGGAGGCTTTCAGCCCCCCCAGAATCAGCCCGATGCCGTACAGCACCGCAAATCCCAACAACCCGTGGACACGCCGTTTCGGCCCGCCCCAACTGCTCATCACGACGCTGCCGGTCAGAAATCCCAGCGCGCCCAGTGACATGATGGTGCCCAGCACGGCGGTATTCGTAAAGGCCAGGATCATCGGCGTGAAGAGTACCTGGGCAAAGCTATAAGTAATGTTGATGAAGGCAAAGAACAGGAGCAAGCCGATCAGGCCCGGACGTTCCGCGATGTACTTCCAGCCATCGGCCGCTTCTTTCAGCAAAGACCGTTTTCCCGGCCTTGCCGGCAGCGTCGGGACCTGGACCAGCAATAGAGTCATTACGGCAAAGAGAAAGGTTACAAAGTCGATTGCCACTACGCCTTGAAACTTGATCCTGCCTAGCAAGGCCGCGGCCAGAATGGGAGCAAGGACCTGCGCAGCGGCAGGCCCAAGCTGCATCATCCCGCTCGCGCGCCCAATCTGCTTAGGTGGCACTAACTGGGAAAGCAAAGCCATGTAGGCGGGCATGCGGAAGGCTCCGGCAATCGATCCTACAGAGACCAGCGTATAAATTTCCCACGTGGTAAGCCGTCCGGTAAAGAACAGGATGGCCAGGGCAAAGCTGGCTGCACCCGCGCCAATGTCGCTGGCCATCATCATCTGCCGCCGGTTGAAGCGGTCCACCAGCGCCCCGGCAAAAGGGGAAATAATGATTCCCGGCAGCATCACACACACGGAAATAATGGCGAATTTGGTGATCGATCCTGTACGCTGGTATACCCAGATTCCTAATGCAAAACTGGTCAGCCCCGATCCCACCAATGAAATGAGTTGTCCCATCCATACCACAAGGAATTTTTTTATCGAGCGGTCATTTGGAATGTCTTGCACGTGTTTCTCCTGTAACGAGTAGTTTCTTTGGATGAAAAGTGGGAGCTACGCACTGGTGTCTTCGTCGGAAATCGATGCGCAAAGACCTTCGATCGTAGGATTGGCCCAGAATTGTTCAATGGTTAATCTGTGCTCAAGAAACTGCTCCAATCGAGTAAGCATTGAGACCAAAGCCAGGGAGGTCCCACCCAGGTCAAAGAAACTGTCCTTTATACCTATGATGGGGCGGTCAAGGATCTCCTTCCATAGCGCCACAATATAGCATTGCAATGGAAGGCCCGGAAGTGTAATCGTTTGCTCAACTTGTCGCGCTTTCCCAAAATGGGACTGGGCGGGTTGCGTAAATTTACCCGTAGATTCGGTTACCTTCTGCCTTGTCGAATCTATAGAGAAACTATTTCTATCCTCAAAAATTCTGGTTAACACTTCTTTACATTTCGCAATGATCTTACCGGCGAATCCCGTAGGTGTTATTTCATCAAGGGTCTGGCATTTGCAAGCCAGAAAACCATCGGTGTCGGCGACTGTAAACATCACCACGATTTGTGGAAGAACGAGGTTCAGCTCCACCATGCGGTACGGCAGGAGGGAGTTGTTCCCTGCCACCTCCCAATATTTATGCGCCTGGTTGCTGTATTCGAGCACGCTATTGAAGTAAGCCGGAAGAAGCACCTGCGGTCCGGGATTTCGCCGTCGCAGCTCCCTCAATACCTGAAATCCCGAATAATAGCGGTTGTCAAGATCGCGGGTAAGTCGGTCCTGCATCCGTTGTGCCCGTGCGCCGAAACTTCCATGGCTGCCATCCACCTCAAGCAGCGAAACGGTATTGAAGTTGCCGATAACCGAATGTACATCCGGATGGAATGGCAGATGCAATGACCCGATCATGCCCAGCGTAAAGCGATCGGAGCCGGTCTCAGCCGCAAGAGCGTCGGCAAACACGCGCGCCGCCAGGCCGGTGGCGGTAATCCCAAGGGCTGCGGCGCGGGCTTTCAGCAGCTTCCATTCTCGCAGTTCCATCAACTTGATGATCCGGCTGACACAGCGTGGAGCAGGGCTGCCCGGCGGCGTCCGTCGGCATTCAATCCCGGGCGGCGGTGGCAGCGTCTCCAGGCGTTTGCTCCAATACTCGCGGGAAGACTCATAAAGCGGATGGCCTGTCAGCCCGCGCGCCGCCAGCGCATAATCGCGATAGGTAAACTCATTTTGCGGAAAGCGCGTCTCCGGCCGTGTAATCAATTCGATCAGCTCGCGCAATAGCAACAGCCGACCGCTTCCGTCCATCATGATGCCTTCAAAGCGGGCCATCACCCGCACTACGCCGGGCCGCGGACGGAAGGCCTCTACCTCAAACAGCGGCCAGCGATCCAGCGCTCCCAGGTACGACCGCATCTGCTCGCGCCTTTGCTCCAGCCGACTTTCCGCTTCCACCCCGTCCAGCGCGGTGAAATCTTCCACCTTGATCTGGTAGACCGGAACTTTCGGCAGGATTTTCTGCGTTCCGCCGGGCAAGATGATCGCACGCAGCATGGGATGGCGTTGAACCAGGTCATTCAACGCCGCTTCCAGCCGCCGCGTGAAGTCCTCCGGGACGTCAGAGAATTCCAGTTCCATAAGCAGGTTCGTGCCACACTCGCCTAGTTCGAAAAAACCGCTCCTGCCCAGCCAAAGCGCTTCTTGCGGCTCGGTCAGCGGAAAAGGCTGGAAAAGATTTTCCGGATCCGGCATCACGGCGGGGAAAACCGGCTGCGCCGGGGCTGCTTGCGCCTTTTGCCGCATCCTGTCCAGCAGCAATTGCTGCTGCTGCGGACTCAGGCGCGCAATACGGGTTGCGGTTGCTGTCGCGCTACCACCTGTGCCGGTTTCACTTGCTTTCGTTGTCATGGAAGTTAAACTCCGGATTCAAGCTCATTGAGCGCCTGCGCCACGGCTTCCGGCGCGGCGCTGGCGGCAATCTGCTGCACCACCGCTGAAGCCATGCCAGCCACCGTGGGCGAGCCAAAGAAGTGGGACAGCGCGACCCTCACACCCAACCGGCTGCTGACCGCATTGATCAACTGCACTGCGGCCAGTGAGTGCCCGCCCAGTTCAAAGAAGTTTGCTGTAACGCTGGTCTCCGGCATGCCCAGGCATTCCGCCCAGATAGCTGCCAGTATCTGCTCAATCTCATTGCGCGGCGCCACAAACTCCGTCTCCAGCGGTTGCGCGCCGAAGCGCGGGAAGACCTCGGGAATTTCGCTGTCCGGAATAAGCTCCAGCAATGCAGCAACGCGCTGCTGCGGATCGCGTGCAAGCGCTGTGAGCAGAACGCCCGCATGCCGCAGGATCAGGTATACAGCCTCCGTGCTGAGCCGCGCGCAATCGTACACGGCGCGAAGTCCCATGCCGTTGTTTCCCGGACGTCCGGCCAGCAAAGTGAGCGGACATTCCGTTCTTGCTCCTGTTGCCCGCATCTCCCGAATTTCAATCTCATCGGTGAGAGCGAACGCGGCGATAACCGAGGGATAGTTCTGGAAAACCAGGATCGATTCATATAGAGGACGGTTGCGCGGGGCTCCGCTCCACTCATGTATCTGGCCCGCCGAACAATGCTCGTAGTGGCGGATCTGCATGTGCTTTTCCTGGAGCTGCTTCATCCACTCCAACACCGGCGCTTCAGACGCGATTTCGACGCGAAACGGCAACGTGTTGATGAACAGGCCGATGATGTTTCCCGCTCCATCCAATTCCGCCGGCCTGCCGGAAACCGTGGTGCCGAAAACCACGTCCTTGCTGCCGCTATAGCGCGCCAACGCCACCGCCCAGACGCCTTGCAGGACGGTGTTCAGCGTGATGCCGTGTTTTTTCGCATGCTCCTGGACCGCGCACAGAACCGGCTCGGCAACATGGCTATCGGCAATCGCGGACCCGGAAAGCTCCTCCGGCATCGCAGGCGTATCTGCCGTGCGTCCCAGCCCGGTCGGACCATCGAACCCGCTCAGTTGGCTTCTCCAGAAAGCTTCGGCTGCGGCAAGGTCCTGCTTCTGCAACCATGCCACGTAGTCGCGATAGGGACGTGTAGACTCAATGGCATCTGGACATCCGGCAGCCAGGCTCCTGTAAGCTTTTTGCAGTTGCTGTAGAAGGATCGGCCGGCACCAGCCGTCGATCAGGATGTGGTGGATTGTCCAGACGAAGTGATACTCCTGGTCTTCCAGTTGCAACAGCGCCAGCCGCATCAGCGGCGCTTCGGTGAGGTTGAATGGCTGCTGCGAATCCAGGCCAAGAAATGCTTCGATCCGTAATTGCTTCTCTGCGGAGCTGAATGAGCGTAAATCATGGCGCTGGAGCTTGACCTCGACCTCCTTCAGCGCTACTTGGATGGGTTCTTTCTGCGCTTTCCACACAAACGCCGTACGCAGCATCGAGTGGCTGTCAATCAGCTTCTGCCATGCTTCGCGGAATAGCTTGATGTCCAGCGATCCCGTAATCCGGCAGGAGAACTGCTCAACGAATAATCCGCCTTCCTGCTCTCCCAGCGAGGCATACAACATTCCTTTTTGCTGCGGCGAGAGCGGAAATGCCGCTTCAATCCTTTTTCTGTTCACCGCTCACCATCCTGACTGAGATTGAGTTCCTCAAGCATGCTTTCCACTTCCCCTTGCGTAAGGTTCAGATCAGGAAAATCCACGGCGGTATACATCACGCCTTCTTCCGCACAGGCATCGTCCACCAACTGTCGCAGGGTGGCCATGTAGGTTTTTGCCAGGTTTTCAATCGTGCCAGCGCAATGCATGTTCCGGCTGTATGTCCAGGTCATCTTCAATTGCGAATGGACCACCAGCCCGTGTACCGTCAGCAGGTACGGACGCAGGCCATTGGGGGAGTTGACCGGCCCCGGCGACTCTCCGGCAGGCCGCAATACCCGGGCGCGTTCCAGCGTCTGGTCAAATTGTCCGAGGTAGTTGAAATTCACTCGCGGACGCCGGACGCCTGCCTGTTTGGCGCGGCATGCTTCGTCTTCACACAAATACCTCAGAAGGCCGTATCCGAGGCCTCGCGCCGGTATGCGCCGCACCTGCTCTTTCGCAGTCTTTAATGCGTCTGTTGCGCTCTGGACTGAGGAGAGGTCCAGGCATACCGGGAACAAACTGGTGAACCAGCCGACGGTACGGCTCAGGTCCATTCCTTCCAGCACCTCTTCGCGGCCGTGCCCTTCCATATCCACCAGCAGCGAGTCGATTCCGGCAGCGTTCTTGAAGGTATAACCGAGCGCCGCCAGCAACACTTCATTGATTTGCGTGCTGTATCTCTCTGGAACATCGCGCAGCAAGGCTTCGGTTTCTTCCCGCGTCAGCATCCGTGAAATGGTCTCTTCCGATTCAACGGTGTTCTCGCCTGCGGGAAAATCAGGTTCTATTCCTTCTCCTTGTTGTAGGATGGAGCTCCAGTACGCCGCCTGATCGCAGACTTCGCTGGATTGCGCATACTGTTGCAGCCCGCGCGCCCACGCCTGGAACGATGTAGTTTTCAGCGGCAGCTCGATGGCGGCATCGGCTTGAAACTGCCTGCAGACTGTCTGTAGATCTTCGAGCAGGATCCTCCAAGACACGCCGTCAATGGCCATGTGATGGCACACCGCCAGTAACCGTGGACGTTCGCCTTGCGGGCCCAGTAAATACCGCACTGCAAGTAGCGGCCCGCTCATCAGGTTCAGGCTGCCCTGGGTCTTGACTGCCTCGGCTTCAATCGCTGACTTGAATTCCTGCGGCGACAACGCGCTCAGGTCTACAGTCCTGAAATCCGGCAGCGCCTCCAGTCCGGCATTCAATTGCAGCCATCCCTGGTCATTGCGCGACAAGCGAAGCCTGAGACTGTCATGATGCGCAGCAAGTTCCCTGAAGGCCCTCTCAAATACATGCGGCGCAATTGCCGGCGATGCTTCGAACATCATCGCCTGATTGAAATAGTGGGGATTGGACCAGTTCTGCTCCAGGAACCAGCATTGAATAGGCGTGAAGGGCACGGGCCCGGTGACGATTTCCTGCTCGTGTTCGGGCTCGTCGGCGGGAAGAGCGCCCTCCAGGCCGATCTGTGCGATGGTGGGGCAGGAGAAGAGCTGGCGCGTGCTCAGCTTTAGCCCGGCTTTATTGGCGCGGGCAACGATTTGTATGCTCAGGATGGAATCTCCCCCAAGCTCGAAAAAGTTGTCGTGAATTCCCACCTGCTCTACGCCGAGAACTTCAGCCCAGATGGTCGCCAGCGTCTCCTCCTGCTGGTTCCGCGGAAGCGCATAAGCATCTCTCGCCACATCCGCCGGCGACTCGGGCGGTAGCAGCGCTTTCTTGTCGATCTTCCCGTTGGGCGTGAGAGGAAGACGCTCCAGCACCACGAACGCCGCCGGAATCATGTATTCCGGAAGCTGCTCTTCCAGATAAGACTTGATGCCGGGCACAAGCTGGCGCAGAAATTTTTTCTGCAGCGGATTGTTCCCATAATCTTTCCACCGGCGGAAGCGCAGCGGGCTCCGCGGAAGCGCAATCGCCTTTTCCGTGAAGTCCCACGCGCTGCCTTTCCGGCGCAGCAGCACGTCAAAGCTTCCGTCTTCTCCGGCGCGCGACCAGCTCAGATCGGCATGGTATTGCAGCTCTCGCGCCAGTTCCATGATTTCGCAAGGCATGATTCCGCCGGATCGGACCCGCTGCACCCGCTCTTTTACATCGCGCACCGTCTCGCCCGCATCCGGCTCGGCCATTGATTTCAGCAGCTCCAGCGTGGAAGCCAGCCGCGCATTGGGAATGACGGCAAGGCCGATGGCTTCCGGCTGCCGCTGCTCCAGCAACCCGCGCACGTCGTCCAGGCCTGATTGCGTTTTCCAATTGACCCACGAAATGCCGGCCAGATTCGCGTCCTCGGCCTGTATCCGGAGAATCACGTCATAGCGAAAACGGGTAAGTTCGTTGTCTCCGCGGCCGCTTTTCGGCAGGACCGTAACGTGGCTGATCTTCGGCAGTTTCTGGCTAAGCGCGTGGAAAAAGAGAGGATCAATCGCAAGCTCCTCTTCTTTCATCGCCTGCTGTTGAATTCGCTGCCGCATTTGCGCCTTGGAGAGCGCATCCGGCGCCTGGTGCAGAACCACGGAAGCGTGAAACGCCTCCAGCAGCGGCAGGCTGCGCACATCGCCGATGAAGAGTGAACCGCCGGGCCGGATGGCCTGGACCGCACCCTCCAATACCCGCGTCAGATAATCGATGCTGGGGAAATATTGGACCACCGAGTTGATGACCACGCAATCTGCCGAATCCGGCGCGATGCCGGTGAAATCGTCGGCCTGGCGGCAAGAAAGGTCGATTTCGCAAGATCTCGGACCCAGCCTCTTCAGGTTGCGCGAGACATATTCCAGAGCGACGTGCGAAAAATCCGTGGCGCAATAACGCCGCATGGTTGTTGACGCTGTCAGCGGAAACAACAGCAGGCCTGTGCCGCATCCAATCTCCAGGACCTCGGCCGGGCGTAGCGCCTGGATCCGCTCCACAGTCTCATCGCGCCATTCGCGCATCTCTTCCGGCGGCAAAGGAGCGCCGGTGTAGCTGCTGTTCCAGCCGATGATGTTGAAGGTTGGATCGTTCACGCCGGCGCTCTGGCTGTAGGCGTCATTGAAGAGCTTTTCCCAGAAGGAAATCTGCTCAGTGTGGGCCTGCTCGTCTTGCCCGTTGTCGCCGCGCTCCAGCGCGTCCTTCTGCACCAGATAAGCCACCAGCCGCTTGGCTCCGGAAGCCTCTTCCTGCACGCTTACCACCGCCTGGCTGACTGAAGGATGTGTATTGAGAACATTTTCAATTTCGCCCGCTTCGATGCGGAACCCGCGGATCTTGATCTGCTCATCCACGCGTCCCACGTACTCCAGTTCGGATTCCGGGTTCCAGCGAACCAGGTCGCCGGTGCGGTACAGCCGCGCTCCCGGCTCGCCGCTGAACGGATCGGGCAAGAACTTTTCGGCGGTAAGCTGCGGACGGTTCAGGTAGCCGCGCGCCAGCGAGCCGCCTCCTATATATAGTTCGCCTGCGGTGCCCGCTGGTACGGGCTGCATTTGCGCGTCGAGCACATAGACGCGGTTGTTGGCAATCGGCTTCCCAATCGGCGGCAGACCGGGCAGTCCGGCAGGAAGCGCTTCCGAAGTTGCGACAACCGTGTTCTCCGTGGGGCCGTAGTTGTTTATCACCGTGAACGGCAATCCCGCGGGCGGATAGAAGTGCAGCCGTTCGCCGCCGGTCAGCAGTGTGCGCAGCCTGGTCTCCTGCTCCCACTCGATTTGCAGCGCGCGCTCCGCCAATGGTGTTGGCAGGAAGCAGACCGTGATCCGCTTCTTCTTGAGCCACCCCTGCAAGAGCAGCAGATCCATCCGCGTGTCCTCGTCCGGAATATGGAGGCTTGCGCCGCAGGCCAGGTAAGGCCACATCTCCCACACTGAGGCGTCGAATGCGAGGCCGGCGATCTGGGTGGCCGCATCATTTTTGCTGACGGAGAACGCATCCTGGTGCCAGCGAATGAGGTTGAACAGGCCGCGGTGTTCCACGCTCACGCCTTTCGGCCTGCCGGTCGATCCGGAGGTGTAAATGATGTAAGCGAGGCCTGCCGGATTGGTTTCGACATCAAGGTCTTCTGCTGAATAGCTGTCCAGATTTTCCGAGTCGAGTGCCAGCACGGGACAAGGCGCGCCCTGCGCTTTCGCCATTAGTGGTCCGCAGGTGATCAGCGCTGAAACCTCGGCGTCGTCCAGAACAAAACGGATGCGCTCCCCCGGATAGGCTGGGTCCAGTGGAAGGTAGGCTCCGCCCGCCTTCCACGCGCCGAGCATCGCGGCCACAACATCCGGAGAGCTGTTCATGAGGATGGCGACGCGCGATTCCGGCCGCACTCCCAACTGTAAAAGCCTGCGGGCAATCCTGTTGGCTCGAGCGTTGAGTTCGCGATATGAGATCTCTCCGGCATGGGAGGCAATGGCTGTGCGTTCCGGCAGCGCGCGCACCTGCTTCTCGAACAGGCGATGGATCGCCGCGTAGCCTTCAAAATCGCGCCGGCTGTGGTTCAGCTCGTCGAGCAGCCTGGAGCGCTCGTCCGGGCTCAGCAGGGTTTGCGCGGCGAGGTTTGCCGAAGGCTCGCGCACCATCGATTGCAAGGCGCGGAGATAGTAGTCGCCGATGTCACGGACCTGCCGCTCACCCAGCTTGCCGGCATCGTAATCCAAGAAGATTTGCAGCCTGTTGGAGAACATATTGAGGCTGAAATGGGCGGTGAAGGCGAAATTGGTCTCAATATAGAACCGGTTTTCCAGCAGCTTCATCGCGCCGGTTTCCAGCATGTCGCGGTACACGCGGAAATGCGTGTAGTTGAACACGGTCTCATAGAGCATCTCGCCGCCCATGGCCGTCTGGAGCTTGGCCATGGGATACCAGCGGTTGGGCAGTGTCTCCACCTCTGCTTCAAAGACGCCGCGGATCAGGTCTGACCACGAGCCGCCGCCCATCTGCATGCGAAACGGCAGAATGTTCAGGAACACGCCCATGGTGCGGTCGGTGTCAGAAGTTTCAGGCCGCCCGCTGAAGGAAACTCCCGTGGTAATGTCGGCTTCTCCGGTGACAAAGCTCATCACACGCAGATGCGCCGCCAGAAGCACAGTCTTAAGCGGCACTCCCAATGCCTGCGCCAGATTCTGCAAGCCGGTGAAGGTCTCATCCGGTACAGGGACGCCGATCAGTCCGACGCAGTGCACCGCATCCTCACGCTCCTGCTCACGGTTCAGCCGTGGCAGTTGGGTGGGCCGCGAGCCCGCCAGCTTGCGTTTCCAGAAGGCCAGGTTCGTATCCGACGAAAGCGCGGCCAGCTCCAGCGCGACAAAGTCCCTCATGCCATCGCGGCGCGCGGTATCCACCGGCTCCTGCTCTTCCCCGATCAGATAGAAGTAGTGCTGGAACAGCTCGGTAAGCATGATCGAGATGCTCCAGCCGTCAAGGATGGAATGGTGTTCGGTCCAACTGAACTGGAACGCGTCCTCGCTCAGCTGATGTACCTGGAAACGAAGCAGCGGAGGCTGGGTGTAATCGAACTTGTGCTGTTTTTCGTTGCTGAACCATTCCTCTACGGTCCGCGCCTGCTCCTCGGCTGGCATGCCGCGCAAATCATCGGTTTCGAGCGGGACAGGCGCTTCGCGATGGATCAGTTGCAGCGGCTGGTCATATCCGCTCAGGCTGAAAGAGGTACGGAGCGCGGCATGGCGTTGGAGGATATGACCGATGGCCGCCTTCATGGCTTCGCCATCAAAGCGCGCCTGCAGCCTGAGCGTGGTGATGTTGATATAGATGGCGCTTTCCGGACTGAATTCGCCATGAAAGAGCATGCCCGCCTGTAGCGCCGCGATGGGATACGCATCCTCGATTCCCTCCGGAAGCCGCCTGCGGTCTTCTTCAGAAATCATGCTGAACGGCGCTCGTCCTGCTTCCGCACCATCGGCGGCGCGATGCGTGAGCACCGCTGCCAGCTTGCGGATGGTCTGGTGCCTGAAGAGTTGATCGAGCGAAAAATCCAGCCCCTGCTCGCGCGCAAAACCCAGCACCTGCACGCTGCGAATGGAGTCGCCGCCAAGGTTGAAGAAATTATCTTTCACTCCTACCTTCTCCACGCCGAGCACCTGCGCCCAGATTTCCGCCAGCACGCTCTCTTCGCGCGTGGCCGGCGTCACGAAAGGTTCAATCAGCTCCGGACGCTCTGTAGAAGGCTCCGGCAAGGCGCGGCGGTTGATCTTGCCGTTGGAGCTGAGCGGCATTGCCGGCAGCATGCAAAAGACCGGTGGTACCATGTACTCGGGCAAATGCTGTTGTAGGAAAAGCCGCAGATTGCCGGCGCTCAAAGCGGCTCCCCCATTCGGCGACACGTACGCAACCAGCCGCTTCTGTCGGCTCGAATCCTCGCGCGCGACCACCACGGCCTCCATTACCTGGGGATGGCTGCGCAATCTCTCCTCAATTTCTCCCAACTCAATGCGGAAGCCGCGGATCTTTACCTGGGTGTCGTCACGGCCTAAAAATTCAATAACGCATTCGGGCATCCAGCGCGCCAGATCGCCGGTCCTGTAAAGCCGCTCGCCGCCATGACCAAAAGGGTTGGGAATGAATTTCTCCGCCGTCAGTTCCGGCCAGGCTAGGTAGCCCCGGGCCAGATTAATGCCGCCTATGTGCAGCTCTCCTGCCACGCCCGCCGGCACCGGACGCTGGTTGCGGTCGAGAATATAGATCTGGGTGTTTGCGATGGGCCGTCCGATCGGTACCGTACGATACGGCATCTGCCGCGAGCATCGCCAGAAAGTCACGTCTACCGAAGCTTCCGTCGGGCCGTACAGGTTATGCAGTTCGACACCGGGCACCGCGTCAAAGAACCGCTCTTGCAATTCCAGGGGCAGCGCCTCGCCGCTGCAGATCACCCGCTTCAATGTTCCGCACTGATGCAGCCTGCCTTCTTGCAGCATCAATTGCAACATGGAAGGAACAAAATGCGCGGTCGTGATACCGCGGGCCTGCATCAGCGAAGTCAGATACGCGCTGTCGCGGTGTTTTTCCGGCGGCGCCACCACCAGACGCGCTCCTGTGATCAAAGGCCAGAAGAACTCCCAGACAGAAACGTCAAAAGTAAAGGGCGTTTTCTGCAGCACTGCATCAGAAGCGCTCAGGCCATACGCCTCCTGCATCCAAAGGAGCCGGTTGCAGATTCCGGAATGGGAAAGCATTGCTCCCTTCGGCATGCCCGTGGAGCCGGAGGTGTAAATCACGTAAGCAAGATTTGCCGGGCTGCTGTTGCGCGATGGGTTTTCGCGGCTCTGCCGCGTGATGAGGCTCCATTCCGAATCGAGCGGAACGCTGGTGATATCGAAGTTAGCGGTCTTATGCCGGGAGTCACGCGTGCAAAGCACGTACCGCGCCCCCGAATCCCGCAGCATGAAAGCCGCACGCTCTTCGGGATACGCCGGATCGACCGGCAGGTATGCTCCGCCGGCCTTGAGAATGCCAAACAGCGCAACCACCATCTCCAGGCAGCGCTCCATGCAGACCGCCACCGGTTCATCAGTCCGCACCCCGGCCTGGCGCAGATGGTGAGCCAATTGGTTGGCGTGTTCATTCAGCTCTCCATAGCTGAGCGCCGGACCTCCAGGTTCCGGAGCGGCGAATTCCACGGCGCACCGCTGCGGCTCACGCGCCGCCATCTCCTCGAAATGCCAATGCAGGCAGAGGTCAGCAGGATAAGCGCGGCTGGTGGCGTTCCAATCAATCAGTATGCGCTTACGCTCCGCCGGAGCGAGAAGTTCCAGCGAGCCGACGCTTCTTTCCGGGGCTTCGGCGATTTGCTTCAGGAGAAATGCCAGCCGTTCCAGCATGCCGGTGACCTTCTCGGGCCCGAACATCGGTGAGAGATAAGCCATTCTCAAACCAATTCCTTTCTGCGTCACCACAACCATGAGCGCCAGCGGGACTTCCATCCGCACGCGCGAATTGCCTCCAGTCACGCGCAAGCCGCTGGGAGACTTCGTTGCGCTCTGGTCTACCGGATAGTTTTCAAAAACCAGCACGCTCTCGAATAAAGCTGTTCCTCTTGGCACAGCGCTCCATTTCTGGATGTCCGGCAGCGCGGCGTACTGGTATTGGCGGCTCTCCGCCTGGCTCTCCTGTATCTGCAACAGCAGCCCGATCACGCTTTCTTCCAGACGAATGCGCGCGCGCACCGGAAGCGTGTTGATGAAAAGCCCAACCATCTCTTCCACGCCGGTCAGGTCCGAAGGACGTCCGGAGATCGTCGCGCCGAATACCACGTCGGATTCGCCGCTGTAGATCCCAAGCAAGATCGCCCATGTGCCCTGGACTAGCGTATTCAAGGTCACGTGATGCTTGCGTGCGATTGTCTGGAGTTGCTGGCTGAGGCCGGCATCGATCCATATCTCTTGATCCAATTCGCCGGTGCGCGCGTCGGGCCCGGCATCGTCGACAGGCAGCGGCGTGGGCGCCATGAAGTCGCGCAGCTCCTCTCTCCAGAATGCCTCGGCGGCGGCCATGTCCTGCGATTGAAGCCAGCCGATGTAATCGCCGTAGCCGCGCACATTTGTCAGGCTGGGTTCAAGGCCGCGGCTGAAATCCGAATAAACGGAGAAAAATTCTGAGAGCACGCGGAACACTGACCATCCATCCAGCAGTAGATGATGGTGCGTCCATACCAGCCGGTGCTCGTGGCTGCCGGTGCGGATCAGGGTTAGGCGCATCAGGGGAGCATTGCCAAGGTCGAGCGGGCGCCGATAATCGGACTTCAGAAAAGCCGCAAACAGCTTTTCCTGTTCAGCCGGCGCAAATCCCCGATAATCGAGCTCCTCCAGCGGCAATGGAACCAGGGATTGGACTACCTGTACCGGCTGTTGCAGCCCTTCCCAAAGAAAGCTGGTCCGCAAAACCGGATGGCGCTCCACCAGCATTGTCCATGTCCGGCGAAAAGCGGACGCATCCAGCTCTCCTTGCAGGCACAAGCTGATCTGTGTCAGATAAGGCGGCGTCTTGTGGGAATAGAGGCTGTGAAACAGCATTCCCTGCTGCATCGGTGAAAGTGAATAGACGTGCTGGATCTCGCCCATCGGTGTATCTCCTTACCGTGCTTTCTGCACCCTGGTCATGATTTTTTGTAGATCTTGTGCGCTGATTTTTGAGCGCCGTAAATCCGCCGCGGGATCGGGCGCAGCAGTTGCCTTGCCGGCTGCCGCCAGCGCCAGCAGCTCCCGGCGGAAGGAATCCGCCAGCGCTGCGATGGTTGAATGACGATGAAAGTTCTCGCTGTAATTGAAATTGATTTCAAGCCGCTCCTCAGCGTGCAGCCCTGACACATAAATCAGGCTGAAGCGCTTGCCCCTGGGACTCTGGCCAGGACCCGCCGAATAGCGGGACAGGCCGGAGCTGAAAGTTTTCGCGAGCACATGATCGAATTGGCCAAGGTAGTTGAAGGTGACCTCTGCCTGCGGCATCCCGCGCAGCGCATCTGCGATGTCCGCCTTCGGGCTGAGGTAGCGCAGCACGCCATAATTGACGCCCTTATCCGGAATTTCCTGCAACTGGCGCGCGACCGCCAGCAGATGCTCGACCGGGCCGCGGCCGTCCGGGCCCTGTAGCAAGACGGGAAAAATCGCAGTGAACCAGCCGATGGTCCTGAACACATTGACGTCGGAAAAAATCTCCTCGCGCCCGTGCCCTTCGAGATTGATGAGCAGCGACGGCGAAGCTGTCCAATGATGAAAAGCGCGGCTCAGAGCGGTAAGCAAAACATCATTAATCTGGACTTTGTACGCTCGAGGCACAACTTGCAGCACCGCAGCGGTTTCTTCGCGGTCCAGGCGCAGCACCACGCTCCCCGAAGAGTTTTGCAGATTTTCCCCGTTGCGATGATCCAGTGGGATCGGCACGGCGTTCCTGTGCGCGTCGGAGGTCCAGTACGGCACCTCGGCTTCCACACGCGGCTCGCGCGCATGCTGCGCCAGGCGGAGCGCCCATCGTTGGAATGACGTGGTTTTCAGTGGCAGTTCCGGCCGGTCGCCGCGGCCAAGCTGCTCGCAAAGCGTTTCCATGTCCTCCAGCAGGATCCGCCACGAAATGCCGTCGATCACCAGATGGTGTGCCACGATCAGCAGGCAGGCGTGCGCAGCTGCGCCGAGATCAAAAAACACGAAGCGGATCAAAGGCCCATGCGACAGGTCGAGACTGCACTGCGCCTCTTCGCCGGTTTTGCTGATGGCCGCGTTCTGCTCCTGCTCCGGCAAATGCGACAGATCGTGATGCATGAACGGTACCGGCCCATCCGCCGGAGCGTGCGTTTGCTTCCAGGTCTCGCCATCGCCGTTGCGGACAAACCGCAGACGAAGAGCATCATGCCGGTATACGATCTGCCGCACCGCTTCCCGCATCACCTCCGCGGAAATTCGTGCTCGCACCAGCAGCGGTAATGACATGTTCCAGTAATGCTGCTCGGCGAAGCGGTGTTCGAAAAACCAATGTTGCACCGGGGTCAGCGGCGCTTCACCGGTCACTGGTCCCTGTTCCGCTGAAGCCGTGGCTGAGGCCTCCCCCGCCATCTGCGCCAGTTCCGCGATCGTCTGGTGCTGAAAAAGTTGTTTGGGGATGATGTGAATTCCCGCCCGCACTGCCCGCGTGACGACTTGTATGCTCAGGATGGAGTCGCCGCCAAGCTCGAAAAAGTTGTCATGCACGCCGACCTGCTGGAGCTGTAGCACGTTGCGCCAGATTATCACCAGCAATTCTTCGATGGGGTTGCGCGGCGCCTGAAACCCGCTCTCCAACTCGGGGCGCTGCTGGCCCGCCGCAGGCAACGACCGGCGGTCGATCTTTCCGCTCGGCGTTTTGGGCAGCGCATCCAGGAATACAAACACTGAAGGAACCATGTATTCCGGCAGACGCGCGCCGATGTGGCTGCGCAGGTCGCGCTGCGTCACGCCCGCGTCCTTGGCGGCGACGATGTAAGCCACCAGCCGGCGGTCGCGCCCCGCTTCCTGTGTCGCCGTCACTACCGCCAGCTGCACCGCGGGATGCGCGCCTAAAACCATTTCAATTTCGCCCAACTCGATGCGGAACCCGCGTATTTTGACCTGATGGTCTGTCCGCCCGAGAAACTCAATATCGCCTTCCGGCGTGAAGCGTCCCAGATCGCCGGTTTTATAAATGCGCGAACCCGGAGCTCCAAAAGGGTTGGGCAGGAACTTGCCCGCAGTGAGATCAGGGCGTCCCATGTAGCCGCGCGCCAGGCCGTCTCCGCCAATATAAATTTCCCCGGTCACGCGGATGGGAACCGGCTCCAGTTCCTGGTCGAGCACATACAGCTCGGTGCCGTCAATTGGACGCCCGATGGGCGGCAGCGCCGGCCACTCCGCGCGCCGCGCAGGCAGTTGGAACCCGCTGATGATATGGCTCTCGGAGGGGCCGTACTGATTGTCAAGAATTGCTTCCGGCAGGTTCTCAAAAAGCCGGGCGATGGCCGGGGTGATCTGCAACTGCTCTCCCGCGCTGATGACCTCGCGAAGTTCCGGCGCGGCCAGCCCCGAAGCCTGTGCCGCTTCCGCCAGCTGCTGCAAAGCGACAAAAGGCAGGAACACACGGTCGATCTTTTCCTGGCAGATCAGCTCCCACAGGCGGCTGCTGTCGCGCCGTAAATCTTCCGGGATAAGAAAAAGCGTTCCGCCGCAGGAAAGCGTGCTCAGGATTTCCTGTAGTGAAACATCAAAGCTGAAGGAAGAAAACTGAAGCGTGCGCAAAGGCCGTCCGTGAGAGCGCGCGATCTGCCACGGGATCAGAGTTTGCACACACCGGCGTGTCATGGCCACACCTTTGGGGTGTCCGGTGGAACCGGAGGTGTAGATGACGTACGCAAGATTGTCCGGGCCGGCCGATAAAGGCGGCACCGTCTCCGGTTCGCGCGCCACTGCTGCCCATTCCTCTTCCAGCGCCAGC
>Ga0068855_100002248_pt1 | contig 23863 bp, 22 predicted proteins | sample KBSCornC52_FD_66592 | JGI IMG/M metagenome (GOLD analysis project Ga0068855, IMG submission 66592) | Corn rhizosphere microbial communities from Kellogg Biological Station, Michigan, USA - KBS Corn C5-2 | ecosystem: Host-associated > Plants > Roots > Rhizosphere > Soil ...
CTACAGAATTAAAAGTGGCGAAAATTGGGCGGCTGTTTAGCTCTTAGCTCATGATCCTCCCTATCTTGTGTATTTAAGATTAATCGGCACGCACGAATTTTGTCAAATTAAATAATACCCGACTTTGATTTCTACTTATACTTTGGAATTTTTAAAAGCATTGAAAAAGAACAACAATAAAATCTGGTTTGATGAAAACCGCCAAAGATATGTTTCCGCAAAAAATAATTTCGAAGAATTTGTTGATTCACTTTTACAAAAAATGTGTTTGTTTGATTCGGATTTAAAAGAGCTTTCAGCAAAAAATTGCACATTCAGGATCAACCGTGATATTCGTTTTTCTAAAAACAAAACGCCCTACAAAATCAATCTCAGCGCCTCTTTCGATAAAGGAGGTAAAAAATCAATTAATGCCGGTTATTATTTTCATTTGCAACCTGGAGGAAATAGTTTTATCGGTGGTGGACTTTGGATGCCTGAATCAAATGAATTAAAAAAATTGCGCCAGGAAATCGATTATTGCTTTCCCGAATTTAAAAAAATCCTTAACGCTCCGGCATTTAAAAAAAATTATTCAGAATTAGAAAAAGATGAAAAGCAAATGTTGGTAAACATTCCAAAAGGTTATGATAAAGAAAATCCTGCAGCGGATTTCTTAAGAATGAAAAGTTTTATCGCCACAAGAAACCTTTCTGACGAAGCGATTCTTTCTCCAACTTTAATGAAGGAGGCCGTTGCTTCATTCAAAGTCCTGATGCCATTGATTAAATTTATTAACCGGTCATTTGAATAAAGCTTTTTGCAACAAAAAAGCCCATTTTTCGAATGAGCTTTTTATTTTTAAAAAATAATTTTTCTACAATCAAATTTGAATGCTTTTTAAGATCTTCGGAATCTTTACTTCAAAAGTTTTTTCGTTCCTATCGCGTTTTACTTTTATTTTATAATCATTTTTATTTTCAGCATGAATCATTTCTGATCGTACATTATTCACATCGCTCACTTTTTCGCCGTTCATTTCTGTGATGATATCGCCTTCTTTTAAGCCGGCTTTCTCTGCTGCAGAACCCGGTTCAACTTCTAAAACTTTTACTCCGGTTCCTTCTTCTGTGTCTTCAATTTTTAATCCAAGTTTAGGCTGATTATGATAATTGAAATTAAAATTATTGCGAGGCATTGGTGGCATTCTGAAATTAAAATCATTGTCACTATTCATTCCCTTCATCAAATCATTCAATCTATCAATGCGATAAGAAGTAGCATGGCGCGGACTTTTGCCTAATTCAACTTTTACTGATTTGCTTTTTCCATCTCTTATATAATTAACTGTTACGTTGTCGCCAGGTTCATAATTATTGACTGCATGGCTTAAATCTTCAGGAGTAGAAATTTCCTTGCCGCCAAATTTTGTAATTACATCAGCAGGTTGCAAACCGGCCTTTTTTGCGGCGCTTGAATCAATTACATTTTTAATCACAACTCCTTTGTCTGTTTTCGCAGTTAGCACGCCCAGGAAAGCGGAATTTGAAGAAGATAACAGATGAACTGTGCCCTTTGGAAAATCGAAAAGATTATTATCATTAAGATTTCTGAAATTCCTTCTTAAAACAGTTACATCACCATTATAATTAGAAAGAGGTTTTCCATTGACCGTTATTTTATTACTGTCAATTTCAATAATTGTCTTATCCGGGGCAGCATCATTTTTTTGAATGATGATCTCTTCTTTCTTTTGAATTGTTGGCTCTTCGTCTTGAGCAAAACCGGTGCTGCTAAGGAATCCGCAGCAAATGGTAAATACGGCAGCTTTAAAAATTGTTTTCATTTTTATATAATTTAGAAATAAAAAAATTGATTTATTCCCAAATTAATTCACAGGTGTTAGAAAACAAATTTTGAGATAGATTAATAGATTAATGTTAACATAAAATCAAATAAGGGTCAGATCAATGATTTTACCTGTTCAATCACTTCTTTCATTTTTGAAGCATCCTGTCCACCTGCAGAAGCCAAAGTTGTTTGCCCGCCGCCGCCGCCTTTAATCATTGGTGCAACTTGTTCTTTAATAATTTTTGTTGCATCCAGTTTTTTTGCTGCAACTAAATTTTCATCAACTGCTACAACCACATTTGCTTTCCCTTCAATATCGGCGCACAATACGATTACAAAGTCTTTTAAATTTTCTTTCAAAAGGGAAACTAATTTTTTCAAAGCATCAGCATTTGAAACAGAAACTATTTGGCCAATAAAATTGACACGGTTGATCAAAACAGATTTTGAAATTATTTCTTTGCTTGCTGCTGAAAGTATTTGTAACTCCATATGATCAACCTGTTTATTCAATTTTTCTTTTTCTGCAAGAAGCGATTCTAAAGCTTTGTGTAAATCTTTTGGATTTTTTAATTGTTCTTTTATTGATTGAAATTCTTCCAGTTCTTTATTGATAAATTCTTCCGCAGCTTTTCCACTTACTGCTTCTATTCTTCTCAAACCGGCGCCAACAGCAGTTTCATTTGTGATTTTAAAAAATCCCAATTCGCCCGTATGTCCAACATGCATTCCGCCACAAAGTTCGATTGAATAATTTGGATCCATCATTACCACACGGACCATATCGCCATATTTTTCACCAAATAGAGCCATCGCGCCGGTTTTCAAGGCTTCTTCCTTTGGCATTTGTTTGATCACAACCGGAATATTTTGCCTGATTTTTTCATTAACGGTTGACTCAACTTTTTGGATTTCTTCTTTACTCATTTTACTGAAATGAGAAAAGTCAAAACGCAAATACTCATCATTCACTAAACTCCCTTTTTGTTGAACATGTGTTCCCAAAACTTTTCTCAAAGCTGCATGCATTAAATGTGTTGCGCTGTGATGAACTGCAGTTTTTCTTCTTTTTTCAACATCAACTTTTGCTTTCACATTTGCTTCAATATTTGTGGGAAGTTTTTCTGTAAAATGCAAAATCAGTTCATTCTCCTTTTTTGTATTCACAACAGGAATTATTTCTTCTTCAAAAATCAATTCTCCTGTATCACCAACCTGGCCGCCACTTTCAGCATAAAAAGGAGTGGTGTTTAAAACGATTTGAAGTAATTCTTTTCCTTTTGTCTTTGTTTTTCGATATTTTAAAACTTTACTTTCTGTTTCAAATGTTTCATATCCCACAAAGCCATTTCCTTCTTTTTCTTTTACAATAATCCAATCTTCCGTGTCAACAATAGATGCTGCGCGACTGCGATTTTTCTGTTGCTGCATTTCTTTTTCAAAACCAATCTCATCCACAGGCAAATTATTTTCTGCGGCAATTAATCTCGTAAGATCAATCGGAAATCCATACGTATCATATAATTCAAATGCAGTTTTGCCATCAATTTTCTTTTCGTTCTTTAAAAGCAATTCCAATCTTTTTAAACCTGCATCTAATGTTCTTAAAAAATTATTTTCTTCTTCGTGAATCACTTTTACAACAAAATCTTTTTGCGCATTAAGATTTGGAAAAACATTTTTGAATTGTTCCGCAATGATAGGAATCAGTTTGAAAAGCAACGGCTCTTTAACATCAAGATAAGAGAAATAATATCGGACGGCTCTGCGCAAAATTCTTCTTATAACATAGCCTGCGCCAGTATTAGAGGGCAATTGTCCATCAGCAATTGGAAAAGCGATTGCGCGAATGTGGTCCGCAATCACACGAAAAGCAATTGCTTCTTTTGAATCAGAATAATCATACTTTTTTTCCGAAATATTTTCTATTGCTTCAATGGTTCCGGAAAAGATATCGGTGTCATAATTGCTTTTTTTATTTTGCAGAACGCGAACCAGTCTTTCAAACCCCATTCCGGTGTCAACATGTTTGGCTGGAAGTAATTGAAGCGTTCCATCTTTTTTCCTGTTGTATTGAATGAACACAACATTCCAGATTTCAATCACTTGAGGATTATCTTTATTCACCAAATCTTTACCCGGAATTAATTTTTTTTCTTCTTCATTTCTGCAGTCAACATGAATTTCTGTACAGGGCCCGCATGGGCCACTATCGCCCATTTCCCAGAAATTGTCTTTTTTATTTCCATAAATAATTCTGTCTTCGCCGATCCAATTCTTCCAAAAATTCAAAGATTCTTCATCAGGTGGTAAACCTTCTTTTCCGTCACCTTCAAAAACAGTAACATATACATTTTCAATAGGAATTTTATAAATCTTTGTAAGTAATTCCCAACTCCAGGCAATCGCTTTTTCCTTAAAATAAGGTGCAGGATTTCCAACTGCGCTTCCAAAACTCCAGTTTCCCAACATTTCAAACATGGTATGATGATAAGTATCCACACCGACTTCTTCCAGGTCATTATGTTTCCCGCTTACGCGCAAGCACTTTTGCGTATCAGCAACGCGTGAATAGGGCGCAATTTTATTTCCCAAGAAATATTCTTTAAACTGGTTCATGCCGGCATTAGTAAAGAGTAATGTCGGATCATTTTTAATCACGATCGGTGCAGAAGGAACGATTTGATGTTCTTTGTTTTTGAAAAAATCAAGAAAAAGTTGTCTTATTTCTGCACTATGCATCATACAATTTTGTGAATTTGAAAGATTGATAAAGTCTTTTAAGAAGTTATCTTTGTTTAGATAAAAAGTATTTTAATGCCGCAAAGGTATTTGGTTTGAAGGCATTTACAAACACAGCCATTTTTTAAAATTTGAAAAAAATAGTTCTTTTTAAAAAAAATAACTTAAAAAATTATGCCCCTTACACAAATTAATTTTGATTTCGAAAATGAATCGCCTGAAAAAAATGAATCAAAAAAATTAATTGCTCAGCAAATAAAACCGAAATCAACCCGTGGTAGAAAAAGTTTGAAACAATTAAGTGTGGAAGCCAATATCATTCATATCCCTGAAGATGACATTCTTTTTCAAAAGCTTTATTATTCTATTGGCGATGTGGCTGCGATGTTTAATGAAAATACTTCTTTGATCCGTTATTGGGAAAATGAATTTGCTATTTTAAAACCTAAAAAAAATAAAAAGGGTGATCGTTTTTTCAGACCCGAGGATATCAAAAATTTGAAAATGATCTATCATTTATTGCGTGAAAGAAAATATACCATTGAAGGAGCGAAAGAATTTTTAAAAAATAATAAAGCAGCGGGAGAAAAACATGAAATGATCGAATCGCTAAAAAAAGTAAAATCGTTTTTGATAGAATTAAAAAGTAATCTGTAACAAAATGAGGTTTTAAAATTCCGTATTTCACAATTCTTATACTTTCAGATAGCAGTCTATATAGTAACTTTGATTCCCTAATTTTTTAAGATGAATGATATTGCTATTGCTCCACAAAAACTGACTTCAAAAGATTTTACTACAGACCAGGAAGTGCGCTGGTGCCCGGGTTGTGGTGATTATTCCATTTTAGCACAGGTGCAAAAAGTATTTCCAACTTTGGGAATTCCGAGGGAGAATTTTGTAATTATTTCCGGAATTGGCTGCAGCAGCCGTTTTCCTTATTACATGAATGTTTATGGAATGCACAGTATCCACGGGCGTGCAACTGCGATTGCAAGCGGATTAAAAGCGAGCCGGCCAGAATTGAGTTTATGGATCGTAACCGGCGACGGAGATTCCTTAAGCATTGGAGGAAATCATACTATTCATTTACTACGCCGCAATTTTGATGTAAATGTTTTGCTTTTCAATAATGAAATTTATGGATTGACCAAAGGGCAATATTCTCCTACCAGTGAACAAAGAAAAATCACGAAAAGTTCTCCTGCTGGAAGCATTGATCATCCTTTTAATCCTCCCGCGTTGGCCCTTGGTGCAGATGCATCTTTTGTAGCAAGAACAATGGACAGAGATCCAAAACATTTGCAGGAAATGTTGTTAAGATCAGCGCATCACAAAGGCGCTTCTTTCCTGGAAATTTATCAGAATTGTAATATTTTTAATGATGGTGCCTTTGAAATTTTTACTGATAAAAAATCCAAACCTGAAGAAACCGTATTTCTTCAACAGGGGCAACCATTGATTTTTGGCTCTGAAAAAAGTAAAGGAATTCGTTTAAACGGATTGAAACCGGAAATCGTAGAATTAAATGGAAATGTAAGTGAGAATGACTTATGGATTCACGATGAAAAAGATTTTTATAAAGCACAAATTCTTACCCGCATGTTTGATGATCCAAAATTGGAAGATCATTTCCCTCGACCCTTCGGAGTTTTTTACGAGACCGAAAGACCATGTTATGAAGACATAATGACAAAGCAAATTGATGAAGCAAAATCAAAAAGTGTAGGAGATTTAGACCAATTATTACGCGGAAGAGAAGTATGGACAATTACTGAATAAATTAAACGGCTTAGTTTTTGTTATTCAAAAAGACGAATGGTTTTAAGATTTTATTGGCCATTGTTTCGCGCACTAATTTTACATTGGAGGAAACCTTATATTTATTAATATTGACTACTTCATACACCTTGACAAGATGATCAATCTTTTCAACGTAAAATAAAAGTTCATGAAGAAGTTCAACTTCATGTTCTATAGCCTTCGGGTTTGATTTTTCTTTGAACAATACCAAAAGATCACGATTGAATTTGTCCATTTTGATTGGTTTTAATAACCTACCATGCCGGTTTTACTAGGACAGCCACATTTGCTTTTGCGAGATGCACTGCAACTAATCGCAAGAACAGACAGGACAACTAATAATATCAACAAAGCGCGGTTTAAGTTTTTCATTAAAAGATTTTGATTGTTTTTGAATAATAAAAAAGACAAGCTTGACTAATAAGTCTGTAAAATTACTTACCTCTTTTAAAATCCGTAATAGCAAATTAAACTATTTTCACGAATAAATATTGCAAATTTTTTGAAAAAAGGGATTTATTTTAACAAACCAGAGGATCATCCACGTATTCTGATAGCACCATTGGACTGGGGCTTAGGGCATGCAACACGCTGTATTCCAATAGCTAAGGCTTTAATGAATGAAGGTTGCGAAGTAGTAATAGCGGCTGATAAAAAAAATTTTTCTTTACTGAAAACGGAATTCCCGGAAACCGTATTTATACGATACAAAGGTTATAAAATTCAATATAGCCGCAACAAATCCTTTTTTCAATTCAAATTATTTCTTCAAATCCCCAAGGTCTTTTTTTCAATTTTAAAAGAAAAAAAGTGGCTGAAAAAAATTGTTGAGAAATATTCTATTGATGCAGTAATTTCTGATAATCGCTTCGGTATGTATCACGAAAAGATTCCTTCCGTTTATATCAGCCATCAACTACACATTAAAACCGGAAATGTGGTTACAGAAAAAATGGGGGAAAGGATTCATTCTTTTTTTATCAAAAAATATACGGCCTGTTGGGTTCCTGATTCAAAAAGAAATGGACTTGCGGGAGAACTTTCCCACCCCAAAAAAACTCCTGGAAATGTATGTTATATTGGCCCTTTATCAAGATTTCATCAAATCAGAAATCAAGAAAAAATTTATGATTTATTAATCATCATTTCCGGCCCGGAGCCGCAGCGAACAATTTTTGAAAATCAAATCCTTAAACAATTAAAGAACTATTCGGGGAACGCTTTTTTGATTCGTGGATTGCCTTGCGAAAAGAATTATTTAGAAGATTTTAATTCAGTAAAAATCAAAAATCATCTTCCAGCAAATGAATTAAATAAGATCATTGAGCAATCTGAAATAATCATCGGCAGAAGCGGTTATACGACTGTTATGGATTTGATGGTGCTAAGAAAAAAAGCAATTTTAATTCCAACACCGGGACAAACAGAGCAGGAATACCTGGCAAAATACCTCTTGGAAAAACAATATTTTTTTTCAATTGAACAAGATCATTTTTCAATTGAAAAAACATTAGAAGCATATAAAATGTTTCCATATAAATCCTTTGATTTTTCTTCAGAAGAGTACAAAAAAAAGATTCACGAGTTTGTGCTCTCACTAAAATCAGTGAATTTTGCACCTCAATAATTAATCTTGAACTCACAATTGAAAGCCCACCTCGGCTTGTTAGGTACCAATCTTTTTTTCGCAATCAACTATAGTGCTATAAAATATTTTACCTCTAATCATTATGCAGCGCCATTTGGAATTAATATTATCAGGATTGGCGTGAGCCTCATTTTATTTTGGATTTTATTTTTATTTAAACAACCCGAAAAAAAGATTGATAAAAAAGATATTCCGGCGTTTCTTTTATGTGCACTGGCTGCTATTGCATTAAACCAAATGCTTTTTATAAAAGGTTTGTCATTTACATTCCCGATTCACGCAGCGCTTCTCACTTTGATCACGCCGATTCTCATTACCATTATTGCCGCAAGAGTTTTAAGGGAAAAAATAACTTTTACAAAAATGTTTGGGCTTTTTCTCGGAGTTTTAGGTGCGGTTTTATTGATCAGTAACCGGCAAATAACGGTGCCGGGAGAAAATACAGTTCTGGGCGATATCCTCGTTATCTTAAGTGCATTTGCTTACACATTTTATTTCATTGTGGTAAAACCATTGATGAATAAATATTCTTCTGTGCAGGTAATTCGCTGGATTTTCACGATTGGTTTTTTAATGACGTTACCTTTTTCTTTCCGGGAATTTTCAGAGATAACGTGGGATGTTTTCACTTTAAAAGATTGGCTGATTTTATTTGTAATTGTGATTCCAGGAACTTTTCTCGCTTACATTTTCAATGTTTATGGAATACAAAAATTAAGCGCTTCAAAAGCCGGCGCGTATATTTATTCACAGCCGGTCTTTGCAGTTGTTATTGCGATGATCTTTTTAAAAGAAGAACTATCCCTTTATAAAATCATTGCTGCGATTTTGATTTTTGCGGGAGTATATTTATCAAATAATAAAAGAGATTAATTCCAAAAGAATTTACAATTCTTCAGCTGCAACACGAACACTTCGGTTGAAGCTTTCTGCAAGTGAAATCAGCGTTTCGGTTCTTTCAATTCCTTTTATTTTTTGCAGATCATCATGCAGCACCCGTCTTAGTTGATTAATATCTTTGCAAACAATTTCAATATACATACTATAATTTCCGGTAGTGTAATTGAGCCTGATTATCTCAGGAATTTTTTCAAGTTCTTTTGCTACGGTATCATAAAGTGAGCTTTTTTCCAGAAAAATTCCTACAAATGCGGTAATGTCATATCCTAAAACGCTAAAATTTACTTTTAATTTTTTACCTTTAATGATTCCAAGTTCTTCCAGTTTCTTGATACGGACATGAATGGTACCACCGCTTACAAAAAGTTTTTTACCTAATTCGGCGTAAGGTGTTTCAGCATTCTGGAGCATTTCCTGTATGATCCTGAGATCCAATTTGTCAATATTAAATTTGGCAGCCATAATAATTTTTAGTTTTTAGATAGATTTTACAAATGTAATACTTTTATTGAATAATTTCTATATTTTAAAGATTTTTATTGAATTATAATTTTACTATTCGTAAATTTGTTAGATTTGCATCAGATTGTTCTTATACATTGTGGGGTGATGAAATTTTTGGCAGACATGCCCTCTTGTCTCGGGGGTGAGGATCACAGGATAAACATAGCATAGAGCCGTTTTGATAGCAATATCAAAACGACCAGGGTCGACCACTGAAACTTTGTGCTATGGCTAACTGCCTCGTGAAGGTTCGAGCCCTTCCCCTACAGCTTCCGAGCCTTTGTAATCTTTTACAAGGGCTTTTTTATTTCTCCTCGGTAAAATCAAAAGAATTTCAATCAGTCTTTCAAAGTAACTTGCAGGCGTTTCTGAAAAATCGAAAAGTAAACTTCTTTAATGTTCAGCATCATTGCCGGTAGTATTATTTTAAGTCTTTTACACGCCACCATTCCTAATCACTGGTTACCGGTTATTGCTATAGGAAAAAAAGAAAAATGGAGCGTTCAGGAAGTAACACAGGTAACTTTTATTTCGGCAATTGCACATGGTTTAAGCACCGTTATTATCGGGTTTTTTCTTGCGTTTATTGGCGCTAAAATGGCCGGAAGTATTGAACACTTTACCCGCTTTATTGCACCATCAATTTTAATTTTATTAGGCATCCTGTTTATTTATCGTCATCATAACCATCAACATTTTCACCTGGATGAAAGTATTAAAAAAAAGCATTCTAAAAAGAAAATTATTGTGGCTTTGGTATTGGCGATGTTTCTTTCACCCTGCATGGAAATTGAAGCGTATTTTCTGTTAGCAGGTGCGCAGGCAAAATGGTTGATTTGGTTTATTGCCGCTTTGTATTTACTTATTACAACTGCCGGAATGGTGCTGCTGGTTCGGCTCGCATACATCGGAATTTTAAAACTGAACTGGCATTCACTGGAACATAATGCCGGAATAATTACCGGCATCACCTTGGTTGCTACAGGAATACTGGCATTTTTTATTCATTAAAATTATTGATAAATTTTTTTGACAAATCAGCACCCAATACTCATTTTCATTTCTTTTGCATTTAATTTTTTACCACTTAAGTTTGCATCTATTTTATAAAAATGAAAGTTACCGATCATATTAAAGAATCAAAAGGCACTGCTATTTCTTTTGAAATTCTTCCTCCTTTAAAAGGCAAAACGATTGAATCAATTTATAATCATTTGGACCCATTGATGGAATTTAACCCTGCCTTTATAAATGTTACTTATCATCGCAGCGAACAGGTATTTAAAAAGAAAGCTGACGGAACTTTCGATAGAGTGGAAGTCCGTAAGCGCCCCGGCACAGTTGGGATTTGTGCGGCAATTATGAATCATTATAAAATTGATGCAGTACCGCATTTGATTTGCGGGGGTTTTAATTTACAGGAAACGGAAAATGCGTTAATTGATCTTGCTTTTCTTGGGATTGATAATGTGTTGTTATTACGTGGTGATGCGGCAAAAAATGAAACTGTTTTTGAACCTGAAAAGCATGGTCATGCTTATGCGATTGATCTTTTAAAGCAAACGGTGAATTTGAATAATGGGATTTATCTTGAGGATGACATTCGTGATGGAAATAAAACCAAATTTTGTATCGGTGTCGCAGGTTATCCTGAAAAACATTTTGAAGCGCCAAACCTTCAGAGCGATTTACGATATTTAAAAATGAAGGTTGACGCCGGCGCAGATTATATTACCACACAAATGTTTTTTGATAATAAAAAATATTTTGACTTTGTAAAAATTTGCCGCGAAATGGGTATTGAAGTTCCAATTATTCCTGGCCTAAAACCGATCACTTCCAAAAAACAATTAACCGTTTTACCACGCACATTTCATGTTGACATTCCAACGGAATTAAGCAATGAAATTATCAAATGCAAAACCGATAAAGAAGTAGAAATTGTAGGAACAGAATGGTTGTTGCAACAATCTTTGGAGCTTAAAAAAGAAGGTGTCCCCGTTTTGCATTATTACACTTTGGGAAAGCCCGATTTGGTGGCCAAGGTTGCAAAAGAGATTGTTTAATAAATTTTTCGAATCTTATATAAAAAAGCAGGTTGCCAATTGATACTGGCAACCTGTATTGATTTCTTTGTTCAAAAAGAATATTATTTACGGAAAAGAGGAATTCCTGCGGAGATACTTACCGTGCGATATTTGTTTTTATCATTGGAACTGTTATCAGTTTGTGTTGAATTTATTTTTGCAAATCCTAATCCATAATTAGCTTTTAATAATATTTTTCCCAAATCAAAGCCTGCTCCTAAATTCGCTCCATAGTCAAATCGTTTTAGTTTTGAATAAGCCTGATCATCAGCAGTTGGATCAGCACTTGTAAAATCTATATCACGGCTGGAATGTATATGAGTGCCTGCAAGTTGTCCATCAACTTTTGATTTTCCGGCAATTCCCATTGCAATATATGGGCCTGCATTGATAAATAAACTGGTTTTATTATTTTGAAGTGGAAGACGAATAATCAGATTGACAGGAACTTCTAAATAAAGAGGGTTGAAAGTAGCTTTATAATATGTGTCGCCGGAACCACTTTCAGATTTAGAACCGCGTCCATCCAGTAATAATCCGGCTTCCAGCGCAATTTGTTCAGTCGAATTTGAGCGTGCCATTATGCCCGCGTTGAAAGTCGTTAACATATTATTTTTTTCCGTAGAACCTGAATTTGAAGTTGAAATGTTGGCAAGATTTACACCGCCCTGAACATAAATTTGTGATTTTGCATTCGTGAATATCCCAGCACATAATGCAATAGCTAATAATTTTTTCATTACTTAGTTTTTAGTTTTTAAAGAGTTACGTTTATGTGCCCAATCTTTTCAAAAAGTTTGCCAACAGACGAAAATAGAAAAATGAATTATATAAATATTTGCTAAAAGAAAATTTATTTTTAGATCAGCCTAAATAAAAAAAATTAAAGTGCAGTATCATTCAATAAGGATTTAAAAGTCTTTTCATTCACTTTTACCGGATACTTTTTCTTCAACTGTTCTACCCATTTTTCTTCCAGGTAATTTTGATAATCATTGATGACTAAACCCCTTGAATCCTGAAAGGTCCTGGGTTGATGAGCTGGATACATGTTTAATATTTTTGCAAAAACAGCAGTTCCGTCATTCTTATTGATCACCGGCATCGTGATCAATCCGGTTGTGAAATTTGTTCGGTCAACAACGGGTATCTGGCCTAATTCAAATCTTCCTGAATCTGCCTGAACATGTGAAGGATCATCATTGATTATTTTCCGCCAGCTTTTGCCTCTTTGCAATTGTTTGATTGTATTGTCAGCAATTGTTTTATCGGAACATGAAAAAATGACTGCCTCTGCACTTGAATTCCAAAAATACTTTTGCTGATGCAAATTGTAAAATTGTCTTAATTCAGAAGTGTCTGCTGATGCTTTTTCCCAAACCTTTTTTTGCATGATTTCAAAAAGCATATTTCCTTCTTTAAACTCTTCAATCTGCGCCCTGAAAGCAGCATTAAAATCTTCTAATCGGGAAGCATAATTTGAAACCGCAGAGGCATTAACAAACTCTGAAAATATTTTTTTATAAGATTGATGCATTTTACCGGAAACAACTTTATTTGAATTCCTTAAATAAACTATCCAATCTCTAACTGTTGCTTTCTGATGATTATTAAAGGAAAATAAAACCGTGTTTTCGTTTATCCCATCTACTGTTACATTTTTATTTTTTAATAAAGAACTATCGCTTAAATGCCATAAATTTTCTTCGTTAATGTAATTCTTTTTAAAACCTATCTGGGGTAAAATCTCTTTTAGAAATTTTTGTTTTGCAATTTCAATCCGGCTGTCGTTTAAAACCTGTTGTTTTAAATTATACATAAATGCATCGTCATTTTTTGTAGCGGGAACAGGGTTCGCAGAGATTCGTTTAAGAATATGATAGCCAAATTTCGTTTCAAAAGGCACGGAAATTTCGCCATCCTTATCCAGGGCAAAAGCATGGTTTTCAAAAATTGAATCATATTTAGCCGTTCCAAATTCAGGTATGATTCCACCATTCATGTAGGTAGTTTTGTCATCACTGAATTGTTTTGCAAGAGTTGCAAAATCACTTCCATTTTTTAAGACGGCGTAAACAGAATCAGCTAATTTCTGAATCTTCTCTTTTTGTGAATGATCTCCTGGTGGAACAGCAAATAAAATTTGAGCAATATTTATTTTTCCAACTGCGGGTCTCTCTCCTGCATTTTTAAAAATATACCAACCTTTTTTTGTTTGATATGGAACGCCTGCCTGGGCAGGTTTTAAACTATAAATAATATTTTCAAATTCATAAGGCAGAGAAAAAACCGTAATAAAACCAAGATCTCCTTTCTGAATTTCAGCAGTATTTTTTTCTTCTGAAATAATTTCTGAATCAGGTTTATTACTCTTCAATTTTTCTGCAACATCGTTAATTAAATTTTTTGCTTTTGAAGAGTCTGTATTTTCAATTGATACAAAATAATAAACCGCATGAATATCTTTTTGGCTTCTTTCAAAAGCCTGACTTATTAATTTACCAACCTCTTTTTCATCATTTAAATAACTATCCTCAATCTGACTGCGAAAATTTTGAAGATCTGCTTCTAAAGATGGAAGTGTATCAAGCTGTACATCTTTTGCTGCCTGAACTTTCAATTTAAATCGTATATAGAGATCAAGATAATTGCGAAGAGCACCTGCACTATCGGTTGTGGCCGCTTTGTTTTTATTATAGGCATTTAAAAATTCCGTTGCACTCACAGAATGATTTCCATAAGTAAAAAGCGTTTGCCCGTTCGAAATCAAAATAAAAGAGACAAACACAAAGACTAAAAGCAGCTTTTTCATTAAAAGTATTTTAAGGATATGGTTTTTTATTACAAAAATTACCCGATCATTTATCGTGCAGCTTTATCTTTTTCTGCCTGGCTTTTTATTTTCGCATCCAGCATATCATCCATTTGTTCCAGCGTTAGTTTTTTTGCAATAATTTTTTTGTCTTTATCTAAAAGATACAAGGTTGGCGTTTGAATAACATCATACAATTGTTTGTAAGATGGCCTTTTTGCCGCCTCAGTTATTTTCTTTTGGGCCTCTGTTTCATATACATTGATCCAGTTGTTCATCTTATGTTCCTGCATAAAATCTTTCCATTGCTGAAAATCTGTTGTCTCAGTAAGCACCCCATACATTTTTACATTTTCCTTCTTCCATTTGGCATTATAAATTGAGTCAAGACGAGGAACCTGGACACGACAATGCCCACAGGTTGGATCCCAAAAACAAACAACAGTATAATCTGCATTGACTTTATACAAAGGTCTACTCACGCCGTTGGAATCTACCATTTGAAGATCTGCCGCCTGCTCGCCAATTAAATTTGACATCAGCATATAAGCCCTGTCAGATATGGTTTTCAACTGTTTTTCATTTAGCCAGTTTGAAATTCCCTGTGAATGGTATTTCTCAAAAAGATGAACAAATACAGCATCCTGGCCCATGTATTTTGGGTTAATATATTCATCGGTCAGCCAGTTCAGTAAAAATTTATACATTTCTGGCGAAGACCTTGCCAGTAACAATAAATAGTCCGCTTCTTTTATCGTAGAATCCGGAACGGGAGAAACAACATTTCTAAAATATTGTTCAACCTTTGGCAAAAAGAAAGGAGTACGAATAATACGGTCATCCATAAACGTAATCCCGTCCCAATAATGCTTTTTATAATACTGATAGTTCTCTAAAGAATCTTGCCGTGTTTGAGGATGTGTGTTTAAAACCTTTGGCTCTTTCATACTGGTAAGAAGCGCTGCCAGCATAGATTGCGGATGGTCCTGAATTATTTTATTGCGGTAATTATTCAACTCATCGTTCAATTCTTTATATTTTTTTTCATGAGAAGCACTATCTTCTTTTGTAGTAGAATTTTTATAAGCCTGAAGTTCCTGATTCAAAAATTTCCCTTTTTCTGCTACATATTTTTGATATTGCTGAAAGAGAATATTCGCATCCGAACCTGTTACAAGAGTCTTGTTCAATAGGTCATTTGTATCAGCTTTTATAGTGATCGTTTGGCCCTTGTCAACTAAAAAATCGTACAATTTATTTTTTCCTGGAAATACAATTGAGTAAACACCAGGAATTAATTGATTCTTTCCATGAAAAATGGCGATACCTTTTGAATTCACAATTGCTGAATCCTGGATATTCATGTTTTTGCCATAATAATAGGTAAGGTATGCAAGACCGTTTTGATAATTCGGAGTTTCCAGCATAACCTTATAACCCTGTGCATTTGAAAAAGAAAATGCAAAAAGAAAAAAGAAAAGTGAAGAAATAATTTTCATTTGATTAAAGGAATAAAAAACAAAAATATTGAATTTGAATTGTAAATAAAGAGGCTGCAAAATAGTTAACGTTTTTATTAACCTTGTTTATGAACCGCCCGGATAAACTCTAAACGAAGAATATGAGTAATTATTCTAAATATTCTGAATAATTTAATAAAAAACCGGACCCACATCCTTTATTTTTGCACCCGTGAAAAGAAAAAAGTTTGTTTTAGAAAATGTTCTCATTTCGGGATATGCTGCTGAAGGAAAGGCTTTGGCGCGAATTGAAGGAAAAGTGATTTTTGTTGAAGGAGCTGTTCCCGGTGATGTTGCGGACGTTTTTATTACAAAAAATAAAAAGGATTGGGCTGAAGGAAAGGCCATTAAAATTAAAGAACCCGGAAAAGAAAGAATTGCTCCTTTCTGCATCCATTTCGGAATTTGTGGCGGTTGCAAATGGCAAATGCTTCCTTATGAAAAACAATTACAATACAAAGAGCAGGAAGTAAGAGATGTGATCAAAAGGATCGGGAAAATTGACGCTTCTGTTTTACCGATAATCGGTTCTGAGAAAACCATTCATTACCGGAATAAATTAGAATTTACTTTCAGTAATAAAAAGTATTTGACGACAGATGAATTTGAAGATTTAGGAGAAGACAAATGGCCGGGTGGCGCACTTGGATATCACGTGCCAAAATTATACGATAAAATTATTGACATCAAAGAATGCTGGTTGATGGATGATATCAATAATATTATCAGAAATACTTTACGCAATTATTCTCAAAAAAATAATCTGAGTTATTACGATATAAAAGAACACAAAGGTTTTTTAAGAAATGTGATTCTCAGAAATTGTACTACAGGAGAATTAATGGTGAATCTTTTTTTTGGAAATGAGGATAAAAAAGAGATCGGGAATATCTGTAATTATTTGTTGGAAAAAGTTCCTTCTATCACCACATTGCTTTTTACGATCAATCAAAAATGGAATGACAGTATGGATGGCCTTGAACCAAGGATATTTTATGGAAAAGGTTTTGTGATCGAAAAATTAGGTGGTTTTAATTTTAAGATTTCGCCGAAATCTTTTTTTCAAACCAATACAAAGCAGGCGGAAGTTTTATACAATGTTGTAAAGGATTTTGCTTCGTTAGAAGGAAATGAAACGGTTTATGATCTTTATTGTGGAACCGGAAGCATCGGAATTTTTTTGAGTAACACGGCAAAAAAAATTGTTGGTGTTGATGTAATTGAAGACGCGATAAAAGATGCGAAAGAAAATGCAGAACTGAATAATCTGGCAAGCACTACTTTTTATTCCGGTGATGTAATTGAAATTTGCAATGATGATTTCTTCTCTCTGCATGGAATGCCAGATGTGGTTATAGTAGATCCGCCGCGAGCTGGCCTTCACAATAAATTAGTAAATAAATTATTGGAAATCTCTTCTAAAAAAGTTGTCTATGTGAGTTGCAATGTTGCCACCCAGGCGCGTGATCTTCAGCTATTGAATGAAAAATATGTTGTTGAAAAAATTCAACCGGTTGATATGTTTCCCCATACACATCACATCGAATCTGTGGCTTTATTAACTCTAAGAAAAGAATAGATTTTAATCATCTTCTTTCAGATCTGAAATCAAATTCGCAATCAATGCAGTCCATCCCGTTTGATGACTCGCCCCTAATCCACGTAAAGTATCTCCGTGAAAATATTCATGAAATAACACAAGATCTTTATTTTCTTCTTTCTGATAAAACCAGTTGTAATTGCCGTTTGTTAGTCTTTCCCCGTGATCATTTATTTCAAAAATGTGCAGAAGACGACGGGTAATTTCCTGAGCAACTTCTGAAAGGTTTATATATTTTCCCGAGTGAGTTGGGCATTCTACTTTCAAATCATCTTCGAAAAAAAATCCGAAGGTTTTAAAGGCATTTATAAATAAATAATTTACCGGTATCCAAACCGGACCGCGCCAATTGGAATTTCCTCCAAACATGTCTGTGGTCGAATCCCCGGGTTCATATTCTATGGAATATTTTTCACCACCAAAGTTTAATGTGTAAGGATTATTTTGATAAAATTTAGACAAGGCCCTTATGCCGCCCTCTGATAAAAATTCAGATTCGTCTAAAAGTTTATCCAATAAATATTTCAGCTTTTCTTTATCTACCAGTGAAAACAAATTGCATTCAAAATCTTTGTTTTCCTGGCTTGGCATATACAAATTATTGGTTTTGCGATAATGCTGAAACCATTGCATTCTTTTTGTAAAATCCGGTAATTGATCAAAAACTTCTTTTTCAATTACCGTTACTGCAAACAAGGGTGACAACCCAACCAATGAACGAACCCGTAAGGGAAAAGATGTCGATTCCTTATTGGAAGAAAGAACATCATAAAAAAATTTATCTTTTTCGTCCCACAGTCCCAGTTTATTTAAAGCTTCAGCGATGATGACAAAATGTTCATAAAACTTTGTGGCTGTTTGTTCAAACGAAATATCATGCATGGCAATTTCAAGTGCAATATTCATCATATCCAAAGCATACATTCCCATCCAACTGGTTCCGTCTGTTTGTTCCAAAATTGTATTTCCCGGCAGAATCATGCTGCGGTTAAAAAGACCAATATTATCTAAACCAAGAAAGCCACCTTCAAAAATATTGTTTCCATTTTCATCTTTCCTGTTGGTCCACCAGGTGAAATTGATGATGAGTTTTTGAAAAATAGCTTTCAAAAAAACAACATCGCTTTTTCCATATATTTTTGCTTCTGTTTTATAAACCTGTAAAGAGGCAAAGGCATGAACCGGGGGATTAACATCACTAAAATTCCATTCATATGCAGGTAATTGTCCCTGCGGATCCATGTACCACTCCCGCATTAGTAGCATTAACTGATGTTTTGCAAAAACAGGGTCAATCACTGCCATCGTTATGCAGTGAAAAGCCATGTCCCATGCGGCATACCACGGATATTCCCAATTATCAGGCATGGATAGAACATCCTGGTTTTTCAGGTACTTCCAAAGATGATTGCGCCCATTTTTTCGCGTTTGTGTATCCGGTGAAATGCCATCACTTGTGTTAATCCAGGTTTCGAGATCGTAATGATAATATTGTTTGTTCCAAAGCAACCCGGCGAATGCCTGTCGCTGAATATTTTTTTGATCATCATTGCTGGAACCCGGATGAATATTTTCATAAAAAATATCCGCTTCTTTCTTTCTTTGTAAGAATATTCCTTCGAAACCTGTGGGAAAAAAATTATCTTTCTTTTCATTACAAAGACGAAGAAAAACAATTTTAGATTCTTTTGGTTCAATTTCAAAATGATAAACAGGAGCACATTTGGTTCCTTCTTTTTTGTCTTTTAATTTTTGAAAATCTGTACCATGGATAACGGCTTCATGGAAAGCATCTTTTACAAATTCGCATTTGTTAGGTCTGTTAAAAAGCTTTTGAAAATTGGTTTCATTTTCTGTAAAAAGAACATCGTTTGTTTGTTGGAAATACAAATAATAGGTTCCAAGTTTCTGATGAGAAGCATTGACACATTGATCTGACAAAAAGCCAATGGATGGTTTGTTTTCATCGCCTTTGTACTGCCAGCTGTTATAAAACCATAATGTTGGTAAAAGGGTTATCGAAGCTTTTTCATTGCCGCGATTGAGCACTTCAATTTTTATAAAAATATCTTCACTGTTTTCTTTTGCGTATTCCACATAAACATCAAAATATTTATCGTCATTAAAAATTCCAGTGTCCAAAATTTCAAATTCTGTTTCAGACTTTCCACGGTTTGCATTTTCATTCAAAATATTCTCATAAGGGAAAGCCTGTTGAGGATATTTGTACAAGAATTTCATGTAATAATGTGTGGGAATATTATCGAGGTAATAATAAAGTTCTTTTACATCTTCTCCATGATTTCCCTCCCGGTTTGACAATCCAAAAGATCTTTCTTTCAAAATAGGATCTTGTCCATTCCATAATGCAACGGCAAAACACATTTGTTGGTTGATATCAGAAATCCCTCCCAATCCATCTTCGCCCCAGCGATAAGCCCGGCTGCGTGCGTGATCGTGTGGAAAATAATTCCAGGCATCCCCATTTTCACTGTAGTCTTCACGAACAGTTCCCCATTGCCGCTGGCTCAAATAGGGTCCCCATTTTTCCAGTGGAACCGCTTTTTTTTCATTTTCTTGTAGTCGTTCTAATTCTGCATTATTCGAATTTGCCATTATTCTTTCTAATTTATGATCAGCAACCGCATTATCCATTTGTTGAAAATCCGGGGTAGAGCAACATTCCACCGTCAGCAAAAATGGTAGTTCCGACAACATAATCAGAGTCGTCGCTTGCTAACCAAACGGCTACTTTTCCAATATCTTCCGGAACGCCAACTCTGTTGTATGGAATCAGCGTTAATAATCTTTTAACTGCTTCCGGAGTGCTCCAGGCTGCCGTATTTATTTGAGTTTCAATTGCACCTGGCCCGATTCCGTTTACACGGATTTTTTTTGGAGCCAGTTCCTGTGCCATGCTTTTCATCATCATTTCTATCCCTCCTTTGCTGCTTGCGTAATTAACATGTCCTGCCCACGGAATAACCTGATGGACACTGCTCATACAAATTATTTTTCCAGCAGAACAACTTCTTTCAGGAACAACGCCACGTTTTAAAAATTCTTTTACCGCTTCCCGGGCACAAAGAAACTGGCCGGTAAGATTTACATTAAGTACTAATTGCCAATCGTCGAGGCTCATGCTTTCCAATGGAGCATCTTTTTGAATGCCGGCATTGTTTATAAGGATATCAATCGTTCCAAATTTTTCAATCATTTCCTTGAACATCGCCTGTACTTCATCTTCTTTACTTACATCCGCTTCTATCGATATTGCTTTCCCTCCATTGTTTTCAATTTTTCTTACCACCGCATCGGCATTCTCAGGATGGCTTACATAATTTACGACGACATTGGCGCCATCATTTGCCAAAGCAACTGCACAAGCTTCTCCAATGCCGCTATTGGCTCCCGTTACCAGAGCGGTTTGTCCTTTTAATTTAGGATTCGGGTTCATGAAAATTAATTTTAAAATAATAAATAAGAAATGTTTGAAACTAACTGATTTACTTCTTCAAAGACAAGAAATGCAATTCAGAATAAACGAAATGTACGCAAAAAATAATTGCACTTCAGTATCGATGAAAATTATTCTTCATTCTTGTGTGTTTCAATTCAATATTTTCTGAATTTTTTCGTTCTATCTATTAGCTTAATCCTCACCTCAATAAATTTTAAAAAACACCAGGCATGAAAAATTTATTACCCTTATTTTTTTTAGGTATTACATTTACTGTCCGTGCACAGGTAAATTCAGTTCTTCCCGCCGAAGCAAATACTTTTTATAATACTGCAATGCAATCCATAAAACCTGATATAAAAAGTATGATCGAAAAAAATGCCAATAAATTAAAGGGAAGAGATGTAAATACTGATAGTCTTTGCGAAGAATTACATAAGAATGAATTATTGAAAAATATAAATCAGCACGATCTGCAAGCGTTAACGGTGTTAATAATGGTACAGGTTTCCAAAAACGCCGACGCCGATTTAAAGAAGCTCGTTACTAGCATGCATAAAAAACCAACAGAAAAAACAGGAAATCAAGATTCGTCTGAAAGTTCTATTTCTGAAAATAAGGTAGAACGTATCTTGGCAAATAAAAGTCAGATTGCCGAAAATGTATCTTTAGTAATGAAAAATCTTTCAGGCACAACGGAAATGATGCTTGAACAATTTAAATGAGGAAGCGAAGCCAAGCTGAAAGGATTTTTTCGTAAGTTCTTGATTTTCATTTACTACTTTATCATTTTTTATATATTTTTTTATATTTTTTTAGTATAATCGCACGAATAGTTTTATACTTTTGCACACATGGTTAAAAATACCTCTTCCAAACTTTCGTTGTTTGTTGTGTTTCTGCTATTTTTTACACCTACTTTAAAAAGCCAGGTACCTGATAGCAGTTCTGTACATTCAAGAGACACTGTTTATATGATGCCTGAGGATACTATTTTTTTAAAACCAGTGGATACAGCGCTGAGAATTAAAAATTTTAGTCCGTACTTCACGCTTCATGTTGATTCTACATTAGATTATCATTTTGAGATCAATAAAAATCCGGAGAATTATTATTGGTATTTAAAAAATTCCCCGGTTGGTTTAAAGATCAATAAAGACAATGGAATTTTACATTTTAAAGCTGAAAAATCTTATTTTTTATCAGGCAAGTTAAAATATGACAGTGAGTATAAAGTAAAACTCGGCGTTCAGAATCTGAATGATCCTAATGATAATATGGATACTATTTTCACCATTTTATTTTATAATACTGATATTATACCTTCGAGAATAAAACCTACAGTAAGTAATGATCTTACAATGGATGAAGGTGATACATTGAGCTTTAAATTGCAGTGTGAGGAAGGAAGCTTTCCGTTGGAATCAATTACTTATTTCAGTAATTATCCAATTCGTTCCTCAACTCCGATTACTAAATGTGGAGACCAGTTTAACTGGGTAGCACCGTATGATTTTATAAAGGACGATGAAAATGTGAAGCAAAAATCACTTGTGTTGAAATTTATCGGGGTTGATAAATTTTATAATCGGGATACCGCGGTGGTGAATGTAAAAATAACTCAAAGTATTAATTATCCTCGTCGTTTAATAGAATATGACAAGATCACTTCAAGCATTGAAACGTATATTGTTCAGCTTAAGAGTACTTTCAGGGATTTAGATAAAAGAATAAAAAGTACAAAAAACACCAGGACTACATTTGATCTGACTTCTGCCACTACTGCATTAGGCGGAACAGTCTTTTCTTCTCTTCCTGATAAAAGTCTTCAAACAACTGGCAAAATTTTACCGAGTGTTGGCGTTGCATTGGTTCCGGTTAAAGAAGCAGTTGCGCCAAATAAAAACGATGAAATGAATTCTGCATCATTAGTAAGAAACGACATTAAAAGGCTGCAATATTTATTGACTGATAATGTTTTGATTGGGGACAAGGATCCCGACATTGTTAAAAAAACCGGCAAACTAAAAGATGAATTACAACAAATTCAACTTCAATTGATCGATGTTCCACTTGTAGATGATACAACCGATACCAAAGTACTGGATGAATATTTTAATAATCCAAAAGTGAATAAAAAGTACCGTCTGAAATCAAAATAATCAGTAAAAAAAGTTAAGGAACCGGATCATGTCCGTGTCCGCCCCAGGGATTACACCTCAAAATTCTTTTAAAAGTAAGCCACCCTCCTTTTAAAGGACCATATTTTTTAAAGGCCTCAATTCCATATTGTGAACATGTAGGAGTATATCTGCATGAGGGTCCCATCCATGGAGAAATAATTAACTGGTACCCTTTGATCAGGACAATAAACGGGTAAGATAATATTTGTTTTGCCGATTTCATTTCCAAAATTTACAAAGTCCTTTCTCTCGAAATATCAGAGATTAGAATGGCCGCCATCGCAAGAGCCGCGTCTTTAAGCGCCATCGTTATGTACAACATTTTCATGGGAACATTCATAGAATGCACGACTCCAGGAACATCAATGGAAAATACAATGATCAGTAATAACAAAGCCAAAAGATATCCGGCAATTTTTGCATAACGGTCGATAATAAAGGCTACAGCAGCCAGCAAAAAACCAGCCCCGGATATGTAAACCAGTACTTTTGATGCAGGTAAAAATCCTGGAACATTTGTCGACATACTCTTCGCATGAAGAATATTATTGGCACCAAAAAAAGCAATTATTACTGAAAAAATAATAATAGCAAGTCTTGTAGAAATAAGGTTTTTCATCCGATTGATTTTTAGTATAAATAAGGCTTTATGAAAGTAAGTAAAAATCTTATATCGGATGAAATTAAAATTTTATTAACTCTAGACAATAGCGCACGGACATCGGTACAAATGAAGAGATAATTTTGCCTTGCTTATACTCCTGATAAATGAAC
>Ga0068855_100002249_pt1 | contig 23858 bp, 18 predicted proteins | sample KBSCornC52_FD_66592 | JGI IMG/M metagenome (GOLD analysis project Ga0068855, IMG submission 66592) | Corn rhizosphere microbial communities from Kellogg Biological Station, Michigan, USA - KBS Corn C5-2 | ecosystem: Host-associated > Plants > Roots > Rhizosphere > Soil ...
ACGAGCTTCGACCTGACCACGAAGGACCAGGTGAAGCATCACTTCACGAATCCGAACGGCACGGGCTGGTATGTCGCGACCATTGCGGACCGCAACGGCAACACCGTCACGGTGAACCACAACGCGAGCGACTTCGTGACCTCGATTGTCGACCCTACGGGGAGGACGATCTCGCTGACGTATACGGGCGGACTCATCACCTCGGTTTCGGACCCGTTGTCGAGAAGCTGGAGTATCTCGTATACGAGCGGGAATCTGACTCAGGTGACGTGGCCGAGCGTGGGCGGAAGCTCCTATAACGAGCAGTTCGGCTACAACGCCAGTCACGACATCACGAGCCATACGGACAAGCGGGGCCACAGCTTCACGGCGACGTACAACACCGATGATTCGCTGGCCTCGGAAACGGACGCGTGCTCCAATACGACCTCCTACTCGTATTCGTCCGGCCAGACGGTCATCACGGATGCCAACTCGCATGCGGTCAAGCACAATTACGACACCACAACCGGCCGGCTCACGAGCGTCGTAGATCAGGCAGGGGTCAGCGAGACCTATTCGTATGATTCGAGCAACAACCGGACGGGTCTGACGGACCGAAGGGGACACAGCTACTCCTTCACCTTCGATTCGGCTGGCAATGTTCTCACCAAAACGGACCCACTCAGCCATGTCTGGACATGGACGTGGAACACGAAGAACGAGCCGCTGACCGAAACGGATCCACTTTCTCATGTGGTCACCAGCGTTTACGATTCAGCGGGGAATCTGACGAGCGTCACGGACGGTCTGGGCCATGCGACCACGTTCACGGTGGATTCTAACGGGAATCGCCTCACCTCCTCCGACGCTCTCTCCCACTGCACGACACTCGGCTATGACGCCGACGGGAACCTGACATCTGTTCAGGACGCCAACGCCAACAGCACCTCGGCGGCGTATGATGCGCTCGGCGTGAAGACGAGCGTAACCGATGCTCTCTCGCACACGACCTCCTTTACGCTCGACAACTGGGAGCGGGTCACCACGACCACGTTCGCCGACACCTCGACCATCGTCACGGCGTACGACCCCAACTCCAACGTAACCAGCATGACCGATCAGAACGGACATGCGACCACGACGACCTACGACAACGACAACCGGCCTCTGGTGGTGACGCGGGCGAACACCGATGCGGTGACCTTTGCTTATGACGCAACAGGAAAGAAGGGCCTGTTGAGCACGAAGACCGACGGAAACGCCCATGTGACCACGGTCTCCTATAACTCAAGGAATCTCAAGTCGAGCGTGACGTACCCTGATTCGAGCTCCGAATCGTGGACGTACGACTCCAATGGCAACCTGGCGTCTCATGTGGACTGCAAGAGTCAGACCATCAATTACGTCTATGACAATGCCGACCGGCTGACCACCATCGACTACCCGACGGGAACGGACACGACCTTCTCGTACGACAACGCCAACCGGCGGACGCAGATGGTCGATTCAACCGGCACGACCTCATGGGTCTATGACGCGGCGGACCGGATGACGAGCTGCACCACGCCGGGAAGCAATGTGGTGTCGTATTCGTATGACAACGCCAACAGGCGCACGGGCGTCACACTCAACTCGACGCAGACCTGGATCTACGGCTTCGATTCAGGCAACCGGCTCACGAGCGTCGCCAACCCCTTCTCCGAATCGAGCGCCTTCACATACGACGCGGCGAATCGAATCACGCAAACCACTGCGGGCAATAGTTCGGTAACGGTCTATGGCTACAACTCTCTCAATCGCACGGCCGACGTGTGGCACAAGACAAGTGGCGGCACCACGCTCGGCCGGTATCAGTACACCTATGATCCTGCCGGCAACGTGACCCAGAGAACGGACAACGACGGCTCGACCACGGCGTTCGGCTACGATTCGGCCGATCAATTGACCTCGGAGATACGCACGAATTCGAGCAACAACTACTCGATCTCGTATACGTACGACCACAACTCGAATCGCAAGACGAAGGTGCTGGGAGGCGTCACCGACACCTACTCTTATGATTCCCACGACCATCTGACCTCGACCAGCAGCAAGTCGTTCAGCTATGACCTGAACGGCAACTGCACGGCCGTAACCACAGGCGGCGCGACCACCACTCTCTCGTATGACTATGAGAATCGCGTCACCGGAATCACCTACCCATCGACCGCAACCAACTCCTTCCAGTACAACGGGCTGGGGCTGAGGACGCGGAAGGTGGATTCGACAGGCACCGTGAACTACGTCTGCGATGGAACGGACGTCGCAAGCCCGGTGCTGGCGGACACCAACGCGACCTACACGCCGGGACTGAGCGAAAGGAGAGGCACGACCAGCAAGTTCCTGCACTCGGACGCGCTGGGAACCACGAGAGGAATCACCAACTCCAGCCAGTCGGCAACGGACGGCCTGCTCTTCGACGCGTTCGGCATGAGCGTCGGCCGCACCGGTACAACGCCCACGCCCTTCGGCTTCGTCGGAGCTGGCCAGTACCAGACGGACGGTGATTCCGGCCTCCTATTGCTCGGTCATCGCTACTATGACGCGAGCATCGGAAGGTTCATCTCCAGCGATCCGGCACACGCGGGGCTTAACTGGTACGCATATTGTGAGAACAGACCTACGGTTGGAATCGATCCCAAGGGTAAGTTCCTTTGGCTGATCGTGGCGGTCGTTGTGGCGATTATAATGACCGAACAGCCAGCAGGAGAACCGAACCCGCATTACCATCACGTTGACCCGATTACTGAGATCGGAAACGGGCTGAGCGGTCCGAAGATGATGGGCTTGCCCACCGACCCGGTTCCGATTCCGGTCGGTCCGTGGTATCGTGGGGGCAAGCCTGGCGAACCAGTGTCATTTAAGCCTCGGCCAAGTGAGCTGAAGGTCGGTCCTAACGATGACGTACTTCCGAAACGTGGTCCGTCTATCGTAACGGATCCGTCGAAGCTACCGCCGTCCTACGCCGAGCCTCACGAACTCGCCGGACTTCCTGAGCGCTTGACTATCAATCCGGAGCCGGGTGGCCCTTGGCACGGAGAGATTATTCCTCGTGAACCGATGCCGTTGTCTGAGTTCAAGGAATTGCTTGAACTGATCAAGATCGTGCCAAAATAGCGCCGCTATGCCTAACGGAGCAGCTGTCTGCTGTTCCGTTAGGCCCGCTTTTCACGGGTTCGCAAGAGGCAAACGCAATCGTGCCGGTCACGTTATCAAGATAGGGGAATCGAAACCATGTCTAGTGCTGATCAAGAGCTATTCAACGCAGCGATTAATGGCGACGCTGCTAGCGCTCGCGAGGCAATACTTAAGGGTGCGGATGTATCGTCGACAAATGAACTCGAAAAATCCCCGCTCATATGTGCGGCTGCTGCCGGGCATTCTGTTATGGTCCTCCTGCTTATTGAAGCAGGGGCTGGTTTGGACGTCCAAGGACGGTTTGGAATGGCTGCACTGCATCACGCCACGTCCTTGGAGCACGAGCAGATCGTAAAAATGCTGATCGACCACGGAGCTGCGGTCGACCAGCAGACCGCAGACGGCACGACACCCCTTATGATTGCCGCGATGAGAGGTAATCAAGGGATCGTAGACTTGCTGCTTAGGTATGGTGCGGATCCAGATATTAGCGACGACCGATCTCTTACGGCGGCCGACTTGGCCAGCGAGAAGGGATATGTCGAGCTCGCGAATCTCCTTGATAACGCTCGTCGCAAGCAGTAATCGCACGTGTTGCAGCCAAACCAAAGACCTCGGCCGGATAACGTGTGCCAAATGTCCGTCGCCGGGACGTGTACGAAGTAAACGGCGACAAGCAGACGGGTGTGCTGATTGTCGGTTAGGCTGTGCGCGGGGGGCTGCCGGCGCAGCGTTCGCTTTATCGCAACAGCAAAGGAGCTTACAATAGCGAGCTCGGTAATCATGCATGCTTCACGGCAAAAGCTATGGAGGGGTTCCGCTTGTTAGCATTGGTGGGTCGAATCTGGATGGCCACGCAACGGTTTTCCGAGATCTCAGCCCGGTGTGGGTTACAGGGCCCAGCTGAAATCACCATTGCGCTAAGGAGAACGGAGGGCACCATTTTTGGGCCATTTCGGGCTCGGTTGGGCGGACATTGGAACCGGCTTTTACGAACCGGATACCTGCACCAGCCAAAGCCTTCTCCTTCGGCAGGAAGTAATGGAATGGCCTTCTGAACCCGACCACGTCCGTGACTTAGCCCTCCAGCTCGGGGCGATGGTCGAGGATGCCTGGGGCTACCGCCAACGCCGATTCCTAACGAGGCTTCGCCTCAGACCGACGAGTTGTACCGTTGGAGTGTTGGTTAAGATGGGAAGGAGGCTCCGGCGAGAAAACGGAAGAACGAATCGTCGTCCTGCCGCTCATATTCCGCGTTGCGCGGTGTATTAACGGGGTCCCCGAAGGGCCACCAGGCGCCGGAGCCTGCCATGAATCTACCACCAAGCGTTGCCAACCTCCTGCACGATCACGTGACTCTGCAGGTCGAAGGAATCGACCGGATGTACCTGAACGTCTATATTCCGAAACTTCAGATGGACTTTGGCGTGGTCCGTTTCTTCAAACAGCATCGGGGGATGATCTTCGCCTCCTCCGCGCTGATGGACCGGATCACCAGGCCCTTTATCACGGCCATCGAGACGTTCGCAAAGAAGCAGGCGGTCCCGCTTTTGACTATAATGACCCCCGGAATTCGGACAGATGTTTAAGGTGGTTTGGCTGTGTCAGAATCGACCAGGAGAGAACGGATGATCAAGACACAGCGCAAGCGCTACACTGCCGAGTTCAAAGCCCGTGTGGCACTGGAGGTCGTCAAAGGCCAACGGACAGTTAATGAGATTGCTGGCGACTACGGCATCCACCCGAACCTTCTTGCTCAATGGAAACAGCGGCTTCTGGAGCAGCTGCCCGAGGTGTTCGCAGACAGGCGCTGCAAGGACCAGCAGAACCAGGAAGAGCACGAGGCGCAGCTCTACCAGCAGATCGGCCAGCTCAAGTTTGAGCTCGACTGGCTGAAAAAAAAAGCTGGCCTGCTCGAACGTTCCGAACGGCGGGAACGGCTCGGCCGCTGAGACAACCGTTGCCCGGAGACGCTTGCTCCTTGACCGCGGCTGTGAACGCATCTCCATCGCCCGCCAGTGCGAGTTGCTCGGGTTCAGCCGGTCCGGGTACTACTATCGGCCAACCGGTGAGACGGCTCTGAACCTGCTGCTGATGCGCCTCATCGACGAGCAGTACACGAAGACGCCGTTCCTCGGGTACCGCAAGGTCACGGTCAAGCTGCGGGAGCAGGGCTATTCCGTCAACAGGAAGCGCGTACACCGGCTGATGCAGGTGCTGGGACTGGAGGCAATCTACCCCGGGCCCAATCTGTCGAAGCCACATCCAGAGAACCGGGTCTATCCGTATCTGCTGCGCGGTGTTGCGGTCGAGCGGGTGAATCAGGTCTGGAGCGCCGACATCACCTATATCCGTCTGACGGGCGGGTGGATGTATCTGGTGGCGGTCATCGACTGGTTCAGCCGCTACGTGCTCTCGTGGGAGACCTCCACGACGCTCGACACGGACTTCTGTCTCACCGCTCTGGAGCGGGCAATGCGATATGGACGGCCGGAGGTCTTCAACACCGACCAGGGCGTGCAGTTCACCAGCCAGGCGTTTACGGGCATGCTGCAGTCGGGTGGCATTGCCATCAGCATGGACGGACGCGGCCGCGCGCTCGACAACATCTTCGTCGAGCGGCTGTGGCGGACCGTCAAATACGAGGAGGTCTATCTGAACGATTATGCCAGTGTCCCCATCGGGCGGCAGAGGCTGGACGCCAACTTTCCGTTCTACAACCGAGAGCGGCCGCACCAGGCGCTGGACTACAGAACCCCCGCTAACGTCTACGGGATTCTTTAGTCGAGATTCAGAGGCAACGACAACGGCAACATCAACGGCACCAACGGCAACAACACAGACACACCGATCACCTTAAATACCCCGATTTGCTGTCTTGACAATGGGGGTCACTATACAAGCGCTAACATCGGAAATCTTCGGGCAGTCCGGAAATCCGGCGAAAGATGGCACCCAGATGGCACCCTCAGACAAAAAACCGACCCGCACCATGTCGGATGCGGGTCAATCTAAGCCAAAATGAGCGTGGTTTTTGGTCGGGGTGGCCGGATTTGAACCGGCGACCACTCGCTCCCAAAGTGCTTGCTTAGCGTTGCGCGGCGTCTACAGAGCCGTCTCCAGTTACACTCACGCTCGAATTCTCTTGCGTTTCGTGCCTGTGAGAGCAGCTAACCTACTGGTTCCAGCTGATATGCTCAAAGAAGGGACCAAGAAGGGACCTTATTCCTGGCGGGCTCATTTGAGCCCGCCTTTCGTTGTCGAGCCGCATTCGAACCGGCGCGGCTCATACCCCAACCCGTTTTCAAGTTAGGCGCGACCACGGTCACATTGTACACTCTAACCCCTTTGGGAGGCGCTCCAAGCTCGAATTGGCGACCGCCAGTACCGCCTAATGCCTACCAATACACTTCTCTACCGCCCTGTCTGTTAGCAAATTCGTTAGCAGCGCAAGCAACGGCGGCTAATCGCGCCCGTCCGTGAACTTCTTGCTATTCTCGGATACAAATGGACGCAGTGACACGGTACAACACATTTGAGGTTAATTCAGCCTGGGTAACCGAGGCGTCAATCATTCATCGGGTTTCACAGGAGCCGTAGCTTAACCGGAGGCAACCATCCGCGCTCAATTAAGACTGGGTCGCCTGCAGCCAAATCCAGTTCGTCCGGCAAATAACCTGCATTTTTGTGCGGGTCAATAGCGACGAAATCGAGGAACTCGTCAATAACCTGAAAGTTAAGCACCAATCGTGCACGATTAGCACCGGCATCCTCGAAAGCCAGTTTGACGGCTTCGAAACCGTCGCCTGAAGCGAGCGCAAATATACTGCCCAATAGTTTGATAACATGTCTTCCCTGCGGCTTGCCAGAGTACCCAATAATTGCATCTACGTTTGCGGCGGCGCGGCTCCCTTGTGATTGCGCATCCGCCATATTTTCGCAAGCACCGAACACGACCGCATGATGGTACGACGGCACGAATGCGTCCTCAACGGTGAGCCAGAAATCGTCGTATGGCAACACATTCGGCCCAGTGGCGCCAGCGAAAGACATCAAACCTCGCTCGTTACCGTGGCAGATAACGCCAAGTATCTGCCCATCATCGCGATGTTCCTGACACTGTTCATACAAGAACTCGCGGAACTCTGCAGCGTGTGGCCTTTCAAAAACATGATATAGAGGTTTATCGGCGGCGAGTTTACGGGTCTCCCAAAGGCTGTCGATTACCTCTTGGAAGCGTAATTCATACCAGTTTTCTACTCTTCTTGGTACAGAGGTATCTCGCCATTCAATTACTCGGAATGCACTCATAACTTCACCTCACAGACGCTTTCCTCCGACACCTACATGTGGTCCGCTGTGCCACGCGGTATGTTGGAGCATGAACGGTTTGTGGTCTGGCGGCCACTCACTCCCAAAGTGCTTGCAACACGGTACGAGCCGTCTATAAAGCCACCTTCTGTCGCGCGCACGCTCAGTTTCCTTGCCGTTTCGCGCTGATGAGACCAGTTAGGACACTAGTCCTGGTGGTTTCCGTGGAAGAAGGGACCGACAAGGGACCTCATTCGGGCGGGCTCACTGAGCCCGCCTTCCTATTGTGGCGTTGTCAGTGCGAGGAGCCTGCACGTTCGCGAGCGCTGCCAGTTGATGGGTAGCGCGGAGAGCTGTACGTCCGCCGTGCGTAATCTGACAGAATCGCGGCATATGCGTTGAGTTTGTCGTCCACGTGACAATGTTCACATGCACGGCGTGCTAGCTCATATTGGTGCAATGCAGAGTAGACTTGAGCTAGCTCGCAAGACCTGTGAGAGTCAGTTGCAAGTGACTTGGCACGTTCTGCGCATTCGTCAATCGTATTACGGACCACGTCGCCGTGTCCCGACTTGACTGCCATTCGTGCAACAAATAGCAAAAGGTCAATCCTTTCGGCTTCGGCTAAACGGGCAGACCTGACCAGCTTGAGCGCTTCAGGCAGATGGTCGCTGCTAAGAAGGCCAGTAGCAATTTTCTTTCCGCTTTCAACGTCAAAACTTGGACTTATGCTTAGTTTCAGCAGCGTACAAATGGTTTCTGTTTTCCCTTCTTGCGACAGAGACACTAGTACCCACCCGATTAATTCAGCCACTTCGTAGGCATCCCTCTCTTTACTGCCTACAGGAAGCATCGCCAATTTTGCTGCGTTTATAGCTTCTGGCAGCCTACCACGAAGGGCGTACGCAGTTGCGATATATCTGAGCGGTAAAAACCGTTCACGTTCCGGTACCGCACAAACAATCTGTAGCGCATCCTCGAAACGCCCCGCATTAGCCAAAGCGCTGGCAACCCCACTAAAATCATACGAGTCAGGCCTATTTGCAGAAAGTGCAATCTCGGCACGTTTCGCGAGATGGCCGGCCCGCTGGTAATCACCTAATTCTGACCATAGCATTGAAACCCGGACAATATCCGAAGTTCGAGGCGTGCGGTCGAACGAGCCATTAAGCGCTGCCTCGGCCAAGGCGGTCACAGACCTCGCGGTGTCTGCGGAACCGGCATCTTTGAGAGACGTAGCCATCGTAATTAGATGGTCAAGACGGCTCGGTACATTTGGTAACAGCGATGCGAGCTTTTCTGCCTGAATGGAGAATTGCCTGGCGTCACCAAGATATCCATGTTTTGCGAGTATGCCGGCCATCTCGGCGACTGTCTCGGCTCGATGGTTCAGGTCGTCTATTAGATTGGCGGAACTAGTCGCTTCTGCCGTGTGCCCCAGGCTAGCGAATAGTTTGGCGATTGCCGGCATAACATGGTATCCAATGGTTGAGTCAGCTTTTGCCGCCCGAAACGTCTTGTCCGCCACCGAAATTGCCTCTTGCTTAAGGCCTGCCGCGCGCAATTCGTCTGCAATTCCTACGCGTGTGGCTAAAGCAGACATGCCCATTGGGTAATTGAAGACAACCTTGTTGCTTGCCTGGAGAGCGTCTGAAACCTCTCCAATACTAGCTTGGGAACGAGCGATTTGGTCATATGCTTCGTTCCTCAGTGCGGGTGTCGGAAGTATTTCTGCAACGGCGTATGCGCGCGATGGATTCCGACTGATGCAAAGCGCGGCTATCCATGCACTTATCGCATCTGTATAGTACGAGTGCGTGACTTGACCCACTTCGGCGAGTTGCGCAACTTCACCAACCGGGGCCTCGTTAAGAACAGTGCCAATCTCGTATGCATCGGACGTGGTCCATCTCCACCAGCCGAAAAAGCCTAGTACGACCATTGTCATCAACGCACCGAGTCTTGCAGTCGCACCAAGCAAACTGCGCCGAAGTATCGCTTTGCTAGGTAGGTCACTCGCGTACCGCCACAACCGAATAACTTCGAACGCCGGCACCGGGTCCAATATAATCGCCAAAATGGACTTGAACTTGCGCTTCGCTCCAATATCAGCCAGTGACCGGTGGTCCACAGCCGTCTGCTCTTTCCAGAATTGCAAGCGAGCCTCCGCATCACGAAGTCGTTGCAGGGCGGGGCTCGGCGCGTCCTTGATAATTCGAGCTACGTAATCGTGCATCAGTTCGTAACGAGCTTCCGCGGGTCTCGCTGGTCCCCCGCCATCTCCGGGAAGCCGGTTGACCACAAAAGCCTCCACGTACGCGTCCAGTATCTTGGGCACCAAGTCATCACGTAGCCCTAGCCTTTTAGCAACGTCATTAGCAGTGGGCGCTAAGCGAGTATTCGCCTCCGACGTGAGCGAACGCAACACTGCGATTGACTGCTCATTTGTCGCGAGACATTTGCGCTTTACATATTGCTGCACTTCCTCGATGTACGACCGCATCAGCCCAGCTTTCCCTCCGGATTGCCGTAGTGTCTTTACAGATAGGTCGGAGCCATGAATGCCTTCGAGCACCATGCCCAGTGTTTGCAGTTCTACGGGCGAGACACTTTGCTCATCGCCCGGACACAACCGCTTGTCACGGGAGCCGCGGAGCAAGTCGGACACTAGGGCCGACCTAAAGTCAAACTGAGCAGGTACGCAACCTGTTGAGGCGGCCACAAGGGCCAGGCGTGATTGAGATAGGAAAAACCGGCTATGGATCCAGCCGGCCAAACGATTGCCACCGCGACCAGCAAGCAGGCTCCGCCGGCCCGCACAAGTCCTGCCCTGTCTTCGAGCCATAAGCCGTATCGCCATGACGCAGAATGAACGTCAGATGCGGGAGGGGACAACTCGGCCAGAACGCTTGGCAAGATAGTGATAACCACCAGGATTATGCACAATCCGATCAGGAGCAGGGCAAAGGGCAGGAACGGCGTTCCGCTGACCAGGATGGATTGGTCGAGGAAATCCTGTACCCGGGCCGTGTAGGACTCCCGGAAGGGTCTGAGCCACCCCGTCGGGATTTCGGCGGTCTTGGGCGAAAGTGCGTGCAATCGCGCAGCAGTCAGCCGCAGCGCGCATACTGCCCTAACCCGGTTAATTCGTATGTGCGCCTCATGTCGGGACACTGGCTCGATCGGACCAACCGGCATATACTTGCCCGCGAGGTCTTGCGCCGGCCAATCGGGAAACAGTGGGGGCAATGCCATTGTGACCGATTGGGACTCCACCAGTTTGCCAACATTCTCCTCGTCAGACTTGTAGTCGATCTCCAGCCAGTCGTTCAAGCGGTGCAGCAATTCCCGCTGATCTTGGTCAGAGCCCTGATAGGATGCCACCCATTCCTTTAGGCGGTGCAGGGCGCCGTTGGCGGCGTCGGCTGACGGTTGGTCAGGTGACGGCCCACTCGCAGTTGCATCGCTAATTCGCTTAAGGGCGTCGATTCCCCCGCCCCGCAACAATTGGACGAGATTTGGCCATGCCGCGTGCGTAGGGCAATCCACCGGAACGAAGAGAGCGGTGCCCGTAATGGGAAGCAGTCGAGGTAAGTGCTTGTCGGCGAGCCTGCCCCGATCCTCCAGCGGAACATAGGTAGCTAGACTTTATCCATCAGGCGGCATAGCACAGCGCGTCCGCGAATTGCCTGAGTAACACGTGCTGTAGTTTCTGAATATCGGCTTTCGGGGACGACATGCAAAAAGCCATGTCGTTCCACAACTGGCGCCGCACCGACGCAATCGCATCGGAGAACGTCGGCAGCTCTTTGACATACCAGGCTGCTTGCCTGACGGTCAGTCGCCCGCGCTCATGCTGACGTTGCGCAAGCAGCGTCACAAGCGAGAACAGGCCCAGGAGCGCAGGCGTCGTGCGCTCGATCGCCTTTTCGTTCCACTGCCGCTGCGTCTCGACACCCAGATGCGCCCGCCCGCGGTTCTCAGGGTCCCGGATCACGACCCAGCGGATCGGCACCGGCGCTGCCCGCCGTGATACCAGACGGCTGTTCCGGTGTTGATCTCGATCTCGCGCTCTGCCAGGCTGTACCAGCGCGGGACGAGGATATTCGTCCAGGTCGTCTTCGGATCGGCTGCTCTGTGCTCCAGCGTCGGCAGCCTTGCGCCTTTCTTGCGCGGCAAGTTCATTCTCGGCTCTGTCCACGGCCGACAAGTCACCCCAGTCACCACTGAGGTGACGCACCAGGTAGGTACGTGGGTGCTCTCCCGCTTCGGCCAAGGCTTGGAGCGCACCAGGCGTGGCGAGCAGTTGCCCGACCTTTACGCGCATGGCGGACCTCCGTTCTGGCCGCCGCACCACTCTGCGCAGCATTGTAGCCTGCGTACCACTTCCTCCGCGCCGCGTCGATAGACTGCCGCCATGACCAGTTCTGCAGTTCCATCGCGTACGGCGAAGTAGCGCTTGTACGGCGCGATGGTGTAGCCGCTCGTCCCTTCATCAGCACTGCGGTTCTCGACCCCGCCTACGTCATAGGTGTTTGCCAGGTTCTTCCTCCTCTAAGAAACACAGCAGCCCCATGCTGCCGAGAAGGCAACCGTAACGCCCGCAGATGGGTAAGACAAGCTCGGCTGCTAGGACGCAACGCTCTCCCCCAACAACGCGCGGAAACCTCCTCCGATCGGCGTCCGGAAGTCTCCCATTTCGGCGCGCAGCTTATCATTCGCTAGATGCTCGGCTTGACGCAGACCTCAATGCCGCGACTACTGGCGTACCAGAGCACGGCATAGAGCAGCTCGGGCTCAACGGGCAGATCCCGGAGCTTAAAGGCGACGGTCCGGATGTGGTTCAGCTCGGCCCGGTCAATCAGGGCAACGATGGGGCTCTCGGCCCCGAGAAGGAGGTTGCGATACCTTCGCGAGAGCGGCTGGCGAGCTTGGTGGGTCTTGTCCAGTGGCCTCAGATCAGGCGGCAGTTCCAAGACTTCGGCTTTAGCTATTGCGTGGTGCTTCAGGAGTTCGGCCATCAGCTCGGAGAGGGCCGCTGTGCGTTCGCGCTCCGCCTCTTGGTACATATTGATGCCAAGCGTAGTCTTGATGCGGGAAACGTCCGAGGTAGTGATCTTCTTGCCCAAGCGTCGGCTTGCTTCCTCCGCGATATCACTGTTGAGCACGACCGGGCGGCTTGTCTGCAATTCTTGGATAATCTGGTGGATGATCGGGTGGTCGGCTTTGGTGGCCATAGGATGTAGACTAGGGGTAGTAAGGCCAGAGTAGCCGATTGGCAGAGGGTGTCAAGCGACCAGACGGTCCTTGAAGCCGACGAGGGTTGCTATTATATCTGATGCGTTATGTCGACCAGGCAGGAAAGTCGGCAACTGGCAGCGTACGGCAGGCAATTGGGAGGGTGTCGCAATGAGCGAGGACACGCAGCGCGGAAACGTACACGAGCGGATTGCCTCGATATATTACCTCTACCACCTGCAGGACGTGCTAAGAACGGCTGTTGTGGCTGTCATTAGCGGCACGTTCTTTCGATCGGCCGACTTCCCGCACCACCTTGGCCGCTCATTACTGATCGGTGGGTTGATTCTCGTCGCCGTTGTTGCCACGATTGTTTCCTGGCGGCTCGGTGTCCACATTGCCAAGGCGAAAAAGCGCCGTGAACCCGTCGCCAAACGCATTCCGTATTATCTGCTTGCCTCGGTTTCAGTCGGTTTTGCGACGACAGGCGTGGCGGGAGTGTTCTTGTACCTATGGAGCACAGAGCAGCCGAACTTTATCCGTGCACCAGAATTGTCAATGGATGAAAAGGCTAGCTATCTGGAGCGGCTCGGTGACGAATACTACACCCACGGCCAACGCGACGACGCGGAGAAGGTGGATCGGGAGCTGCTTGCCACGGTGCGGCTATTGAAGGATCCCCATGATGAGCGGGTTGCCGCGGCGCAAAGCCGTCTGGGATTGGTGGAGCGGGATATGGGGCAGGGCCACTACGAGGAGGCAGAGACAGCGTTGCGCGATGCACTCACGATCCGGAACATGCGGCCCGAAAGGCCGGCTGAAATTGCCCGCGCTATCAATAATCTCGCCTTGCTGCATCGGACAGAAGGGCTCTACGATCAAGCCCTAGCGGAATATAAGCGGGCGGCGAGTATGTTCGACCAGGCGACCCGTGCCAGCAAGAACAAGCAGCACGTGCCCGAAGAGGCATGGAACCACATCGGTCTTGGCATCATCCATCGTTACAACCGCGAGTACGATCAGGCAATTGCTGAATTCAGCAAAGCAATGACGATGTTCCAGAGCGACGAAGCCAAACCGGATGAATATGCCTGGGCTCTCAACAACATTGCCCGGGCAGAATACGAAAGGGCCGGTAGCGAGACAGGGGTAAAGAAGACGGACGATTGCGCGTCAGCCGACAAGCATCTCTCCCAAGTCATCCGCCTGTGGTCAAATGCGTTCGGATTCACCGCCTCTGATGTTACCGTCAGCCTCAGGAATAAGGTCAAGCTACTACATAGATGGGAACACATTCCCGAGGCAGAGGCGACAGAACGCGATCTCAAGGCGCGGGAAGCTGAGGAGCGCGAGGAGTATGGAACGGGTCCGCACAGACGGTACTCGCTCTACGATGTTCCTGCTGGCGATAATGTGTGGCCGGACTGAAAATGACGTACGATAGACACAGGCCCTTTCGCCGGAAAAAGGTTGATGGGCGGCGGTTCGGCAGGAGGAAACGGACCATACGGACACTAGCGATGTAGCGAGGGTTAAACCGCGCACGGTTACGAGCCGTAAAGGTCCGGAAACGTGCTTTCCCGCAAGAGGTCAATCAGTCCAGGTTCAAGTTCGGTTAGCTCATCATTGGTGCCGCCAAAAATTGCATGCACGCAACACACGTTGACAGCCGTGCAAAGAAGAAAACCGCCCAATGATGAGCGGTTTTCTTTATGTCTGAATGCAGGCAGTCTGTAGGCAAAGTGCATGCAAAATGCAGGCACCCACGCTACTGCGGCTGCTTGCAGTCCAGCGGTCAAGGTCGATAGATTGACAATCACAATGCATACGACTTATGCTGTACAGACGAACATGATCACCTCGCCCTACAACATTTACCCAAAGGGACGCCCGCTTCGGATTGCGTTTCTGGTGAACAACGCCGCGCGTACGCCTGATCCTGTACAGGCAATAATTGAGTACAACCAAACCAAGTGGGGCGGGCGCTACAATCCGATCTTGCTTACCGATGGGAGGGATTTTGACGCAGCTAGCTGGGCCTTCCTCACAGAGTACGACCCGGATGTCATAAAGGCTCTCCTACCCCTAAGCGCAAAGCTGGTCGAGGAGATCCACCAGAGGCTTTCGCCTTTTGCCCTGGAAGTCCCGAGGCCGAGGCGAGGACGAATCACGCACATTCGTCTGGAGACCGAAGGCATTTCAATTCTCCCTACCCAGGAGGCCATCCTGTCGATGAACACTGCCTTTGATGGGCCTCCACCCTTGTCGGTGTTCAAGCTTGACCGATCGCTCAATCGAACGATTCAGGCTTTTGTGAAATACAACTTCGGCCTCCTAGGAGGCGAGTTCGCAACGCAGCGCGCCTTATCAAGTGTTGCGGTGAGGGCGTTTCAGCTTATTAGGGTCCAAGACCTTGCGAGCGCCCTTCAGACCCTGAGTTCTTTTGAGCCCAAGCTGTTTCCGGTTCACTTGTGCTCGTCGGAAGGGCCGCCAGTCGTGCCCGATAACCCTGAACCCGATAATGCGTTCACGGTTGTGGTGGGAGACACACGCGCTGACTTGGCGCTTGCATGGAATCATGTCTTTGGTGTCCCCCCTTGGCAACGGCACATGGTCAAGCAAGCCTGGTTGTCAACGCGGATACTAGGCGAACCAGCATTGTTTGACGCGCTGAGGAGTTGGCTGCATCGAGCGACCGATCCGTATGGAAGCACAACTCCGCATGTGCGGTTTGTCACCTGTAGCTTGTCCACCGAGGAACTTCAAACGCTGGCAGACCAGTTAGCCAGCGGCGTTTTCATGCCGCACAGTGTACACGTTCTTCCTGCCAATACACTGCAAGTCCTCGCATCGGAACAACCTCACCTCCGCATAAAGGAACGGGTCACGCCACACAGAGCGACCGGTGACCAGATTCCGCTCGTATTGGACGAGCCTGCGGTCCAGGAGGGCGTAATGGGCGGCGAGCATTGGATGGCCGATCTCTACATCCAGTACCGACCGGAGCGGTATCCAAATATCCGCGGCCGTGGTCTTTGGTGGCAATTTCCACAGAAGAACGTGCTTGCCCATAGTGTATTTCGGCACCCTTCGCGGATTATGAGAAGCCGATTTCCGTCCTTAGTCATGGCGAGGGGAGCAAATAGGGTTGAAGTTTCCTTACCCGACGACCAATCACTTATTCGAATCCCGCTTGTGTTGGATGACACTCCCTACGTCCGAGGCGACCCGCGCGCTCGCTACGGCAAGGCTCCGTTTGCCGATACCCGGCCATCGGACAAGGGAAAGTACCTTACTGGTCTCCTCGATGCCTTTGAGGACCTTCCCTTTGCCTTTCAAACGATCGAGTCACGGTACTGGCGACACATGTTCGACTTACTTTCCCAACAAAGCCCACAGAAGAATGCCCGGAGAGTTGAGGAAGTGAAGAACAAGCTCCGCAAAATGAGGACCTTTGATCCGAACAGTGAAGAAGGGCTGGATTGGATGGCCAACCAAGTCTTCAATATTGCCAAGGGCTTGGTTCAAACTGGAGCGCAACTCTCCTACAGTACTTTTGTTCTCGAAGCGACAAAGGAGCTCCAAGCCTACAACGCACGTCAAGATGCTAACCTGCAAATCCCCTTTGACGAAACCGATGTAAGGCAGTCTCTATTCGGCCTCACCAGTTCCGGGATCATCCATATCGGCCTCACGCCTCGCTGTCCACGGTGTGGGAGCGTCTTCTGGTATGAAGTCGCTGCGCTGAAGCAGACATTGCAGTGCCTCGGATGTAGTTCCGAGTTTGCCCTCAAGCCGGAAGAGCCGTGGAAGTACCGCCTCAACAGCTTGGTGCACGCCGGCTATGTACATCATGGGCTGGCACCGGTCGTCCTGGTACTGGGTCAGTTGTTTCAACACTGTCATACCTCTTTTATGATGGCGACCTCGCTGGACGTATTCGAGAATTACGGCGAACAACCATTAACCGACCTTGACATTGCGTGCGTTGTAGATGGCAAGCTCATCATTGGCGAAGTAAAGCAGTCGTTTGGTGGCTTCAAATTGCCTCAGGACATTGATAAGATGGCCGATATCGCCAATCGCATTCGACCAGATCGGCTTATCTTTTCTGCCCTGGAACAGAGTGGGCCACCGCCAGCGCTTCAGGCCCACATCAACCGGATCGAGGGCGAACTTGCTCCCCTCGGAATTGAAGTCGGATGGCATTCTCTTAGTGGTGTCTTCGAGCCATTGCCGGTACGATGAGAACCATTCATCCTACAACAAGTCTCACTCTACACACCTCTATGCCCCAACTCACCATCCGCGGCGTGACCTAGGAAACCGCCGACAACCTCAAGTCCCGTGCACGCGGGCTCGGCAGGTCGCTGGAAGCCGAGCTCCGGGCTATCCTTGAACAAGCGGCCAGCGACGATACCTGAAGGGGAGAAGAACCGGATTCCTGCCTGCGGCCTGGCACGCCCCCTCAAGGCAACACGCCTCCCCGAACCCAGCCCCGTGCTTCGCCTCCACCTGCCATCTTGCCGGTTCCCGATGCGGAAGGGATCAGGAAGACCCAAGAGCTGTTCGCCCGCCGTTTCGACATGGACCTTACCAACGAGGAGGAGGCCGACATCCTTGGCCAAATGATGCGCTTCATCTACCTGACAACCCCTGCCAAGCCGGAAGAGCCATGCATCCAGCCTTACCCGGAGGAGGACGGGGAAGGCAGCGAGTAAAGGTCCGGGAAGGTGCTTTCGCGCAAAAGCCTCAAAAGCTCAGGTTCGGGTGGGATTAAACTAGGGTTGGTGCCGCCAGACGGAATCGACGTGTCAAAACGAGGTGTATTTAGGCTCGTGGAGCCTGCAAATCCCGGTTCGATAACCGGGCTTTTTTGGTGTGCGAAACGCACGATTCTCTGGAGCGCAGGGTCAATGACAAGGCTCACCCGCTTGTCCCGTAGTTCCCACCCAAAGCCCAGGGCCGCGGCAATTGCACGCTTGCGATCTGGTTCGGCCATTACGAACTCGGCGGCGGCCGACGAGGCATAGGCGAGCAAGCCTTGCGCCTGGCTTTCAATGTGCCGAAGGTCTCCTTTGCCTCGTTCCATCCCCACGGCAATGTGATTGCGTTCCTCGACCAAGCCAGCCTCTTTGCGACGGTAGAGCTCGCGGTCTTGGAGCGTACCATCCACCAATAGGTCAAGAAGGGCCGCTCGCTCGCGTTCGATGGCGGCCAAACGCAACTGCTGCTGGGCTTGGTTAGCTGTCACTGACGCCGCGCCATTTGTCAGCCAATTCTGGATGTTCTGCAAGGCTGCCTCAGCTAGCTCGCGGTCAAGTTGCACCTTACGCAGGATGCGGATTATCTCTTGCTCCAGGACAGGCTCGGAGATTGACAGCTTGGTGCAGCATTTTCGGCCGTTGCTGCAGTGGTAGTAAATGTATGAGCGAGCGCCCTTTTTCTTGACCTCGCCCGTCACCTGAAGGCCGCAGAGGCCACAGCGAAGCAAGCCTACATAGGCGAAGTGATGCTTTCGCCGTCTCACCTTGAGCCGCCGCCGATCGAGTATTCCTTGCAGCCGGGTAAACTCGTGAGCTGAGACCATTGCTTGGTGCTTGCCCGGATACAGTGCTCCCTGATAGCGGATGAAGCCCGCATAGAACGGGTCGGCGAAGAGTGCGTACCCGCGGCTGTAGGACAACGGGAGAGAAGCCTTGTGATCGTTGGGGCGAGTGCGAAGTCCCCACGAGTTCATCGCATCAATGACCTGGCTCATGGAGTACAGGCCAGTCAGCATCATGTCCATACCGCGCCGAACCAAGTCAAATCGTTCCGGGTCCGGCACAATGATGCCCCGTTTCGCATTCAGAGGATCTCGGGCGTTCAGATAGCCTATTTGGGCCAAGTGGGGCCAGCCACCGGCTTTGACCATTTGTTGTTGGCTGAGCTTCATGTTCCGGGACAGGTCCCGGCTTTGCTGGACCGCTGAACCTTGTTCCAACAACAGCGGCAGGATGTTGTCGGCCGGGGTATAGCAGGTGTTTGGCGTCCGTACCTCCTGTATGAGGCCGTCCACCAAGAACTGGGCGAACTCGCCACCCTCCTTGACATTGCGGGCAATTCGGCTGACGTGCCAGACCAGCACCGCATTTACACGACCGCGCTCCAGGTCAGACATCATCTGCCGAAAGACCGGGCGCCGGTCCGGCTTCATAGCACTCATGTTCTCTTCGTAGATCTGAGCGATTACGAGGCCGAGTTGGGCGGCCCGATCGGTCCAGTAGGCGCGCTGGTCTTCGATAGACTTGATGGTGTCGCCGTCGTCTTTGTCGGATTTTCGGCAGTAGAGGGCGTAGCGGAGCATCGAGGAGAGGTTAGGTAGATAAAGCGCATTACGCGGCCGAGAATGTCGGCCGCCTGCTCGTCCGAAAGTCGCATATCGAATCGGCGCAAGTAGAGCTCCTTGGTCTTGGCAATGCCTTGGTTGTCGGGGATGGGGAGGATGTCCATAGTTTGCAGTTTACTGGCTGCGTCCTATGCTGAAGCCTATCGACAGGCGTCGCAACATCGGTTGCGTTGCCGCCCCACGCGGGCGTTTGCCGATCTGATTCCTAACAGAACCCGTACTGGGAGTCAAGACCATACTGCTGCTCGCCTGCCCTAATCAAAACCGGATCGCCGGTTTAACCCAAAGTTAATCTCCTCGACCTATCATTGAGGAGTAGCCTCGATGCTCCGACCCAAACGGGTGCTTGTATTCGCAGATCCCAACTTGTCGAAGCGCCGGGTCTTTGCAACTGCGCGACGCTCGTTGCACCGCTGCCGCCAAGCCCGCATGCTGGATAGAACGAGCTCGTCAACACGTTGTTAGGTCACAGCCGGTACCCGTCCGCCAATGCTACATGTGGCACCTGGCACAGCCACCCGGCCATCCATTGCCGAATCCATCTTTACCCGCCCTGAACCCCAAAGGAGGTTTATGTCCCGTGCTTACTTTGCGAAGCGCACCCATCGCAAGCCGCGAATTAATAACCGCTTGCGCCCCATCCTTATCCACGTCCCCTGGTACAGCATCCAGGGCCAGGCCCGCCTGGCGGTTGACTGCCGCGTCAGCCGATCAACTATTGGCCGCTTGGTCCACAACCAGATCAGCCCGTCCTATGCGTTAGCGCGGGCGGTCACCGACGCCTTAAGCCGGCGCCTCGGCATCGCAGTGGACATGCGAGACATCTTCAGCACAGACGGCACCTATCCCGTTGCCAAAGTCTGCAACCTCACCCAGAACTGTAACGGCTGCTTCCCGCCCGATGCCTATGACGAGGATGGCAGCCTCAGGCTGGAGTACCGCGACCTACAGCCCGGCGACTGGTGCACTTACCGGCCGAGCTTCAACCTTACCAGCCCTAACCGCCCTGCATGACCCTCACCTCTTCAAGTGAACAGCAAGCCGTCATTGACCAACTGATGGCGCTGAACTTCCACGCCTTCCTGCGCCTCATATCCGAGCTCCTTGACCGGATGGGGTACGAGGACATCAGGCTGTCCAGCCGCACTGGATTCGTTGGCCGCAACCGCGACGGCGGCTTTGACCTGGCCGCCCTAAAACCGGTGCCTGGCGGCCAGCGGCGCGTCCTTATCCAAGTCAAGCAGTATGCCCCGGAGCGGGCGGTCTACAGCCGCACCGTCAACGAACTGCGCGGCGTCTGTTTGCAGCACGTTGCCGCCGAAGCCATCCTCATTACCACCAGCGGCTTCTCCCCAAGCGTTTTGCCCGCGCAGGTCGCTTCCGCCGCGCTCGTTCCGGTTCGCCTGATTGACGGCCAATACCTGGCAGATCTCTGCGCCCTCTACCGGGTTGGCATGCGAAAAGAGCAGACAGCTACCGGCACCCGCTTTGGGCTCGACCAATCCTACTTCGCTCGTTTGGAGCAGGAGTACAAAGGCGTAGCCCGCGCCATGCCCGGCGAGCGTAAGTATATAGGCGTCGTGGTTGCCGTCACCCCGCGAAAGCGCCGTTCATAAAAGGGGAAGCGCCGTCCCGGCCTGAGCCTTAAGACGGCGCTTCCTCTGGGCTGCCCGGAGATCTGGCAGCCCACCGATATTCTACGAGATCCATGTAAACCGCTCAAGCTGCGCTGCAGCGACGCACGCCCATCAATTCATCCCTAACTCTCTCCTCATGCCTGAAACCCCACCCGACCCAGAGCGACCCTTCCTGATCGAGCACCGAAGAACAGAGGAAGGCGGCGGCAAATTTGTACCGCAGGCCCGGGTGGCAATAACACCCGTGCTACGCACCAGCGGCTTGCTCTCGCTGCTCTCTGATCGGCAAGCCCGGCTCCTGTTGGCGCTGCTCACCTTTCTGTCGCGAAACGGGCAGGTTTCCGCGACCGCCGCCCAGGTTGCCAAAGCCCTGGGGGTCCCCACCCCGGTGGCGGCCCTGTGGCTTGTTCACTTCACGACGCGGCGCTTTCAAGGCTACCACGTCGTCTACCGCATCAAGCTGGAAGAGGGGCATGCCCTGTATACCGTGTCACGCGGCCTGATCGAGCACGAGCACGAACCGCCCAAAGCCGAGCCGAGCCCCTATTCCTCGCGCTCAGCGGTTGTCGGATTTTCGCGGGCCGCCTACGCCCGGCCGCGGGCTGAGGTCGAGCGCATCGTCATGGGGCAACTCGGGCATGCCGCCGAAGAGTTGCTGGAAACGCCCGAAGGCGCGGCCTACCGGCGCCTGAGCGCCCTGCGCATTGGCCCCGAGGAATCCCGCCGGTTGATCGCCCAGTTCGGCGTTGCCGCCATCCTGCAGCAGCTCGACTGGCTGCCGAGCCGCAAGGCTAAGAACCGGACCCGCTACCTAATTGCGGCCGTACGCGGTAATTACGCCGCGCCGCTTTCCTTGCCGTATGCGCCCATTGAATCACAACAAGACGTGAGCGAAGAAACCCAGCCATCCACTCCTGAAGCGGCGGCCGAGGAGGGAGAGCATGAGTGAGCCGAAGCGTTTAGGAACGGTGCCGGTGCCAAACCTGCTGTTCGACCAACTGCTGCCGCAGCTCAACGATGCGGAGCTACGCCTCATCTTGATCGTGCTGAGGTCGACCTTGGGCTGGCGGGAGGGCGATGACTTTGGCGGCTGGCGGCAGAAGCGGCGCGACTGGCTGACCAACCGCCAACTGGTGCGGCGTACCGGCTCCAGCAGTGCTTCAGTCTCACGGGCGATCCAGACGCTGCTCGACGCTGGGCTGATTAGGGTGGAGGCCGTGGACGGCACCTTACTTGACACGCCGCACAAGCGCCGCCGCAACCTGGGACGGCTCTATTTCGCTCCTGGGGATATGTGGAAAACTGCCCCGCCCGCCGATATCGGGAGCCCACGAAGAACAACAAACACTGGAAACAACAACTAGCGGCCGCTGCGAAATCGGATGATAGACGGTGCCCAATGGGGTTGCCGCCCTTCGGTCTGGAGGGCAGCCAGACGGCCGCTGTGGGCCGTCCCGGTGGCGCTGGCCAGCCCGAAGTCACCGCCCCACGCCGGAAGGCGCGTGGGGCGGGGGAAGGCCGCTTTTGACCTGCACGCTGCCTATGAACCCGCGTGGAACCGTCATCTCTTCGGCGGGCCGCATAGCTACGCAACAACCAGTACTCCCGGTGGCGCGACCGGCGGCGCAACGGAGATGGCCAGCGTGGCTACCGGTTGCTAGCGTTGGAATATCCATGCCCGACGGCCGTGGAGAATTCCCAAAAGGAGAGCTATGTGGAGCAGCTGTTTATTCCAGTGTACCGAGTCGCCCTGGTGCGGGAGGGCGAGCAGTCGGTGAGTAGTAAGCGGCTCACGACCCCCGAGGAGGTCGCCGCGATGGTCCGGCAATACCTTCACGATCCCGATCGGGAAGTGGTGGTGGCGCTGATGCTGTCAACCAAGCAGGAAATCATCGGCATCAATACCGTGAGCATCGGCATCCTCGACCAGTCGCTTGTGCATCCGCGGGAGGTGTTCAAACCTGCGCTCCTGATGAATGCCGCGGCGATTATCCTCGCGCACAATCACCCCTCCGCGGACACCACGCCGAGCGTGGAGGACCGCACGGTAAGCCTTCGCATCGCCGAGGCGGGCAAGGTATTAGGGGTGGAATTGCTCGACCATCTGATAATCGGGCCGAAGTCGTTTACCTCACTCCGCGCAGCGGGGGTGCTCTGAGCAACAGGCGATATCATTTGAACGGCCATCGGGTTATGCCCGGTGGCCTTGTTTCTGCTCTTGACCAGGGAACCTGTAGCCACGGCAAGCAACCAGCCCCATCGGCAGGACTACCGGGCAGTGTTATGGAAACATCTGACTATCGAAGATAACACGGCAGTGGAGCTCTGGGGTCTGGTCGGCGAATACCGTGCGCGCTTTCTGGCACTCCGGCCAGATACTGGTTATCTGGGCCGCTTTTTGGTAGTGTCAACACATACCATTGCTCGGACATCCCTATGAATCCCCACGGACACAGCGAATCAGAGGCGCAAACGCGCCGCAAACGAATAGATCCCAAGCTGGCGGCTGAAGGTTGGCAGGTCGCAGACTTCGATGCGTCCAAAAGCCTGACACTACTTGACCGCCACGCGGTAGCTGAATGGCCGACCGATAACGGACCGGCCGACTACGCCCTCTGTGCCGACGGCTCCGTGATCGGGGTGGTCGAAGCCAAGAAGGTCACCATTGGACCGCAAAACGTGCTCACCCAAGCGGCGCGCTATTCCAGTGGCGTCAGGGAAGGGCAAGTGACCTACGGCGAAGGCTTCAAAGTACCGTTTTTGTACTCCACCAACGGCGAGATCACCTGGTTCCAAGACGTGCGCCACCCCCTGAACCGCTCACGCAAGGTCGCCGCCGTCCACACCCCAACTGCCCTGCGGGAGCTGCTTGCCCGTGACGACCAAACGCTGCTATCTACGCTGGTGACCACCCCATTTCGCAAGGGTTCAGTTCGCGGCTACCAGGAACGGGCTATCCGGGCCGTTGAGCAAGCCATGCGCGACCGCAAGCGGCAAATGATGGTGGTGATGGCCACGGGCACGGGCAAGACGCGTACCACCATTCAGCAAGCCTACCGGCTTATGAAGTCCGGTGCCGCCAAACGCATCCTCTTTCTGGTGGATCGCCGCGCCTTGGCCGC
>Ga0068855_100002250_pt1 | contig 23850 bp, 19 predicted proteins | sample KBSCornC52_FD_66592 | JGI IMG/M metagenome (GOLD analysis project Ga0068855, IMG submission 66592) | Corn rhizosphere microbial communities from Kellogg Biological Station, Michigan, USA - KBS Corn C5-2 | ecosystem: Host-associated > Plants > Roots > Rhizosphere > Soil ...
TACTGCTCGATCGTGCGCGCGAAGCCGGCATGCAGGATGTGTTCTTGGAAGTGAGGCCCTCCAATCCCATCGCCATTCGTCTGTACGAATCCATGGGATTCGAGCGCATCGGCACGCGCAAGGGCTATTACCAGGCGACGGGCGGCCGCGAAGATGCTTTGGTGTATCGGTTGGAGTTGCATCAGCGTTGACAGCTGTCAACCCGCCGCACCGCGCAGAGGCTACAATTCGGCCCCCATTTACATCCCTCTGGTTCAATGTCAGCACTGCTCGATGAAATCGCCCGGCGCCGCACGTTCGCGATCATCTCCCACCCCGACGCGGGCAAGACCACGCTGACCGAGAAGTTGCTGCTCTTCGGCGGCGCCATTCAGCTTGCCGGCACCGTCAAGGGCCGCAAGGCCGCGCGCCATGCAACGTCCGATTGGATGCGGTTGGAGCAACAGCGCGGCATTTCGGTGACGTCCTCTGTCATGCAGTTTCCGTATCAAGGACGCATGGTGAATTTGCTCGATACACCGGGCCACGAGGATTTTTCCGAGGACACCTATCGCACGCTCACTGCCGTGGATTCGGCGCTCATGGTGATCGACTGCGCGAAGGGCGTGGAGGAGCGCACCATCAAATTGATGGAAGTGTGCCGATTGCGCGATACGCCCATCATGACGTTCATCAACAAACTCGACCGCGAAGGGCGCGAGCCCATCGAATTGCTCGATGAAATCGAGAAGGTGCTGAAGATTGCCTGCGCGCCGGCGACTTGGCCCATCGGCATGGGACGCGAGCTCAAAGGCATCTACCATTTATTAGAAGATCGCATCTACGTCTATCAAGCCGCGGAGAAAGGACGGGCGGGGACGCACGCCACCATCGACGGACTCACGAGCGCGGCAGCAAACGAATTTCTAGGCGACCGCGCGCAAGCCTTCCGCGATGAAATCGAACTGGTGCAAGGGGCGACCCAAGCGTTCGATCACGCGGCCTATCTCGCCGGGCGGCAAACGCCGGTGTTCTTCGGTTCGGCCATCAACAACTTCGGCGTTACCGAACTCCTCGATGCTTTCGTCAGTTACGCACCCGGCCCGCTGCCGCGCGCGACCAATCGTCGCCCGGTCGATCCTCAGGAAGAGAAGCTCGCCGGTTTCGTGTTCAAGATTCAAGCGAATATGGACCCGGGACATCGCGACCGGATCGCGTTCATGCGCCTCTGTTCGGGCCGCTATGCCAAAGGCATGCGCCTGCATCACGTGCGTTCGGGCAAGGAAGTCCGCATCAACGATGCGCTCACATTCCTCGCGGCCGATCGACAACACACTGAAGAGGCATTCGCGGGCGACATCATTGGTTTGCACAACCACGGCACCATCAACATCGGTGACACCTTCACCGAAGGCGAATCGCTCTCGTTCACCGGCATCCCGAATTTCGCGCCAGAGATTTTTCGACGCGTCGTATTGCGCGATCCGCTGCGCATGAAAGCGCTGCAGAAAGGACTGGATCAGCTGTGCGAGGAGGGTGCCACTCAGCTCTTCAGGCCCATGCGTAACAACGATCTCATCCTAGGCGCGGTCGGACAGTTGCAGTTCGATGTGGTTGCCTTCCGACTGCAAGATGAATACAGCGTGCAGTGCTCGTTCGACAACGTGAGCGTGTACACGGCGCGCTGGGTCTATGCGAAGGATGAAAAGAAACTCGCGGAGTTTCGCACCAAGGCGCATGAAAATCTGTCGATCGATCACGCAGGCGCGCTGGTCTATCTAGCGCCTACACGCGTCAACCTATCGCTAACCTTGGAGCGCTGGCCTGATTTGGATTTCCGCGAGACACGCGAGCAGTTGTTGAGTTAAGAAGTTGCCCCACCCTAGCCCTCCCCCGCAGAGCGGGGGAGGGGAATGGAGTTCGATGCCACCATTCCGAAAGAGCAAAGCAGTAGTTCACGCGTGTCTGCCGTTCCCTCCTCCGCGAAGCGGGGGAGGGTTAGGGTGGGGGCGATTCTCCGCTATCTGCTCGCTCGCCACGTCGTCCACAGTTTTTGCCGCGCGACGATTTCCGCGTGCGCCTCGGCGGCTTCATGCAAACTTTTTTCCAAGTTCCCGAGCAACGCTTCTACGTAAGAGGGGCGTGCGGTTTTGGCGAGTGCCTTGCTGCGTGATTCCCAAGCAGCCCAAGTTTTTGTGACGTGACAGAGAGCATTCATCGATGTAGTGCCTATGCAGTATGTTGGCGGTATCTCTCGTGAAGCTGACATCCGAAACCTTGGCGAACGTTCGGTATGTCGAAGCGATGACAGGATCTTCGCACGGACGTGCTAAGTACATGCAGCTAATTGCGTCGTCGCAGAACGACAATCGAAATCAATAGGCTCAAAAAACCGGCGCGACGCATGGCATACTTGCTGCGCCCTACGCAATCGGCGAATAACGATCAATCATGAAGCCCACTGCGCCCGCGCGAGCCGTGCTCTTCGACCGCAAAGTTCTCTCCTGGGCGCTTTACGATTGGGCGAATTCGTCGTTTGCGACCACAGTGCTCGCCGGTTTCTTTCCAGTGTTCTTCAAACAGTTCTGGTCTCTAGGCACCGAGCCCACCGTGAGTACGTTTCGTTTGGGGATCGCGAACGGCATTGCGAGCTTCATTCTTGCCGTATTGGCACCGTTGCTAGGCGCCATCGCCGACCGCGGCCGCGCACGCGTGCGCTTTCTCGCGACCTTTACTGTGCTTGGCGCGGCGATGACTGCCGCCTTGTTTTTTGTCGGCAAGGGACAATGGGAAGCAGCAGCAGCTGTGTACGTCGCAGCCTCCCTCGGGTTCTGGGGCGCGATCATTTTCTATGATTCGCTGCTGGTCGAAGTGGCGCCGCGGCAGCATCTCGATTTGGTGTCGGGCTACGGCTATTCGCTCGGCTATTTGGGCGGCGGATTGTTGTTTGCGGTCAATGTGTGGATGACACTCGCGCCGCAACGGTTCGGACTGGCGAATGCGGCGGAGGCCGTGCGTATTTCGTTCGTGACGGTCGGCGTGTGGTGGGCGGTGTTCTCTTTGCCCATCGTGATCAATGTAAAAGAGACGCGCACAGTTCGCCTCGCAGCAACCCGGGCGATTCGAGAAGGCTTCATGGAGCTTATGAAGACCGCGCGCGATCTCAAGCACTACCGCGCTATGGCACTTTTCCTGTTCGCGTATTGGCTTTACATCGACGGCGTCAACACGATTCAAAAAATGGCCGTCGACTATGGGCTTTCACTCGGATTTCCCACCAGCAGTCTGATCACTGCGTTGTTGTTGGTGCAATTCGTCGGCTTTCCGGCGGCGTTGTTCTTCGGCTGGCTGGGCAATCGCATCAATACGCTGTTGGGAATCTATGTAGGCATTGCGGTGTACGCAGGAGTGACGGTGTGGGCCGTATTCATGTCCAACATCGCCGAATTCTACGGCCTTGCGCTCGCCATCGGTCTCGTACAAGGCGGCATACAAAGCTTGAGCCGTTCCTATTTCGGCAGCCTCGTGCCTCCCGATCGGGCAGCGGAATTTTTTGGGTTCTACAACATGATGGGCAAATTCGCCGCCGTACTGGGCCCCGTCTTGATGGGGGTGACCGCGTTGCTGACCGGGAGTTCGCGCTCGTCCATTCTGTCGTTGGTGTTGTTGTTCATCGCCGGCGCGGCATTGCTTGCGTTTGCGCGGCGGGCAGTGAATAGCGAACTAGCGAGCTAGGATGTTTTGATCGCATTGATCAAGTATTTGAACCTACTCAACACTTCGGGCATCGGTGCGGGTTCGTAACGCAGTCCCACATACAACGAGCGAATCTCTTCGAGCGTGCTCGCGAGATCGGGACGTACCGCTGCTACGCGCCTTAGATAGTCCGAAGGACCTTCATGCGGTGCTTTGGGAAGCTGAATGCGCGCGAGCTTGCGGCACAGCTGCGCGTATGTTTGTGCAGCAGCGTCGCCGCGAGGCGGACGGAATTTCCACGCAAGATAACCGCCCAGTGCTGAAAAGAAACCGACTACAGTTAACGTGAGCGCGATGCCCAATGCACGCCAGTCGGCATTGTCGACGCCGAACCAACTCAGCACTCGCTCTTGCTCCTTTTGATCGAAGCCGACGATGCGATCGTTCCAAAATGTATTGGCGGCGTCCCAGGCTAGACGCAACTCGGTGAGAATCTCACTGCGCCGAACGAATCGTCCCGGCACGGGTTCATCCGCAGCGACTGCTGCATCCAATCCGCGTTCGATGCGATTGGGCGCCACGGCAGCGGTAGGGTCCACCCGCACCCAACCTCGGCCGTCCAGCCATACTTCAGACCACGCGTGCGCGTCCGACTGACGCACGATGAGATAGTCGTCGAGCCGATTGAGTTCGCCGCCTTGATAGCCGGTGACTACGCGAGCCGGAATTCCGGCAGCGCGCATGAGCAAAGTGAATGCAGAGGCAAAGTGCTCGCAGAAACCACGGCGTGTGTCGAACAAGAACTCGTCGACGGCATCGGCGGCAAGTCTCGGCGGTTCCAGCGTGTAGAAGTACTGCTCATTACGAAATTTATCGAGCACTCGTTGGATGTAGTCCTGATCGCTCGCCGCCTGTGCACGTAGTTCTCGAGCCAATGCTCGCGTACGCGAGTTATGCGAGCCGCCGAGCCCTAAATCAAAACGGCGCATGGGCATCGGTAATGTCGTGCCGGCTCGATAGTTGGGTGCGGAGCGCAACGCAAATGCAGTCAACGTGGTGATGGGCTCGCGCGCGACGAGTTGCCAATCAGACATACGTATCGCACGGTTTTCCGGCCATTCGCTCGCAACATCGAGCGCGGGAATCCAACGTTGATTGGAAGGTTCGAGCGTGAGTCGATAACTGTAGCCCGGCTCCGCTTGTAGCAGCTCCTGAGATTGAAACAACACGCCACGTGGACGACGCCACGTGCGGCCGTCGAACTCATGTAACACAGGTCCGCGCCAATAGCGTTGCGCAGGCGGCGGCGGTTCGCCATCGAATTTGGCGCGAAATGCGATCGAGCCGGAGAGCGACAGATCGGAAACATCGCCGGGATTCATTTCATCGCTCAAGCCCGAAATAGCGCTGCCGCGTGCGGGCAGCGCCCAGAAATGACCGGGCAAGCGCGGAAAGAACAGAAACAAGAGCACGGCCACGGGAATGGCTTGCAACAACATCTTGCCCGTCGTAGCAAACGCTGTACGCACGGGCATAACCACACCTGATTCGTGCAACCGCAGTAGCGTTGCAGTGAGCACCCACGCCGCAATCAACAGATACGGCAACCGCAACAGACTTTGTTCATACAGAAATGCGGCAAACAACAGCACGTAGGACACGAATACGAGCATCGTGAGATCGCGAGTGCCGCGTGTTTCGAGTAGCTTCGCGCCGGCGAGCAACACTAGAAATGCGGTCCCGGCCTCGAGACCGTTCAACGTGCGGTAACCGATCGCGACGCAAGCGAGCATGCCGCATGCAACAGCAGTGCGTAGGAAGCGCGGCGGCAGATTCCATCCTTTGAGCTCGATCAATAGACGCCAACCGCACGTCGCCGCCGCGATCGCTACCAGCCATACCGGCAGATGTTGGAGATGCGGTAACACTGCGATCGCGAGCGCCAGCAATACCCAGCACAGTCGCTGTGCAGCGTCGGGGAGGAGGTGGAAGCGGGAGAGCATGGTGAATTAACGCGCAGCGCCATCAAACAACGCCAACGCCGCCAAACACCGATGCCGATGCGCTTGCCCCACGTTGGGCGGAATCTCCGTATTCGGTAGCTTCAGTCCGTAAGCGCGGCCCGCGGCGTGAGCGTCTTCGATCCAGCGTGCAAGTTGCGACAGCCTTTCTTCGATGCCGAGGTCGGGCAAGCTGTCCCACGCGAGCCAATACGAAGTGACGGCGGTGCCGGCATATTGTTTGACGTGCAATCCTTGTTCGCGCGCATACGCTTTCCATGCAATCTGACGGGGCGAATCGCCGGGATGGTAGCTGCGCAAGCCTGCGAACTCCTCATCACCACGACGTGAGTCCTGAGCGCTGCCGACATCGGTTTCGAACGGCGCTGGCGGTGTGCTGCGCGCACTCGGTCGCGGATACACGATGACTTGCAACGGCAAGTGCAATACGACCCAAGCACGAAATAGACCGAATGGATAGCGCGTCGCGACTTCGAAGCGTTCGAGCTTGAGCCAGCCGCGCAATCGCGCGGGTGCGCGTACCTCCACGATTTCGCGTTGATGCACGCCGACATGCACGGGAGTGCATTCGGTGCGTTCGCGAGCGGCTGTGAGTTCGTGGCGCCCCATCGCGGAAGGATTTTCAAGCGCGATGCGAAAGCGCGCCTCTTGTCCGACGAACACAGCATCCGTCACGGCCGACGATATTTGCAGTCCTGCCAAATTGCGATGGCAATAGTGCATGGCAACGAGCGCCAGCGAGCCCAAGACGAAGGTGAGGCCCAGTGCGAGATTGTTGCCGTAGTTCATCGCACCGACCAACATGGCGAACAGCATGCCGGTATAGAAGAGGCCCAAGCGCGTCGGGAGGATGTAGACGCGTCGTCCCGTGATCACAAGAGAGTCGCGATCCATGCCGTTGCGCTTCAGAGCCCAAGCGTCGATGCGGTTGCGGATGTGCGCGCGAAGAGACATTGCGGGGGAGGGCAGGGTGGGGGCTCTTGAAACTCCAAGCTTAAGGAACCTCGACGGCCTTCTTCACCAACTCACCAATATCCGCGGCCGATTTCAAATTGGCGTCGTCACGCGGTGCGAGTCGATGACCGACGACTGATGCGAGCACAGCTTGCACATCCTCAGGTACGACACCTGCGTGTCCGTGAATGAGCGCCCATGCCTGTGCCGCGCGTAGCAGTGCAATGGCCGCACGTGGCGACAATCCTGCCTCGAACTGCGGCGCTTCACGCGTGAATTTCACGATCGCTTGCACGTAATCGAGCAGAGCATCGGACGCATGCACTTTGGGTACCAAGGTCTGCAGCAGTAATAGTTGCTGCGGTGTAATCGACGGCTCCAACGTGATCAGCAGATCGCGCCGGTCTTGGCCGCGCAGCAGTTGCCGTTCGAGCGCCGGATCGGGATATCCCAAATCGATTCTCAACAAGAAGCGGTCGAGTTGCGATTCGGGCAGCGGGAACGTTCCGATCTGATACACGGGATTCTGTGTCGCGATGACGAAGAAGGGTGGTGCAAGCGGATACGTGTGGCCCTCGACCGTGACTTGCTGCTCCTCCATCGCTTCGAGCAGCGCGCTTTGCGCCTTGGGCGTGGCGCGATTCACTTCGTCCGCCAGCACGAGCTGCGAGAAAATCGGACCCTTGTGAAATTGAAACGAACTCGTCTCCCGATCGAAAACGGAGACACCCAAAATATCGGCAGGCAACAAATCGCTGGTGAACTGAATGCGCTGATAAGAAAGACCTAGGACGTGTGCCAATGCGTGCGCGAGCGTGGTCTTGCCGACGCCGGGCACGTCTTCGATCAGCAAATGGCCGCGTGCCAGCAAACACGCGAGGCAAAGCCGAATCTGCCGATCTTTGCCGAGGATGATGCGATTGAGCTGGCCCACGGTCGCCTCGGTCAACGAGACCGGGTCCTGCGGCGCCGTGGTCACCGCGCTGTAGAGCGTTGGCGTATTCATGGGTGAGTAGAGTCTGCAATGACGCCGCGTGCGGAGCAAGCGTGTGACATCGGGATTCGGAGGGAACACGGCCCGCCTGTTGCGCGCTTCTGGACACGATGTATCGCAGTTGCAGGTGTTGGCTGGCGGGCGGATTTGGTTTTGAATTTGGGCTTTGGACTGTTGGACGTTGGGCTGTGGCCAGAAAACGCTGTGAAAGCGAGATGATTTCTCTGACCAATGCCCAACAGCCCAAAGCCCAACCCTCAGCGGAGTTTCCATATGACCCTCACGCAGAAACGTAAGCTCGGCAAGAGCAATCTCGAAGTCTCGGCGGTCGGACTCGGTTGCATGGGCATGAGCTTTGGCTTGGGTCCGGCTGCCGACAAGCAGGAAATGATTGCGTTGCTGCAATCGGCTGTGGAGCGCGGTGTCACGTTCTTCGATACGGCAGAGGTGTACGGGCCGTTCGTCAACGAAGAGCTCGTGGGGGAGGCATTGGCGCCGTTTCGCGGCCAAGTCGTCATTGCCACCAAGTTTGGATTCAAGCTCGATCCCGGCGGCGGCCCGAGGTTTGTGGGCGTCGATAGCCGGCCGGCACACATCAAGGAAGTGGCGGAAGCATCCCTCAAGCGGCTCAAGGTCGATGCCATCGATTTGTTCTATCAACATCGCGTCGACCCGAGCGTACCCATCGAAGACGTTGCAGGAGCAGTGCAGGAGTTGATTCGTGCAGGCAAGGTGAAACACTTCGGGTTGTCGGAGGCGAGCGCGCAAACCATTCGCCGCGCGCATGCGGTGCAGCCCGTGACTGCGGTCCAGAGCGAATATTCTCTTTGGACACGAGGTCCCGAGGCGCAAGTGCTGCCGACCCTGGAAGAGCTCGGCATCGGCTTCGTGCCTTTCAGTCCGCTCGGCAGGGGTTTTCTGTCAGGCAAGATCGATGCGAATACGACGTTCGACCCAACCGATATGCGCAATACCTTGCCTCGCTTCACGCCGCAGGCGCGAGAGGCGAATCAAGCCTTGATCGCTCTGCTCGGCACCATTGCACAACTCAAGAAGGCAACGCATGCGCAAATCGCACTCGCGTGGCTGCTCGCTCGCAAGCCTTGGATCGTACCGATTCCCGGCACAACCAAGCTCAGCCGATTGGAGGAGAACATCGGTAGCGCCTTAGTCGAGCTCACTGCTGACGATATGCGCGAGATCGAAAGTGCTGCTGCCAAGATCGAGATACAAGGTGCGCGGTATCCCGAAAGCATGGAACGCATGGCAGGCTTGTGAGCCGCAGCTCATCAGCTTTCGCGCACCCGGAAGGGGTGCGCCTATTTGAGTGCGGCGACGCGCTTCGCTTGTTCTTCCAATTGCTCTAGTTCTTTCTTCATATCGGCGACGCGCGTACGTTCCTGCGTGACAACGTCAGCGGGCGCATTCGCGACGAAGTTGGCGTTCGCCAATTTGGCTTCGCACTTGGCCAGATCTTGCGATGTCTTCGCTTTGCGTTTGGCAATGCGCGCGAGCTCGGCGTCGACGTCTTCGATGAGCTGTGCGAGCGGCGCGTAGATCGTACGGCCGTCGACGATCGTCATCGAAGCGGGCGGCAAATTCGCATCCGATTGCACGAATTCGATCGTCGTGACGTTGCCGACGGCTTTGATGAGAGACGAGCTCGCGGCGAGAGTGGTTTCATCTTGCGCGTCGAGCGGACGGATGTAGATGGGAATCGCACGCGATTGCGGCACGTCGAGTTGGCCGCGGATTTGGCGCGGTCCCAGGATGGCAGCCTTGATCGGCGCGATCGCGCTTTCCGCCGCGGCATCGGCCGGGAAATCGCCGCGTGTCGGATACGGCTGCAACATGATCGTGGGTGCGTCGATGCCGGCGAGCGGTGCAGCGCTTTGCCACACTTCTTCGGTGATGAACGGCATGAGCGGATGTAACAGCCGCAAATAGGCTTCGAGCACTTGCACCAGCGTTTGTCTCGTGCCGCGCTTTTCTTCCGCGCTCGTCGTATCCGACTGCAACACGGGCTTACAAAGCTCGAGATACCAATCGCAGTATTCGTACCATGCGAACTCATAGAGCGCTTGCGCCGCTAGGTCGAATCGATATTCCGCAAAGCGGGCGCGCACGTCCTCTACGGTGGCGCCCAAGCGCGAGCGTATCCAACGATCCGCGATCGAATATTTGCACTCGCCGCCGCTGCCGCAATCTTGGCCCTCGGTATTCATGAGCACGTAGCGTGCTGCGTTCCAGAGCTTGTTACAGAAATTGCGATAGCCTTCGACGCGTCCCAGATCGAAGCGAATGTCGCGTCCCATAGTCGCGAGCGCCGCGAACGTGAAGCGCAGCGCGTCCGTGCCGTAGGCGGGAATGCCTTGAGGGAATTGCTTGCGCGTGTTCTTGTCGATCTTGTCGCGCATGTGCGGTTGCATGAGACCGCTGGTGCGCTTCGCCACTAAGCTCGCCAGATCGATGCCGTCGATGAGATCGAGCGGATCGATGATGTTGCCCTTGGACTTGGACATCTTGTCGCCGTTCTCGTCGCGAATGAGTCCGGTGATGTAGACCTCGCGGAAGGGCACGTCGCCCGCGAACTTGAGGCCCATCATGATCATGCGGGCCACCCAGAAAAAGATGATGTCGAAGCCGGTGACGAGCACGCTGGTCGGATAGAACGTTTTGAGCTCGGGTGTTTGTTGCGGCCATCCCAGTGTCGAGAAAGGCCAGAGCGCGGACGAGAACCAAGTGTCGAGAACGTCTTCGTCTTGTTTGAGCGTCACATCCGCGCCGTGCTGCGCACGTGCGTGCGCACGCGCATCTGCTTCCGTGCGGGCGACATAAATATTGCCGTCGTCGTCGTACCAGGCCGGAATGCGGTGACCCCACCACAACTGACGGCTGATGCACCAGTCCTGAATGTTGTTCATCCATTGGAAATACGTTTTCGCCCAGTTGTCCGGCACGAAACGAATGCGGCCGTCGGCCACGGCATCGATGGCGGGTTGAGCGAGCGGCGCGATGCGCACGTACCACTGATCGGTGAGCCAGGGTTCGAGCACCGCGTTGCTACGATCGCCCCGGGGAATGGGCAATGTGTGCGGTTCGATTTTTTCGACCAGTCCGAGCGCTTCCAAATCAGCAACAATTTTTTTGCGCGCATCGAAACGATCGAGGCCGCGATACTGTGCCGGCACGTGTTCGTTGAGCGCGGCGTTCGCATCGAAAATGTTGATGAGCGGCAAGTTGTGACGCTTGCCGATCTCGTAGTCGTTGAAGTCGTGGCCGGGCGTGATTTTCACGCAACCGCTGCCGAACTCGCGATCGACATATTCGTCGCCCACGATGGGGATCAAGCGTTCCGTGAGCGGCAGACGCACTTGTTTGCCAATGAGATGTTGGTAGCGCTCGTCTTGCGGATGAACGGCGACTGCAGTGTCGCCCAGCATTGTTTCCGGTCGAGTGGTTGCAACGACCAGATGACCGCTGCCGTCGGCGAGCGGATAGCGGAAGTGCCACAGATGACCTTGCTCGGGTTCCGCAAGCACTTCCAGATCGGAGAGCGCTGTGTGCAGCACGGGGTCCCAATTCACCAATCGCTTGCCGCGATAGATGAGCCCTTGTTTATGCAGCTCCACGAACACTTCGGTCACGGCAGCGGAAAGTCCTTCGTCCATGGTGAAGCGATCGCGCGACCAATCCACCGAATCGCCCAAGCGGCGCATCTGTGCGGAGATCGTTCCGCCCGATTGCTCCTTCCACCGCCATACTCGTTCCACGAACGCTTCACGACCGATGTCGCGTCGATGTGTGCCCTCGGCATTGAGCTGTCTTTCCACGACCATTTGGGTCGCGATGCCGGCGTGATCCGTGCCCGGTTGCCAGAGGGTGTTGTCGCCTTCCATGCGATGAAAGCGGCTGAGCGCGTCCATGAGCGTGTGCTGAAACGCGTGGCCCATGTGCAATGTCCCTGTGACATTGGGCGGGGGAATCATGATGCAGAACGCGCGGGCGCGCGCGTCGGTCGCGGGTGCGAACCAACCGGCGGCTTCCCAGCGCTGATACAAACGAGTTTCGATCTCGCGAGGAGAGTAGGTCTTATCCATTGAGGCAATCAGGCGCGGAAAAGCGGCGATTATAGCGGCGCTCGCGTGCACCCGCCGTTCTGCGTGCGGTTTCGTCAGACTTTCCCCGTATCGCGGGCTTATGTGTTCCAGCTCAAGCGCGCCCCCGTTGAAACGAGCGCCGATTCGCAGTTCCAGACCTCGCCCGGCCGTAGCGTACGCCCTAAAAAGGAGATGCGGATCGAGTGCCGATTGGGGTCGAGTTGCAATCAGAGAAGCGTAAACAAATGCGAAAGAGCCTTCGTTGTCCGGCGGCGATCAAATGGTCGAACGGCACGCTGACGCACACTCATACGCTCGACGTCTCGAGCGGGGGTGTGAGCGTTGCCGTGCCCCGGCCCATTTCGGGAACGGGCACCTGCCATTTGGCCTTCGTCGTGCTCTTGTCCGCGGGCGCCCGCAATTTCATGGCGAATTGCGAAATCACGCACTGCATACTCTCGGGCGTGGAAGGATTCCGCGTGGGCCTGCGGTTCCTCGATCTGAATGCCGATGACCGCGAACAGCTGGAACAAGTTTGTCACGGTCCCGCAGCCGCGCAGCCGAAGGTGTTTAGCTGAATAGGTCTCAGACGTTGTGCGACTCGATGGTGAGTCCCTGATCGCGATAGAACTTGAAGCGCTCGCGCGCGCGAACTTTGCGCTGATTGTCGGCGTCGACGATTTCAGCGAGGCGCTCGGTCGTTTCGAACGCCGTGGGTACTGCATCGGCTAAGTTGATGAGCAGTCCCACATGACTCGGCGGCGGTGCGCCGTTGCCGATCAGCACCATGACGCGTGGATGACTGGGTGAAGTGGCGGTTGCGATCTCGTGCGGCAGGAAACTGCGATCGCTGTGCGTCCATAACATATCGTCCAACCGGCCCATATCTTCCGCCGACGTGGACATGAATACCTTCAATCCTTGATCGACCGCTTTGTCCGCCAGCCGACACGCAAATCGCAAACGCGCGTCGGGAGATGGATCTTGGAGGATGTAGAAGTCGATTTTGGGCATGGATTTGAGGGACTTCGTCGACTCAACTCTTACTGATCAAATACTCCACCAACAACGGCACCGGCCTTCCCGTGCTGCTCTTCTGGGCGCCGCTCAGCCAAGCGGTGCCGGCGATATCGAGGTGCGCCCATTTCAGGTCTTTGGTGAATTTGCTCAAGAACACCGCGGCAGTGACTGCGCCCGCGTCGCGGCCGCCCACGTTGGCCATGTCGGCAAAATTGCTTTTGAGCGCGTCGCCGTAATCGTCGTTCATGGGCATGTGCCATGCGTAGTCGTCGGCGCGCTGGCCGGCTTCTTCCAGTTCGCGGGCGAGTTCATCGTCGTTGGCAAACAGTCCGCTCATTTGATGGCCGAGTGCGACCACGCAAGCGCCGGTGAGCGTGGCGACGTCGATGACGACTGCAGGTTTGAATCGGCGCGCGTAAGTGAGCGCATCGCAAAGAATCAGGCGGCCTTCGGCGTCGGTGTTGAGGACTTCGATGGTTTGGCCCGACATGCTGGTCACGATGTCGCCCGGTTTGGTGGCGCTTCCGCTCGGCATGTTTTCGCAAGTCGGAACGACGGCGACGACGTTGATGGGCAGCTTCAGTTCGGCAACGGCTTTCATCGCGCCCAGTACGCTCGCGGCGCCGTTCATGTCGAATTTCATTTCATCCATGGCGGCGGCGGGTTTGATGGAGATGCCGCCGGTGTCGAACGTAATGCCTTTACCCACTAACGCTACGGGATTCTGTGCGGCGGGAGCGCCGCGATATTCGATGACGATGAGTTTGGGCGGTTGCTCCGAGCCTTGTGTGACCGATAGAAACGAGCCCATCTTGAGTCTGCGAATCTCGGGTTCGGAGAGCACTTGCACGCGCAGCGATCGGTAGTCGCGTCCGAGACCTTTGGCAGCATTGCCGAGGTACGTCGGTGTGCAAATGTTCGCGGGCAAATTCGCGAGATCGCGTGTGAAGGCCATGCCGACGGTAATCGCCTGACCGTGTTCCAAACCGCGTTCGGCCGCGGTTTTATCGCTTCGCTCGACGACTGCAATACCGAAGCGCTTGAGCGTCGGCGCCGGCGGTTTGCGCGCGGTCTTGAGGTCGGGAATGCGATATAGAGCGTTGGCAACACCTTCGGCGGTGGCGCGGCCCAGGTAGTAGGGTGTGGTTTCCGCAATGGATTCCTGCGAGAGATAGCTGATGGCATCGCGCGCACCGGTTTTCGTGATCGCGCCGATCGCACTCGTCAGCGCTTTACGATATTGCTTGCGTTTGAAACCGTCGCGGGGTCCCAATCCGACGATGAGCACGCGCGCCGCAGGACCTTTGGTCTCAGGCAGCAATAGCGTTTCACCCAGCTTGCCGCGAACGTCACCTTGTTTCACCAGACGCGCGATCTGTCCTGCCAATTTTTCATCGAGCTCTTCGGCGGCGGTTGTGAGAACCCCTTTTTCGTACACGCCGACGACGGCGCAATCGGTACGTTGGCGGGCGGCGGAACCGGTGACGGAGAATAGATCCATAAATGTGTTTACCTCTGGGCCGAGCTTCGCTTAACGTGCGCGGCCGAGTCTTTGACAACGAGTGACCCGATAATACGTTAGTCTAACGCGAATGAGCTTGTTGCCCACCAGACCGTTCAATGCCGCTGCTCGCACGGAGATCCTCGCGAGCGGCGATTGCACGCGTAGCGGCCAGCCATAGAGCGCTCATGGCACGCGTACTCAATCGTTATATTTTCCGTGAGGTCGCTCAAGTGTGGGTAGCCGTTACGGGCGTGCTACTCATCATTTTGTTGTCGAACCAACTGGCGCGCGTCCTGTCGCTCGCCGCCAGCAATCAATTTCAGGGTGATACGATCGCGCTGCTGCTCGGCCTTTCTTCGTTGCAGTATTTGCCCGTGTTGTTTCCGATCGGGCTCTTCTTCGCCATCATGCTCGCGCTCGGCCGGCTGTATCACGAAAGCGAAATGGCGGCGATCCAATCGGGCGGCGTCGGCGTGGCGGGGCTGTATCGACCCGTCATCAGGCTGACCGCGCTCATCGTGCTCGCGCTCATTTGGTTGTGTCTGATGATGGTGCCGCAAGCGGCGAGCAAGGGGCGCGAGATTCGCAACGAAGCCATTAAACAAGCCCAATTCTCCAGCTTCGAACCCGGCCGTTTCCGCAGTTTCGCCGACGGCAGTCTGGTCTTCTACGCGGAAAGCGTCGATAGCGCTGGAGTGCTACACAACGTATTCGCCCAACGCACCGTGGGCGAGAAATTGGAAATCGTTACAGCGGCGCGCGCGGCACAGCGTGGCGCCGGCCAGCCCGAGCAAATCTTCGTTCTCTACGACGGTGAGCGCTACGAAGGCATTCCGGGCAAGGGCGATTTCAGGATCTATCGGTTTACCGAGCACGGCATTCCCATCAAGCTGCCGAATATCGGCGGCGGCTCCATTCGCGAGGAAATGAAACCCACCCGTCAACTCATCGGCTCCCACGACCTGAGCGAACGCGCCGAGCTCGAGTGGCGCATTTCGCCGCCCATCATGGCCATCGTGCTGACGTTGATCGGCGTACCGCTGGCGAAGCTGCGACCGCGGCAAGGCCGGTACGGCAAGATGGGATTCGCGATTTTGATCTACTTCGTCTACGTGAACTTGCTTGCAGCCGGACGCGTGTGGATCGAGCGAGGCACTATGCCCGTAGAGATCGGTCTGTGGTGGGTGCACGCCATATTTGCAGCGCTCGGTATCTATCTACTGCTGCGTCAGGGCGTGTTCGGTGCAAGAGCGCCGCGACTCGCGGAGGCAGTGTGATGTCCATACTGGCGCGTTATCTCATTCGCGCGACGCTCTCGTACACCTTTCTCGTGCTCGCGATCCTGCTCGTGCTGTCCGGCGTGTACATTTTCATCGAGCAGCAAGACGACATCGGCGTAGGGAGTTATGGTGTCGGACGCGCGCTCATTTATGTGGCCTGCACGTTGCCGCAATATGCCTTCGATCTATTGCCGATGGCGGCGCTGATCGGAGCGCTCCTGGGTCTGGGCAATTTGGCGCGGTCGAGTGAGCTCATCGTCATGCGTACTTCCGGTGCATCCGTATTTCGTATCGCCGGGTGGGTTTCGCTGGGAGGATTGCTGCTCACGGTGCTCACGTGGGTCGTCGGCGACTATGTCGCTCCGCCATTGCAGCAGTATGCACGCGCGCAAAAAACGTTCGCCAAGTTCAACCAATTCACGATGACTTCGAATGCGAGCGCGTGGGCCAAGGACGAAAACACGTTCATGGCTGTCGGCCAGCAATCGGCGGACAATCAATTCGGCGGCATCTACGTCATCAAGTTCGACGACCAACATCGGCTCGTGAGCGTGGGGCATGCACTCGGCGCACGAGTGGGCGACAACAATCGATGGATGCTGAACGACTATGTCGAGTCGCGCAGAGACGGAGAACGCATCGTGACTAGTAGTCAAGCCAGGACGGAGTTGGCGACGCATCTGGCGCCCGAGTTCTTGGGCCTTGCGGTAGTGGAGCCAACGCAACTCACAGGCAGAGAGCTGTATGGCTACATTCATCACTTGCGTGAAAACAATCTCGACGCGCGCGACTATGAAACGGCCTTCTGGGGACGGATCGCCCGCACTACCGCGCTTCTGGTGGTCATCTTGCTTGCGGTGCCATTTAGCTTCGGGCCGATGCGCTCAACTGGTGGCGGCGCTCGCGCTGTGCTTGGCATTTTGATCGGCGCCGGATTCTTCTTGTTGACGCGGCTGCTCGAGAACGGCGGTGTCGTGTTCGACATGTCACCATTGTTCGTGGCTTGGGCACCGACTGCGATAATGATGATGATTACGGGGGTGGCGTTGGCGAGGGTGAGGTAGGGAAGGGATTGGGTGGTTGGGAAGTTGGGCTGTGGGACAGACAACCAGACAACCAGACAACCAGATAACCAGATAACCAGATAACCAGATAACCAGATAACCAGATAACCAGACAATCGAAATCGTCAGCGCCTCTGGCCAACCGCCCAACGCCCAACTTGCCAATGTCCCAAACCAATCCCTCTATCGCCACTGTTCCCGCCGGCGTTCTGCGCCGCCTGGGCGCGATTCTCTACGACTCCCTCATCTGCGTCGCGGTGTTGATGGTCGCGACCATTCCTTTCGTGCCCTTTCTGCATGGCAAGGTACTCGATCCTTCCGAAGTCGGCGGGCTCGCGTATGTGTATCGTGTGTGGGAGCTCGTTGTGCTGGCGGCGTTCTTCGTGTTCTTTTGGGCGCGCCGCGGACAGACGATCGGCATGCAAGCGTGGCGTCTGCGGATCGAGGATGAGCGAGGCAATTTGCTCGACTGGCGCACAGCTCTGATGCGGTTTGTTTATGCGGCGTTACCGTGGTTGTTATCCATGTTGGTGTTGTCTTTCACCGATCAACACGTGTGGTCGGTGTCGCGTATCGTCGGCGTCGGCTTCGCCGCGTGCGGTGTGCTCAATTTGATTTCGCCGTGGTTCGATCGCGGGCGCCGCAGCTGGCACGACAAGCTGTCGCGATCGAAGATCATTGTTATTCCAAAAATAACTTGACGACGCGAATCGCAAATCTTTTCTACCTACAGCCTCATTTCTTCTTCTCTTCCTTCTTCTTCAACAACTGCTCGAGTGGTTTGAAGAGGGCTTCGTATTTGTATTGCGCGATTTCGAATACCCAGGGACGCAGTTTGGCATCCAGCGACTGGGCTTCTTTCTCGACCTGGGCGTTTGGATTTTCCGACGGAGTTTTCTCTGTCGCCGGTGCGGTGTTTATGTGGAAGCGCTGTGCGATAGCGGTGTCGAAGCCTGGCTCGATGGCGATATAAAACTTCTCATTCTGCTTCCAGCCGCTTACCGCGAGCGCAAGACCGTCGAAGGTGTGGAACACGGTGCGTGCAGCTGGTTTCTCGTTGCTCAAATCCGCAGCGGGCTTCACGTCGGTGAGTTCGAGTCCGACGAGCGCGCTCGCTACGCTGTCCGCAGCAGAGGGCGAGTTGAGCTCGCGGCCTTTGGGAAGTCCGATCACGCTGAAATTCGCATCGGGGCGCGCGTTCTTCACTGCGCTGTAGGCGGGTTCACCGTTGATCGCGACAGCTGCTTCTTGGATGCGGTCGGCGCCGATATCGATGATGTCTTTGCGCAGCCATGAGCCCGTGGAGGAGGGTATTTCCATTCCTACATTCACAAGCCAACTAGGTGCTTCGCCGGCGCGGCGAACGAATGTGGTGTGAGCTCCCAGATCGCTCTTACCGACGATCAAATTGACGGGCGTGGGCAATCCATCTACTTCGACGCGCACACCCGTCGCTGTTTTATCGCTGAGATCGGCAACGCCGAGCGTGGGATAGTTGGTTGCGTTCGATGTTTTCTGTTCCTCGATACGCGCCTGTTCGAGATCGAGCAGGAGTTGACGTACCTTGCCGCCGTCGGCGGCATAGTCGTTGCGTTCGGCAACGCGCCACTCGTCTTGGTCGCGTTTGAGATCGGCAATGAGTTCATCCCCTGCGCGATAGACGCGAATGCGGGTGGCAGAAGTGAGTTTGCCTTTGATCGCCGGATAGAGTGCCTGGCCGGAGTCGCCGCTTTTCGGGCGATCGTGAGTGTTCGAGATCCAAAACGCACCCACGATGGCCAACAGCGTCGCAACGCCGAGAATCTTCAGCCGGTGCGCATTCATCATGCCTGAACCTCCGCTGGCGTAGATGCAGCAGTTTCGCGCGCGGCTTTGAGTTCGCGGCGGCGTCGAGCTGCGATCCACAGCGTAAACAGTGCGATGACGAGCGGCATGAGTCCGATATTGACGATCTTGAGCACCGTGCCCAAACGATCGATATCTACATCGAGGCTGCGGCGCACTTCACGCAAGTCGTGCCGTATGCGTGCGCGCTCGCTCTGGAATCGAGTGAGCTCGGTTTCTTGCTCCGGCGTGAGTGCGCGGCTCGATTTGTCGCTGCGGCCTGCTTGCAATTCGGTCAGCTTGCGTTCGGTGTCTCGCAGTTGACCGTTGAGTTCTTGCTCTTTTGCGCGTAGCCGTTCGTCGGCGCGCTGGCGAATGGCATCGACGCGAGTGAACGGGCGGAAGAAACTTTGCCGGCCACGAATACTGATGAGATCCGAGCTGCCCGCGAGATTGTCGAGCGCGTTCGAGACGAAGTCGCCGTTGTTCGCCCACGCAACTGCATAGCGCTGGCCGAAGAGATTCTGTGTGCGTAACCACAAAGGATCGAACAGCATGTCAGTATCGGCGACGATGACGATGTTTGCATCGCTCGCGCTCTCTTTCAGTTGCGGCTCGCTGGGTGGCGTTGCCGTGCTGCCGGCGGCGGGCGGCGCGCCATTCGGGAACGCCGTCTTCAATTTGCCACGCAAGCGCGCTGCCAACGTGTAGTGCTGGCCGCTGGGTTTGAATCCATCGAATAGCGGTTGCGAATCGGCGATATCCCCGAAGCGTCGCGCATCCAACAGCGCTGCTTCATTGCTCGATTGCATGAGCGGCTCGAACGAGAGTTTCGAGCCCTTCTTGAGGCTGATAGCGCCTGCTGTCATCACGTTGATGCTGTCGAGCGAGGCAGTGAGCACATCTTTGCGGTCGAAGTCGTCGCGAGTGAGCGAGAGAATGCCCAAGTGCGGTGTCGGTTGTTGTCCTTGCCGCATCGACACCGTCATCGCGAGGCCGCGATCGCCCACGACTTTGGTGGGGTCGTATTCAATGTCCCACGCACTGAACAAAGGTCCGAGCGTCGATGAGTGGTTGGCGCCGAAACCGGCCATGGGACCCTCGCCACCTGCCGGGTCTTGTTGCGCATCTGGATCGACGAATGCGAGCAGCTTGCCCCCGCGCAAGACGAACTGATCGATGGCATAGAGCGTTTGCGGACTCAGGTCCTTGGGATGAACTAAAAAGAGTACGTCGATGGCTTTATCGATCGTGGTTGCCTGCGGTGCGATGGTGCGCACGTCGAAAAGATCGCGCAGTTGCGACACGATGGCCCAGCCTTGGCGCATTTGTCCGGTCATCGGATCGAATCCCGCATCCATCGGCAGCGTCGTCATCAAGCCCACGGCGGGACGCTTCGGATGCGCGAGTTTGTAGATCAGGCTGGCGACGTCGTATTCGAGAAACTCTTCTTTGTCGGGCTGAAAGAAACTGATGATCTGTTTGCCGTCGGTGGAGTTCGTGCCGGCGAGTCCGAAGTAGAGCGAATCCGAACCGTTGCCCGTGGGCACCGCTGTCAGACCGAAATTGTTGGCGCGGTCTTCGTCTTCGGAAAACGGTTGCGGATCGATAATCTTGAGCTTCAACTTACCGTGCGAGCGCTGTGCCATCTCGTCGAGTAGCTCGCGCACACGTTGCGCATACGCACGAATTGCAGGCACCGAGCGACTGGGTTCATCCGAGAAAAAGAAATAGAGATTGATGGGTTCGTCGAGCGAACTCAGGATGTGGTGGGTGCCCGGCGCGATGGTATAGAGACGGTTCTCCGTCAGGTCGAGGCGCCAACCGCGAAACAAGAACGCGGCGAGAATGGTGCCGCCGAGAAAGAGCACCGCGATCAAAACGAGCGCAGTCACTCCATACGCGCCGTGCTTGGCGTTGATGTTCTTCAGCATAGGATTTCGACCTCAATCCGCCTTCTTCATATCCAGCACGAGTGCATTGGCTGCCAGCCACGCCGCGATCAACGTGCCGAAATAAATGAGATCGCGCAGATCGATGACGCCCTTCGAGATCGCCTGGAAGTGTGTATAGAAAGAAAGCGAAGCAATGGCATCGATCACTGCTTGCGGCGCCCAACCCTCGAATAGGCTGAGCACCAGCGGAAAGCCCGACAGCAGAAAACCGAAACAAACGACGACAGTGATGATGAATGCGATGACTTGGTTGCGAGTCGCCGCGGACAAGCAGGCGCCGATGGCGAGAAAGCCGCCGGCCATCAAGAAGCTTCCGACATAGGCCGCGAGAATGGCGCCGTTATCGGGATGACCGAGGAAATTCACAGTGATCCAAATCGGAAACGTGAGCGCGAGCGCGATGCCCGCGAACGCCCATGCGGCGAGATATTTACCTAAAACGGCTTGCGTAAGCGTCACCGGCAAGGTCATCAGCAGTTCGATGCTGCCGGATTTGCGCTCTTCGGCCCAGAGTCGCATCGACAACGCTGGAATCAGGAATAGATACAACCAAGGGTGATAATTGAAAAACGGTGCCAGATCCGCTTGGCCGCGTTCGTAAAATCCACCCAAATAGAAAGCAAACGCGCTCGCCAGCACCAAGAAGATGACGATGAAGACGAGTGCGAGCGGCGTGGCGAAATAGCTCGCGAGCTCGCGACGAAACACGATGCCGACGTTACGCATGACCGACCTCCGCCGTGCGGCGCGGGTTGCTCGTGATCGTGCGGAATACTTCGTCCAGACGGCCCGATTCGAGATGTAATTCTTTGAGCGGCCAAGCTTCGCGAGCCGCGAGTGCGCTTACCGCAGGGAGCACCACGCGGCCTTGCTTCGGAAAAGCAGTCAGCCGCAACTCCTTGTCCGAGCTTTCGACGGCGGCGACTTCGTCCAAGGCTTCGACGTGGCGGCGAATGCCGGCGATTTCGGCATGTTTCTCGAACCGCAGCGTGACTGCGTTGTGATATCGCGAGCGTGCTTCGAGCGCTTGCGGTGTGTCGTCCGCGAGCAGCCGTCCGTCGGCGATGATGATGGCGCGATTACAAACAGCGTCCACTTCTTCCAAGATGTGCGTCGAGATCACGATGATCTTGTCGGCCGCCATGTCGTTGATGAGCGTGCGCACTTCGTGTTTCTGATTGGGATCGAGGCCGTCGGTGGGCTCGTCCAAGATGAGCACTTTGGGATCGTGGAGCAGCGCTTGCGCCAAGCCGACGCGGCGCTTGTAGCCTTTGGAAAGCGTATCGATGGGCTGCGCCAGCACTTCACGCAACGCGAGCCGTTGAATCACATCATCTAGGCGCCGCTGCCTTGCACTGCCTGCAAGTCGACGCACCTCTGCGATGAAGTGCAAAAATCCTTGCACTGTCATCTCTCCGTAAGCCGGCGCGCCTTCGGGCAAATATCCCATGAGTGTCTTGGCAGCGAGCGGCTCGCTTACAACGTCATGACCACACACGCTCACCGAGCCGCTCGTCGGCGCGAGAAAGCCGGTGATCATCTTCATGGTGGTGGATTTGCCGGCGCCGTTCGGTCCGAGAAATCCCAGCACTTGACCGGGTTGAACCGCAAAGGAGATGTCGTCGACGGCTGTGAGATCGCCGTAGCGCTTGGTGAGATGATTGATTTCAATCATGGCATGTTGTTAACGATTGGGTTCCTTGCAATGCGTCCGCCGCAGCGTGTCGCTCTGACCCTCGAAGCGGCATTCGGTTCCCTAGGCGATGGGTGGGGCGCAATTTTCTATACGCGGCGCAGGGGAGGCAATTATTGAGTCCAAGGGGGCGCTATGGATAAAAAAACGCCGGCTCTAGGCCGGCGGGATGAGGGGGATTCTTGGAACGCAGATTGGACTCTGCGGGGCGGATTAAGTTTCGTACAGCCGTACTGAGCGCAAGCTAGCTCGGAAAAGCGAAACGGCTAGACCTCCGCCGCGACCTGGCTCTCGATCGCTCCACGGTGAGCGCGCAGGACACGGCGGATCTCGGTGACGTTGGGACGGTCGGCGATGCGGACGATGAGTTCGGCGAGTTCGTGCCACGGGCGGCCCCAGCGCATTAGGCGAACCGCATCGGCGACGATTTTTTCTTCTAGATCGGCATTGATGATGGGCGCGGCTGGAGCCGGTGCTGTCGCACGAGCGGTCGTCTTCTTTGCTTCCTTGGCGGGACTCTTTTCGGAGGGCGCTTTGGGCTGCGCGGCCGCAGGGGCCGTCCTCAATTTCGGCATTTCCCGCGTGGACTCGTTGGTCGCCTGAATTTTCGGCATTTCACGAGTGGTTTCCGACCCGGTATTGACTCGCGGCATTTCGCGGGTGGCGTCGGGGTCGGCGGCCCGCACCGGCTTGGCGGGGGCGCGTTCGGCTTTGGGATTTGCGAGCGGGATGAAGCGTTGAATATGCTGCGAGCCCACCAAATTCGCTAAAAAGGCCATGAGTTCGAGCGATTCTGCGAATTTGCCGTCGCCCATGGCGACGCGGGATTCACATTGCGTCTTGAGCTCCAGCACTTTCTGCCGCGCGAGTTCGAGCACCCAGCGCGTCGGCCGGTCGTGCTTGGGCCATGCCTGCACCTGGTTGTACTCGTCCTGACCGAGATCGACGTACTTGAGATGCAAGTCGACGCTGGCGAGCCAGCGTTCGATCAGTTCCGCGATACGTTTGTCGGCTGGGGTCATTGACGCGTCCGCCTAATCCTTGGCGCATTATGCCGCGGCAGCTGCGAAATGAAGATGATGCAGTGCTCTTTACCGACAGAAGGTGGGTAGGTCGGGATAGGTGGTACTAACTCCTGACGCCAGTAGCTGCAGGCCGCCACTGCTCCCGCATCGTGACGAACTCTTCGGCAGTCGTGGGGTGAATCCCCAGCGTTTGGTCGAATTGCGCCTTGGTCGCGCCGAGCTTTACCGCGATCGCGATGCCTTGAATGATTTCCGGTGCGTCGGACCCGACCATGTGCGCCCCGAGTACGCGCTGCGTATGGCTGTCCACGATCAGCTTCATGAACGTGCGTTCGTTGCGCCCCGAAAGCGTGTGTTTGAGCGGGCGGAAGGTCGTCTTGTAGATCTCCACCTTGGAGAAGGCGAGTCGTGCCTGTGCTTCTGTGAGCCCCACGCCTGCAATGGGTGGTTGACTGAATACCGCAGCCGGCACATTGCTGTGGTCGACTGGAGTCGGCGTTCCCTTGAAGAGCGTAGCGACCAACGCCATGGCTTCGTGCAGCGCTACCGGCGTGAGTTGAAGTCGATCGGTCACATCGCCGATGGCATAGATGGAAGCTACCGAGGACTGAGAATAGTCGTCGACAACCACGGCTCCCATGGAATCGAGTTCGACACCCGCCTGCTCGAGACCGAGTCCGCGTGTATTGGGCAAGCGGCCGGTCGCATAGAGAACGAGATCCGTGTCGCGCCGGCTACCGT
>Ga0068855_100002254_pt1 | contig 23824 bp, 23 predicted proteins | sample KBSCornC52_FD_66592 | JGI IMG/M metagenome (GOLD analysis project Ga0068855, IMG submission 66592) | Corn rhizosphere microbial communities from Kellogg Biological Station, Michigan, USA - KBS Corn C5-2 | ecosystem: Host-associated > Plants > Roots > Rhizosphere > Soil ...
TGCGCCATGCGATAGCGGAGCGCCGTCTCTTGTTCATTGACGTGCACGAGGTGAGCACGAAGCTCGTCGAGCTCGTGACAGAGCTCGCGGTTCGCCTCGCGCGCAGCGGCGGCTCCGGTCGCCAGATGCTTCAAGCCGCGCAGCAACTGGCCGAGGTTCGCCTCCGTGCGGCTGACCTCCGCCAAGGCGAGCTCGAGACGTTCCTCGCCCGCGCTCAGGGTCAGCTCGGGACGCAGGCGGGCGGGCGGGATCCCGCTCTCGTATTGGGTGTCCACGCTCACGCGCAGCGCGCTCGAATCCGGCGCGCGTTCTAAATCGTGGCTCGGCGGGAAGGGATCGAAGGCACTCTCGGCACTATCTAGGGCCATTGTGGGTGCTTGTCGGCTAATGTCGGCCCGGCGGCAAGCACTTCCTCGACTCGATAGCTGGTTTTCGTGGCGGCGTGCGATGCCGCTCCGCTCTTGCTAGAACTCGAGCCATGAACGGCCATCGGAGAATTCGTCGAGCATTCGCGCCCAGCGCGCTTTGGGTGCCCGCCCTCGGGTTCGCTGCGCTACTCGCGCTACCCGGTGCCGCCCGGGCCGACGCGCCGAAGGAGGTCGCTCCGGAGAATGACTTCGGTGCCGACATCCAGGGTGATGTGCCAGGCGCGAGCGCCATCGAGGGGCGCTTGATGGCGCCCTGTTGCTGGACGCAAACCATCGACATTCACGATTCGGAAATCTCGCTCAGCATGCGCCATGAGATCCGGCGCCGCCTGCGCAACGGCGAGTCCCCGGATGCCATTCAAGCGTCGTTCGTGCAACGATACGGGCCGAAGATCCTCGCGGTACAGCCGAACAGCCCGCTCAAAGGCGTATTCATCGGCCTATCACTCGTGATCGGCGGGGCTGGCGTCGCGTCCGTGCTGATGATCGGCCGCTGGCGCAAGCGCAGCGCGAGCGCACCGCCGGAGCCGAAACGCACCGAGGCGCGCGACCAATGGGACGATAAGCTCGACGCCGAGCTGCGTGAACTCGACGACGACAACAATAAGGGCGTGTAGCGCGCGAGCCGCGCTCAGCGTGGGATCGGCTTGCGCGCCGGGCTCGAACCCGGCGCCTTGGCGCGCGCTGAACTCGGTCGGCTGGGTTTGCTGACCTTGCTGGCCTTGCTCGGTTTGCCCGGAGTGGGGGCAGGGCCACCCTCGGGCGTGCGGAACATGAGCACGGCGGCCTCCGCGGCTTTGCGCGCCCGCTCGGTTTCCCCGCGCATTTCCATCAGAAAGCGGCTCGGGATCTGCGCGCGCGGCTTGCCCCACTTCATGCGCTCTTTGCAGAAGGTGAGCGTCAGCGAATCCTGCGCGCGGGTCACGCCGACGTAACAGAGGCGCCGCTCTTCGTCGATGCTCTTGCCGTCGACGACCGAGCGCTGATGAGGCAAAAGCCCCTCTTCCATGCCGACCATGTACACGTGCGGGAACTCGAGGCCCTTGGCGCTGTGCAGCGTCATCAGCGTGACCGCGTGTCGCTCGCGCTTGTCGTCGCTGTCCTTCTGATCTTCGCGCCCGGCGAGCGCGGCTTCTTCCAAAAAGCCCTGCAAGGTCGCGCCCTCCGTGCGCTGTTCGTAGAGCGCGATCGAGTTCAAAAATTCTTGAATCGAGGCCAGGCGCGCTTCGATATCGCCCGGTGTCTTGTACACGCGGTCGAGCTCGGCGCGGTAATTGACGGTCGTCAGCACCTGCTGCGCAAATTCGAAGAGGGGGCCTTTGCCGAGCTCGGCCCGGAACTTTTCGATCAACAGTCTGAAGCCCTCGACTCGCTCGCCCGCGATGTGCGGAATGTCGCCCGTGTGCACGGCCTGCGGCAAAATCTGCCACAGCGGCTTGCCCTGCGTGACCGCCACTTGCATCAATACTTCGATCGTGCCCGCGCCAATGCCGCGAGCCGGCGTATTGATCACGCGCAAGAGCGAGACTTCGTCGGACGGATTGGCGATCACGCGCAAATAGGCGAGCACGTCGCGCACCTCCTTGCGGTCGTAAAAGGACATGCCGCCGACGAGCACGTACGGAATGCGCGCGCGCCGCAGTTCGAGCTCGAAGGCGCGCGGCTGTTCATTGGTACGAAACAGGATCGCGATGTCGCTCGGACGCCATTTTTGCGACTCGTCGACGCCATCCATGCGCTGGCGGATCTCGGCGATGACGCTCTCTGCCTCCAGGGTTTCGTTTTCCATGCGCAGCATGCGCGGGGGCAAACCGCCCTCGCGAAACGGGCGCAAGATCTTTTGGTGGCGTGAGCTGTTGTGCGCAATCAGCGTGTTGGCGGCCTCGAGGATCGGCGATTTGGAGCGGTAATTGTCCTCGAGCCGGACCACTTTTGCGTCGGGCCAGTCTTTCTGGAAATTCAAAATGTGCGACACGTCCGCGCCCCGCCAACCGTAAATCGACTGGTCGTCGTCACCCACCACGCACAAGTTGCGATGACGATCGGCGAGCGATTTAACGATCCGATATTGGGGGCCGTTCGTATCTTGATATTCGTCGATCAACAAATGATCGAAACGCGTGGCCTCCGCGAAACGCGCCTCCGGGTGCTTGTCGAAGAGCTCCTCGGTAGACAGCAATAAGTCGTCGAAATCCATCGAGCCGCAGGCGCGGAGCTGTGTTTGGTAGCGGGCATACGCGGCCGCGGCGAGCTGCTCGCGATCGCCCAGGGCGATGGTCTCGGCTTGAGCCGGGCGGATGCCTTGGCTCTTCCAGCCGCTGATCAAGTGCAGTAAATCGCCCGGGCGCAGTTTGTCCGCGCTGACACGAATGTCGCGCAGCGCGCCACGGGCGAGCGTTTCCTGATCGCTGCGGTCGTAGATCGCAAATTCTTTCGGGTAACCGAGGCGCTCGGCGTGGCGCCGGAGCACGCGCACGCACAAAGCGTGGAACGTGGAAATCTCGGGAGGTTTTACGCCGCGCGGTCGCTTGCCGAGTAAATGCAGGGCGCGCTCGCGCATTTCACGCGCGGCCTTGTTGGTGAAGGTGACGGCCAAAATGCGCTCTTGCACGATCCCGCGCCGGATCAGCTCGGCGATGCGGTAGGTAATGACGCGCGTTTTGCCGGTCCCAGCGCCAGCGAGGACCAAGAGCGGCCCTTCGAGCGTCATGACCGCGCTGTGCTGGGCCGGGTTGAGGTCGGGGCGGCTCACGGGAGCCCACCATTAAGGGCGCTTCGCTCGCGGGATCAAGCTTGACGACGCGGAAGAATCAGGGTTTTCGCTAGACGTGCAGCTTCACACGGAAAACTTCGGCGCTGGCCCAAACGTGCTCCTTTGCCACGGCTTCGGCGGCAGCGCGCGGAACTTTCGCATGCAGGCGCGCGCGCTCGAGTCTCGCTTTCGCGTGACGCTGTTCGACCTGCGCGGCCACGCGCGGAGCCCGGCTCCGGAAGGAGCCGCAGCCTACCGCGTCGAGGCGTTGCTCGGCGATCTGGCGGAGCTGGTCGACGCCGCGCGTGAGCCGGTCATTTTGGGAGGGCTCAGCTTGGGCGCGAAACTCGCGCTCGACTACGCGTTGTCCGCGCCCGCCAAAGTGCGGGCATTGCTGCTCGCGTCTTACCCGAGCTCGGGAGAAGAACCGAAGCGGCGCAACTGGGCGCTCGGCTTCGCGGCCGCGATCGAAGAGCGCGGGCTCGATGCGGCGGGCGCCGACTTCGTGTGGGGCGAGCGTTCGCGCTTCGATCCGAAAGGCGCCGCCCTGATCCGGCAAGGATTTTTGGAGCACTCGCCGCAAGCTTTGGCTCATATTCTACGGGAAGTGCTGGCCACTTCGCCCTCACCGAGCACGCTCGCTCCGCGCTTGCGCGAGCTTTCGATCCCCGCTTGCGTCGTGGCCGGCTCGGACGATGCGGAGAGCCTCGAGCCGTGCCGCGAGCTCGCGCAGCTGCTGCCCGAGGCCGAGCTCCACGTGCTCGAAGGCGCAGGCCACGTCGTGAATCTGACGAAGCCTGCGCTCTTCAACGAGCTGGTTTCGAACTTCCTGGCTCGGTTCAGCGGAAATTAGTGTGTGCCGAGCGCGGCCGCGATCTGCGCGGCGTAAAAGAGCACGCTCACGATCGATCCGATCACGCCAATCACCAGCCCGACGATGGTGATGATCTTGCCCCATTTCAGCTTGCTCTCGGCGTCGGCAATGTTGCCCTGATCCGCCGCTTGCATGGCCATGAAGCAAAATACAGCGCCGATCAGCCCGAAGCAGCAGGTGCAGAAGAAGGCGCTCACGCCAGCCACGATCAGCCAGGTCGTGGCTTGCTTCTTCAGTTCCGGGTTCGGCGCGCCGCCGGGCGGGCCAAACGGTGGGCCCCCACCCGCTGGCGGGAGGGGCGCGCCATAGGGCGCGCCCGGCGGGCCGTAGCCGCCGGGGGGATAGCCAGCGGGCGGACCGTAGCCGCCGGGGCCGCTCGGACCCCCGGGCGGACCGTAACCGCCGGGGCCGCCGGGTGGACCGTAGCCGCCGGGGGGCGCGCCGGGTGGCGGACCGCCGTAGCCACCGGGCGGGCCGTAGCCGCCACCTTGAGCGGAGAGAGGATCGTGAACGCTTGTCATGAACGGAACTCCTCGAAAAGATGACTGGCGGACGCGCTTCGAGTTACATGACTCGGCTGAGGTGAGCGGCGCCGCAGTGTGGTAGGCCACGCGCGTCGAGCTCCGCATTCAGCTCGCATCGACCCGCGAGAGTAGGACAAAAGCCCCGTGCTGCTTCAAAGTATTTACTCGCTCGCGGCTCAGTTTCCCGGGCTCCTCCGGGCGCCATGGCTCGTGCGCTCGCTTTTGCTCCTGCCCGTGCTCCCGGCTTTGAGCCTGATCACGGGCGTGTGCTCCTGTTCGAAGCGAGAAGCGGCCCCCAATCCGGACCCCAGCCCGGCACTCGCTCGCGGAGATCGCGTGGTGGTGGAGCAAACGGCGGCTCACTTTTTCGAGGGCCGTGTGCTCGCCTCGGAGGCCGGTCGTTTGCGGGTGCAGGCGACGGACGGCTCGGACTCGGTGAGCGTCGCGCCGAGCGACGTTTACCGCCTGCCGCCGGTCGCGCATGATCTAGCGCCGGGGACACTCGCGGTCTGCGGTCGGGTCGACGATTGGGTGCCGTGCCGCTTGGCGACCGTGAGCGCGACGGCAATCAGCGCCGCAACCGCCAGCGGCGAGCCCATCGAGCTGCCGCGCGAGCGCGTGATCTGGCCATCGCCGCTCACGGAGCTGAACCTCAAGCGGTACTTTGCGCGCAGCGAGGCCGAGCTCGATTTTTCGCGCAGCGCGAACAACGCCGGAGAGCCGCGCCTGGAACCCGGTTGGCATCCTTCGAAGCACGAGCGGCTGCTCGCCAAGATCGGTCCTGATTGGTTTACGGCCTACGTGCGCGAGCTGGGCGAAGACAGCGTCGTCGTGACGTTGAACGTCGCCCAGCGCGTGGCGACGATTCCGTCGTCCGCGGTGGCGCCCGAGCCGCCGTCTAGCTTCGCGGCCGACCTGCATCGCGGCGATTTCGTGCTGGTGCGCCCGGAAACGCCCTCCGATCCGTGGTCGCGCCGCCTGGTACGAGCGGTAAACCCGACCGAGCTCAAGCTGTCGGATGCGACGGGCGCGGTAAAATTGGCCTCACCGCGCGAGGTCGTGCCGCTCAAGCCGTAGCTTGCCAGGCGCGCTCTATTTCGCGGGCGTCGACATGTGCGTGGCGGACAAGCCGTCGGCTCGTCCTGCGGCGACGCGCAGCTCGGCGCGCGCGTGCACGGTGCCACCCGAGCGCGCGTCGAGCGCGCAGGCGCGCGCGCTGGTCGCCGTGGTGCCGCGCGCGAGCGCGAGCTCCTCGCCGGAATCCGTATCGACCAGGCGCACCTCGGCGCCGGTTGCCCCCGGGCCGAGCGCCAGGGTCAAATCGACGCAGCGCCCGACCGGGACGAGCATTTGCTCGCTCTCGAGGTGCTCGGGGCTCAGCTGATGATGTGTGATCTTCCCGGCCTGAGCGCCGCTGCGGATCAGGCCGTGCTGCAGCATGTGCTCGAGTAAGCGGCCCGCGGCGAGCGGATACGTTTGCAGAACCGGTGGCGCATCCGGCTCGACGCGCAGCTCGACGCTGTACGGCCCAGGGCGCGCTAGGCTCTCGGTGTCGAGCCGCACCGGACCGCCCGGAGAGCACGCGAACAGCACCGGCGTCGCGCGCCCGTCACTCATCGCGATCAGCGAATCATCCGCGGCCCACAGCCTTACGGACATGCCGCGCACCGGCGCCCCCGCGAGCACGTCCACGCGCGAGCATCCTTTCGGTAGCGCAAAGGACGCGCTGTCGAGCCGTCCGGGCTGCAGCGTGCCGGTCTTCAGCACCTTTGCTTTGGGATAGCCGAGCCCGTCGAGGCGCGCCGCGTTCTTCTGCCGCGTTTCATCCAGCGTTCCGCTCGGGTAGAGATCGACGCGCAGGGCGTCGTCGATCTCGTTCACGCTCCCAGGTTCGCTCTGCGAGAGCACGAGCACGGCCACGCCGCGCCCGCCTTGCGGGCGAAGCTCGAACGTGACGGAGCTGTCGAGCGGTGAGCAAACCACGAGCGAACGGTCGCGGCCCAAACTTGCGGCACGGCCCAAGATTTGGCCGTTCTGATCGAGCGCGGAAAGCTCGACGTGAGACAGCTCGTCGGTGGCCAAGACCAACGCGTGCAAGCAGCGGTTCTCCGTGACGGAGGCGCTGACGCGCGTGGGAATGCGCGCGTCGAGCGGCACCGCGACGCGGCGCACGTCTTGCCAGCTGCCACCCAGATGCGCGCGATGCTCCGCGATTCGCTCAGCCAGCCCGGGCCATGTGGCAAGGCGCGCGGCGTTTTCCGTCTGACGATGGCGAGCGTGATACACGTCCGCGGCGCGTTCGGCGTCCCGAGGTTCGACGCGCTCGACGCCGAGCGCCACCAGGCCGTGGCCAGCGGCGATGCGCGCGGCCACGTACACTCGCCCGGGATGCGGCGGGCAAACGAGCAGCGCTGGCGTCTTGTCGGGGCCTTCGTCCATGCCCAGGACCGCACCGTCCTCACCGTAGGCGAGCAGATCCAGATCCTCGATCGAGTCCGTGCCGCGCGCGATGAAGATGGCGCACGATGCTTCGGGCAGATCGACCAAGCTTGCGATGCGATCGCCGGCCACGCCGGCTTCTACGGTAACGATTTCGCTCTGGCGTGGGGACCGAAACCAGGCCCGAGCATTGGGCGACCCCGAAGCTTTGCCGAAGGCGCCTGGCGCAACGCGAGCCGGAGCGGCCTGCGGCGCGCGCGCGCAGCCTGCGCTGGAAAGCGCGTGACCAGCAACCGCGAGCGAGGACACGAGGCGGCGCAGTCTGGCTTGGAGCTTCACGGCGTTTCGAGCCCCGGCGCCATGCGTCCCGTCTCCCAGGCGGCCAAAATCCAAGCCAAGCTGTTGCCGCGGCCGTCGACCTCCAACGTGGCCACGGTCGCACCGCGCGCGCAGAACGAAACCGTGCTGCCGAGCGCATCCCCCGCGCCGCGCGCGGCTTGGCCTGGCGCGCGGGCGAGCGCGGACAAACTCAAACTTTGCACCGCGCCGCGGAGCGGAGCGAGCAGCACGGTGTAGCAGCCGCTCGGTTCCACTTGGAACGGCAGCTCGGTCGTGCCCTGCACGCCGAGGGATTGGTAAATGGGCTGGCTGCTCGCCGCAAAATGCGAAGCTCGGGCCACTCGGGCAAGCCTTGCTCGCGCCTCGGGTCCGAGGCTCATCGGCAAACCCGCCGGCAAATCCCAGCGTGCGTGGGTGAGCAGCAGGTGCGCCTCGGCGCTGGCGCCGATGAAGCGCAGCTCGACGTTACTCGGCGCACCGAGACAGACCATGCCGCTCGCGTCCACGTCTTCGGCGCGATCGATGGCGAGTGGCGCGCCAGCGTCCTCGTCCACGAGCTCGAGATCTAGATCGACCGGCGGCGCGCCCGAAATGGGCGGGCTGGTTTCGAGCAGGGTGAGCTCGTGGCAACCCACGCCGAGCGCCAAGAGCGCGGCGCCGGAGCCGTCTTCGCGCGCGCGCCATTCGTCGCGCTCGAAGCTCAGCGCGGCTTCACGGCGCGCGCGGGCCTCGATGCGCCCGAGCCGCACGGCGACCGGTGCGGGCACGGGCCGTGGCCCCGGATCGCCGAGCTCGAGCTCATCTCCGGGGTTGCGGTCCGCGAGCACTTCGAGCAGCGGAGGGACGCCAGCGGGAGCGTTGCTGACCAGCGTTTCGAGCAGGCCGCGCGGCGAGCGCAGCTCGATCGAGATTTGGCCTAGAAAGGGCTTGGCCGCGCCGCAGCGGACCACTTCGAACGCGCCCGCGGCGCTGCTCTCCGGAAAGGCGCTGCTCGGCGCGCCCGGATCGAACTCGGAGAAGCGCACGACGAAGTGCGCGCCCTTGACCCCGAGCAGCGACACGGTCGTGCAGCTCGGCTCTTTGGGGTCCAAGAGCTGGACGGGCAACGCGAGCGGCAGGCGCTCACCGCGCTCCAGAAAGCGCGGCTTCAGGTGCACCACGCGGCCATAAGCGGCGCGCACGGTGCTGAGCGCTTGCACATCCGCCGACAGTTCGCTGCTTGCCCGCGCCGTTCGCGCCGCGAGCGCGCCGTTCGCGCCCACGCCCACCAAAACCAGGAGCAGCAGGGGCCGCGTCATGCCAAGGCTTAGTCTAGCCCAGCTTGGAAAACGGCGCTTCTACGAAGGCTTTGCTGGGTTCGTCCCAAATGAACAGGCGATGGGCCGTGATCTTGCCTTGGTCGACCGCCGTCACCAGGTAGGCCAGGGCGAAGCTCGGGCCGCCGGTGTTGCCCATGGTCATGCTGGCCGCATCTTCGGCGCTGAAGTATGCGCCGCAGTCGAGGTGTGAGTGAAAAAACACTTTTACCGGCTGCCCGCTCGCCACACCCTCGGCGATCGCGCGCTCGAATTTGAGCGCGTTGATCTTGAAGTATTCGCGCCCAGTGCGCGGATGCCCTTCGGGATCGACCTCATGATATTTGTTGGCCAGGTTCTCGAGCTCGACCGCGCGGTCCAAGAGCAACGGATCGCTCGCGGGGCCGCTCAGGTAGCCGCACGCTTCTTCGTCCCGCGCGTACGCGGCGATGCCCGCGCGTTCGACTTCAGCCAGCACGTGCGCGGGGATTTTTACGCCGCCGTGGATCCAAGGAGTGTTCGTCATGTGAGGTCTCGTTCGGCGCTCACCAGAGGTAGCGCTTTTCCCATTTGATTGGCGCAAAGTAGCGATCGCCGCGATCGCAGGCGATCGTCACGACGCAGCCCTCGCGGCCTTCTTTGGCTAGCCGCTCGGCGATTTTTACGGCGCCGAAGATGTTGGCGCCGGTGGAGTGCCCGACGTGCAGGCCCTCTTCGGCGGCGACGCGATCGGACATGTCCCAGCCATCTTCGGTGGACACGGGTAGGACTTCGTCCGGCACTGCCGAATCGTAAATTTGCGGCACGATGCTGGAGGCAATGTGCTTCAGACCCTCGAGGCCGTGCAGCGGTTGATCCGGCTCGACCGCGACGCAGTGGATGGGGCGCGAGTGCGTGTGCAGCCGGCGTGTGGTGCCCATCATCGTGCCGGTCGTGCCGAGCCCGGCCACGAAATGCGTGATTCGGTCGCCGAGCGCGTTCAGGATCTCGACGCCGGTGCCGTCGTAGTGGGCGAGGGGATTCGACGGATTGGAGTACTGATCGGGATAGAAGTACTTGTCCGGGTTTTCCGCGACGATCTTGCGAACCAGGCGGATGGCGCCGTCGGAGCCTTCCATCGGATCGCTGTAGATGAGCTCGGTGCCGAACGCTTGCGTGATGTCTTTGCGCGCTTTCGTGACGTTGCTCGGCATCACGAGCTGCACTCGATAGCCGAGCGCCGCGCCCATCAGTGAGTAGGCGACGCCGGTGTTGCCGCTCGTCGAATCGATCAGGACGCGGTCATGCGTCAGCCGACCGTCTTTGATCGCGTCGAGCATCATGCGCATCGCCGGACGATCTTTGACGGAGCCGCCGGGGTTCATGAACTCGAGCTTGACGTACACCTCCACGCCGGGAGCGGAGCGCGCCACTCGCTCCAAGCGGATGAGCGGGGTGTTGCCGACTGCGTCGAGCACGGACGACAGACGGCGAGAACGAGACAGGCGAATGCTCATGGGGATCCGATGCTCACAGCGCTAAAAGAGTGCGAATTTGTCGAGTCGCGCGCCACGCGCCGGCCGCGAGGCGGCGCGCGGGGTCGTGGCGAAACAGCTCCGAATGCGCAAACGGGGCAGCCGGACGATCCGGACGCAGCGCGAGGCGCTCGACGCCGGCGCGGTGCAGATAGACGAACTCGGCCAGACTGCCGTCACGCCCGCCCACCTCGAGCGAGGCGGCCGCGATGTGCGCTTGGCCGTCGATCCCGACTTCCGCGAGCCGGAGCTGGCGTGTGAGCGGATGCGCTTCGTCCATCAACCGCCCGCGATGGCCGGGACGATGCTGATTTCGTCGCTGGCCTTCAGTTTGGTGGCCAGCCCGTCGAGAAAGCGGATGTCCTCGTCGCCAACGTAAATGTTCACGAAGCGGCGGACGCCTTTGTCGTCGAGCAGGCGCTCGCGAATACCCGGGTGATTCTGCTCCAAGTTCTCGATCACGTCCTTCACGGTGTCACCCGCGGCTTGAACTTGATCTTCGCCGCCGGTCAGGGTGCGAAGGGGGGTGGGAATGCGCACGGTTGCCATGATGGTCTCCTTGTTCTCGGGTCTTTTAGGCGGCACAGCTGGGCGCTGTGTAGCGAGCATAACTGATGCTGTCGATGGTGCGATCTGCGCCGCACAGCGCGCAGGTTGCGCGCGGGCCGACCGCGACGCTGCGCGCGCGATCGGTCTTGCCGTCGTAACTGACGATACGGCCGAAAACCTCGCGCTCGCCCAGTAGGACGGACAGCGCGCGATCGGCCATCAGCGCGCCGGCAAAGCCCACGACTGGGCCGATCACGCCGGCCTCGGCGCAGTTCGGCGCGGCGTCGCCGTTCGGCAGATCTTCGAACAAGCAGCGGTAGCAGGGCGCGCCTGTGTCGGCCACCGTGAGCACCGTCGCTTGCCAGCGCACCGCGGCGCCGTGCACGACCGCTCGGCGCTCGAGAAAGCAGGCATCGGCGCACAAGAATTTGGTCGCGAAATTGTCTGCGCCCTCGAGCACGACATCCACCGAGCGCACGAGCTCGCGCGCATTTTCCGGGAGCAAGCGGGAGCGGACGAGCTCGATACTGCCGGGGCGTGCGCCCAGGCGATACAAGGCGCGCTCGGCCGCCTCGAGCTTGTCGCTGCCGACGTCGCTCGCGTCGAACAAGATTTGGCGATGCAGATTGCTGAGCTCGACGCGATCGTCGTCGGCCAGCACGAGCCGGCCCACGCCGGCCTCGGCCAGCGCAAGCGCAGCCGGGCAGCCGAGGCCACCCACGCCGACCACGAGCGCCGACCGGTGCTGGAGCGCGCCGCGCTCAGGATTTGAAGTACTCATCGAGACTGAAATAGCGCTCGCCCGTGTCACACAGCATGGTGACGACGTTCTTGCCCTCGCCGAGCTCACGCGCGACTTGCAGCGCGACCGCGACGTTGGCGCCCGAGCTGATGCCGGCCAAGAGTCCCTCGCGCTTGGCGAGATCTTGCTTCGTGCGGTAGGCCGCGTCGTCCGTGACCGTGCGCACCTCGTGCACCACGCTCGGGTCGTAGTTTTTCGGCACGAAGCCGGCTGCGATGCCCTGGATCTTCGACGGGCCGCGCTCACCGCGTGAGATGGTGGCGCTCGATTCCGGCTCGACGGCGATGATGCGGCACTCCGGGTAGCGCTCGCGCAGCGCGCGGCCGACGCCGCTGATGGTTCCTCCCGTGCCGACCGCGGCCACGAATGCGTGCAAAGGTGCGCCAGCGAGCGCATGCACGATCTCTTGCGAAGTGACGCGGCAGTGCGCCTCCGGATTCGCCGAATTTTCGAATTGATGCGGCATGAACGAGAGCGGGGTGGTCTCCGCGACCTCGCGTGCCTTGGCGATGGCGCCCTCCATTTGCTGCTCTTCGGGCGTCAAGATCAGCTCCGCACCGAAGGATTGCAGCAGCTGGCGGCGCTCGAGGCTCATGCTGGCGGGCATGGTCAACACGCAGCGGTAGCCGCGGCGTGCGCAAACCAATGCCAGGCCGATGCCGGTGTTGCCGCTCGTCGGCTCGACGACTACGCCGCCGGGCTTGAGCTGGCCCGCGCGCTCCGCGGCCTCGATCATGGCCAGGCAGATGCGGTCTTTGACCGAGCCGCCTGGATTGAGCGCCTCGAGCTTGCCCAGCACGGTGGCCCGTGGCGCGTCACGCCCGAGCCGGCGGATCTCGACCAGCGGCGTGTCGGCGATGAGCTCGAGCACGCTGCCGTAGATGTGCGGGTGCGTTGGAAGCGGCGGAAGTGAAGCTTCAGATGACATAGACGTAGCGCTGGGCTCCCGGGCGTTTCAGACCTTGGTCTTCGGCGCGCGTGCAGATGTCGGCGATGGTGACTTCGTCGAAACAAGCTTCGACGCGGGTCGACAGATCCTTGAACACGATTTCAGTGACGCGCCGGGCGTCGCTCGACGGCTGAGTGCGTCGCGGGCCGGGCTCGCGATCGCCGAGGCTGATCGGCCCCTCGAGCGCGCGCACGACATCGCCCAGCCGGATGTCGGCCGGGCGCCGTGACAGACTGTAGCCGCCCTGCGGTCCGCGCTTGGAACCGACGATCCCCGAGCGCTTCAAGTCTTGGAAGATCTGTTCCAGGAAACGCGGCGGGATATGCTGCCGCTCGGCGATGTCTTTGACCTGGGTCGGCTTGCCGTCGTTGTAAAAGGCAATGTCGAACAACGCGCGCACGGCATAGCGGCCTTTGTTCGACAGCTTCACGCACTCGATATGCATTGGCACATCGTTTTTGTCAAGAACGCGCCAGACTCGGTTTCTCCGGCATTTGTGGCCAACTGAGCGGCCACGGAGTCCGGCCAATTGGCCGCTCACGCACCCTGCTACGCGCGCCGGCCCCGCTTGGTGCCCTGGAAGGAACGGTGTAAAACGGCGGGTCTTTCGCGCACGGAGCGCGGAATACCCAACGAAGGGGATTTGCACATCATGAGGAATCTGGGAACTTTTGCCGCTCTGTCGCTCGTCGGTTCCGTAGTCTGCGGTTGCGGGCAGCAGGAGCCTGCGGCCGCGCCGCTACCGGCTCCGCCTCCCGCGCCCGTTGCCGCCGCGCCCGCACCACCACCTGTGGAGGCCAAGAAGGAGGAGCCGAAGCCGGTTCCGCTCACCCCCGAGCAGAAGGTGAAGTTCTACCAAGACGGCTGGGCCGCCTTCAACGCCAAGGACTTCGCCAAATTCCAAGGCATTTGGGCGGACAACGCGACGAGCGAAATGCTCGACATGGGGCCGCCCAAGGTCGGACCCGCCGCGATCAGCGACAATGCGAAATCCTTCACGACGGCGTTTCCGGATGGCAGCGGTGAGCTCGAGCTGACGCTCGTCAACGGGAACAACGCCGTGGGTATCGTCCTCATGCGCGGCACGCAAAAGGGCACCTACGAGACCCCGATGGGTCCGGTGCCGCCCACGAACAAGAAGGTCGGCTTCCTCGCCGCGCACGGCATCGAGCTGAACGACGCGGGCAGGGCGCAACGCGAGTGGCTCGCGTACGACGGCGGGACCGTTGCCGGTCAGCTCGGCCTGATGCAGATGCCGCATCGCAAGGTGCTCGAGACCGGCTGGACCGACAAGCCCGTCGTGGTCGCGACCGGTAGTGATACCGAGAAGACCAACGTGGCTGCATTCAGCAAAGAGGTCGAAGGTTTCAACAAGCACGACGCCGCGGCCGCGCTCGGCAGCGCCGCCGATGATCTGGTGTTCTCGGAGCTGACCGCGCCCGCTGACCGAACCGGCAAGAAGGAAGCCGTGAAAGGCCTGGAGGAGATGTTCAAAGCCTTCCCCGACGTGAAGCTCGACGTGAAGAACGTCTGGGGCGCGGGGGACTACGTGGTGGCGACCGGTACTTGGGGTGGCACCAACACCGGCGACATGCCGTCGGCGCACATGAAGAAGACGGGCAAGCCGGTCAGCGTGCAGTTCGTCGAGATCGACAAGTTCGTCGGCGGAAAGACCAAAAATATTTGGATTTTCTCGAATGGCGCCGCGGTTGCGGCGCAGCTCGGACTGCTCGCGCCGAAAGCCGACAAGGGCGCAAAGCCGGGCGAGAAGCCGACGGCCGCCACCCCGGGTGCGGGTAAACCCGCTAGCACGCCCGTTGGCAAACCCGCCACGCCGCCTGCGCCGGGCGCTGCGGCCAAGCCCGCCGCTGCACCGGGAGCTGCGGCGGCAGCGGCCAAGCCTGCGCCTGCGGCTGGTGCGGCGAAACCAGCGACGCCGCCTGCCGCGGGCAAGCCGTCCGCGCCTGCGATGAAGTGAGCCGTAGGTCGGCCGTCGAACGGCGGCCGACGCACGCACCCCGCGTCGGACCCGAGCTGCTCGTGCTCGCTGACGCGGGGAAGGCGCGCGCCGCGCGCGGACGAGCGCGGCGGCTCGCTGGCGCGAGCGGCGAGATCACTCCGCCGCTTGGACCGCCACCGCGCCCGGGTCCCGCGCCAGGCGCTCGCGTGACTTTCGCGCCGCGGGCAGCCAATGACAGCGACCGAGGCGCCACCAGAACATCCCCGCGCCAAAGCAGATGTCCACGGTCAGCGCGAGCCAACCGCCGACCGCGCCGAGCCCGTGACGCAGGCCCCAAAACCAGGTCAACGCGGGCACGAAGGTCCAGCCCGAGCAGATGGCCATCACTGCCGGCAAACGCACATCCCCGGTGCCGCGCAGCACCGAGCGCGCGACGATGTTGGCCGCGTCGAACAGTTGGAAGCCGGCCGCGACGTACAATAGGCGCACGCCGATGCTCTGCACCTGCGTATCACTCGTGAACAGCCGCAGCAGCGGCACTGCTCCGAGCACGAACACGGCCGCGCATGCGCTCGCGTACAGGGCGGAGAGCGCGAGCGCACTCTGACCGATCTTGAGGACTCGGCGATCGTCATTGGCGCCCACGGCCTGACCCGCGAGCACCGACGCCGCTTCACCAATCGAGACCGCGGGCATGAACGCGAAATGCAAGATTTGAAGCGCGACCTGATGAGCCGCCAAATCCGCTTCGCTCATGCGCGCGATCAACAGCACCAGCGCGGAGAACGCGGCGACTCCGAGTAGGAACTCGCTGCCGATGGGCAAGCCGAGCCGAAACACCTCGCGCACGTGGCTGAGCCGCGCGCCGGCGAGCCCGAGCCCTTGTTTGACTTGCGCGCGCAAGAGCCAAGCGAGCTCGAGCGCCTGCACGAACAGCGTCGCGTAGGCCGCACCGGCGATGCCGAGCCCGGCCGTGAAGATCAGCGCATAGTTCAGCGGGATGTGCAGCGCATTGCTGGCGATCGCCGCATACATCGGTGAGCGCGAATCGCCGAAGCCGTAACGCGCCTCACGGATCGCGCCGCTCAAGAGCACGATCGGCGCACCGAGCAAGCGCAGCGTCATGTAGGTATGCGCGACGCGCCCCGCTTCGGCACTCGCGGAAAAACCTGGCAAAAGCTGAGCAATGGGCAGGCCGACCGCGATCGCCAGGGCGCTCAGCGCGAGCGCGGCATACAGGCCTGCGCCGAGAAACGGGAGCACGCAGGCGCGCTCGCCGGCACCCACGCCCTGCGCCACGAGCACCTTTACCGCACGCAGCAAGCCAAAACCGAAGCAGATCACGGTCCACAGCGCGATGCCGCCCAGGCCAACCCCGGCCAGCGAGGCCGGACCGAGCCGACCCACGAACGCCGTGTCGACCACGGTCATGACCGTGAACGACAGAGTCGAAACGGTGATCGGCCAAGCCAGACGAACGAGCTCCCGGAACACAGAACCGGTAGCAGTGCGGGACGAAACGACGACGATGGACACGGAAACCTCGAGCGAGAAAGAACGCCAAATGCGAAAAAGCCGCGGGACCTTTGCGGCGCCGCGGCTTCACTCAGAAGCGAGTGCGAGGGGGCTCTAACTCGCTGCTTTCTGGCGTGCCGCGCTGCCGCGCGTGACGGAAGCAATGGCCGGGACACCGTGTGCGACGGCGTGCGCGACTTGCTTCGGATTCGAACGGGGCAGCTTCATCGGGGGATCCTGGAATGGGCCGGTAGGGCGGACGCAACGATACGTACGCCCCGGCGCGCGAGAAACATCGCATGCCGCGCGCGGATCGTCAAGCGTTGTTCGGCGGGGCGAGCGCTCAGTTCTTTTTGTACAGCGCCTCGAGCAGCGGCAGATAGCGATCGAGCACTTGTTTACGGCGTACCTTCAGTGACGGTGTGAGGAGCCCGTTTTCGACCGTGAAATCCTCACGGATGAGCTCGAACGCCTTCGGCTTCTCGTAGCCGCGGAAATTCGCGGCGCGCGCCTCCAGCTCTTTCGCGATCAGTTCCTTTACCGCCGAGTCGCGCGTGATGTCCTTGAGCTCGAGCTTCTTGTCGCGCGCCCAGCGCGTCACCGCCGGTTCATCGACGACCACGAGCGCCACGTTGTACGGGCGGTTCAAGCCGTACAGCATGGCGTTCGCCACGTACGGCGAAAGCTTCAGCTCTTCTTCGAGCGGAGAGGGCACGACGTATTTGCCATTCTCGAGCTTGTATTGCTCTTTGATCCGGCCGGTGATGTGCAAATAGCCGTCTTCATCGATGAAGCCCATGTCGCCGGTGCGAAGGCCGCCGTCCGGCATCAGCATTTGCCGCTCTTCTTCGGGGCGGTGGTGATAGCCGAGCATGACGTTGTCGCCGTACACGAGGATCTCACCGTTCACGGCGTCGCCTGTCGCCGTGCGATCGATCTCCACACGCACGCGCGGCAGCGGCTTGCCCACGGTGCCGATGCGCGTGAAATCCGGACTGTTGGCGCTGACGACGGGGCTGGCTTCAGTGAGGCCGTAGCCTTCGAACACCGAGATCCCGAGCGCGTCGACGAACTCGGCCACCTCGCGGGCTAACGCGGCGCTGCCGCTCACCGAGAAGCGCAAGCGCCCGCCGAAGCGAGCGCGCACCTTGGAAAAGATCAAGCGATCGGCCGCGGCCAGTGCGAGCCCTTGGCCGAGCGTCAGCGACTCTCCGCGCTTCTTCTTGGTCGCGGCAGCGATTCCGGCGCGAAATAAGGCTTGGATCGGCTTGGGTCGGTCGATCATCTGCTTATTTACGACATCGTAGATGCGGTTGAAGATGCGCGGCACGGCGATCAAAATCGTCGGCTTCACCTCGGCCAAATTCCCGACCAGGTTCGGCACTTCGTCGTTCAGCGCGAGCGAGCAACCCACGCCGAACAAGAGGTGGAGTTCCGCGGTTTGTCCGAACGCGTGCGCCCAGGGCAAAAATGCCAGCGAGCGATCGGACGGGCGGATCGGAAATAGTTCGAGCGCCGCGATCACGTTGCTCGCGATGTTCCAGTGCGAAAGCACCACGCCCTTGGGCTGCCCAGTCGTGCCCGAGGTGTAAATGAAGCACGCCGGATGTTCCGGCGCCGGGTGCTCGCAGGCACGCGGCGTGGCCTTCCCGAGCTCGAGCTGCTTCTTGTACGAGCGCTCGTCGGTGTGCGGCAGATCGAGCCCGATCGCGTGCTCTAGCGCCGGCAATTGGCTGCGCACCGAGTCGAGCTTGGCCAGCACTTCGGCGGTCGCGCAAAATACGATTTTGGCCTCGCAGTCTCGTAGAATAAACGCCCAATCTTCGAGCGGCTGAGCCTCGTACATGGGCACGAAGGTGGCTTGCAGACCAAAGGTGGCATAGGCGGCCGCGGCCCATTCCACACGATTGCCCGCGATCATCGCCACGCGATCGCCGGCTTTGACGCCCAGCGCCGCGAGCGCCGCGCGCAACGCATCGACCTCGACTTTGAACTCCGCGTAGCTGATCCAATGCCAAGCGCTGCCCGATTTAGTCCCGAACAGCTCGCGTGGCCCGTGGAGCTCGGTGCTCTTCTCCCAGAGCTCGACCAGAGTTCTGAAATTGCCGCTCATGCTGGGTTTACCCGTGCCATAAACCTTCCTCTATCAACAGGAGCGCGCGCTGGGAAGCGCCGCCGCCCAGGCCTTTTCCGGGGCCCGCGCGCTCGGCTGAGGGCAGGGTTCAAATCCGAGGCGGAACTCGGCGAAGAACCAGCATTTTTGCGGTCGGATGTTTGATGGTCACGCGCCACGGCGCACGCCGGCCTAGCCTTCGGCGGCGCGGGGCGAGAGCGCCGCAATGAGCCGCCGAAGGCTGAGCCGCGCCGCGCGCGGCTCCGTGACCATCAATCCCAATTCAAGTCAGTGCGCTGAGGCTCGCTCGCTCAGTCGCAGTTCCGCTGCCAGCTGCACTTTTGACCATCGGTCACGCACACGAGCCCGCCGGTGCTGCCATCGCTGCAGATCACGCCGATGTCCTGCTCCGCACCGCAGCCATTTTGATCGGGACACGGCGTCGTGCTGCGCGGCGGCGTACAGATCGTGGTCCAGGTGCAAGCGGCGTCGTTTTGGCTGCCGCATTCTTGGCTCGAGCGCACGGTGCCGCTCGGGCAGTCGATGGCCGGCGCGGGCGGGCACTCGCTGGCCGCGCACGGACGGTAGCTGACCGTGCCGTCATCCGCGGCCGACCAGGCGCAGCTGTGCGAGTCCGCGCTCGCGCAGGTCACGCTGGGTGCGCTCGCGAGGTTCGACGGCAATGAGCCGCACGCCGAGAACCCGCAGTCACCCCTTGCACTCAAGGTCTGGTGCGTGGCGCCGGGCGATTTGGCGCCCGCGTTTTGATCCGAGCTACCACAAGCCAGCAGCGCGAAAGGGACACTGAAACCGAGAGCAAAGACGATATTTTTCATTGGTTTTCTCCTCCACGACAAACACGTTTCCCGAGCACCCCGAATTGGGGTGAATAGATGACTGGCAGTGCGCGCGTGATTGCTTACTGAGTGCAGCCCGCGAAGCCGGGCGGCGCGCCGCTGCCCCAGCACGCGAGCGGCACGATTCGGAACGAGGCGGTCGAGCTGTCAACTTGCTCGATGCCCGCGGCGATCGCGCCGCTGAAACTCTGCGCGCCGAAGCTCAGGTTCAGCTCGATGCGCACGAGCCGGGCGCTGCCGAGCGCGGCGGGGTCGAAGGCGAAGTTGCCCGCGAGGTGATTGCCGAGCACGGTTGCGCTGATGGTGGCGCTCGCTGAGTCCGACGCGACGAGCACACCCTGAAAATGTTCGTGAAAAGCGCCACCCGCGGTCTCGAAATCGACGTCCACGTCGCTGAGCACGCTCGGCATGCAAAGCAAATCGGTCGCTCGCTGATTGTCCGAGGTCTCGGCGAAACGCGCGTTGCCGAGGCTCGTGATCGTGACTGTGACCGCGCCGTCGCCGCTCTCCGGTCCGTACGGGAGGTCCTGCGCGGGCAGCCAGTGCAGGGCCGCGGTGTGCACGCCTGCCGCGAGGCTCAAGCTGTCCTGCGCGGAAAAGCCGAGCCGCGACGTTTCAGCGAGCGAGAGCGGGGTTTGCTTGCTCCAGCACGGCCATTGGTCCTCGCCGGTCTGGCCGCCCGTGCAGCCGTTGACGAAGGCGCCGAAAAGCGCCAGCCCGAATGCCGTTTTCATCACCACACGAGCAATAAGCCACGGGCTACCGCACAGAACAAGTGCCGCTCTGCACTTTCCGGCTGCTATTTCGCCGTCGGAAGTGCAAACTGGCAATAGATGAACTACGAAGTCCTGAGTTCTGAGCTGCTTCGTGCCCTGCGCGGCAAGCGCTCACAACCCGCGTTCAGCAAGCGGCTCGGCTACCGCAGCAACGTCGCCTACGCCTGGGAATCAGGGCGAGCGTTTCCGACCGCGCTCGGCTTCTTCGGCATCCTCGAGCGCTCCGGCAGAAAGCTCGAGCCAGCCTTGGCGGCATTTTTTCGGCTGCCCGAGGGCAGCGCGGTCATGCCAGCGCCGAAGAGCGTCGCGGGTGTTGCGGCCTTTCTCGACGATTTGCGCGGTCAAATCGCGATCGTCGATTTGGCGCGCGCTGCCGGGCGCAGTCGCTTTGCCGTCGCGCGCTGGCTGCGCGGCGAGGCCGAGCCGCGTTTGCCGGATTTTCTGCGCTTGATCGAGTGCGCCTCGCTGCGCTTGCTCGACTTTCTGGCTTGTTTCATCGATCCGAGCGCGCTGCCCTCGGCCGCCGCGACCTGGCAAAAGCTGGAGGTCGCGCGGCGTGCGGCGTATGAATTGCCCTGGTCGCACGCCGTGCTGCGCGTGATCGAGCTCCACGAGTATCGCAAGCTGCCCGCGCACCAGCCCGGCCTTATCGCCGAGCGCCTAGGCATCAGCCGAGACGAAGAAGCGCGCTGTTTGGCGCTGCTGCTCGAGACCGGGCAGCTCAAAAAGCGAGGCCAGCGGCTGATCCCCGGCGCGACGCTCACCGTGGACACGCGCGGCGACGCGGCGCGCTCGCGCCAAGCCAAGGCCTTTTGGAGCCGCGTCGCCCTGGACCGCATCGAAGCCGGGGCCCTGGGCACGTTTTCTTACAACTTGTTCTCGGTCTCGCGTGCCGATCTGGAGCGCATTCGTGAGCTTCACCGCGCTTACTTTCGCGAGCTACGCCGGATTGTAGCGGCGTCCGAGCCCGCCGAATGTGTCGCGCTGGCGAACGTGCACTTGCTCGAGCTCGGCGGGGGGCCCAAGTAATGCCGGGCTCAAAGCCTGGGCCGGCGCCGAAACGGGTGCTAGCCTGCGCGCCGCTCGACGATTTGCCAAAGATTTCCCATGCCGGCTTACACGCTCGTCACTTTCGGCTGCCAGATGAACCAGCACGATTCGGACCGGATCGGCGAGGTGCTGCGCGGCATCGGCTATCACGAGGTCCGCGAGCCCGCAGAGGCGGATCTGGTCGTGCTCAACACTTGTAGCATCCGCGAGAAAGCGGAGCAGAAGCTGCGCAGTGAGGTTGGCCGCTTGGGCATGCTCAAGCAACACAAACCGGGGCTCGTGATCGGCGTCGCGGGCTGCATGGCGCAACAGGAGGGCGAGAAGCTCGCCAAGCGCATGCCGCAGATCGATTTCATGCTCGGTCCGGACAACATTGCCGAGCTACCGAGCTTGCTCGCGGAGATCGAGCTGGGCGCGCCGCCACGCGTGCGCACGGTGTTCGATCTGGATGCGCCGCAATTCCTGAGCGCGCAGGCCGAGCCGGGCCGCATTGGCGTCACCGCCTTCGTCACGATCATGAAGGGCTGTGACGAGCGTTGCACGTATTGCGTGGTGCCATACACGCGAGGAGCCGAGCGTTACCGCCCAGCGCGCGAAATTTTGGACGAAGTGCGGCGCTTGGTCGACGCGGGCGCGCGCGAGGTCACGCTGCTCGGCCAGACGGTGAACAGCTATCGCGATCCGGAGCACTCGCTGCCCGTCGCGCCTGGGGCGGGGGAGAGCCACTTCGAGCATACGGTACGCGCGGTGGCGCTCGAGGATGAGAGTGAATTTCCGGCCCTTTTGCGGGCAATCGTCCAGCACGTGCCCGAGCTCGACCGCTTACGGTACACGAGCCCGCATCCGCGGCACATGACTTGGTCGTTGATCTTGGCGCATCGCGATCTCTCGACGCTGGCTCGGCACGTGCACATGCCGGTGCAGTCCGGCAGTGACCGCGTGCTGAAGCGCATGCTGCGCCGCTACAGCGTGGCCGAATACGTCGAGCGGGTGAGCGCGCTCCGCGCCGAGGTGCCCGGGCTGACCCTGTCGACGGACGTGATCGTCGGTTTCCCAGGCGAAACCCGGGCGGACTTCGAGGCCACTTTGGCGCTCGCCGAGCGCGTGCGCTTCACCGGCTTCTTCGGCTTTACCTATTCCGAACGCCCGAACACACCCGCGCTCAAGCTGTGTGACGACGTGCCCGCGAGCGAAAAAAGCGCGCGGCTCGAGGAGATCTTCGAGCTCACCGATCGGCACCGCAAAGAGCATTTGGCGAGCTTGGTCGGCGGCACCGAGCTCGTTTTGGTCGAGCGCCGGAGCAAGAACGGCGACTACATGGGGCGCAGCGAACAAAACGAGATCGTGCATTTTGCCCATGCCGGCGAGCTGATCGGCCAAATGCTGAAAGTGCGGATCACCGACGGCTACAACAACTCACTGCGCGGCACGCTCGACGCCGGTTTCGAGCCGAACCAGGGGCGCCCGCGGCCGGTGAATGCGGCTGCGCCGCCCGCCCGGCGCGTACTGCCGGTCATCGCGGGGGCGTGAATGGACACCACGGTTCGGCCCTTCAGAGGGATTCAGCCCAAGATCGCCGACGGCGTCTACATCGCAGATACCGCGCGGATCATCGGCGACGTCGAGATCGGCGCGGATTCGAGCGTGTGGTTCGGCAGTGTATTGCGCGGGGATGTCGGTGCGATTCGCATTGGTGCGCGCACGAACATCCAGGATCTGTCGATGCTGCACATGTCGTTCGGTATCTCCAACACCGTGATTGGGGACGAAGTGACCGTCGGTCACAACGTGATCATTCACGGCGGCGTGATCGGCGACGGCGCGCTGATCGGCATGGGCGCCATCCTGCTCGACAATTGTGAGATCGGCGCCGAGGCGCTGATCGCCGCTGGCACATTGATCACCATCGGCACGAAGATCCCGCCGCGCACGCTGGTCGTCGGCCAGCCCGGCAAAGTAGTCCGCGAGCTGCGCGAGGACGAGTGGTTGCAAGGGCGACAGTTGGCCGCGCGCTACGTGGAAGTTGCGCGAGCGCACCGCGCAAGCGCCGGCTGACGCTCCCGCGCCCTCAGCCGCCGCCCACGAAGTGCACGATCTCGACTACGTCTCCGGAGCCGAGTTCGGTGCTCGTGTGCTCGGCGCGCGGCACGACCTCACGGTTGCGCTCGACCGCCACGGGCCCGTCCGTGAGCCCGAGCAGCTCGACCAAGCCGCGGACCGTGATGCCGCTCGGAACCTCGCGCGCTTCGCCGTTTACGGTGATCTGCATCAGATAGTGCGGTTTTGCTGCGGAGCGTTGCAAAGGTCAAGCAGGCTACGTGTTTGCCCCGCGCGCGCCGGGAGCGCTACTCTGGTGCGGTGCGAGTCTGGATCGCGTTCCTCGGCGGCGCCGTGCTGGCGGCTGCTGCGTTCGAGGCGTATCCGCGCCTGCGCGCCTGGGAAGAGCGGGGCCTCGGCGTGCTCGTCGGGGGCCAAGCTCCGCCGGAGCAGGAGCCGCTCGAGAGCTGGCTCACGCGGCGCAACGCGGCGGTCAGCGCTTGGCGCGCGACCCTGCTCACCGATTCGGGCGCGCTCGAGCTTTCCTTCGCCCAGCTCGGGCTAACGTTGGACGTGGCAGCGACGGCCCGATTGGCACGCACGGCGGCGCCGCAAGCGAGCCTGATTGCGCGGCTGCACGACTGGCTCAGCCCGAGCCCGGCCATTTACGACGCGCCGCTCGCGTTCCGCTTCGACAGCGAGCGGGCGGCCGAGCGGCTCGAGGCGCTCGCGCCGAGCCTCGCACGCGACCCCGTCGACGCCCGGCTCGATTTGGCGGCTCACGCGCGGATCGAAGATGCGCCGGGCCGGGAGCTGGATCTCACCCGCTCGCTCTTGGCCATTGCCCGCGGCGAGCGCGCGGATGGCGCGGTGTTCGAGGTCTTCACGCGCTCGATCGCCGCGCGCGTCACGGCCGACATGCTGCGGGCGGTCGACGTCTCGCGCGTGCTGTCGAGCTACGATACCGATTTCACGCACCATGCGGGGCCGCGCGCGATCAACATCGCCACTGCCGCGCGCTACTTGAACGGCACGGTGATCGCGCCCGGCG
>Ga0068855_100002255_pt1 | contig 23808 bp, 30 predicted proteins | sample KBSCornC52_FD_66592 | JGI IMG/M metagenome (GOLD analysis project Ga0068855, IMG submission 66592) | Corn rhizosphere microbial communities from Kellogg Biological Station, Michigan, USA - KBS Corn C5-2 | ecosystem: Host-associated > Plants > Roots > Rhizosphere > Soil ...
ATATGTCATCCTGAACTTGCGCCGCTTCCGAGAAGTGCCACCTCCGCGAGGCGCCACCACAAAGTGGGTAGTCCCTTTATGGGGAAAGTACTCTTGGGGTGCTAGTACCCTTGGGGTGATTCAGGATCCAATCGTTAAATTTCTGGATTCCAGCTTTCCCCACAAGGGGACTAGTTCTCGAGACGTCGCGCTGGAATGACAATTAACCAGCAAAAAGCACTGGCGAGAGTTAGTGTTTTTTGTTAGGATATTAAAACAATTTATTTTTATGGGTAAAAAAACTGATCATCTTGTTTTCGTTATCCAAAAACATGCAGCGACACGACTACATTATGATTTTCGATTGCAAATAGGGAATGTGATGCCATCATGGTCTGTGCCGAAAGGTCTGACACTTGATCCTACTGTCAAACGATTGGCAATGGAAACAACAGATCATGATATGGAATACCGACATTTCGAAGGAATACTTCCAGAAGGAAGTTATGGAGCTGGGACTGTCATGATTTGGGATGAAGGAATATATATTCCAGAGATTGAAATAGCTAAAGGGCAACGGGAATTAGTAGAAGATAAAGAAGCTGGACAAAAAGTAATGCAAGATGGTTTGAAAAAAGGGGAGATAAAATTTAAATTATTTGGTAAGAAACTACAAGGTTCCTTTGCCTTAGTAAAAACCCGAGGATTTGGACCGAAGAATTCCTGGCTTTTGATTAAACATCAAGATGAATACTGTCAAAAAGATTATGATGCGAATGACTATGATATTTCAGCAGTAAGTAATAAATCTCTGGCTGAAATTACACAGGAGAATAAGGAAAAATAAATATATGAAAAGAAACGAGGAAAATAAACATTGGTTTGCGCTGTATGTGCTTTGTCTTGGGTCGTTGATGATTGTGTTAGATGCAACAATTGTGAATGTCGCGTTGCCATCAATTCGCCAAGATTTGGGATTTTCTGTGGCAAATCTGGCCTGGATTCTTAATGCGTATTTACTGACGTTTGGAGGTTTTCTGCTGTTGGGGGGAAGACTAGGGGATATTTTCGGTCAACGTCGGTTATTTTTAATCGGCATTACAGTTTTCACTCTCGCATCTTTGGCTTGTGGGCTGGCTAACTCGCAAGCAATTCTCATTATCGCCAGAGCAGTGCAAGGATTTGGGGGTGCAATTGTTTCGGCAGTTTCACTTTCATTAACCATGAATCTTTTTACCAAGCCTGATGAGCGAGCGAAGGCGATGGGGCTTTTTGGCTTTGTTTCAGCAGGCGGGGGGTCAATTGGAGTGTTGCTTGGAGGACTACTGACGACAATTAATTGGCATTGGATTTTTCTTGTTAATATTCCTGTAGGAATTGTGGTTATTCTTTTATCAAGAACTTTATTACCAGCAAGTCATACTCATTCAGCTCCCAAACATCTTGATGTGTGGGGAGCGGTGACAGTGACCGGAGCGCTTATGCTTGCGGTGTATGCCATAGTAAACGGGAATCAAGTTGGGTGGACGTCGTTACAAACTCTTGGGCTTTTAGCAATCGCAGTCGTGCTTATTGTAATTTTTTTCAAAATAGAGTTGCGGGTGAAATCGCCACTGATGCCGCCAGATTTATTAAAATTGCGAAATGTGGCTGTGGCGAATATGGTGGCTGTCTTATGGGCGGCTGCGATGTTTGCTTGGTTTTTCATTTCGGCGTTATATCTCCAATTAGTTCTGCATTACAGTCCACTGCAAGTGGGCTTGGGGTTTTTACCTTCAAATATAATAATGGCAGCTTTCTCTCTGGGAATTTCAGCCAAGCTTGTGATGCGTTTTGGTATTCGAAAGCCGCTTGTCGTAGGACTTGGCCTTGCAGCAATGGGGCTTTTGCTTTTTGCCAGAGCACCGGTTGAGGGAAATTTTCTCTTCGATGTCTTACCAAGCATGACACTTTTGGGAATTGGTGCGGGCATTGCCTTTAATCCCATGCTTCTGGCTGCGATGAGTGGTGTCAAACCAGATGAATCGGGTATTGCTTCAGGAATTGTAAATACAGCTTTTATGATGGGGGGAGCACTGGGACTGGCAATTTTGGCCAGTATTGCTGCGTCGATAACAAGTAGTCTTTTAGCACTCCAGCAAAATCCAATCATAGCACTCACTAATGGTTACCACGAAGCATTTCTGGTTGGCGCAATTTTTGCTGCACTTGCCGCAAGCATAGGAGGAGTATTTCTTCGGATAACAGATATGACAAAAAAGATTGAAACTCTTTGATATAATGATGATATGCGAAAAATAATTGTTACAGAGTTTATCTCACTTGATGGCGTGTTCCAAGCACCAGGTCCGGATGGAACAGGATTTAAATACGAAGGTTGGACATTCGCCTACAATAATGATGAATTTATGAAGTTTAAAATGGGAGAGCTTCAGGATGCTGACATGCAGCTTTTAGGTCGAGTGACATATGCTGGTTTTGCAAATGCTTGGCCGGGGAGGAGTGGAGATCCTTTTTCAGAAAAGTTTAATAGTATGCCGAAATACGTCGTTTCGAAAAGTTTGCAGAAAGCTGAATGGAACAATTCACATATTATTAATCAGAATGTCGTTGAAGAAATAAAAAAATTGAAGTCAGGAAGTGGTGGTAGCATTTTGGTTTCAGGAAGTGGAGAGTTAGTTAGGTTTTTAATGAAGAATAATTTGGTCGATCAACTCAGTATTTTGCTTTATCCTGTTGTCTTGGGAGAAGGAAAAAGACTTTTTGCTGGAGCAGAAAAGAAAGATTTGAAATTGGTCGAATCACAAGCATTTAAAAATGGTTTGATGAAATTGATCTATACGCCAAAAAAATAGATATGTGTCGAAATATTAAAGTTCTTTTCAATTTTGATCCTCCTGCGAGGGAAGAAGAAATCCACGATGCGTCACTGCAATTTGTCAGAAAATTGTCCGGTACAAATAAGCCTGCGAGAATAAATGAAGAAGCATTTGACAGTGCAGTAAATGAAATAGCTGGAAGTGTCGCACATTTATTGCAATCACTTTCAACGAACGCAAGACCAAAGAATAGAGAAGTGGAAGCTGCATTGGCAAAGGCGAGATCAATGAAACGATTTGCGAATTAATATGAGAAAAGTATTTTTATTTATGATGATTTCTCTGGATGGATATTTTGAGGGAGAGAATCATGATTTATCGTGGCATCATGTTGATGGAGAATTTGGTGATTTTGCGGTAAAACAACTGGATGATATCGATACGCTTCTTTTCGGCCGAACAACTTATGATATGATGGCAAGTTTTTGGCCGACTGAACAAGCAATAAAAGACGATCGAGAAACAGCGGAGCGAATGAACACGAAAGCGAAAATTGTTTTCTCGCATACCTTGGAAAAAGCTGATTGGCATAATACGACGATTGTGAAAGATGATATCGAAGGATTTATCGAGCAACTAAAAACAGCTTCGGGTAAAGATATTGCCATATTTGGGAGTAATAATCTCATGGTACATCTTACGGAATTAGGTTTGGTGGATGAATATCGGATTATGGTAAATCCCGTGATCATCGGAAAAGGAACCTTACTTTTCGAAGGAATAAAAGAGAAATTATCCTTGCAACTTCTTCAGACTCGAAAATTCCGGAATGGCAACGTTCTTCTCACTTACAAACCAACAACTTGATAAGCTTGTGCGAAGCTATTCCACATGGAGGGTGGGGAATTATTTTATATAGAGAAAGATATTATCCTTCATCATTTTTTCCTTCCAGTGGAGAAAGGGGAAATAGTTGAGCAGTACTCTTGTGCCGGGACGAAGTTCTTCTTGTAATTTTCTTTCGAGTCTTCCCATGATGGTCGGCATGGGATAGCAACAAATAATTGTATATTGAGATAGATTTTCTTGCCAGAAATCTTTGTCACGAATAATTGCATTAGTCAGATTTTCTTTCTTTATATTTTCTTCTGCGAGTTTTCTTAAGTCTGAATCAATTTCATATGCATCGACATGAGTGGCTCCTGTTTTTGCAAAAGCTATGGTGATTCTTCCATCGCCTGCGCCTAAGTCAGCGACAAAATCATTCTCTTTTACGTTCGCCAGCTCTACCATTGTTTGTACTCGATAACGGGAAGTTTGGAAATAGGGGATTTTCGGAATTCCTTGCATGTGGATTACGCCTTCGTTGCTTTTGCGAGTTTATGTCGAGCTAAGAAAACGCCAGTTGTGACAAAAGCAATATATAAAAGTCCTGTGAAGCAAGTTTGTGTCATATGAGTGGGTTGTTGTATTACCAAGATCGTCCCAGTTGCTAATACTAATCCTACAAGGAAATAATGTAGGTACATTTTTTTTATTGTAGGACGAAGAAAAAGGATAATCGTAAATAAAATACTTATTGATGCAATAATAATATGAAAAAGTAAAAGCATATGACGGAATTGTTACATTAGTACATTGTTACCTACAGCTATGGTAATAATGCATTTATTGTAAGCAAAAAACAAAAAACTAGCAAGACGATAAGTGAAAAACGAAAAACGCCTTTGGCCCATTTGGTCGTATCTTTATTTGTAAATCCTTTGAAAGAAAGATATAACCAATATAAACTAATCAATATCATTAGTATGAGATATGTGTAGCCAGTGTAATGAAAAAAAGTTAATAAAGATGTTGAAATGAGAAAGGCGATGATGTAATAAATAATTTGGATCTGAGTATTTTTTTTACCTTTAATGACTGGCATGACAGGTAAGCTCGCTTCAGTATAATCTTTAAGCCGATATAGTGCAATTGCATAAAAATGTGGCATTTGCCAAATGGCTAAGATAAGAAAAAGTAAGAGAGCGCCAGTATCAAAACGATTTGTTATAGCAGTGTATCCAGCAACCAGTGGAATTGACCCAGAGATGCTGCCAATAAGTGTGCCATGAATTGAAGATCGTTTTCCAATCCCATATATGACGATATAAAATAAAAAACCAATGAAGCCGAGAAAAACAGTCAAGAAATTAGTAAAAATTGTTAAAATGACAAAACCAATAATGCCAAGAACCGTTCCATAGATAAGTGCGTTTCGGATCGAAATAGTTTTGGCAACAAGCGCGCGTTTCTTCGTTCGTTCCATTCGTTTATCAATGTCTCGATCGATATAATTATTGAAAACACACGCTGAAGCAATAATGAGGCAAGTACCGATAAGCATTCCGATAAATACTTGTAGGTCAAATTGGCCTCTCTCTGCGAGAAAAAAACCGGCAATTGCAGCGATAGCATTGCCATAGACGATACCTGGTTTGGTGAGATGGTAATATGTTTTAAGCATACCAAAGCCTTTTGGCTATTTTTACAATTTATATTAATAAATTTCAATTAATATCGAAATTCAAATATAAAAATTCAAAACGGTTTTATATTTTGAATGTTTGGATTTATTTAGAAATTAGGAATTTAGAGCGTTCTAGAATCCGTCTTGACTATTAGTATAATTTTCTATTGATTTGACTGAACTCGACATATTGTAATTTAAGTGATTCATAATCCAGAGAGATCCTAACATGATGATCAGAACAAGTCCAAGTGTGGAGACAAAAATCACTAATTTCCAGCGTGGTTTTGCTTCCTGACCTAGGCTCAGAAAAAAGATAAGCTGCACCGCAAATTGTATGACTGCGATGATGAGGATTACTGTGAGTAAAACCCAGCCGCTAAATATATCGTCCACAACAGCCAAATATGCTGCGAGAGTTAATATAAGAGAAAGAGTAAACCCAATAGTAAATGATGTAATTCTTTTTTTAATATGCATATTTGTGCGAAATTCCAAATTATACCAAAAGCTCAAACACCAAATGCAAAACACTTCATTTGATTTTTGATCATTATACCTTTGCCATTAAATAGACAATTGTAAATATGAAAATCCAGACAATATCAAGAAAATGCCAGAAAAGTGTTAACAAGGTCAATTTTTGAATGTAACTTTTTCGCAAACCTTTACGAAGCATTTGGATTATCAGAATGCCCATCCAGAAAAGACCAACAGTAATATGTAATCCATGCGTGCCGACTAGTGTAAAGAAGGATGATAAAAATCCGCTTCTTTGAAAACTGTTTCCTTCTGCTATTAATTTGGAAAATTCTGAAAGTTCCATACCTACAAATGTGACGCCTAAGAGAAACGTTATTCCAAATAATACAAGTGTCTTCCTCAAATCACCTACACGTGCGAAAAGGAGTGCTACACCGCTCGTGAAACTACTCGTTAATAATATAAGTGTTTCTGTTAAAACGAAGGGAGGGTTAAAAATTTCTTTAATAGTAATGCCACCAAATGTATTATTCCGCAGCACAGCAAATGTTGCGAAAAGAGCTGCAAACATAATAAGATCAGTCATCAAATAAACCCAGAAGCCGAAGGTGACTTTGTCCTGTGATTCTGATTCTTGGTGAATTTTAGTTTGATTTGTTAGAGTTTCTTTCATTGTCATATATATTAAAATTCTAAATATCAAGTAACAAATTTCAAATAATATCAAAACTTCAATAAATAAGTCAAAATAATTCCGATATTGGTATTTAGAATATTGTCATTTATTTGGAACTTGTGATTTGAAATTTGTAATTTTTGTTCTCCATTCTCTCAACTTCTTCAGCCTTGATTACATATTCTGTATCTTCATCAAATGTTCGGATAATGACACAGACAATAGCCCCGATAAATCCTACTATGATAAGCCACATAATCTGCCAGACGAAGCCAAATCCGATGAGGAAAATAAATCCAGCCAGATAGATACCCATGGGAGTATTCTTCGCCAATACAATGTCTTCATAGACTACTTTGTCATTGCGAGGAGTAGTTTTGCCATGAGCGGGATACTTCATTTCCCAGAACGCATCTCCAGTTGTGACGTGGGGAATGACTGCGAAGTTGTAAAAGGGGACAGGTGAGCGAGTTGCCCATTCAAGTGTCCGGGCATTCCAGGGATCACCAGTTGTATCCCGATTTTTTTCTCGGTGCTTTATACTTTGTATTATCTGTATTACTTGCACCAGGGCACCGCAGCCAATAAGACAAAAACCAATTAGCGCGACAATAAAAAATGGTTGCCAGCCTGTAGATAAATCATAATGATCTAGTCGGCGGGTCGCTCCCATAAATCCTAAAACATACAAGGGAATAAAAGACACAAAGAATCCGCTAAGCCAAAACCAAAAAGATAATCTACCGAGTCGTTCATCGAGTTTGAATCCCATAACCTTCGGGAACCAATAGGCAATGCCTGCAAAAATACCAAAAAGAGCACCGCCAATGATCATCGTGTGGAAATGCGCAACTAAAAACAAACTATTATGTAATTCAAAATCAGCAGGAGGTATTGCGAGTAAGCCTCCAGCTAGCCCACCAAAGGTAAAGGTACCGATAAAACCGAGGAAATATAACATAGGTGTAGAAAATCGAATGCGGCCTTTCCACATAGTGGCAATCCAATTATAAACTTGTACGGCGGTAGGGATGGTAATAAGCTCAGTCATGATACCAAAAAATCCATTGACATCAGCACCAGCACCCATCGTAAAGAAATGGTGCAGCCAAACGACGAATGAAAGAGCTGTAATGCCAATCAGAGCACATACTGCTGATGTGTATCCGGCGAGTCGTTTCCGGCTGAACGTCGCGACAACTTCGGAAAAGATGCCGAACTGAGGCAGAATTAGAACGTATACTTCAGGATGGCCCCACATCCAAATAAGATTGACATACATCATCGCGTTTCCACCATTACTTGTCGTAAAAAAATGCATACCAAGATATCTATCTAAAAATAACAGTGCTGTGGTAATGGTGAGGATCGGAAAAACAGAAATAACCAGAATCATGCTACATAATGAGCCCCAGGTAAAAAGTGGCATTCGCATAAGTGTCATACCTGGAGCACGCATCTTAAGAATGGTTACAATAAAATTGATACCACCCAGAAGTGTGCCAAGACCCGAAATTTGTAAGCTCCATATCCAGTAATCTATTCCGACACCTGGGCTATATTGCATTTCCGAAAGTGGTGCCATTGCCAGCCACCCGGCCGCTGAAAATTCTCCACCAAACATAAAGAAGAGGTTGATAAATACGGCCCCTGCAACATAGAGCCAGAAGCCTAATGTATTCAAGAACGGAAACGCAAGGTCACGAGTGCCAATTTGCAGCGGTACAATAATATTAATTAAACCGAAGAGGTATCCCATGGTAACGAAAAATACCATGATATTTCCATGTGCAGTGAAAATCTGTTGGAAATGACCAGATGAAAGATATCCTTGTGATGCGCCTGTTGACATCGCTTGTTGCAGCCAAACCATGCCAGCATCCAAACCGCCACGGAACAGCATGACAGTCGCGAAGACCATATACATGATGCCTATTTTTTTCGGATCAGTAGAGGTAAGCCAGGTGTTCCACAGCCATTTCCAGCGTTTCATGCGAGTTAACATAATCGCTACTGCTGCAAGCATGAAGAAAATAGTGATGGTTCCACCGATGGTAAACCATTCGTGCGGAAGCGAGTCCCAGGTAAGTTTTCCGAAAAGTAAATTCATAGTTTTAAATTTCTAATATCTCATTACTATTTAGAATGTTGTGTTTAGGACTTCGCATTGCTCATTAATGCATATTCATTCCAGGCATGTTCGTCATTGGTGTTGGTTGTAATGTGCTATTTATTCCTTTTGGTGACATAAATTGCATCATGATTTCATTATATAAGTTTTGTTCTTGCAATGAATAGTAGGAGGCGGGATTATCGCTACTTGGTCTTGCTAATTTCTTGTATTCTTCCAACGTTAGCGTCTGCGGTGATTGTTGTATTGATTGTACCCATGTATCGAAATCGGACTGTGATGAAGCTTTCGCGATAAACTTCATTCCTGAAAATCCATCTCCATTTATTTCTGCTGCTGAACCGTTGTAGTTTCCAGGCGATGTGGCCATGATATGCAGTTGCGTTCCCATTCCGGGCATAGCATATATTTGTCCTGCAAGTTGGGGGATCCAGAATGAACTCATCGGGGCATCCGCTGTCAGCTGGAAATTGACCGGAGTGTTTACAGGAAATTGAATGAAGTTAATTGTGGCAATATGTTCTTCAGGATAGATAAATAGCCATTTCCATTGTAATGCAACAACTTGGATCGTGAGTGGTTTAATATTGGATGCAATTGGTTTGGAGGGGTCAAGTGCATGTGCATTTGTCCAGAGGAGGGGGGCTAGAAAGAGCACTACTGAAATGGGAAAAAGCCACATAATAAATTGAAACTTGTTCTTTTGATGTGAGGTAGGGGTCGGAATATATTTTTCGTCTGTGTCACGTTCTTTATATTTCCAGGCAGTGAAAAAGGCAAAGAGGACTGTGGGAATAGCGAAAAGTAACATTACAGATAGTGCAGTGATGATAAGATGGCTTTGAGCGAGAGCTATGGTGCCTTTCGGATCAAAAAGCGCGACAGTATGGCCGCGTACTAAGATCCAGATTGAGAGAATCACATCAATGGCAATAAAAGCGAAAACAATACAGGTAGATATTACGTTCATTCTTTTTAGTCTTTATTTAGTATAGCATCTTAGATACTGTTTCTGATAGCTCAATGACATCACCTTGACTTTGCCTTTGTGAAAGATTAGATTACACAGTATGTCGAATGTTGAACGAGAAACATCAGGAAAAGGTATAGATGAAGGTACACGACTTGTTAGAGATAAAAGGTTAGCGGAACGAACAGCAAGAGCGAAGGAATGCTTATTGTTTCCTCAATTTCTCGTAGATCAATTGAAGGAATATATCACTCAATGGGAAACAACACCCAAAAATACTAGTGTTCAAACAGGGTTGGAAGTAGGGCTACTTGCAAGCAAAGCAGCTATAAGAAAAGCGAGTATCGAGACTGTATAGAGTCGGTTAGTCTAAATCCGTTAATGAAGTGGAAAACCATTTTCTTGGGCCGCTTGCTACAATATTTTTCACCATAGCCACGTCCATCTAGATAAGGAACCTCTGCTATAGCAGTTGGACTTAATTCGGCTGGGGTCAACAATTCCCTCATAAGGCTGCATTGTAACAAATAAGGAAATTTTTGTCGAATGCCGTATTTTGGCTGCTGCATGAAGCGCTCTGCTATAATTTACCTATGAAACTCATTTTTATCTATGGATTTCCTGGAGTGGGGAAGCTGACTGTCGCAACGGCACTTGCGAAAAAAACAGACTTGAAACTTTTCCATAATCATATGGTTCTCAATCTCATCATTGATATATTTGGCATGAACATACCACCTATTGTCGCGCTACGAGAAAAGATATGGCTAGATTTTTTTAAACAAGCAGGTATATCTGATTTGGAAGGTATTATTTTTACCTTCTGTTTTGATAGATATTTGAGTAAAAATTTCTTAGAGAAAGTTGAAGACGCGCTTGGTCCAGATGGTTCGATTTGCTATGTCGAATTAACTTGTGACGATGACGTTTTAAAGGAGCGCATACAAGCGCCATCCAGAAGTTCCCTACATAAATTACAAAACTTTAGTATCTTGAAGAAACAAATTGATGATAAATCATTTTATGTTCCTGAGCTTATTAATCGAGATGTTTTAAAAATAAATAATTCATATCTGTCTCCAGATGAGGTTGTAATTCAGATTATGCAGAAGTATAATATATAAGCATATTCTGCTATACTTTTCTTATGAAACTAGAGTTAATTGCTAAAAAAGTAGAAACGGTTGATGTTACATCTTTCATTTTTAAACCGTTAGCACCTCTGACCTGGCAGGCCGGACAATTTCTTCACTATGTGTTGCATCACGAGCCAACTGATGACAGAGGTTCAGATCGTTGGTTTACTGTCGCAGCTGCTCCTTTTGAAGAACATGTGATGATTACCACACGCTTAACAAGCGAAAAAGGAAGCTCCTTTAAAACAAAACTTTCCAGTTTACCTATTGGTAAAAAGATTGAAGTATCTGATGTTGATGGGGATTTTACGATTGATGATCCTAATAAAGAGTATGTGTTTATTGCCGGAGGAATTGGCGTTACACCGTTTCGTTCAATTCTCAAACAATTAGAGCATGAAAAAAAACCGATTAATGTGACACTTCTGTATGCAAATCGGGATCAAAGTATTGTTTACAAAGAAGAGTTAGAGGCTATTGCGAAGAATAATCCACATTTTAACATTCACTATATATTTTCTCCCGAGCATATAGATGAACAGAAGATAAAAGAATATGTTCCTGATGTGCAGAAACCATTTTTCTATATCTCAGGTCCGGAACCGTTGGTAGATAGTTTGGGAAATATGCTTAAAGCTATGGGGATTCAAGAAGATCACATAAAACAAGATTGGTTCCCAGGATATACAGCAGAATAATATGAATAACCAAGTATGTAATTTAGATAAAAAGCATTGTGTGCCTTGTGAAGGTGGTATGCCGCCATTGACCGCAGAGGAGATACAACCTCTGTTACAGCAAATTTCCGGCTGGAAAGTAATTGCTGATAAAGCACTTGAGAAAGAATTTAAAAAGAAAGATTTCGCAGAAGCGTTAGCATTTGTGAATAATATAGGCAAAATTGCGGAAGAAGAAGGACATCATCCTGATATATTTTTGCATGGCTGGAATAAAGTAAAGATTACATTATCAACGCATGCGATTAAGGGTTTATCAGAAAATGATTTTATCCTGGCGAGAAGAATAGATCTCATCGCATGACGCAGTATCGAATACTTTTCATACCAAGTCCGGTTGGTCCACTGGGTTCAGGACAAGGAGGTGGCGTTGAGACGAATATCATTAATATTGCTCCCTATCTCGCACAGCAAGGACATAAAATAGGAGTTATCGCAGCAAAAGGAAGTCAAGCGTTGGCAGGCGTGACCATCTATGAAGTTGAAGGAGCATTGCCTCCATACGCCCTGCATACGAAAAGAAATGCGCTGCCAGTAGTACAGGCAGATGGGTTGTTAGAGCACTTGTGGGAAAAAGCAGCAGCAATACAACAGGAATATGATCTGATTGTCGGCATTAACTACGACTGGATTGCTTATTTCCTCACTCCCTTTTTTACTACACCAGTGGTGCATATCATTAGTATTTCATCCCTCATCGACTCAGTGGATCAAATAATAGCAAAAAGATATAAAGAAAATCCCAAAAGGTTCGCTGTAAACACAAAAATACAAGCTGAAACCTATGCATTTATGAATGCAGAAACCATTACGAAGTTGTATGGTGGAGTTAATCTTTCGACATTTCAGTTTAGCAAACACGCTGAGCATCAACTGTGCTGGGTAGGCAGAATTTCACCAGAGAAAAATATACAGGATGCTTTGCTTACGGCGCGAGCTCTCCAGTTGCCCATAGCGATTTGTGGAACTATACAAGATCAGGAGTATTGGGAAAAGATCCAGAAAGAATTTAGCGATGTAACATATATGTATCATGGATTGTTGCCTCAGGAAAAGTTAGCGAAAATTATTGGCAATTCGAGTGTATTTTTAATGACAAGTAAAAAACCTTTGGTTGAAGCTTTCGGCAATGTCACTATAGAATCCCTGGCATGTGGGACACCAGTTGTGGCGTATGCTGGTGGAGGAGCTGATGAAATTATAGAAAATGGGAAAAGTGGTTATATGGTAGAAAGTCAACAGCAAACTGACTTCACCCAAGCAGTGAAAGATGCTTTTTTACTCGATCGAATGAAAGTAAGAGAACGTGGTGAGGCATTTTCATTAGAACAAATGGCGAAACGCTATGTCACGTGGTTTGACAGCATCAAATGAAAATAATTTTTATACTAAATTACAAATTTAGTTATAATGGAAAATAAAGAGAGAGCCGTTGATATATGAGCTTTGCTATAAATATTTTATGAAAGAATATTTTACAGAAAGAAGCATGGGGAGGGCAATGCGAGTCGGACTTGCAACATTAGCAATGACAAGTTTAGCTGTAGGTAAAAGTTCTGAACAGCATTCAGTATATGCAAAAAGTTCTCGACTTGGTGCGTCAGGAGAAACAAGTGGAGTTTTGTTTAATAATGGGAAGACAACAGTACCGGGGGAGCCATGTCCTATTGCAGATCCGCTTGGTGGTGTATATGAACCGGAACGGTTACGGGTGGTGAATAAGGATATGCCGTGTATTACTGTTGAAGGTACTATTGATTGTCAATTTACTGCTCCTGATGGAGATAGACATATTAGTCTTAGATTGGATAAAAAATACGAGGATGAAGGTATTTTGACACCGCCTAATAGATTACAAATTTGTTTGCCATTCCATCTAGGCAGGCATTTGGTGGCTGAAGTTATTCCACAGCATTGTCAACCAAGACTACTGGAGCCGAAGGCAAATGTTAATTGTGCTGATAGAGGTGGTTTCATCTCACCTAACGTGCCTCGTGACGGGACTCATGTGTCGATGATGGGAACATATGTGTTTGATACTGGTCATTTTAGCTGGGCCGAAATTCATCCTGTTTTTGCGATAGATCAAACTCCGAAGACTTCGTAGTTCGTATACAATCTCCTGACTTATCTTCCCGGTACTGTTTCGTAAGTTATCGCGTTTTGTTTCACTTGGAAGCGCTTCAAATAGAAAAAAGCTAGTATGTTTGCTTTGCATGGTGTACGTTTTTCTCTCATAATAGCCTCGTTTAGGTACCTGAAAAATATATTCATTCGAGCTATAATTTATATAGTCATGCAACATGGTTTAACTTCATCCCAAGCAGTAGAACTTCTCAAGCAAAATGGATATAACGAAATACCGGAAACACATGTTAGTCTACTTCAGAAAATACTCAAAAATATAATTTCTCCTATTGCCTTGATGTTGCTTGTTGCATCGGGATTGTCCTTTGCTCTCGGAAAAACATTTGACGGCTATTTTATTCTCATTCTTTTACTTATCAATATCGTGATCACTCTCTGGCAGGAAAATAAGGCAGATAACGCGATTAAAAAACTGAATGAGAACTTGGAACAGAAAGTAAAGGTTTTCAGAGATGGTACGTGGCAATATATTGGCTCTCGTTTACTTGTTCCGGGCGATGTTGTACAACTTGCCTCAGGTGATGTCATTCCTGCGGACGGCAAGATTGTTGAAGCAAATCATGTTTCTGTGAATGAATCTGCCTTAACTGGTGAATCTTTACCAAAAGATAAGCAGGTCAACGACAGTGTCTCTTCCGGTTCATTTATCGCAAGTGGTATCGCAACAATTGAGATCACTGCGACAGGTGCAAAAACTAATTTCGGGAAAACGCTTTTTTCAGTTGAAAGAGTTTTGAAAAAAAGTTTACTCGAAAAAGATATTATAAACATTTCAAAGTTTCTTACAATTTTAAGTCTTGTTGCAGTAGTGCTCCTCACGGTTATTTTCATTTTACAAAAGGCTTCAATTCTTGAACTTTTGACGCTTGATTTGAGTCTCATTATTGCCGGTATTCCTATCAGTTTGCCGACGGTCATGACCCTTATTATCGAGTTTGGTGTGCTTAATTTAGCGAAAAAGAATGTAATTGTGCGTCGACTTTCTGCGCTTGAAGATTTGGCAAACGTTAATTTTTTACTCACTGATAAGACAGGTACTCTAACAAAAAACAAAATTGTTATCCAAGATGTATATGCCTTTGATGGGTTCATGAGCAATGATGTGTTAACACATGCATCCATTATCGCAGAGAGTGAAAGCGATAACCCTATTGATATTGCAATAATGGAAAAAATCAAAGAACTTCAAATAGGTATTCCAGCATATACAAAAATTGATTTTACCCCTGCTGATTCAAAGCGGAAGCGAAGCACGATCTTTATACGAAAAGATAATAAAGATATGGTTATCTCGGTTGGCGCACCGCAAATCATCATAGAGTATTGTGTTTTTGATGATGCAACAAAAGAGAAATTCAACCGAGAAGTAGAGACACTCGCAAAAGGTGGCTATAGAACACTGGCCGTTGCGTTAGTTGAAAACAGCAATGAAGAAAAACAGATGAAACTGGTCGGACTTCTTGCATTGTCGGATACACTTCGAGAAGATGCAAAATCTGTCATTGTATTTCTTAGAGAAAATGGCATTGGAACAGCGATGGTAACAGGAGATAACAGAGCCATTGCTGCAAATATTGCTGGACAGCTTGCACTTCCTGGCGATATAGTGACAAAAGAACAATTAGAGAAAATGAATCTGGATACTATCAATAGTACGTTTTTTCAAAGCACAGGAGTATTTGCGGAGATACTTCCAGAGGACAAGTTTCATCTTGTGCAACATGCAAAGCAGTTCTTTACCGTGGCTTCTAATGGGGATGGAGTGAATGACCTTCCCGCTATCAAAGCAGCAAATGTTGGAATTGCGGTGAAAAACGCTGTTACGGCATTGAAAGCAACGGCTGATATCGTCTTATTATCAGATGGAATTAGTGTGATTCGAGATGCAATTATTGAAAGCAGAAAAATTTTTGAAAGATTGCATACCTACTCTTTATATCGTATATCAGAAAGCATGAGGCTGGTTGTTACTATTACGGTACTTGGTATTTTATATCGAGTGTATCCTTTGACAGCTTTACAAATAATTGTTATAGCATTACTAAACGACATACCGATCATTTCTCTTGCATCTGACAGAGTAAATATAGCCAACAGGCCAGCGAAAATAAATGCAAAAAAACGTTTTACGCTCAGCTCTCTTTATGGATTTGTTGGTATTGCGGAAAGTCTTATCCTCTTTTTTATCATTCGAAATATCCTTCATTTTGATTGGGGTGTTATTCAAACAATGTACTTTCTTAAGTTAACCGTATCTGGTCACATGCTTATTTATGTGGCTCATACCAAACAGCGTTGGTGGAAATTTTTGCCAAGTAGTCAAGTTGTCTGGGCAACGTCGCTAACGCAATTGGTTGCTACACTTTTTGCTCTTACAGGTTTTCTTATGCCTGCCAAAATTTCCATCGGTGCTGTTATACTGGTATGGGTATGGTCATTCGGATGGATGCAGATAGGAGAAATTGCTAAAGTAATACAGCAAAGATATAATAAAGAAGAATAATATATGATACAAATAAAAAGGGTTTACGAGCTTTCAGAAAAAAAGGATGGATATAGAATATTGATTGATAGGCTATGGCCGAGAGGCGTTTCTAAAGAGAAAGCAAATCTAGATGTATGGTTGAAAGAGATAGCACCAAGTGATGCTCTACGCAAATGGTTTAGTCATGATCCAAAGAAATGGACTGAATTTGAAAGGAAATATAAAGAAGAATTAAAAGATAAAAAGCAATATCTTGATCAGATAAAAGATGCTGAGAAAAAGTCAAAAATAGTGACGCTTTTATATGCAGCAAAAGATACCGAACATAACAATGCTCTGGTAGTAAAAGAATTTTTAAAATAGATTTTGCAAATTAGATTCACGAACTTATCTGCCGGGATAGTCATCACACTGTCTCATCTTTATAATTCCTAAAATTCAATAGTAGTGGTAAGATTTTATTGATGCAATATAATAAAAGTATGGCTGCTGATTTACCCATTCTTGCTTTTGCTACACAATCTGCACTAGAGAAGTATTACACGGAACATCACACGACTTCTGGGATATGGTTGCGATTGTATAAAAAGAATTCATCGGTCCCGTCTGTGAATTACGACCAAGCATTGGATGTTGCGCTTTGTTATGGATGGATTGACGGACAAGTAAAGAAGTATGATGAGCAGTCATATCTTCAAAGGTTTACTCCACGTCGTCCAAAAAGTGTCTGGTCCAAAAGAAACCGAGATCACGTAACAAGACTTATACATGAGGGGCGAATGAAAGAGTCCGGTTTAAAAGAAGTTGAGTCGGCAAAGGCAGATGGAAGGTGGGATGCGGCATATGATTCACCAAAAAATATTGTGGTTCCTGACGATTTTTTACGAGCATTAGCAGAAAATAGAAGAGCAGAGGAATTTTTTTAAACACTTAACAAAACCAATCGGTATGCTATTCTTTGGAGATTGCAAACTGCCAAAAAGCCAGAAAGACGACAACGGCAGATGCAGATAATTATTGAGATGTTAGCAGATAAAAAAACATTCCACTAAATTTTAAAAATAACACCTTTGGCACCAAAATCTTCACCATTATTTCAGGATAGTTTTGAGGTTTTCAGATTCAAGATGTTGTAGCATCTGTATCATTTCTTCAGATGAGTAGGGCATATCATGCTCCAACCACCAAAGAACTATGCCGAATGATGCATGTGCGCTATAAGTGATAAATAAATCCAATCGTTTTTCATCTACTTTAAGAGAATTAGGTAAAGAATTTCTTATCCGTTTCTGAATATAGGAGCGAATTTTTTCTGCAAAATTTGGATTGCCATTTCTTCCAAGCATCACTTTATAGAAAAGAGCATGCTCTCCTACATGGTCGAATATTTTAACAAGGCTGTCAGGAAGAGTATGTGATTGGCTGTTATTTACGATGGTATTTTGTGAGTGAAGCATATTAAAGACTGTTTGCGTATATTGATTGAGCACATCTTCTTTGTCTTTATAATGTCTATAAAATGTGGCTCTATTAATCTCAGCTTCTAGAGTAATATCACTCACTGTAACAGCAGAAAACCCTTTTTTGATTGTGCATCGTATTAGTGCATCAAAAATAAGTTTTTCGGTTCGTTTTACTCGAAAGTCTATTTTGGGATAGCTTTTCTGCGTCATATAAATAGTTTTTGTTGCATATGCAACAATTTTTCTCTTTTTATCGGTTGAAATTAATTCCGAATTGAGTGTATCATATGCAACAGAGTGTTGCAAAAATGGAATCACAAGATTATCAAAATAGCATAACTGCACATCTATCTGCGCAAGAAGCAATGACAAAGATTTCTCAAGTACCCAAATGGTGGGCAAAAGATTTTGAAGGGAAATCAGAAAATCCAAGTGATGTATTTACAATTAGATTTAAAAGTGGAGATATGTACAAGCTAAAAGTTTCTGAAATTATCCCAGATAAAAAAATTGTCTGGGAGGTTATTGATAGCTATCAAGGATGGCATAAGAATCATACTGAATGGACTGGAACAAAAATTGTTTGGGAAATATTTTCTCTAAATGATGGTACTGAGGTGAAGATGACGCATGTAGGTCTTGTGCCGGAATTTGAGTGTTTTGCTGCGTGTAACAGGGGTTGGAATTATTTGATCAAAGAAAGCTTGCAAAAATTGTTGGATGCAGATAAAGGAATGCCAGTTTGATACGAGAACGGAATGTAAGGAGATGAACGTATAAATGAATACAAAAACAGTGACAAAAGAAATATTTATCAAAGCAACACCCGAACGAGTGTTTAAAGCGCTTACTGAAAAAGACGAACTAGAAAAATGGTTTGTTCAAGAAGCTATTATTGAGTTAAAACCAGGAGGAGAAATTCATACAAATTGGGTGCCTGATATGGGCGAGGGTGGAATAGTAAAAGAAGTAAAGCCAAATGAGTTATTTAGTTTTACCTGGGAAGGACAATTTTCTCCTACTCCAACAACTATTACCTTTATATTAACACCGAAAAATGACGGGACGATTTTGAAACTGACTCACAGCGGTATAGGTGAAGGCGCGGGATGGGAAGCATATACGAATATGGATCAAGAGGGAAAAGGGTGGGAAGCTCATATGAAAGATTTGAGATCCTGGATTGAAACAGGGGCATGTCCGCCCCCAGGTCCGAGGGGATAATCTCTGAAGAAGATGTTGACTGATACATAAAATCCCTTTTTATTCCTTGTCTTTCCTATATAATAGAATAACGTTAGTATGGCGTATGATGAATCGTTAGCCCATAAAGTAAGAAAAGCCCTTGCAAGTTTTACTTCTGTGGAAAAGACAGCATTTGGCGGACTCGCCTTTATGGTGAACGGAAAAATGTGTGTTTCAGTCAACAACAGACCGGATCATGTGATGATGGTAAGAATCGATCCCAAGAATCAGGAAGCACTAAAGAGAAGAGGAGCAAAAGTGGCAGTTATGAGAGGAAAAGAAATGCCTGGTTGGTTATTTCTTACAAAAAAGGCAGTAGAGACTGAAGAAGATTTTAATTATTGGATACAGCTTGCATTAAATTTTAATAAGAATTTTGAAAGGAGGTAAATATGTTGTTTGTAGTAATTGGTAGCAGCGCAGGCAAATCTCGCGAGGAGATTATGGCAATCTATCCTCGCCATAAGGCATTTCTAGATCAGTTTGTTAAACGAGGTGAGGTGGTAGGGGTAGGTCCTTTCACCGACCCTGAACGCGGGAATATGGCGATCTTTCGAAGTAAAGAAGCAGCTGAAGAATTCGCCAAGTCAGATCCCTTCTTACTAGAAGGTGTAGCAAAGGAATATAAGATTAAGGAATGGGGAGATACCATGCTTTCCTAGCCGTTTTTCTAAACGTAGCATATTATAATAACGTAGTGCTATAATTAGCCTCATGAATCTGTCTGTAGGTATCGTAAGGCCACTGTCCCATCTTTAGCAGTCCGCTTTACCTTTGTTTCTCCGACACGTTGATGTTGCAATAGAGCAAGATTGTGTCTTATCGTCTTATCATAGATATATGCAGCATAAAATTCTTGGCGTTTTTCTTTCAGTGCTCTTCCTTTCCTTCTTTTTTGTTTCCCAAGTATCAGCTGCGTTTACCTGGACAGAGACCCAACCTGCAGGAAATGTCGATGATAACTGGGGTGTATCCAGCCATGAGTTCTAATGGACAGACTATTATTGTGGGAGAAACAACAGTCGGCCGTTTATATATTTCCAATGATGGAGCAAGTACTTGGGCAGAGACCCAACCTGCAGGAAATGTCGATAAGACTTGGCAGACTTCAAGTATGAGCAGCGATGGGAACATTATGCTGGCAGGAGTATTTGGTGGTCGACTCTATCTTGGTTTAACTCCAACTACAAACGCTTCATCTGGAGGAAGCATTTCCGCGCCTTCTTGTGGAAATGCAGCGCCCACAAATGCACCGAATTTATTTCAAATTACTGCGAAAGGCAATACGGCAACTGTATATTTTGTCCCAGTCAGCGGTCCGAATGACAAATATTATGTCAGTTATGGGTTTGATCAAAAAGCAGAAGGATTCGGCGTAGAATTTAACTACGCAGACAGTAGTGGTGTGATACCATATACAATTAACTATCTTTTCCCAGGAACGTGGTATTTTAAAGTGCGAGGAGGGAACGGCTGTATGCCCGGAAGTTGGTCAGGGGTCATGTCAGTGAAAGTAACAGCATTTGGTTCGTCATTGTCTTCTGCAAATAGTGGAGCAAATAATGTCCTCGGCGCAGCGACGCAAGCTTCAGTTGTCGCATGTATGAGCTACACTGTCCAAGCTGGTGATTCATTATGGAGTATTGCTAGCTCTCATTTAGGAAATGGTTCACAATTTGGAAGTATCATGCAAAAAAATAATTTATCATCCTCTTTAATTCATACGGGCCAAGTTCTCAAAGTTGGCTGTTAATTCTGCTATACTTTCATCATGAAATATGTCGCATTTTTACGTGGAGTAAATGTGGGAGGTAACACGAAAGTGCCCATGGACGATTTGAAAAAGGCTTTCTCAAGTCTTGGGTTTACGGATGTGGCAACGATTCTGAATAGCGGCAATGTCATCTTCACTTCTTCAGAATCCGATGTTCAAACATTGTCGAAAACCATAGAAGAAGCATTAGAAAAAAAGTTCGGATTTGTACCCGCTGTTATTCTTCGTACAGAAAACCAGATTCACGATCTCATTGCCAAAGATCCATTTAAAAATGTAAAGATTACAGTCCAAACTCGTTTATATATATCATTTACTGACACGCAAGATGTGGAAAGCGTTATCGAAATTACAACTACAAAAAATACGACGGATTTGATGAAAGATGTGGAGAAGAAATATGGCAAACGACTGACGACGAGGAATTGGAACACAATTGTAAAAATTGCTAAACTGATGGGGGATTAATGGTATTAAAGAATTTCAGTTAAAAATTTATTTTTCCTCTAATAATGTTTCTCGTATTCTGTTAAGACTTTTCGATAAAGCTTCTAATACTTGTTTGGTTTCAGGTGTTCTATTGGTATGAACATCAGGATGGACAACCATTTGTAACTCTCTAAGAATCCTCGTTTGCTCAGCCGATGGGAGCTTATCAATACCGAATAAAACTAATAAATCTTCTGGCGGTTTTGTTGGTCTCGTAGTTTCTCGTTCTTGTTCACGATTGTGAGATTGTCGACCTTTTCCTTTAGCTCTTCCATCTTCATATTGAGCCAGTTTCGCTCGTAGAGTAATATTTTCATTTTTTAAGCGGCGATTTTCTTCTTCTGTGGCTACACGTTTAAATGCTTCTGCATCTTGAATACTTCCTGCGAGTTCAGGAGTGATCGACGGATCAACCCATCGTATATCCATAGAATCCCAAACACTCGCATCTCTCTCACAAAAAGGTAGTAGTGAACTTGCTTTAATTGTCTGTCTATCTTCCGCAAAAGGTGGCACCCAGCTTAGTAATGTCTGGCGCAATCGAGCATTTTGTTTATTACCAAGAGCGAGAGCGAGGTAGACTTCCATAATATATTTGGTAACATCAGGCTCTTGGGAAGAAGCTCTACTCATAAAGTTTCTAATTGGTACCCAAGAATCTTTAAAAGAACCTACTTCACTATTTGCCTTATCAAACATTTTTAATAATTTTTCTGCGGGAACACTTGGAGTGATTGCATCAGAGGCTTGAGCTAAAAAGCCATCAAGCGACCCTTGCTTACCATAATCAACAATATAGCTTTTCAAGTGTTCTACCACTTGTAAGCTATTAGCCAATTCGAAGGGTGTTGTTGCAGTGGTAGCAATTGCAAAGGTTGTGCGTAATGCTGCACCTGGTTCTGACTCTAACAGTGAGAAGTATTCTTTTACGTTTTCCGGTGCATTTATGTAGAAACTCCTTTCAGAATGTTTCCTATATTCAACGAGAGTTGTTCGGGGGATAACGGTTTGTATATAATTCTCTACATCTGTGGGATCACCAAAACGAGCCAGGTATAATCTTCTTTGATTTCTTCTCAAAGACTCTTTTTCTGCTGGCGGTACTATATCGTTTGGTTTAGGAATTTCCATACTCGATTCTTAGCCTTATAATCGAGACTAATAAGTCTCGAAAGTATATACTATTTGTTCACCATAGTCAACTATAGGTCTTTTGAGATGTTGTGATACGTATTCATGTTATAATCTCTTCATATGAATTTATCTGTCGGGATAGTTGGCCTGCCAAACGTTGGAAAGTCAACTCTATTTAATGCACTGCTTAAAAAGCAGCAGGCACTAGCTGCGAATTATCCATTTGCCACAATTGAGCCGAATATCGGGATTGTCGCCGTGCCAGATTCGCGTTTGCAAGCCTTAGCAGAGATTACCATGAGTGAAGAAAAAATGTCTTCTTTACCACCGATTAAGCCAGCAACTGTAGAGTTTGTAGATATTGCAGGATTAGTGAAGGGTGCGGCTGAAGGAGCTGGATTGGGAAATAAATTCCTTTCACATATCAGAGAAGTGTCGGTGATTTGTCATGTGGTTCGTGCGTTTGCAGATGAAAATATTATCCGAGAGGGAAGTAGTGATCCGGAGAATGATTTCGCAACGATTGAGATAGAATTGAAGCTGGCGGATTTACAATCTGCGATGAATATCCAGTCGCGAATCAAACGCAATGATGATCCGGTGCAAAAAACTGCCATAGATAAAGTAGTTGGGAATTTAAATGACGGCATTCCAGTTCGTGATACAAATCTGACCGATGAAGAAAAATTGTACATCCAGACACTTTCATTTTTAACAGCCAAACCGGAAATTGTGGTTCTGAATGTGAATGAAGATGAATATACGACAGCGAATGTAGCTGCTATTATTGAGCGTTATGCTGATATGTTACAAATTTCTCGTGATAGACTGGTTGTCATTTGCGCGAAGATTGAATCAGATCTAGCTGCGCTGGATGAAGAAGAGCAGAAACAATATTTAGCAGATCTCGGATTTGAAACATCGGGACTTGAAAGACTCATTCAAAAAGCCTATGAACGGTTGGGTTTGATTTCATTTCTGACTAGTGGAGAAAAAGAGGTGAAAGCTTGGACGATTGGAAAAGGTGAGACAGCACCTGAAGCAGCTGGTGCGATTCATACGGATTTTACGAAAAAGTTTATCAAAGCTGAAGTGGTTTCATATGAAGATTTTCTGGCGAATAATGGGTGGAAGGGAAGTCGGGAAAAGGGGAAAGCGAGATTAGAAGGAAAAGAATACGTGATGCAAGATGGGGATGTGGTAGAGTTTAAGATCGGCAGTTGATGGATTGCATATCCAAAAACATTTGGAAAATATACAATTCCTTAAAAGAAGTATAGACTATACATATTACGAAATACTATTATTATCTGAAATGAAAAAAATAAAAGATATTCAACCTCTTAGTGTACTTCTTATTACAACAAGTATTGTCGTAATGTTTTATACCTTGGATTTGTTTATTGTTCCTAATACTGTTTTACCAATGTATATTTCAGAACGCAACGCTTTCAGCCATCCACCTACTGGCTTCGGAGGACTTGTACTGCTTCCTTTAGCAATGGAAAGAGAGTTTGATATCGGTATCACACAAGGTTACTATAAATATATTTCAATCTTTCTTGAGATACCAATACTTATTTTAGGTATAATTTTGTTTTTTAGAAAACATATTACGCTTACTATTTTA
>Ga0068855_100002256_pt1 | contig 23806 bp, 26 predicted proteins | sample KBSCornC52_FD_66592 | JGI IMG/M metagenome (GOLD analysis project Ga0068855, IMG submission 66592) | Corn rhizosphere microbial communities from Kellogg Biological Station, Michigan, USA - KBS Corn C5-2 | ecosystem: Host-associated > Plants > Roots > Rhizosphere > Soil ...
CACTGATTACCGGAGTAAAGTTATGATTCAGATGCAGACCTCGTTAGCGGTCGCAGATAATTCAGGAGCAAAACGCGTCGAGATGATAATGCCGATCGGCGGTTCGACAAGCAAGATAGCTCGGCTCGGAGACAAGATCAAAGTGACCGTTAAAGAAGCAGCTCCGGACGGAAACGTTAAAAAGGGCAAGGTTTACAACGCAGTTGTTGTCCGTACCCGTAAAGAGGTTCGCCGAAAGGATGGCAGCTATATTCGGTTTGACGAGAACGCGGCTGTGCTCATCAAGGACGACGGAACGCCGATCGGAACGCGCGTTTTCGGGCCGGTCGCACGCGAGCTTCGTGAAAAGAATTTTATGAAGATCGTCAGCCTCGCACCGGAAGTGATCTAAAGGAGTGCAGAAGCCCCCGCGCAAGCGAGGGCGAAATGCGATCGCTGAAAGTATCGCCGTTGCTTACGCGGGCTTTCGCAAAAAAAGAGAAATGAAAACCGTAAAGACAGGAACAGTAAACAGCAAGATAAAACGCGGCGACCAGGTCGTATTTATCGCGGGCAAAGAGTATAACCGCTACGACAGCGCCGGCAAGCGCCAGCCGTATCGCGGAAAGGTGATCGCGGTCGACGCGCATAACGGCAAAGTCAAAGTCGAAGGCGCGATGATCGTCAAACGTCACCGCAAAGCCGTGCCGCAGATGAATATCGAAGGCGGCATCAAGGAACAGGAAGCCTGGGTCGATGTTTCGAACGTTGCGATTGTCGATCCCGAAACCGGCAGGCCGACCAAGATAAAGATCGAAGTTCGTAACGGGGAAAAGGTTCGCGTTGCAAAAAGCGGGAAGGTGATTCCCGAAGGCGGATCGTATAAACGAGAACCGAAGAGCAAGATCGAAGACGAACAATAAGCGTTTGAGGTTTGGAAACGGCTAAGGCCGATACCCAGACGAGAGATTAGGAGAAACTCAAACAAATGGCTAGATTAAGAGAAAAATATAAGAACGAGATCGCGGGTGCTTTGGCAAAGGAATTCGACATCAAGAATCCGATGGCGGTGCCAAAGGTCGAAAAAATTGTTGTAAACATGGGTCTCGGCGAGGCCAGCAGCAATGCGAAGATCCTCGATGTTGCGAGCGAAGAATTAAAGGCGATCACCGGACAGAAGCCCGTTGTGACCAAGGCGAAAAAATCTATCGCTGCATTCAAGCTTCGCCAGGGAATGAACATTGGGACGATGGTTACGCTTCGCGGCGACCGGATGTACGAGTTCCTTGACCGATTGATCTCAGTCGCTCTGCCGCGTGTGCGCGATTTTCGCGGCGTTTCCGGAAAAGCATTCGACGGGCGCGGAAATTATACGCTTGGAATTCGCGAGCAGCTGATATTTCCCGAGATAGATTTTAACAAGGTTGATAAGACGCGCGGGATGAACATCTCGATCGTTACAACGGCCCGGAGCGATGATGAGGCACGCTCGCTTTTGAAGGCATTGGGAATGCCTTTTAGACAGTAGTTCAGAACTCAGAATTAAGCGTTCGGAACGATCGATGAACGCTAAACGAATGTATGGCAAAGATCAGTAAAGTAGTCAAAAACGAAAGACGCAAAAAGATGGCGGCCAATTACGCCGCGCGTCGCGCCGCGGCGAAAAAGGTCATCAACAACCCGCGTTCGACACCCGAAGAAGTCGATGCGGCGGTGATCAAACTGCAAAAGATGCCGCGTGACGCCAGCCCGATCAGAGTTCGGAACCGCTGCTCGCAGTCGGGACGCTCGCGGGGTTACCTGAGAAAGTTCGGTATTTCGCGCATCGCCCTTAGAAAACTGGCTCTCGAAGGCCAGATACCGGGAGTTGTTAAATCAAGCTGGTAGTTTTGATTGCGGATTTCGGAAAGCGGATTGCGGATTGAAAATCCTAATCCTATATCCCAGATCCCAAATTGAATAACGGAGTAGAACAGTAATGACAGATCCAATAGCCGATTTTCTTACGCGAATTCGCAATGCAATTGCGGCGAATCACACGCGGGTGGATATTCCCGGCTCAAAGCTTAAACTGGAAGTGGCTCGAATCCTGAAGGAAGAAGGTTATATCAATAACTTCACCACAAAGGGCGAAGGCGTGAAGTACATGATCCGAGTCTTTTTGCGGTACGACGCCAAAGGCGTTTCGTCGATCACACATCTGGCACGCGTTTCGCGGCCGGGACGCCGCGTGTATGTCGGCTCAGGCCATATTCCAAAGGTCCTGGGCGGATATGGCGTGAACATCGTTTCGACGTCCAAAGGATTAATGAGCGGAAAACGAGCCCGTCAGGAAAACGTCGGCGGAGAGATTTTGGCAGAAGTATACTAACAGGGCAGTTGTCAGTGCTAGGCGGCCAGCAAAGCCGCTGATGATCTGACCACTGACCACCGGCCTCTGGCCACTATTTGAATTATGTCGCGAGTAGGAAAAAAAGCTATTACGATACCGTCGGGCGTGACCGTCACGATCAAGGACGCGGAGCTCGAAGTAAAAGGGCCAAAAGGAACCTTGAACACGCCGATCCCGTCCGGTATCGAATTCAAGCAGGAAGAGGGCACGCTGGTTGCAACTCGTTCGAACGACGATCAGGCCGCGTTTCACGGTTTGGCACGGGCGTTGGCAAACAATGCAGTTGTCGGTGTGACCGAAGGCTTTAAGAAGGAAATGGATGTCGTCGGCGTCGGTTACAAGGCCGACGTTCAGGGTAAAAAGATAGTGTTCACTCTCGGATATTCGCATCCGATCGAATTTGCGCTGCCCGACGGAATCGAAGCGAAGGCCGAACGTGTAAATACCAAGGCATCGATCAACCAATACCAGACGACGATCACGCTTAGCGGTATCGACAAGCAGAAGCTGGGACAGGTTGCTGCCGAAATGAACCGGTTGCGCAAGCCCGATGCTTACAAAGGCAAAGGCGTCAGATATGCCGATAAATATTACAAATTGAAGCCGGGTAAAACGGGTAAATAGTTAATCGTTGGTTGATCGTGTTTCGTTGTAGGTTGACCTCGGTCCAACGAGCTACGAACAACTAACAACGATCAGGAAAGTTATGTCACAGAAAAGTAGAGCAGAAATTCGCCGCGGAGTTCACAGCCGCATCAGAAAGAAAGTCGAGGGCTCGGCAGAGCGTCCGAGGCTTGCAGTTTTTCGCAGCGTGAACCACATTTATGCGCAGGTGATCGATGACAAAAGCGGCAAGACGCTTGCGACCGCATCGACGGTCGAAAAGGACCTCGCTGGAAAAACCGGTGGCAATGTCGAAGCGGCACAGCGTGTCGGCAAGGCAATTGCGGAACGGGCACAGAAAGCGGGAATTTCGAACGTCGTTTACGATCGCGGTGGTTACGTTTATCACGGTCGCGTAAAGGCATTGCTCGATGCGACGCGCGAAGCCGGTTTGAATAAGGGCGAAGCGGCCAGCGAGACAGGGAAAGAAGAATAGTTATCATGAAGAATAAGCAACGAATTTCTCCGGGCGGATTGATCCTCAAGGATCAACTCATCTCTATCAACCGCGTCACTAAGGTCGTGAAAGGCGGTAAGAACCTTTCGTTTGCCGCGCTCGTCGTTGTCGGCGACGAGGCCGGCCACGTCGGTTTTGGCACCGGAAAGGCAAAGGAAGTTCCGAACGCGATCAAGAAAGCGGTCGAAGCGGCGAAGAATAATCTCATCCGCGTACCGCTTATCGAAGGAACGCTGCCGCACGAGATGATCGGCGAATACGGAGCAGGGCGCGTTTTGCTTAAACCGGCCGCTGAAGGTACCGGCGTTATCGCGGGCGGCGCCGTTCGCGCCGTTTTACAATCACTTGGCGTCCACAACGTCCGAACAAAGATCCTCGGTTCGAACAACCCGCATAACGTGATCCGTGCGACATTTGACGGTTTGCTGCGGATGAAGGATCCGATCGAGGTTGCACGGCTGCGTGGAAAAGCGGTTGAGGAATTGGCTTAATTTGCGAATTGCGGTCTTCTATTTGCGAATGGCATTGGTTTTCCAGATCGCAGATTGAATATCTAAAATCGAAAATAAGGAAATGGCAAAGAAAACAGAACAACAAGACGGCGGTACGATCAAAATCCAGTATTACAGAAGTTCGATCGGTTATGCCAAAAAACAGAAGGACGTAGTAAAAAGCCTCGGTATCACCAAACTCAATCAGACGGTTACGCGGCCCGATACGCCTTCGATGCGCGGGATCGTTGAGAAGGTTCCACATCTTTTAAGGATCGTAGAGTAGATCGGGGTTTGTTCTTCTTGGTACGAAGAAGCAACGATCCGCTAACAGCGATCAACGGACATAAATATATGGCATTATCATTGAATAATTTACATCCGGCCAAAGGCTCAACGCACAAGAAGAAGCGCGTTGGACGCGGTCCCGGCTCGGGACTCGGCAAGACCGCAGGCCGCGGACACAAAGGTCAAAAATCGCGCTCGGGCTACAGCAGCCGTCCCGGTTTTGAGGGCGGACAGATGCCATTGCAGCGTCGTTTGCCGAAACGCGGATTTACTAATATCTTTAAAAAGCAGTGGATCGAGATCAGTCTTGGCAAGATCGAGTCTAATTTTAATGCGGGTGACGAGATCACACCCGAGGTTCTGCACGAACGCGGCCTGATCAAAAAGGCTAAACACGATCTCGTGATCCTCGGCACAGGTGAAGTTTCCAAGGCGTTAAAGATCTCGGCTCACCGGTTTACGAAAACCGCAAAGGACAAGATTGAAAAGGCTGGTGGAGCAGCAACCGTAATTGAAAAGATCGCTGCCGAACCGGCGGCATAGTCTGCAAACACAAACGACCACCAAATAGCATATGGAGAAGTTTTTTCAGGCCATCCAGAACATGTTCAAGATTCCCGAGCTGAGGACGCGTATCCTCTTTACGCTCGGGCTGTTGGCGATATATCGTTTGGGGTCTAAAATCCAGTCGCCCGGTATCAACGCCGAGCGGCTGGCGCAGGTTTGGGGCGAAGTTGCCGGTACGCTGCTTGGTGTTCTCGACCTGTTTTCAGGCGGTAACTTTCAAAAGATCTCTGTTCTGGCTCTCGGTGTGACGCCGTATATTACTGCGTCGATCATCATGCAGTTGATGCCGGTGCTTTCGCCTGCGATGAAAAAGATCCAGGAAGAAGGCGAGGTCGGCCGACAGAAAATGAACCAGTGGACGCGGTATATGACCGTTGTCCTGTGTGCGATCCAGACCTTCTTTGTTGCGACCTGGCTGAGCCGGAACGGTGTTATCGCAGATACCTGGTGGGCGACGGCGATGATCGTCGTTACCTTGACGACCGGAACGATCTTTGTGATGTGGCTCGGTGAGCAGATCACGGAACGCGGTGTCGGAAACGGTATCTCGCTGCTTATCTTTGCCGGTATCGTTGTAGGACTGCCGCACGGCGTTCAGCAGATCTCGGAGCGTGTCGGATCGGGCGACCCAATGCAAACACTCGGCGTCGTGTTCCTTCTCGTTGTTCTCGTTGCGTTGATCGCTCTCATTGTTTATGTCGAATCGGCTCGCCGAAACATTGCGATCAGCTACGCGAGCCGACGCGTCGGGAGCCAGACCTTTCGCGGACAGGAAACGAGTCTTCCGCTAAAGATAAACATGGGCGGCGTTATTCCGGTGATCTTTGCATCGTCGGTTCTCGCGATGCCGCAGACGCTCTTCTCGGCGTTCCCGGCAGACCCAAATCAGCCAAATTCCACGTGGTCTAAGGTTCATGCGTTCTTTCAGCAGTTTCACGGCGGCGACCCGTATTACGAGCTGGTTTTCCTGTCGTTGATCGTTCTGTTCACGTTCTTTTACATTACGATCATCTTTAATACGGACGAAGTTGCGGACAATCTTCGCAAGCACGGCGGATTTATCGCTGGAATTCGGCCCGGCGCTCCGACGGCGGAATATTTGAACACCATATTGACGCGTTTGACCACGGTCGGTGCGATCTACCTTGCGTTCGTTGCTTTTACGCCTCAGCTTTTGCTGAGTGGATTTAAGGTCGCGAGGCTGCCGTTCATAGGAACGGGGCTTGACAATTTTTTGACCGCGACGCCGGGACTTAGCTGGATACCGACGGGCCTCGGATATCAGTTTTATTTTGGAGGCACATCGCTGCTGATCCTTGTCGGCGTTGCGATGGACACAGTCGCACAGATCGAGGCTCAACTCGTGATGAGGAATTATGAAGGCTTCCTCGGCGCCGGGTCGAAACTGCGCGGCCGAAGAAATTAGTTTGCGAATGGGAGACAAAGAGGCGCGGCGGAGGCGGAGCTAAATTCTCTGTGTCGCCGCGTCTCCTATTCTCGCCGTCGCATAGATTATGGACAAGATCATAGTTCTTATTGGTGCTCCGGGAGCGGGTAAGGGTACACAGGCGAGGTTGTTGCAGGAGCGGAAAGGAATTCCGCAAATTTCAACGGGTGATATGTTCCGCGAGATGAAAAACGCGAACACGCCGCTCGCAAAGGAAGTGCAAGCCGTCATGGCGTCGGGCAAGCTGGTTTCTGATGATCTGACATACCAGATGGTACGCGACCGCACGTCGCGCGAAGATACGAAAGGAACATATCTGCTGGACGGTTATCCGAGAACTTCGGTTCAGGCCGAACAGCTTGAAGAGCTTGCAAGGGAACAGGGAAAGGAGATTCGGGCAATTCTAATCGACGTCCCGATGGACGATCTCATGCGGCGAATGACCGGACGCAGAAGCTGCCCGGTTTGCGGCGAGATATATAATATTTATTTCAAGCCGCCGAAAAGCGACAACGTCTGCGATCTTCATCCGGACACGCAGTTGCAGCATCGCGAGGACGATTATCAGGAAAAGGTCATCGTCCGGCTTGGAACATACGAGCAGCAAACCAAGCCGCTGATCGAGTATTACGAGAAATCGGGCCGGTTGAAAAAGGTTGACGGAACGGGAGATGTCGAGGCGATCTTCGGCCAGTTGGAAAAGGTTATTCAGTGAGTGGATCGAGAATCGGCGGATTTTTAAGCAAGAGTTCGAAGATCCTATTTGGAAGAAGAATGATAATCGCAAAGTCGCAAAAAGATCTTGAAAAGATGCGTGAGGTCGGCGAGCTGATCGCCGGTGTGCGCGAGGCTTTGCGGGGCATGGTCGAGCCTGGAATTTCGACTATGGAATTGAACGATGCCGCCGACAAGATGATCCGCGATGCCGGGGCGATACCGACCTTTATCGGCTATCACGGTTTCCCGTATGCGATCTGTGCGTCTGTAAATGAAGAGATCGTTCACGGATTCTCTAAAAAGACGCCCCTCAAAGAGGGCGATATCGTCTCGCTTGACATGGCCGCGACGTATCACGGATTCGTCGGCGATACGGCCATGACCGTACCTGTCGGGGCGATCTCAGACGAGTTAAAACAGCTTATCCGAGTGACCGAGGAATGTCTTGAACTTGGCATAGAACAGTGCTGGCCGAACAACCGCGTAGGCGACATCGGTTGGGCCATTCAGCAGCATGCCGAGAAATATGGGTACGGCATTGTGCGCGATTACACTGGCCATGGCATCGGTCGTGCGATGCACGAGGCACCGCAGATAGCGAACTACGGACGGCAGGGAACCCGAGAAAAGATCCGGGCGGGTTATTGTTTTGCGATAGAGCCGATGCTGAATCTCGGAACGCACGAAACTCGCACGCTTTCGGACAAATGGACCGTTGTTACTCGCGACGGAAAACCATCGGCGCACGCCGAGCATACGCTGGCCGTGACACCGGACGGTCCGGAAATTTTGACGCTAACCAAGGAGCAAAAGACCGAAAGGAGCAAGCAAACGCTCGAAAAGGCCGCGGCTTAACTTGAAAAGGCGAAGAAAAAAGGTTAACATCAATAGTTTGTCCAACTAGACGGTAAGTTGGCTTTAGAATATGTCTAAAGAAGAGGCGATAGAGGTCACTGCCACTGTGCTTGAAACCCTGCCGAACGCGATGTTCAAGGTCGCGATCGAGGGTAACGAACATGAGGTACTGGCTCACATTTCAGGCAAAATGAGAAAGAATTTCATACGCATTTTGCCGGGCGACAAGGTTCTTGTTGAGCTTTCGCCGTACGATCTTAAGCGTGGTCGTATAACATACCGGTATAAGTAATAGAGGGAATAGTCATGAAAGTTCGTCCTTCAGTAAAAAAGATCTGCGACAAATGCAAGATCATTCATAGAAAAGGCGTTGTGCGCGTGATTTGCGAAAATCCGAAGCATAAACAGAGACAAGGATAAGGAGAATGCGGATCGCGGAATGCGGAATGCGGAATGTCAGAACCGGGGAGCGGCAGCGACCGGGTATTGAATCCAAAATCCAAAGTCCAAAATCCAAAATAACAGTATGGCTCGCGTAGCAGGAGTTGATTTACCGCCGAATAAAAGGGCACAAATTGGTTTGACGTATATTTACGGCGTCGGAAAGTCGCGCGCAACTTCGATCTTGAATGAGGCCGATATCAGCGTCGACTCAAAGATCCGCGATCTGAACGAGGACGAGCTTAATAAGATTCGAGCCATCCTTGACCAGCAGGGCGAGATAGAAGGCGACCTTAGAAAGCGCGTGCAGATGGACATCAAGCGTTTGATGGATATCGGCTGTTATCGCGGCCTTCGTCACCGCCGCAGCTTGCCGGTCCGCGGCCAGCGCACGCACACGAACGCACGTACAAGAAAAGGCCCTCGTAAGGCCGCAGTCGCCAAGAAGAAGGCACCGGGCAAGAAATAGTGAACCGTGGTCAGTGGGCAGTAGGCAGAAGTTCTGCCGCTGATCATCGGCCACTGGTCACCGACCACTGATTTTTATGGCAAAAGCAGCACCAAAGAAAAAGACTTATAAAAAGAAAGAGAAGAAGAATATCCCTCTCGGTATCGTGCATATTGCGGCGTCGTTCAACAACACGCTGATCTCGATCACCGATACGCAGGGGAATTTGGTTGCACAGTCTTCTTCGGGCGCGAGAGGTTTTCGCGGTTCGCGTAAAGGCACACCATTCGCGGCACAGCAGGCTGCATCGGAAGCGGCCAGAAAGGCGGCTGAAGCCGGTATGCGCGAGGTCGAGGTTCGCGTAAAAGGACCGGGCGGCGGCCGTGAATCGGCAATTCGTGCGATCAGCCAGGCTGGTATCCGCGTGACGTCGATCCGCGACACTACGCCGATCCCGCACAATGGATGCCGTCCGCCGAAACGCAGACGCGTCTGACGATTTTTAGATTTTGGATTTTGGATCGAAGAAAAAGCTTCGATTCTGTTATCTAAAGGACGAAGGGAAACGATATGTTTCCTGTAAACTTTTTCCCAAGAATGAAAGTAGGATGTTGTATTTGCCCGAGATTGGACGAAATCCAAAATCGCAAATCCAAAATCCGAAATCATTTTTGCTGAAGGCAAAAATACTATGGCTAGATATAGAGATGCGGTGTGCCGTCTGTGCCGCCGCGAAGGTGGAAAGTTATTCTTAAAGGGCGACCGTTGTTTTAAGCCCTCATGTGCGATCGAAAAACGCGGAACCAACCCGCCGGGACAACACGGCGCCGCCCGCCGCAAGATGCTTGCCGGATACGGGCAGCAGCTTCGCGAAAAGCAAAAGGTAAAACGCATTTACTTTATCCTTGAAAAGCAATTTCGCAATTATTTCGAAAAAGCTCTTGCGCAAAAAGGCGTAACGGGTGAAAACCTTCTTTTCATGCTTGAAAGGCGGCTCGATAACGTTGTTTATCGCTCGGGTTTTTCCACCTCGCGCCGTCAGGCACGGCAGTTGGTAAATCATGGTCACATTTCGGTAAACGGACGCAAGGTGGATATCCCTTCGTTCCAGGTCAAGGTCGGTGACATTGTCACGGTCAAGGAAAAGAGTCAGAAAAATGCACACGTCGAGGGCGCGTGGCAAACGGCGGTAGGCCGCGGCCGTCCGGGATGGCTTTCGGCCGGCGACAAGGACCTGTCGGTCACGGTTTCAGGTTTGCCGAAACGCGAGGACATCGACCAGAATATTAACGAGCAGTTGATCGTCGAGCTTTACAGCAAGTAGTTTTTACAGTTCCGGGTTCAGTGTTTCGAGTTCCGAGTTGTTCGGCTTAATTCGAAATTTGAACCTGGAACTTGGAACTTTTAAAAATATGACACAAAGCAATAATTGGACAGATTTTCAAATGCCGAACCGGTTGAATGTCGAAACCGAAACGCTTACCGAGCGCTACGGAAAGTTCTACGCACAACCGTTCGAGCGGGGATTCGGCACGACGATCGGCAATTCGATCCGTCGGGCCTTGCTCTCGTCCATTCAGGGTGCCGCAATTACGGCGGTTAAGATCGAGGGCGTCGAGCACGAGTTTTCATCGATCAAGGGCGTTGTCGAAGATGCTACTGACGTCATTCTCAACCTGAAGCAGGTTCCGTTCATTCTTCACGGCAACGGATCGAAAACGCTGGTCATCAGCAAAAAAGGCGCGGGCGAGGTTACAAGCGCCGACATTCAGGGTGACGCCGATGTTGAGGTTCTTGACACCGACGTTCACATTGCAACCATCAGCACAGGCGGCTCCTTAAACGTTGAAATGCGGCTGAAAAGCGGCCGCGGGTACGTTTCCGCAGAACTTAATAACGACGAAGATCTTTCGGTCGGCTATATCCCGATCGACTCGGTTCACACGCCGATCAGAAAGGTTAACTACAGCGTTGATAAGACGAGGCAGGGGTCGAATACCGAATTTGATAAGCTCGTCATCGAGGTGTGGACGGATGGTTCGGTGAAGCCGGAAGATTCGATCGGCCTTGCGGCAAAACTTGTTAAGGACCACATGTCCATCTTCATCAACTTTGAAGAAGAAGAAGAAGAATATAAATACGAGGATATCGCGCGTCCGCCGCTTATGAGAAACGACCTGCTCGATAAGCCGGTCGATGAACTCGAGCTTTCGGTACGTTCGTACAACTGCCTGAAAAATGCAGATATCCGTTCGATCCGCGACCTGATCAAACGCAGCGAGAAGGACATGCTCGGAACCAAGAACTTCGGAAAGAAATCGCTTACCGAGATCAAAGACCTCCTGCACGGAATGGGACTGGATTTCGGAATGGACTTTGACGAGCAGGGTAATCCGATACCGGGTTCAGGCGGAAGAGATTTAGATTAAGGATGAAAGATGAGGGATGTGGGATGAATAATGCAAGTGCTTCATCCTTTATCCCTTAGCCCTCATCCCTGTTTTTTTATATGAGACATTTAAAAGCACATCGTAAATTGGGCAGAACTACCGAGCATCGCATTTCGATGCTTCGCAATCTGGCAACGTCGCTCATTAACTCGGACAAAGAACATATCGTTACGACGGTTCCAAAGGCCAAGGAGCTCCGGCCGTTTGTCGAAAAGGCGATCACGCTTGCCCGTAAGGCGCAAAATCTGAACGGTGACGACGCGAAGGCCCGTGAGGTACATCTTCGCCGCCAGGCTGCGAGATTTTTCCACGCAGGTAACTCGGCGTTCAAAACGGAACAGAGCCGTTTTCGCGGCAAGAAAGGCGAGGCCAAAGACCAGATCGAACGCACAGCCGGCGTTAAGGCGGTTCAGCGGCTGTTCGGCGAACTCGGTATTCGTTACAAGGACCGCAACGGCGGTTATACCAGGATCATTAAGTTAGGACGTCGCGTCGGCGACAATGCCGAAATGGCAGTGATAGAGCTTGTAGATAATCCGCGCGAGATGGCGGCGAAAGCTTAGTTTTGGCGGGGGACCTGTTAGATGGGCGAAAATACAGCGATGGCAAAGGCAGAAGATAAGGAACCCGGTGGTTCGCGAAAAAAGAACGCGAGCAAGACAACCGGCTCCGCAGGACCTTCTCTCAACATGGATGAGCTGCGTGAACTTGCCGAACTGGTCAACGAGCATGGTTTCACCGATTTTGAATTCGAAAATGCAAACATCCGTGTGCGATTAAGCAAAATAACAGCCGCGCCGGTTGTTCAAACTTATGCACCCGCGCCTCCGGCAGTGACCTCCGCTGCCGCGACAGCTGGCAAACCGGAAGCGGAAAAGGCGGCGGCACCGGCTGCTGAAACGGACGCAGATCTTTATAAGATCACATCGCCGATCGTCGGCACATTTTACAGTTCACCTGGACCCGACAAAGAGCCTTACGTACGAGAGGGCAGCAAGGTGTCGGAGGATTCGGTCGTTTGTATCGTTGAAGCGATGAAGCTGATGAACGAGATACAAGCCGAAGTTTCAGGCGAGGTCGTTAAGATCTATGTCGAAAACGGCCAGCCGGTGGAATACGGCCAGCCACTTTTCGGGATCAAAAAGTAAGCATCTTGTAGCCACGAAAGAACACGAAGAAACACGAACAAATTTGACCATTTCGTGCCATTTTGTGTTTGCTCGTGGCTAAGTTTTTTATGACGCCAGAGCGAGAGATTCGCAAAATATTAATAGCAAATCGCGGTGAGATCGCCTGCCGGATAATCTGGACATGCAAGGAAATGGGCATCAAAACTGTTGCCGTTCATTCCGAGGCCGATCGTGAGGCCCTGCACGTTCGGTACGCCGACGAGGCCGTTTGTATCGGAGCCGCGCCGTCAGCGCAGAGCTATTTGAACATCCCGGCTATTATCAGCGCGGCCGAAATCACCAATGTCGATGCGATTCATCCGGGGTACGGATTTCTGGCTGAGTCCGAAACTTTTGCGAAGATCTGCGAAGACTGCAATATCAAATTCATCGGCCCGAAACCGAGCGTGATCGGAATGATGGGCGATAAGGTCGAAGCCCGACGGACGATGAAGGCCGCGGGCGTGCCGATTTTGCCCGGCAGCCCCGACCCCATCGAATCGGCAGGCGAAGCAATAAAGCTCGCAACCGATATCGGTTTTCCGGTAATAATCAAGGCCGCAGCCGGCGGCGGCGGACGCGGAATGCGCATCGTTCGGAGCGCCGAGGAATTGTCCGGCCAGCTTGAAATGGCGCAGGCTGAAGCCCTGGCCGCCTTCAAAAACGGAGCAGTCTATATCGAAAGATATATCGAGCGGCCGCGCCATATCGAAGTTCAGGTACTCGCCGACGAGCACGGCAACTGCATCCATCTTGGCGAGCGCGAATGTACTATCCAGCGGCGGCATCAGAAACTGCTCGAAGAAGCGCCGTCGGTCGCAATATCGCCGGAACTGCGTGCGGAAATGGGCGCTGTTGCGGTGAATGCCTGCAAAAAGATCGGTTATTCGAGCGCCGGGACATTCGAATTTTTGCTCGACGAGGACGGCAGTTTCTATTTCATGGAAATGAACACGCGCATCCAGGTCGAGCACCCGGTCACCGAGATGGTGACACTCGCAGACATCGTGCGAAATCAGATCATGATCGCGACCGGCGAAGACCTTGGATACGTGCAGGAAGATGTTCAGATCGTCGGGCATGCCATCGAGTGCCGCATTAATGCTGAAGATCCCGAGAAATTTACCCCGAGCCCGGGCAAGATAACCGCGTTTAATATTCCGGGCGGACCGGGCGTGCGTGTCGATACGGCGGTGTATCCGGGTTACGTTGTTCCGCCGTATTATGATTCGATGATCGCGAAACTTATCGTCCACGCGCGCACGCGCGAACTTGCGATCGCCCGCATGCAGCGTGCGCTTGATGTGATGGTGATCGAGGGCATCAAGACCACGATCCCGCTTCACCAAAAAATAATGGCGGATGAGCAGTTTAGAAAGGGCGATTTCTCAACGAAGTTTATGGAAGAGTTTCAGCGTTAAACAGGCGTTAAACGTTGATTGTTAATGGTTGATTATGGTAAGTTTAGTCTGCATCTAACCATTAAGATTGTTGAAGTGAAGATGTAAAATTTTTGCGGTTACCGCCACGCCGGCGGAGTTACTGCGAGCAAGGAGAGACTGTTTTAAGACACAGCATTATGGCAACAGTAAAAGAAGTAAAGGAAAAGATAGTAGGAGACTACAAAACGCACAAAACCGATACGGGCTCGTCCCAGGTCCAGATCGCTCTGCTCACTCAGCGGATCAACGAGCTGACCGAACATTTTAAGGTACACAATAAAGACAATCACTCGCGCAGGGGCTTGCTTAAGATGGTCTCGCGACGAAGAAAACTTTTGGATTACTTGAGACATCGCGATATTGACCAATATCACGAGATCATCAAGAAGTTAGGTTTGAGAAGATAAGAAATTAGTTCCGAGTTTCGCGTTTCAAGTTCCGAGTATAAATATACGTTAACTCGAAACTTGGAACTTTGAACTCAAAACTGAATCTTGACAGCTTCGAGTCACTGGACAAAACAGGTTCTTTCGAAGAATTTGCCGGTGGTTGCTGAACGTGACAGCGCCTTTTCCGCCGGACAAATGAGAACTGAACGAAAAATAACAGCAAACTTCAAAGGCGGCGGGCTTCACGACTTGAGCACTGCCGCTTTTGTTCTTTGAGGAATTGAAATGACACAGAAAAGATATTTGAAAGAATCGATCAAGGTAGGAGCCAGAGAATTGGTCGTCGAAACCGGCAAGGTTGCCAAACAGGCCGATGGTTCGGTCGTTATACGTTACGGCGACACGATGCTGCTGGTTACGGCCGTAAGCGCACGCACACCTCGCGAAGGCCTTGACTTTTTTCCACTCACGGTCGAATACCGTGAATCCACCTACTCGGCCGGGCGAATTCCCGGAAATTATTTTCGAAGGGAGGGTCGTCCGAATGAAAAGGAAGTTTTGACCGCTCGCCTCATCGACCGCCCATGCCGCCCGCTTTTTCCTGATGGATACAAAAATGAAACGCAGATCGTCGGAACCGTGATCTCGGCCGATGCCGATAACGATCCGGACGTGATCGCGATAACCGGAGCCTCATGCGCACTTTATCTCTCGGATATTCCGTTCGAAAACCCTATCGCGGGAGTACGCATCGGCCTGATCAACGGTAAATACCTGATCAATCCGACGTACGACGAACGGCGCGAATCTGAGCTTAACCTCATTGTTGCCGGTACCGAAGAAGCCATCGTGATGGTCGAGGCCGAAGCATCCGAGGTTGAGGAAAAGATCATGGTCGAAGCCCTGATGCTTGCTCACAAGGAGATCAAACGGCTTTGCCTCTGGCAGAAGGAGCTGTCCAAGGCACTCGAAATAGCCAAACGCGAATTCGAATCACCCGCACTCGACGAAGCGCTCGTCGCCGAGATCGAGAAGAATTACAGCGATAGGCTCCGTGCAGCACTTGATACCACGGGTAAGGACAAACTCGCCAGTTACGCAGCGGTTGACGGACTCAAAAAAGAGGTCGTCGAGAGCTATCCCGAAGACCAGCCGGAAACACGGGCCGCCGCTGGAAGGGTATTCTCATACTTAAAAGAAAAAGTATTCCGTGAGGACATACTCGGCAACCGCCGCCGTCCGGACGGCCGCAAATTCTCGGAGATCCGTCCCGTAACCTGCGAAGTCGGCTGGCTGCCGCGCGTTCACGGCTCGGCGCTCTTTACCCGCGGTGAAACGCAGGCGATCGTCACGACAACTCTTGGAACCAAGATGGATGAGCAGTATATTGACGATCTTGAAAAAGGCGAGGTGAAACGCCGGTTCCTGCTTCATTATAATTTTCCGCCGTATTCGGTCGGTGAAACGGGCCGCTTCGGCAGCTCGTCCCGTCGCGAGATCGGCCACGGCAACCTTGCACGTCGAGCGATCGAAGCCGTCCTGCCCGACGAGGCTGATTTTCCTTACACGCTTCGCATCGTATCGGATATTACCGAATCTAACGGCTCGTCGTCTATGGCATCGGTTTGCGGCGGTTGTTTGAGCTTGATGGACGCAGGTGTTCCGCTCAAACGGCCGGTTGCGGGTGTTGCGATGGGATTGGTTATGGAAGGGAATCGCTATGCGATCCTTTCGGATATCGCGGGTGCCGAAGATCACTATGGCGACATGGACTTTAAGGTCACCGGAACCAGCGAGGGCATCACCGCTTTGCAAATGGACATCAAGGTTGGCGGCATCAACGCGATGATCCTGCAAGAGGCTCTCGAACAAGCGCGAAAGGGGCGTCTGCATATTCTCGGAATAATGGAAAAGGCGATTGCCGAGCCGCGCGCCGACATATCGCCATATGCGCCGCGAATCATTACTATGCACATTCACCCGGACAAGATCCGCGACGTGATCGGGAAGGGCGGAGCGACGATCCGCTCGATCACCGAAGAAACCGGTGCCAAGATCGACATCGAAGACGACGGCACGGTTCTGATCGCAACGGCCGACGGAGACGCAGCACAAGCCGCTATTGCCCGCATCAAGGCATTGACCGCAGAAGCGGAGATCGGCGAAACCTACCTCGGAACCGTATCGCGTATTGTTGATTTCGGTGCGTTTGTCGAAATATTGCCGGGACTTGACGGTTTGCTACATATTTCGGAGATTTCCGATCGACGCGTTCGCGATGTTCGCGACGAACTGAAGGAAGGCCAGCAGATCATGGTCAAATGCATCGGCAAGGAAGGCAACAAGATCAAACTTTCAAGGAAGGCGATTTTGCAGGAAGAAAAAGCCAAGGCATCGGCTGAATAAAGGGGGCCTGGGCATTTGGCCTTTGTTTTTTGTTCGATTTGGACGACTTCGGTCGTCCTTTTTAGTACGTAAATTGTTAATTGATAATCGTTAATTGTAAAATCTAACTTTTACACAACGCCGATTAACAATTTACTTTTAATCATTTACGCAATTATGTCTGCACCTAACATCGAAACCATTGTCTCGCTATCAAAACGCAGAGGCTTCGTTTTTCCCGCGTCCGATATTTATGGCGGCCTTGGTTCGTCGTGGGATTACGGTCCGCTCGGAGTCGAACTTGCAAACAACATCAAACAGAGCTGGTGGCGCTGGATGGTTTATGAGCGAGATGATATCGAGGGATTGGATTCGTCGATAATCCAGAACCGTTTGGTTTGGAAATATTCGGGTCACGAGCAGACTTTTCACGATCCGTTGGTAGATTGCCGGGCATGCAAAGGTCGATTTCGCCTTGATAAGCTGCAAGATGTTCAGTGCCTGAACCATCCGTCCGTTCATCCGGGCGAGGACAAGGAATGCAGCCTGACCGAGGCCCGCGAATTTAACCTGATGTTCCGCACCACGGTCGGAGCAGTCTCCGCGGACGACGACCCAGCTGCGCTTGCGTATCTCCGTCCCGAAACGGCGCAGGGAATCTTTACCAACTTTGCGAATGTGCTAAACACGTCGCGGCGTAAATTACCGTTCGGCATAGCACAGATCGGCAAGGCGTTTCGCAATGAGGTAACGCCGGGCAACTTTATTTTTCGCACGCGCGAATTCGAGCAGATGGAGCTCGAATATTTCGTTCGTCCTGAAGACGCCGCCAGAGTTCATCAGGAATTGATCGACAGCTTTGAAAAATGGATAGAATCGCTGGGCATCTCCGCCTCCAATCTGAAATTCTATGAACAGACGAAAGAAGAGCTTGCACATTATTCGGAGCGGACGGTTGATATTCTTTACCGCTTCTTTCCCGAACGCGAGGATGAAGAAAAGCAGTGGGACGAGCTGATGGGGATTGCGAACCGGACTGATTACGATCTGCGCGTACACTCCAAAAAACCTGAGAAAGACGGAAAACGCGTTAACCCCGATTCGACCGAAGATCTCTCATATTTCGACGCTCAAACGAACGAGCGTTTTTATCCTTACATCATCGAACCGTCAATAGGCGTAAACCGTACGTTTTTGGCCATAATGATGGACGCGTATTCTGAAAGAACTAACGAAAAGGGCGAGGTACGTGTCATTCTAAAACTCACGCCGGAACTCGCTCCGATCAAGGTTGCGGTTCTGCCGCTTGCCAAAAACAAGCCTGAGATCGTCGAGATGGCGAAGAACATTAAGAAGGATCTGCAGCCCGCGATGCGGGCCGTTTATGACGACACCGGCGGCATCGGCAAACTCTATGCCCGCCAGGACGAGATCGGAACGCCCTTTTGCGTCACGGTTGACCATCAGTCACTCGAAGATAGCGCCGTGACCGTGCGCGACCGAGACACATGGGAGCAAAATCGAATTGCACTGGATTCTTTGAAGTCTTATTTAACAGAGCGCTTAAAGAAATAAAAAAAATATAACCGCGAAAATATACGACGCGTTACGAAAAGTCTTTCCTGCATTTTTCGTGTGATTTTCGTGTAGTTTCGTGGTTAACTCTTTTTAATGGCCCAATTGCCTCAAAAGCTGGTTGATATAGCAAAGGTCGTTGCAAATGCGGGCGGCCGAGCGATGCTTGTGGGCGGGTGTGTCCGCGATCGGCTTATGGGCATCGAGCCAAAGGACTGGGATGTTGAGGTTTACGGTGTCGAACCTGCGAAACTGCGCAAGGTCCTCGATGACTTCGGTGACGTGAATGCGGTTGGCGAGGCGTTTACAGTATACAAGATCGGCAGCGATCTGGACGTTTCGATCCCCCGTCGCGAACGAAAAGTCGGTCGTGGCCACAAGGGATTCGTTATCGAAGGCGATCCTCACATGACGTGCGAAGAAGCATCGAAACGCCGCGATTTTACGATCAATGCAATATTGCAGGACGTGCTGACGGGCGAGATCATTGATTGTTTCGGCGGGCAGGAAGATATTAAGAAAGGCGTGATCCGTCATGTGTCGTCTGAAACCTTTGCCGAAGACAGTCTGAGGGTTTTGCGGGCCGCGCAGTTTGCTGCAAGGTTTGAATTTGATATCGATCCTAAAACCATTGCGATCTGTAAAACTATCGACGTAACCGACCTTCCGAACGAGCGCATCTGGGGCGAGTTAGAAAAGATACTGTTAAAAGCTCAGCAGCCTTCGATCGGTCTGCGTTGGCTGTACGACCTTGGCGTAGTCAAACAGCTTTTTCCTGAGATGCAGTCGCTTGTCGGCGTGCCGCAGGAACCCGAATGGCATCCCGAAGGCGACGTCGACATCCACACTATGATGGTCGCCGACGAAGCGCGCAAACTGATAGACGATCTGCCGTACGCGAAACAGGTAGCTGTGATGCTCGGTGCAGTCGCGCACGATTTTGGCAAGCCGCCGACGACGCAGTTTTTCGACGGGCGCTGGCGTTCACATTCGCACGACGAAGCGGGCATTGAGCCGACGATCTCATTTCTGGACAAGCTGGGAATTTTTACGCTCGACGGTTACGACGTGCGAGGTCAGGTGATCCAGCTTGTGCGATACCATTTGAAACCGGGCGAATTTTACAAGGCGAATTCAAAAAATCCGGTGGGGGACGGTGCGCTTCGCCGTCTAGCGCGAAAGGTTGAACCGGACCTGCTCTACCGCGTCGCCAAAGCCGATTCCCTGGGACGAAACCCCGATTGGCTGCCGCCGGAAAAGCGATTCGGTTCCGAAGCACAGGAGTGGTTCATCGAAAAAGTGCGCGAATTGCAGATTGAGCAAAAGCCGCCCGCGCCGATCTTGATGGGACGCCACCTGCTCGAACTTGGCCTTGAACCGTCACCGCAATTCAAAAAAATTCTCGATGCCGTTTATGAAATGCAGCTCGACGGAAAGATAGCTGCCTTGGATGACGCGATTCAAGAGGCAAAGCGCCTGGTGGAACGAACTGTATCCTGATTGTCGTGCAAATGCTTGCGCCCCTTGATAATATTCAGCGTTCTTCGCGTCTTTGCGGGAAATAACCCCCAAAGACGCGAAGAATGCAAAGAAAATTCACCAGTATATCTGACAAAAAGCCCGCCGTGTTGCGGCGGGCGATTCAATGCGATCGAACTTGATTTACCACGTCATAATACTTGCGTCGCAGCTTTTCCAGAGGTTGCCGTTCTTTTCGCGGTCGTTAAGCCACGAAATGGTTCCCGGACTGTCGGTTCCGCCGAGATTTTGGTACGGGTTGATAAATCTGATCTTGCCCGTCGCCGGCTCGCAGCCCGTTACAACGATTACGTGATTGCCGAGGCCCCAGTCGCCGGCGATCCAGATCGGTCCCTTTGTTCGCAATGTGTCCTCCAACACGTTGGCGTCGATATCGCCGTCGCCGGTCGCTGTTAGTCCTAGGCAGCGGGCCGTCTCACGGCATTCTTCAGGGGCAATTCCCCATTTGTCACGCATTTCATACGGATAGAGCCTTGCCGATTTGTCCATCAACTCAAGGATCTTTTCAGGGTCCTTTGTCACATCGCCACTGTCTTTCTTCCACTGAAACATCATTCTCAAACAAAAATACCAACACGCCGCCTTGGTGTTCTGATTTTGTGGGACAACATCCGGTGAAACCTTGGTCATTGCCATAATAAGTGCTTCCTTTGTATAAATGTATTCTAAATATTTCCCAAAATCCCTTGATAATAAACGAATAGACGCTCCGTCCAGATAAATTTGCTTATTATTTTGGGAAATGTTTCACATGATTCACTTTTATAGTTTTCAGGCGAGGAGGTAAGCCGTGTCTCCAAGTGGAACGAGCGACGGCAATAGCCCGATCCGGTTATTTTAACTGCTCATATTCTTTTTTTGCCTCGATCATTATCGGCAGATCCTGGTCGGCCTCCTTCCAGGCGGCGAAGAAGTTCTGATATTCCGTTCTGGCTGTCGCCGTGTCCTCGCTCAGCGATGCAGCGCGGGCGAGGCCTAGATGTGCGAGAACATGTGCCGGTGATTGAGGGTCGAGCCCGAGACGATCTATTATCTTTTTAAACTCTGCAACCGCCTCTGGCCCCATTTTTCCTCTCAAATAAATACTTCCTCTGACATAGGTACACCAATAGCCGCAAATGTTCCCGAGCTCAAGCCGGCTAGCAGGCTGAAGAGCGTCGAGCGCCGCCTGAGTGTTTCCGCGATTCATCTCAATGAAGGCATGCGTCATAGGAACGGCAAAAAAGTTTATCGCAGTGTCCTTTGGATATTTTTTCTGCAGATCATCGATCATTTGTGACGCCCGCGGATCACTACAAGCTGCTAATACAAAAGCTGAGTTGCCTACATTGATCCGTCCTCGAAATGTCGCTAGGCTCTGGGTAACGTGCTGCTTTGCCTGATCGCACATGCCAAACTGCGACTCGAACAAGGCGTTGGTCGCCTGCCACTGGGCAATATTTTCCATTCGGTCCTGTTTGGTATAAATATCGTAGACCTTGTTTGAGAAATCGAGCGACGCACGCCAACGTCCTTGAACCGCCGCAAGATTTGACTCGGTCTCGGCATAATCCGACTCGGTGGGGTGTTTGGCCATCCAGTCGAGGTCTTCCTGCATTTTGGTTTGATCACCGCGCAGATCGGCAAGCAAAAAGCTGTAAAAGCGATATAGCGACCGGTCGGTGTCATTTCCAAGCAATTCCTGAAGCGACTGCTGCGCCTCATCTACACGCCCTGATCTCAGATAGGACTCGACCACATTGCCCATCGCCGTCGCGTTCGTAGGAGACAATCGAACGGATTCCTTAGACTCGGCAAGTGAATCCTCGAATTTTCCCGCCATCGCATAGTTGACCCCGAGGTTATTGTGGGGAATGTAATCATTCGGATAGTCTTGTACCCATTGCTTTAGGACCTTAACCGCCTCGTCTCGGTCACCGGTGACATAGCTTGCATACTTTTCTTCTATGTAATAGCGCTCGCGTTTGCTGACGCGGTCGCGAAGCTCATAGGCTTTCTGCGCGTACTGTTCACCTACGTCCATCTGACTTCGATTGGTGTAGAGCACGGCCAACCGGGCGTAGGCCATCGCAAAGTTTGGATCAAGTTCGACCGCTTTTTTGAAAAAAGCAACAGCCTCCTCGTCGTGCCCCGCGAACCGCTTTTCGGTTCCTTGGGTAAAGGCCTTCAAAGCGTCGAGCGACGATGTGGTTGCCTGCTCGACCGGAGCGTCAAATTTCTTGAGCGACGCAAGTGACTCACCGAGTTTCTCGCGGAGCTGTGAGGTAGCCTTGCCGAGCGCGGTGAGGACATGTTCCTTACTGTCGGCCTCAACTTGCTCTTTAGCAATTGAGTCGCCGTCGTTGGCGTTCACCGCCTCGAGCGTAAGGACGTAGTGGCTGCCGAGGCTGGCGATCGAGCCGACTATCATTGCCTTGATGCCCTGTCGCTGACAGATCTCGCGTGCAACTTCCTTGGTAACGCGTTCATTTGGTTGTCGGCCCATGAACTTAAGGGCCTCGTTAATGCGCTCGTCAGGAAAAATATTCAGGTATGGCGATTGGCCAAGCTGGATGGCAAGGGCCTGCTTGAGCGTACCGTCAAACACGGCTTCGCCTGTCGTATTAACAAAGTCGGTAAGCAGAACTGTGTCTTTATCAGTCAATGCCGGTGTACGGCGGACAAAATAGAACAGCGATGCCGCAGCGATCAGAACGACGACTACGCCGCTCGCGATATAGGCCCCTTTCCGATGCTGTTTGATCTCGTTGACTATGTACTCGGCGCTCGAGGCACGCTGCGCCTGAGCGCTGATGGTGCTTGTGCGGTATGCGCCCGAGGCGGTCGCGGCACCCGGATGACTGTGTGTGGCCGCAGAGGCGCGTATTTCGGGCGCCAGTGTCCGGTCGATCTCCGCATTCACCTCCAGCTTGCGTTTCAGGTGACGCAAGTCAATGAGAAGATCTTTAGCCGTTTGATATCGCTCATCGCGGTCCTTGGTCAGTGCCTTTTCTACGATCCGGTCGAGCTCTTCAGGGATATCGCTCGCAAAACGGGCCATCGGCGGTGGTTCCTTTTGCAGGATCAGCGAGATCGTTTCCGTCGGCGTCTCGCCCTGAAACGGCAGGTGGCCGGTTGTCATTTCGTAGAGCAGCGCCCCCAAGCTCCACAGATCCGTCCGCTCGTCGACGTGCACGCCCTTTGCCTGCTCCGGCGACATATAATTCGCCGTGCCCATCACGGTGCCCGCTCCGGTCTTTACCATCGCTCTCGTGGGAGCTTCGGCGTCGGCTGCTGCTTCTTTGGGTTCGGTCAATTTTGCGAGGCCGAAATCGAGGATCTTCGCATAGCCGTCCTTGCGGACCATGACGTTTTCAGGCTTGATATCCCGATGGACGATGCCAGCGGCGTGCGCGGCCGCAAGAGCGCTTGCGATCTGGCTCGCGATCTCCAGCACCTCAGACAATCTCATTCCATGATTCATTCGCTGGCGCAGAGTTTCCCCATCGATGAACTCGGTCGCGATGAACCGCGACCCGCCGGACGTACCGATCTCATGAATAGTCAGTATGTTCGGATGGTTCAGGGCGGATGTTGCACGAGCCTCCTGCTCGAAACGCTGAATACGGTCGCTGTCGGCGGAGAGATCATCAGGCAAGAATTTTAGGGCCACCTTGCGCCCGAGTTCTATGTCCTCGGCAAGGTAAACTTTCCCCATGCCGCCGGAACCAAGTTCGCTAAGGATACGGTAGCGGCCCAATTCCCCATCTGAGGCTGCTGCAGTCTTTGTTTTATCGTCCATTGTAGAGGTAACCGGAAAACTTCGGGTTCACTGGATTTTAGCGCAAATTCGGTGACAAAGGTGCATTAAATTTTTGGGAGAGTCGCTTTTTTGCAGAAGCCCACACGCAGTAAGGGCATAGAAATGCTGCGTTCAGATGTAATCGAGTGATGTACGTACTGTCAGAAACCAATACCATGCCCTTACTGCGTGCGGGCTTCTGCAGATCGGGCTTCTGTATCGTCTATGCGGCAATAAAATGCGATTTGCAACCGCATAAGCAATCGCAAATCGCAAATCCAAAATCGCAAATGTTCTACTGCTTTCCTTCCAAAAACGCCTTGAGCCGGCG
>Ga0068855_100002257_pt1 | contig 23802 bp, 18 predicted proteins | sample KBSCornC52_FD_66592 | JGI IMG/M metagenome (GOLD analysis project Ga0068855, IMG submission 66592) | Corn rhizosphere microbial communities from Kellogg Biological Station, Michigan, USA - KBS Corn C5-2 | ecosystem: Host-associated > Plants > Roots > Rhizosphere > Soil ...
CGCGTCCTGCATCGCCTTCACGGCGCCGGCTCCGGCGTGGGGGCGCGCGACGGCGCCCGCGTCGCCGAGCAGCAGCATGCGGCGCTTGGCGTAGGCCGGGGCTTCGAAGTCGTAGATGGGCTGGATGAACACGTCCTCGCGCGCCGTCTTGCGTAGCGCCGCGGCCCACAGTGGCGGCAGTTCGCGCGTCAGCAGCGCGTCCAGGTGGTCCATCAGCGCGTCCGAGACGGCGCCGGGCGGGACGCTCGTCGCCGTCCGCAGGTCGCCGGTCACCTCCGGCGGGGCCGCCGAGTACAGCACCCAGTTGAAGTGCACGCGGCCGTCGTCGGCCGGAATCGGGTACGCGACCAGGTGCCCGTTCCGGAACCCGACGGTGAAGAACGCCCCGCGCGGCAGCTCTTCGAGCTCCGCGAAGTCCGACAACCCGCGCCACGCCAAGTACCCCGCGTACTCCGGCACCACGCCCGGGAACATCGCCTCGCGCACCACCGAGCGGTACCCGTCGGCGCCGAGCAGCAGGTCGAACTCCTCGACGCTGCCGTCCGCCAACGTCACCGAAGCCCCGGACGGCAATGGAGCCGCCGAGACCACGCGCGCATCGCCCCGGAACTCGACCTGCGAGGGGAGTCGGCCACGCAGCGACCGGTGCAGATGTCCCCAGTTGTAAGCGTTGAAAGGGAACGGCTGCGCCCAGACGAGCTTGCCAAGCCCCGATGCGCCAGATACGCCAGACGCCTCAAGCCCGCCGGCCGGGCCACCACCATCCGGCACGTACCACTCCCGCGCCGTATTGCTCGTAGCCGGAAGCGAAGCATCGAGAATCCCCGCCGAAACCAGCTCCGTGAACCGCTCGTGCTGAATCCCGATCCCCGCGCCCCGGTCGCGCAAGGCTCCCGCCGACCGTTCGAACACCACCACCGTCGCCTCGGGCATCGCCCGCGCAGCAGCCAAAGCCCCTGCGCACCCCGCGATGCTCCCGCCGACGACCCCGATCCGCACCCCGCGCACCATCGCAGTCCCGCCCCGTCCCCGCCCCGCCCGTGAATCAGTAGTCGACCATCCTCCGTCAGTCCGGAAGCGTAGCCAACTCCTCGATCTCCACGTTGGCCAAAGCAGTCCCGTCGACCTGGACCCGCCGCAGGTACCACTTCTGGATCGGCGCGTGCGTCGTCGAAGCCAGCTGCCACGCTCCCCGCGGACTGTCGATCCGCCCCAGCGCCCCGATCGCCGCGTTCACCGCCTCGGCCCCGGCCTTCGGCCCGGCCTGGGCCACCGCCTGGTCCAGCAGCGCCGCCGCGTCGTACCCGGTCAGCGCGTACACGCTCGGCTCCTGCCCGTCGTGCCCGGCCGCCCACGCCGAGACGAAGGTCCGGTTGGCGGCGGTGTCGACGTCGGGGGAGTAGTTCAGCACCGAGGTGACGTTCGAGGCCGCGGTGCCCTCCTGCTGCAGCAGCGGCCCGTCGGTGACCAGGCCGACCGCGTACAGCGGCACGTTCTTCACCGCCGAATGCGCGTACTGCTGCACGAAGCGCACAGCCTCCTCGCCGGTGAACGCGCAGTACACCGCCTTCGCGCCGGACTGCTTGATCGCTTGCAGGTACGGCGAGAAGTCCATCGTCTGGCCCGAGGGCGTGAACGTCGCCGCCGGGGTGAAGGTCGGCAGATTCTCCGGGTTCGCCAGCCGGCCCCCGAGCGCGTAGTAGGCGTCGGTGAACCCGCGCACCTGCTCCCAGTCGCCGGGGTAGTTGCCGCCGATCGCGAAGACCGGGGCCTTGATGTGGTTGTAGATGAACGGCGCGATGGCCGCGCCGGGCTCGGTGGACAGGGACGCCACGTTCCACACGTACCTGATGTCGGTCAGGTCCGGCTGCGGCACCACGCCGATCAGCGGCACGTGCTCCTCGTCGGCCAGCGGCGCCACGCTCTCGTACCCCGCGTAGTCGATCGGCCCGACCATCGCCTGGACGCCGTGCGCCAGCATCCCCTGCATCGTCGTGGCCGTGGCCGCGGGCGTCGGGCCCTCGTTCAGGACGGTCAGCTCCGCCGGGCGCCCGCCGAGCCGCCCGCCGTGCTGGCTGACGTACAGCTGGAACCCGTCGCGCGCGTCCGTGCCGGCCGTTCCGTCGACACCTTCGCCTTCGATGTCCAGCAGCAGCCCGACCTGGAACGGCGTCTGGCTGTTCCCATGCCCTGCCGGGTCGCTGTACGCCAGGCCGCCGCCGTACGCGCAGCTCGCCGAGGCCGCCGAGGAGGCGGCCAGCAGCAGCGCGGCGAAGGCCCGTCGCCGGTGCGGCCGGCGGCGGTTCAGGTTCTGTTTCCCGGCGGCGCGCGGCGTGGCCGTGGCCGTGGCGTCGCTGACGTCGTCGGCGTCGCCGACGGCTCCGGCGCGGTCGGCGGGTAACGGCGCCATCAGTTCATCCGGTCGTCGGAGGGCACCTCGTCGCGCATCCGCTGCTGCGTGATCGCGTGCTCCAGCAGCGTCACCAGCACCCCCTTGGCCGAGTCGCGCCGCCGGGCGTCGCAGATCAGCAGCGGCGTGTCGTCCTCCAGGGCCAGCGCCTGGCGCAGCTCTTCGTGCCCGTACACCTGCGCGCCGTCGAACTGGTTCACCGCGATGACGTGCGGGATGTGGCGGTCCTCGAAGAAGTCGATGACCGCGAAGGCGTCGCCGAGCCGGCGCACGTCGGCCAGCACCACCGCGCCGAGGGCGCCGCGGGAGAGCTCCTCCCAGAAGAACCAGAAGCGCTCCTGGCCGGGCGTGCCGAACAGGTACAGGATCAGGTCCTCGGCGATGGTGATGCGGCCGAAGTCCATCGCGACCGTGGTGTTGCGCTTGCCCGGGATCAGGTGCACGTCGTCCACCCCGACGCCGGCCTGCGTCATCTCCGCCTCGGTGGTCAGCGGCTGGATCTCGGAGACCGCGCCGACCAGGGTGGTCTTCCCGACGCCGAAGCCGCCGGCGACGACGATCTTCGCGGCGATCGTGGGAGCCGTCATCACCGGGCCCCCGGCAGGTTGTTGTGCGACAGCATCCGGGCCCGCGCCGTGGGTGTCAAGGAGTCCCCGACCTGGTTGATCAGCTCGGCCATGGCGTAGGTGACCTGCCCGATGTCGCACTCCCGCTCGGCGTAGACCAGCAGCGAGGCGCCGTCGCTGACCGCCATGGAGAACAGGAAGCCGTTGCCGAGTTCGGTCAGGTTGCTGCGCACCGGCTCGGAGTCCAGCAGCAGCGCGGCCCCGGCCAGCAGGCTGACCAGACCGGCGGCGACCGCCGCGAGCTGCTCGCCCTGCTCCTCGCCCAGGTCCCGCGAGGTGGCCACCACGATGCCGTCGGCGGAGACCGCCAACGCGTGCTGGACCCCGGGAGTGCCGTGGGCGAAGTCGTTGAGCAGCCAGTCGAGACTGCCGTGCAGATCTGGTGCGGGTTCGTTCATGGGGCTGATTCCCGTGAGGTGAGAGGACGGCGTGAGGGAACTGCGTCATTTCTGTTTCGGCCCGTTGCGGCCGGTCAGCCCGCGCGCGTACGCGGCCATGGTGGCCGCGACGTACTCGGGATCCCGGTCGATGCGGGCCTTCTTCACGGGCTCGGGGTGGCTGCCGGGCTCGCTGGATGGTGCGGTTTGCGCGGACGGCGCCTGTGGTGGCACGGCGACGGGCGTCGAGGGAGTCTGTGATGTCGCCGCCGCCGGTGGCTGGCTGCGCCGGGCCTTCGGCGGGAGCTGGGCTTTGGGACGGCGGACGGGCAGGCCGTTCAGGGTCGTGGCCTCGGCGGCCGGCGGTGGCTCCGGCGCGCTTCCGTTCGCGTGAGCGGTGCCGTTCGCCTGAGCGGTGCCGGTGGCCTCCGCCGTGCCGGTGGCCTCCGCGGTGCCGTTTGCCTCGGCGGTGCCGTTGCCGTTGATCTCGGTGCTGGCAGCGACCTGTGCGTGAGCGCTGCCCTTGACCGCGACGCCGACCGGTTCGTCCACCTCCGCGAACGGAAGCTCGGGCCAGTCGATGTCCTCGGCGTCCCGGGTGTCTTCGAGCCCTGCGACCGCCGACGCCGGCGCGGCCGTCGGTGCCACCGGCGCCGTCAGTGCCGTCAGCGCCGTCGCCTCGGCCGGTCCCGCGCCCCCGTCCGCCGAGATCACCGCCATCGGCAGCCCCACCTCGGCGACCGTGCCGCCGCCGGGCCGGGCCCGCAGCTGGACCTCGATCCCGTACCAGGCGGCCAGGTGCCCGACCACGGTCAGGCCCATCGCCCGCACCGTCTCGCTGTCCACCTGCCGCGGCGCGGCCAGCTGCGTGTTCAGCTCGGCGCGCCGCGCCGGCGTCATGCCCAGGCCGCGGTCGGCGATCTGGATGACCACGCGGTCGGTCATCCGGTGGCCCCCGACCGTCACCCGGCTGTCCGGCGCGGAGAAGGCCGTCGCGTTGTCCAGCAGCTCCGCGCACAGGTGCACCAGGTGGTCCACGGCGTGCGGCGCGACCAGGATCGCAGGGTCGATGCTCTCCAGGTCCACCCGCGTGTAGCGCTCGATGCGGCCCAGCGCGGCCCGCGCCACGTCCAGCAGCATCACCGGGCGCTCGCGCACCCGCGCCGAGCCCTCGCCGCCGAGCACCAGCAGGCTCTCGTTGTTGCGGGCCATCCGCGCGGCCAGGTGGTCCAGCGAGAACAGCCGGGCCAGCCGGTCCGGGTCCTGCTCGGAGCGCTCGGCGCGGTCCAGTTCGCTGGTCAGCGCGCCGGTCAGGCGCTCGCCGCGGCGGGCCAGCGCCACGAACGTGGCGCCCACGCCGGCGCGCAGCAGCACCTGCTCGGCGGCGGTGCGCAGGGCCTCGCGGTGCACCGAGTTGAAGGCCCGCGCGACCGCGGCGAGCTCGTCCTTCGGGTCCGCGGCGTTCAGCGAGTCGCCGCGCCCGGCGCCCAGCGGCAGCGCGTCGCCGGCCGCGGCGGCGAACTCCTCGGGGGTGCGGCCGGTGAGCGAGTCGGTGTTCCGCAGCTCCTCGACGGCGGCCGGCAGCCCCTCGTGCGCCACGGAGTGCGCGGCGTCGCGCAGTTGTCGCAGGCCCCTGATCATCGGCCGGCCCAGCCGCAGGCTGATCATCACGACCAGCAGCGCGGTGCCGGCGACCGCGGCGGCCTCGATCTCGGCGATGCGCTGGGCCCGGTCGCGCAGCTGGGCCACGGCCGACATGGTGGCCAGGTCCATCTCCTCCCGGACCGAGTCCAGGGCCACGCGCCGGGCGCTCATCGTCTGGATCCACCGGATCTTGTCCGGCGCCAGCAGATCCCCGGGGCCCAGGTGGGATATCTGATCCTCGAACTGCTGCGCGTCGAGGATGTCCGTCGTGGTCATCGCCTCGTCCGGGCGCTCGCTCCAGCCGGCCGGCGCCGCGGTGTCGAAGGTCTCCATCGCGTCGTCGTAGGACTGCCGGTCGTGCGCGATCGCGGCGACCGCGGCCGGGGTCAGCGGCAGGCCGGCCGCCGAGCGCAGGACCTCGGACTCCTCCTGGCCGGTGGCCTCAGCAGCCTGATACAGCAGGGCCGAGGCCTGGATCCGGGCGGCGATCTGCTGCGGGGCGTTGCCGGCGCCGATGACCGAGTTGCGCAGCTGCGCCAGGTCGGCGATGGCGATGCGGTACTGGAAGGCGACCGTGGACAGCGCCGGGGCGGACTGGGCCTTGATCTGCGCGCGCAGCGTGGACAGCTGCGCCAGGTCCTGGTCGATGCGGGAGATCAGCGCGCGGGTGTCCGGCGGGATGTGCGGCATCGAGCGGACCTGCTGCCGGTACGCGCTCAGCGCGGCGTCGGTGGCCGCGATCTGGCTGTCGACGTCCGGGGTGGCCTGGGTGCGGCCCGCGGTGAGCAGGAGCGCCATCGTCGTGCGCTCGTCCTGTAAGCGGGACAGCAGCTTCCCGGCGGCGTCCGAGGTGTGCATCAGGGACCACAGGTGCTCGCTGCGCATGGCCTCGCCCGCGGATGCCGTCAGCGCCACGGCTCCGAAGCCGGATACCGCGGCCAGCGGGACGGCGACCAAGACGCCGAGCCTGCGCGTGATCCTCAAGACGGCCCCTCGCGACAAGGCTGACAGGAGTGGTGAGCGAACTGTTTGCCGGGCGTGATGCAGGTGATGCCTGGAAAGGTGGCCTCATCCAACCGGGATCAGGGGACCTGAGTCAAGCCTCGAATAGCATCGGTGATTCCTTCGGCGTGGTGACGGGGATAAATTCACTGGCTGGTCAGGAAGGCTCGCATTACCGTGGCGATCATGCGCCGCCTTCCCGAGCCGGACCCCGGCAGACCCGATACCCGATCGGCGACCCGGTATTTGATCTGGCTCGTACGGATGCAGTGGACGTCCATGACCTTGGGCGCGTTCTGGGGCGTGGTCTGGATGGTCAGCCAGGCGCTGATGCCCGCCGCGATCGGCAAGACCATCGACGCCGGCGTCACCGCGAAGGACACCGCGGAGCTGTGGCGGTGGTCGGCCGTGGTGCTCGCGCTGGGCTGCGTGACCGGCATGGCCGGGATTCTGCGGCACCGGTGCGCGGTCACCAACTGGCTCGCCGCCTCCTACCGGACCGTGCAGCTCACCGCGCGGCACGCCGCCGAGCTCGGTGCGACCCTGCCCAGCCGTATCGCCGTCGGCGACGTGGTGGCCATCGGCACGGCCGACACCTCCAGCATCGGCGGGACGATGGATGTCAGCGCGCGCTTCGCCGGCGCGGTGGTGTCGATCGTGCTGGTCTCGGTGCTGCTGCTGAGCACCGAGGTGCGGATCGGGCTGACCGTGCTGATCGGCGTGCCGCTGATCATGGCACTGGTCGCGCCGCTGCTGAAGCCGATGCACCGCCGCCAGAGCGAGGTGCGCGCGTTGCAGGGCCAGCTGACCGGCCGGGCCAACGACATCGTCGCCGGGCTGCGCGTGCTGCGCGGCATCGGCGGCGAGCCGGAGTTCGCCGAGCGGTATCGCGCGCAGTCGCAGCGGCTGCGGTTCGCCGGAGTGCGGGTGGCGCGCGTGGAGTCGGTGCTGGAGTCGGCGCAGGTGCTGTTGCCGGGGCTGTTCGTGGTCGGCGTGACATGGCTGGCCGCGCGGTTGGCGGTGTCGCACGACATCACGACCGGGCAGCTGGTGGCGTTCTACGGCTACGCGGCCTTCCTGGTGCTGCCGTTGCGCACCATCACCGAGGCGTGGGGCAGGGTGCTTCGGGCGCACGTGGCGGCGACGAAGGTTGTCAAGGTTCTGGCACTGAGTCATCCGCTGGCCGGCACCGAGAGTTCTTCCGCTGCGGGTTCTTCCGCTGCGGGCTCTGTTGCCGAAGGCTCCTCAGCCGACGAGGCCGAGGGCACCGGCGCGCTCGTCGACGAACACTCCGGTCTGCAGCTCAAGCCCGGGTCGTTCACGGCGGTGGCCGCCGCGGACCCGGCCGAGGCGATAGCGCTGGCCGACCGGCTGGGCTACTACTCCGCTGCCGACGGAGTCACGCTCGACGGCACGCCGCTCGAAGCGATGCCGTTGAGCAGCCTGCGGCGTCGGGTGCTGGTCGCCGACAACGACGCGCGGCTGTTCGCCGGACGGCTGGCCGACGAGCTGGCCGGCGTCGGCGCCCGGAAGGAGGGCGGTGACATCACCACCGCCCTGCACACCGCGGCGGCCGAGGACATCATCGAAGCCCTGCCCGAGGGCCTGGACGCCACGGTCACCGAACGCGGCCGCTCCTTCTCCGGCGGCCAGCAGCAGCGGCTCCGCTTGACCAGGGCCCTGCTCGCCGATCCCGAGGTGCTCCTGCTCGTCGAGCCCACCAGCGCAGTGGACGCGCACACCGAGGCCCGCATCGCCGAGCGGCTGGCGGCGGCGCGGACCGGGCGGACCACCGTCGTGTTCACCACCAGCCCGCTGATGCTCGACCGCGCCGAGCATGTGGTGTTCCTGGCCGGCGGCCGGGCCGCGGCCGAGGGCCGGCACCGCGAGCTGCTGGCGAGCGTGCCCGCCTACCGGGCCATCGTGACCAGGGAAGAGGACTGACATGGCTGCGTCTGCCGCGCCGCCTGAGGCCGCGAATCAGAGCCAGAGCCCGAACCAGAACCAGAACCAGACCGAGAGCCAGGTCCAGAGCCAGACCCGGACCCGGAGCCAGACCGCCGGCCGTGAGGCGCTGCCGGTGGCGAGCTATCCCGAGGTGCGCCGGTACGCCGGACAGGTCGCGCGCCATCGCGGCCGCGACCTGGTGCTGACGGTCGGGCTGTTCGCGCTGGCCGCCGTGGCCGGGCTGTTCGGGCCGCGCCTGCTCGGGTCGCTGATCGACAGCGTGCAGCACGGGACGACGGCCGGGCACGTGGACACGATCGTCGGCCTGATCGCGCTGTTCCTGATCCTGCAGACCGTGGTGACGCGCTACGCCAAGCTGGCCGCGGGCAAGTTCGGCGAGGGCGTGCTGGCCGAGCTGCGCGAGAACTTCGTCGCGCGGGTGCTGGAGCTGCCGCTGTCGGTGGTGGAGCGGGCCGGGAGCGGCGATCTGCTGTCGCGGTCGTCGCGAGACGTGGACCAGCTGAGCATGGCCGCGCGCTATGCCGTGCCCACGACGCTGGTCGCGATCGTCACGGTGCTGCTGACCGTCGGGGCCCTGGCGCTGGTGAGTCCGTGGGCTGTGCTGCCGCTGCTGGTGATCGTGCCGCCGATCGGGGTGGTGTTCCGCTGGTACATGCGGCGCGCGCCGGAGGGCTACCTCGCCGAGAGCGCGCGGTACGCCGATCTGACCGACGGTCTGGCCGAGACGGTGGACGGCGCGCGCACGGTGGAGGCGCTGGGCCTGCAGCAGCACCGGATTCGGCGCACCGATGAGGACCTTCGCCGGCAGTTCGCGGCCGAGCGGTACACGCTGCGGCTGCGGTGTGTGTTCTGGCCGACGACAGAGTCCTGCTACATCCTGCCGGTCGCGCTGACGCTGCTGCTCGGCGGGCTGGGCTATGTGCACGGTTGGTTCAGCCTGGGGCAGGTCACCGCGGCCACGCTGTACATGCAGCAGATCATGGGGCCGATCGACGACATGCTCGCGTGGGCCGACCAGTTGCAGGTCGGCGGGGCGTCGCTGGCCCGGCTGCTCGGCGTGGCCGGGGTGCCGGCCGACCGGCAGGCCTCCGGGGCGCAGCCCGAGGGGGAGGACCTGCGGGCTACGGACGTGCGCTATTCGTACATCCCCGGCCGCGAGGTCCTCCACGGCGTGGACCTGTCGCTGCGTGCCGGCGAGCGGCTGGCGATGGTCGGGCCCTCCGGCGCTGGCAAGTCGACGCTCGGCCGCCTGCTGGCCGGGATCCACGGGCCGACCGGCGGCTCGGTCGCGGTCGGTGGCGTCCCGCTGGTCGAGCTGCCGCTGGGGGACCTGCGGGGGCAGGTGGCGCTGGTGAACCAGGAGCACCACGTCTTCGCCGGAACGGTGCGCGAGAACGTGGTACTGCCGCGCCCCGACGCGACGGACGAGCAGGTGCGCGAAGCCCTGGCCGCCGTCGACGCGCTGGCGTGGGTCGACGCACTGCCCGACGGTCTGCGCACCGCGATCGGTGCCGAGGGCCGCACACTGTCGCCGGCGCAGGCACAGCAACTGGCCCTGGCGCGCCTGGTCCTCGCCGACCCGCACACGCTGGTGCTCGACGAGGCGACCTCGCTGATCGACCCCCGCGCCGCCCGCCACCTGGAGCGCTCTCTCGCGGCGGTCCTGGAGGGCCGCACGGTGATCGCGATCGCGCACCGCCTGCACACCGCACACGACGCCGACCGCGTCGCGGTGGTCGAGGACGGCGTCATCGCGGAGCTCGGCAGTCACGAGGAGCTGGTCGCGACCGGCGGCGCTTACGCGGGGTTGTGGGAGTCGTGGCACGGGCGCGGGGCCTAGGAGCGTGGGACGGATTTGAACAAGCCGCCAAGTCGCTGTGATCGGCTGTCCGGCCGTCCGTGGTTCTGTCGTGGCGTCTGGGGCCTCGGTGCCGGTTCGTAAGGGCGTCGATCGGGCTCGGTGGGCTCCGATCGGTGGCCGCCAGGGTGGGCTATCAGGCCCGGGCGGCGGCCAGTCCGGCGGTTCCGGCGTGCCGGAAGATCTTGCGGAGGTTGTGGCAGGCGGCGAGCAGCCGCCATTCGCCGCGGGCTCCACGCTCGCCGCGCAGCAGGAGTTCCCGGCCGTTCTGGCAGGTCATGATCTGGCCGAATACGGGTTCGACGATGGCTTTGCGGCGGGCGTAGGCGGCGCGGCCTGGCTTGGTCCGTAGCTTGCGGGCCATGCGCTCGCGCAGCGTGGCATCGGCCGGGATGCGTCCGCGCGGGGCGGCGGGGACCTGTTCGTCGTGGGCCAGCCGTCCGGTGGCCATGAAGGTGTCGGTGTCGTGCTCGGTCTTGCGGTCGGCGGCGGCCTGAAGGTTCGCCTCGGAGCAGTACCCGGCGTCGACGAGGGCTTGACGTGCGTGGATGCCGGTGTTGGCGGCGGAGTGGTCGAGCATCGTGGTGTAGTTCAGTGCGTCCGACGGGTTGGTGGTGACGTCGGCGGCGGTAATGATCTGGTGGGCGTCGTCCACGACGGCTTGCGCGTTGTAGGCCTGGATGTAGGCGCCGTCGCTGTTCTTCATGATCCGGGATTCCGGGTCGGTGAAGTTGGCCTGGGCCTTGCCCTTCGGCCGCGCTGAGTCAGCGGCCCGCCGCCGGATCTGGTCAATCTCGTCATCGTCGGGCTCGCGCCCGGCCCGCTGGGCCTTCTTACGGGCCAGTTCCTCGGCGTGCGCGGCGGCCTTGGCCTTCACCTCGGCCTCGATCTGGGCGCGGGCGGCCTGCATCTTCGCCAGGCGCTTCTCCCGCCGGTCCAGCTCGGCCGGCAGGTCGGCGTCCTTGCCGTTCGCGCCGAACTTGGCATCCTCGGCGGCGTCCACCGCCGTGGCGTCGGCCAGCAGCGCGGCCGCGGCGGCTTCCAGGTCTGCGATCTCGGCCTCGACTTGCTGCTCCTTGTCGATCAGCCGGGCGTAGCTCATCGCCTTGTGCCTGGAGGCGTTCGCCTCCAGCTTGGTGCCGTCCAGCGCGACCCGGCCCATCTTCACCATGCCCAGCCTCATAGCCAAGTGCAGGGACTGGGTGAAGATGTCGGCCAGGGCGTCCAGGTGCCGGGCCCGGAACCGGGAGATCGACCGGTAATCAGGACCCTGACCCACAGCCAGGTAGCGGAACGCCACATCGTCCACGCACTTACGCTCGATCGCCCGCGAGGAACGCACCCCGGTGGTGTAGCCGTAGATCAGCAGCCGCACCATCAACCGCGGGTCATACGGCGGCTGCCCGCGCTTCTCGGTATACGAGGCCAGGACCGCACCCAGATCCAGCACCTCGTCAACCAACTCGGCGACGAACCGGGCCACATGCCCTTCGGGCAGCCACTCATCCAGCGACGGCGGCAGCAACAGCATCTGATCGGGGGCGAAAACCCGGAACGTCTTCTTCACCGGCACCGCTGGCGCGGCCTTCGGCCCCGCCACCGAATCCACCTCGAACAGCCCATCCAGGCGAAGCATCAGTCCTGCTCAGAGCCGAGATCGGTCAGGGTCTGCATGGTGACGTCGTCGAACGGACTCAGCGGCTCCAGCACCGCAAGCCTGCGACCCAGCGCATCGAACGCGACCACCGGCGGCCTGGCGATCGGTCCGTGCTGACTGGGCGGGGCTTTCCAGACCACGACCAGCCGACCGTGATCCGGGACGTCGATCCTGCGACCTTCGACGACTACGTGCTCGACCACGTCAGCCGCACGTAGACAGAACGAGGCAACGAACCCGACTGCATCGAAGGAGGGAAGCGGCGACGACAGGCCTGCACGCTGCCGGTCCCGCCTGCTGCGCGTAAACCCGCTACCGCCGACAGCAGCGAGCAACGGCGTGCCGACGTCCGCGGCCGACGGGCGCGGACCGACCATCTCCGGACTGACACTCCCGCCTCCGCCGCCGAGCTGGTTCCACACCCCTGCTGCGTCTTGCTCATAGTCACAGCGAAACGACCGCTCGCCATGCACCAGCTCCACCACGCCAATCCCGGCGCCGGCATCGACGTCCACGCCCCACAACAAGAAGTCCTCGTCCCCGGGCAGAGCATCCCCATCACCGGCCAGAAGCCTAAGCCCCAGCCGCGCGGCCTGCTCGAACAAGTGGATCCCAGGACCCTGCGCCGAATCCCCCATGAACCCACCATAGCCACAGGCCGCACTAGCCGTTACTGACCCACGCTCCTAGTCGTCCCCGGTCATCGCCGTCACCGCACCGCGCGTGAACTCCGTTCGGCCCAGAAAGTCCGTGCTGTCGGCGAACTGATCGATCGCGCCGGCCGATGACAGGGCTCGGATTCCGTCGTCCTCGATTCGTGTCAGCAGTGCGCCGGCGAACCGTTCGCCTCCGATGACCCGGAACGGCCGGTCGAAGTACAGCCGCGTCGTCGTGTCGAGCGGCTCGGTCAGCGCCAAGGTGTTGTGAAGCTCGGCCACCTGCTCGTAGACCTGCGCCAGATGTTCCTCGCGCGCCTTCCAATCCGTCGCGGCGAGCGCGGCGCGCAGGTCCGGCGTGAGCTCCGGCGCCGCAGTGGCTTGCGCGAAAGCCGACCCCAACCACTTGCTGTACGGCGGATACCGCCGCTCCATCAACAGCACCAAGCGCATCAGGTCCCGAATCAGCCGTGCACACACCACCGCCGAGCCGAGGTCGTCGCCGACCTCGCCGCAGCGGCCGACGAAGGCCTCCTCCTGCGAGATGCGCTTCCATTGGCAGGCCAGCACGTACAGCCACACGTCGTGCGGGTACCAAGCCAGCCGCGCGCGATCGGCTGTCAGCTGCCCGACTCCGTCGTGGAAAACCGCGCCGGACGTCGCCTCGACCAGGCGCTGCGTCGGCGTGGCCAGCCAGTCGGCGGTCGTCACCCCGCGCGAGGGGGTGAAGCCGAGATGCCCGGTCAACCAGTCGTCGACCTCTGCGATGTCGATCCGATGCCGCACCGGTCCGTCGGTGGTGCTCATGAAGCCGATGTCGCCGCCCTCGCCGGTCGGCTCGAAGTGCGTCGGCCAGCCGAGAAACGTCTTCGGGAGCTGATGTGCGAGCGCTGAGACCAGTCGCTCCCGATGCCGCGCCACGTCATCGGGCGCCAGGAACACCTGCAACCGCGGGCCCCACTCGTGATCCGCCGACCGCGCCGTGTCGAACCCCAGCACCTCAGACCCGCTCCCGAGCCGGGCCGCCGCGTGCGGCAGCCCGGGGAACTCCTTGTCCAGGATCGGCAGCACGGCTTCCAGATAGAACCGCCGCGACAGTTCCAGGCCGGGGATGAAGGCGCTCATGCGCGAAGCCTGTCCCGGAGACCGCCTCGCCGCGACTGGATTTCAGCCCGACAAGCTCAGGTCCGAGCGAACGTCCGCCGATAGGCCTGCGGCGACACCCCCACCGAAGCCCGCAGATGCTGCCGCATCGACGTGGCCGTCCCGAACCCCGCCTTCTCCGCGACCCGGTCGATCGGCAGGTCGGTGGCCTCCAGCAGGTGCCGCGCCAGATCCACCCGCTGCGCCGTCAGCCACTGGCTCGGGCTCTGCCCGGTCTCGGACCGGAACTGCCGCGTAAAAGTCCTGATGCTCATCCGCGCCTGACCTGCGAGGTCGTGCAACGACAGCGGCTCGTGCAGACGCTCCAAAGCCCACGCGCGTGCCGGCCCCGTCCCGGTGACCGCCGGCGTCGGCACCGGCCGCTCGATGTACTGCGCCTGCCCGCCGTCCCGCGACGGCGGCACCACACAGGCGCGCGCCGCGGCGTTCGCCACCGAGCTGCCGTGGTCGGTGCGGATGATGTGCAGGCACAGGTCGATGGCCGCGGCGACGCCCGCCGAGGTGAGGATGTCGCCGTCGTCGATGAACAGCACGTTCGGGTCCACGGACAGCGCCGGGAACAGCTCCTCCATCCGGTCGGCCTGGTGCCAGTGCGTCGTGACCTTGCGGCCGTCGAGCATCCCGGCGGCGGCGAAGACGTAAGCGCCGGTGCACAGCGCCACCTTGCGCGTCTCGGGACGGATCCAGGTCAGCGCGGCCGCCAGCTCCGGCGGCAGGGGAGCGCCGTCGGCCAGCTCGTCCACGATCGGATACGCCGGCGGCACGATCACCGTGTCGGCCGTGGCCAGCGCCTCGGCCCCCTGCGCCACATACAGCGAGTAGTCCTCGGTCGTGGTCACCGGCCCGGCGGTGATCCCGCAGGTCACCACCTCGTACAACGGCTCCATGTCCGGCCCCGGCGCCGCCCCGAACAGCCGCGCCGGGATGCCCAGGTCGAACGGGATCACGCCGTCGAGCGCGAGCACGACGACCCGGTGCCGAGGACGCGCCGGATCGTCCCCGGGCGAATCAGTTCGACAAGGACCGGTGAGCTGAGCCTGAACCATGGCCCGATTCTTTCACATGTTGGCCATCGGGCCACTGTCGAGACCCCGCCCCGGTCGGCGACCGTGGAGCCATGACCACGGAACACACCATGCGAGCGATCGTCGCCACCGAACCCGGCCCGGCCGGCGTCCTGAAGGAGACCCGCGTCCCCAAGCCCCAGCCCGGCGGAACCGAGGTGCTGGTGCGCGTCCACGCCGCCGCCATCAACCCGGCCGACTGGAAGACCCGCTCCTCCGGCGGCTGGACGGGTCGCCACGGAGTCACCGAGCAGGGCGTCATCCTCGGCTGGGACGTCTCAGGCGTGGTGGAGCAGGTCGGGCGCGGCGTGACCCGGCTCCAGCCGGGTGACGAGGTCTTCGGCATGCCGCTGTTCCCGCACTTCCCCGGCGGCTACAGCGAGTACGTGACCGCCCCGTCCCGCCAGTTCGTCCTCAAGCCCGCCACCCTGACCCACGTCCAGGCCGCCGCCCTCCCGCTGGCCTCGCTCACCGCCTACCAGGCCCTGCACGACTACGCGCAGGTCAAGCCGGGCCAGAAGGTCCTGATCCACGCCGCGGCCGGCGGCGTCGGCCATCTCGCGGTCCAGATCGCCAAGGCCCTCGGCGCGCACGTCATCGGCACCGCCAGCGCCGCCAAGCACGACTTCGTGCGCGGTCTCGGCGCCGACGAGGTCGTCGACTACCGCGAGGTGGACTTCGCCGAGGCGGTGAGCGGCATCGACGTGGTCATCGACGCGATCGGCGGCGACTACTTCGAGCGCTCCCTGCGCACGATGAATCCCGGCGGGACGCTGGTGGCCCTGAGCTACGACGTCAGCCCCGAGATGAAGGCGCGCGCCGCCGAGGCCGGCGTCACCTCCGACTTCATGCTCGTCGAGCCGGACCTCGCCGCCCTGACCGAGATCCGCACCCTGGTGGTCGACGGCAGGCTGCGCCCGGTGGTCGACGCCGAGCTCCCGCTGGCCGAGGCCGCGAAGGCGCACGAGCTGGGGGAGTCCAACAGGGCCTCCGGAAAGATCGTGCTGAAGGTCGTCGAGGAGTAGGCGGCTCCACACAGCCGGCTTATGCGCGCCCCGGATCTCCCCAGTGAGATCCGGGGCGCGCCCTGCGTGCGCGAACCCCTCCGCACACCCCGATGGCCAGCTGCCGGACGCCTCGGCCGAAGCATCGGTGCCGCCCCTTACCCAGATCACGCGCAAGTAACTCCTGCGATCAAGGATTGAGTCCGAAGGATTTTCTTCGATAGAGTGGCTGCACATTATTTCTTCCACAGCACGTCTGATGATCGGATCACGCGTTCCGTCATCCCGACCCCGGCGAGGTGACACATGCGGCAGCACACGGGAATCCTGCGAGTCCTGTTCGACGAGGCTCATAGCGAGGCCTGGACCATCGATCCGGCCGGCGCCCTGGCCATGAACCCCGTGAACCCGGCCGACGCCGGCTACACGCATGCCGCCGACCTGCTGCGCGTCCGCGGCTACAGCGTCGAGGCGCACCGCGACGGCGCGTTCACGCCCGAGGCGCTCGCCGGCTCCGACGTGCTGGTCATCGCGCACCCGGCCGACCCGGCGCGCGAGCGCACCACCGGCGTCGGGACCCCGGTGCTCACCCCGGCCGAGCTCGACGTCCTGCAGTCCTACGTCGCCGCCGGCGGCGGCCTGGTCCTGCTGGCCGACAGCGAGCAGGACAACGGCTCCAACCTGGCCGCGCTGCTCGGCCGCTTCGGCGTGGGCATGGACCACTTCACCGTCCAGGACGCCACGCGCCGCCACCAGGGCAACGCCCGCTGGGTGCTGGCCGAGCGCGCCGCGCTGCCGGAGAACCGGATCGAGCCGGAGGACGTGCTGGCCGGCGTCGCCGAGGCCTGCTTCTACCGCTCCGGCACCCTGTTCACCGCCGAGGGCGCGGACATCCTGCCGCTGCTGAACTCCTCGCCGACCGCCGACCCCGCCGGCCGGCCGCTGGCCGTCGGCGTCCGCTTCGGCAAGGGCCGGGTCGCGGTGTTCGCCGACTCCGACATGTTCGGCGACGACTCGATCGCCGACTACGACCACCGCGCGCTCTGGATCAACGCCATCACCTGGGCCTCGCGCCGTCCGAAGCACACCGCGGCGGACGCCGAAGCGCACCCGGTCGCCTCCTCGGCGGAGTTCGGCTCCCTGAAGGCGGCCATCGAGGAGCTGCGGCCGCTGCAGTCCAAGGACGGCTCGATCGACTTCGAGGCCGGCCACGACCGCGCGCAGGCCGAGTCCCTGGCCAAGCGCATCAGCGCCGCGGTGGAGGCCTTGGCGCCGTCCTTCCCGCACGACGCCGACTACCTCGACGCGGTCCTGAAGGACCTGCGCCGCTGGGCCGAGGACGGCTTCGGCGTGCCGGACTTCCTGGACTCCCTCGGCGCGTTCCACCCGGCCGCGCAGCGTCAGGACGGCCTGGAGCACCTCGTGGTGTTCCCGATGTACACGCAGAACGGCAACCTGGACCGCAACTTCGAGGCGCTGATCATCCGCACCGTGTGGCCGGACTGGGTCGCCGAGCTGGAGCGGGACAAGTACCCGAACCCGCAGTTCGTGCCGATCGAGTTCGTGGCCGCCGACGCCTTCACCGCCGGCTACGACACCAACAGCGCCGTGCTGTTCCCCGAGACCGTCGCCGTCCGGGAGACGCCTGTGTTCACCTGGGGTGCGATCATGCAGGACCGCGAGGCCGCGCGATTCCGCATGGTCACCTCGGCCGCCGCGTCGACCCTGAAGATGTCGCTGCCGCCGGACGCCGCGCGGCTGCTGGAGGACCAGCGGCTGACGCAGGAGGTGTTCGTGCTCTGGGACCTCGTCCACGACCGCACGCACAGCCACGGCGACCTGCCGTTCGACCCGTTCATGATCAAGCAGCGGATGCCGTACTTCCTGTACTCGCTGGAGGAGCTCCGCTGTGACCTGACGGCGTTCCGTGCCGCGGTCGACCTGGAGCGCGACGGCGGCCCCGGCGCTTCGCACGCGCGCCTGGTGCAGTACACGATCCTGTTCGACCGCCTGTTCCGCTTCCCGATCACCGGCGGCCGGGTCCGCAACTACGACGGCCTCGGCGGGCAGCTGCTGTTCGCCTACCTGCACCGGCACAAGCTCATCCACTGGACCGACAACCGGCTGGCCGTGGACTGGGCGCGGATCGCCGACGCGGTGGTCGAGCTGGCCACCGAGGTGGAGACGCTGTACCGGGACGGCATCGACCGGCCCAAGCCCGCGCACTGGATGGCCGCGTACCAGCTGGTCGCCGGGTACGTCGCGCCGCACCCGAACTCGGTCTGGGCGCAGGGCCCGAGCGCGCTGCCGCTGGACGGGCCGCCGAAGGGGCTGGTCGACGCGGTGCTGCCGGACGAGTTCCCGCTGTCGATGTTCTACGAGGCCCTGAACAAGAAGCTGAAGCCGGTCATCGAGGCGACGCGGGGCGTCACCGGCTGAGCCGGCCGCACCCGTTAAGGTCGCCAGCGGCGTACATCCGGATCCTGATCGGAGACTTCCAGCAATGAGCCTGAACAACGAGTCCGTGGTCGTCGTGGCGGGTGCCGGCGGCGGAGCCGGCGGTGCGGTGGTGCGCGCGCTGACCGCGACCGGCGCGACCGTCATCGGCATCGACACCACGACCGAGAACGCCGAGCGCGCGGCGGCGGCCGCGGCCGGGCCGGGGCGGGCGATCCCGGCCGTGGTGGATCTGCTGGATCCGGAGGCCACCCAGGCCTTCGCCGAGAAGGTGCTCGAAGAGCACGGCCGCGTCGACGGCGTCATCCACCTGGTCGGCGGGTGGCGCGGCTCGAAGAGCTTCGGCGAGACCAAGCTGGAGGACTGGGAGCTGCTGCACAAGCTGCTGGTCCAGACGCTGCAGCACACCTCGCTGGCGTTCCACCGGGCGCTGGACGCCGCCGGAGACGGCCGGTTCGTGCTGATCTCGGCGACCGCCGCTTCCGCGCCGACGGCCGGCAACGCCGCCTACGGTGCTGCGAAGGCCGCCGCCGAGGCCTGGACGCTGGCGCTGGCCGACGGCTTCAAGAAGGACGGCGACAACGCGGCCGCCGTGGTGCTGGTCGTCAAGGCGCTGCTGACCGACGCGATGAAGGAAGCCAAGCCGGATGGCAAGTTCCCCGGCTACACCCACGTCGACGACCTGGCCGCCGAGATCGTGAAGCTCTTCGGGCAGCCGGCCGCCGAGGTCAACGGGACCCGCGTCCGCCTCGCGCCCTGACCCGCAGTCCGATCGTCTCTGATCCTCCCCGAAGGAACCGAAGGAACCGAAGGAACACCGTGACCATCACCCGCCGCCACGACCCCGACTACCGAGGCTTCGCCAGCGACAACTACGCCGGGATCCACCCGGAGATCCTGGAGGCGATCGCCGTCGCCAACGGCGGCCACCAGATCTCCTACGGCGAGGACGTCTACACCGAGCACCTGCAGGAAGTCTTCCGCGGCCACTTCGGCCCGCGCGCCGAGGCCTTCCCGGTGTTCAACGGCACCGGCGCGAACGTCATCGCGATGGACTCGATGATCGAGCGCTGGGGCTCGGTGATCGCGGCGTCGACCGCGCACATCAACGTCGACGAGTGCGGCGCCCCGGAGAAGATCGGCGGCTTGAAGCTGCTGACCGTCGACACCCCCGACGGCAAGCTCACCCCGGAGCTGATCGACACCCACGCCTGGGGCTGGGGCGACCAGCACCGCGCGCAGCCACTGGTCGTCGCGATCACCCAGAGCACCGAACTCGGGACCTGCTACACCCCCGAGGAGGTCAAGGCGATCTGCGACCACGCGCACCAGCACGCCATGTCGGTGTTCATGGACGGCTCCCGCCTGGGCAACGCCGCCGCGACCCTGGGCCGCCCCTTCCGCGAGTTCACCACCGACGCCGGCGTGGACGTGCTGAGCTTCGGCGGCACGAAGAACGGCCTGCTGGCGGGGGAGTGCATCGTGGTGCTCAACCCCGAAGCGGCCCACGGCGTGCTGTACCTGCGCAAGATGTCGATGCAGCTGGCGTCCAAGATGCGCTTCATCTCCGCGCAGTTCGAGGCCCTGCTCTCCGGCGACCTGTGGCTGCGCAACGCCTCCCACGCCAACGCGATGGCCACGCGGCTGGCCTCGGCCGTGCGCGAAGTGCCCGGCGTGACCATCACCCAGCAGGTGCAGGCCAACGCGGTGTTCGCGCTGCTGCCGCGCGACGTCACCGAGCGCCTGCAGAAGCGCTTCCGGTTCTACACCTGGAACGAGCACACCGGCGAGGTGCGCTGGATGTGCTCGTTCGACACGACGGAGGAGGACATCGACGCGTTCGCCGCCGCGGTGCGCGAGGAGATGTCTCAGGGTTCTGCGGCGTCGTAGCGCAAAGTGACCCGCCGAGGGCCGCGACGTAAACTTGCGATTCATGAACGACCCGGCTCCGAACCCTTGGCCGCCGGCTCCGATCAGGACCGAGCGGCTCGTCCTGCGCCAGACCGAAGCGCGGGACCGTCCGACCATCATCGACCTGTTCGCCTGTCCTGAGGTGGGCACGTACGTCGGCGGTCCACAGTCCCGCGAGGAGCTGGAACGCACCGCGCCGGAGGTTCCCGGACAGCGGTTCGGCTTCTTCGTGATCGAGCTCAACAGGGCGATGATCGGCTTGATCACCTTGGACCGGCGCGGCGCCGCCCACCCCGGGCACGTGCGCCCCGAGGGCGAGGAGACCGAGCTCGGCTACATGTTCCTGCCGCACGCGTGGGGGCAGGGTTATGCGCTCGAGGCCTGCACGGCCGTGCTCGACTGGGTCGCCTCGGTGCGTCCCGGCGAGCCGGTGGTGCTGTGTACGCAGGCCGCCAACTATCCGTCGCTGCGCCTCGCGGGCAAGCTCGGGTTCTCCGAGGTCGAACGGTTCGAGGATTTCGGTGCCGAGCAGTGGTTCGGGGTTCTGTACCCGCCGCCGCGCTGAGAGCGGCGGCGGGTACACGACCTCCGGCCTGAACTGATCAGGCGGCGATGGCGAAGACGTGCAGCGCGCCCTGGTTGGCGCTGGTCGGCAGCGTGACGCCGGTGACCGTCTTCCCGGCGGTCAGGGCGATCGCGCTGGTGGCGAAGACCTTGGTGGCGACGGAGTCCCGGCCGCCGGAGGAGGTGTTGCGGTAGGCCGTGCTGATGGCCACCGTGTTGCCGGACATGACCGAGGCGCTGCCGCCGTTGAGCGTCCAGTCCGAGAACTTCAGCGTCACGTTCTGGCTCGTGCCGTCGCTGAAGTGCACGGTCGCCGTGCCGCTGGAGGGGCCGTTGGTGGCGGAGCCGAGGAACGCGATGCTGCCCGAGGAGCCCGACACCGCGACCGTCTGTCCGTTCGCCTGGTAGTTGTCCGCGGTGCCGGCGGCGACGTTCGGCCAGGTGAACGTCTTGCCCGAGGCGGTGATCTTCGAGCCCGGGCTGACGCCGGCCGCCGCGAGGGCCTGCGCCGAGTAGGCGTAGCCCACGCCGTCGAAGTTCGGGCCCGACGAGCCGTCGCTGGCGATGCCGGTGTTGTTGAACGACGCCGAGCCCCCACCGCTGCCGCGCCGGACCGTCGCGCTGCCGTACAGCGCCTGGGTGAAGGACGACAGGTAGCTGGTGACGTCGGAGTTCGGCAGGTTGTAGGTGTTGAAGACCCCGTATCCGTTGGAGACCGTCTGCTGGGCCAGGCTCGCGGCGGTCGACGACGAGGTGTTCTGGATGTCGATCGCCGCCGGGGCGAGCTGCGCCTTGCCCAGGCCCGGCACGTTCGGCACGCCCCACGTCCCGTAGTACGGGTTCCAGCTGTAGTTGATCAGGCTGCCGACGTTGATCCCGTTGTAGGACAGCGAAGAGGAGGCCGGGCCGATGAAGTACAGGGAGATGATCTTGCTCGGCATGTTGTTCCGCAGCGCCTGGACCAGATACGGGAACGACCACGCGTTCGGCTGCGGCGTGCCGTTCGTGCCGTAGTCGGCGTACTCGTCGTCGAAGTCGATGCCGTCGAGGCCGTACTGGGTCACCGCGTTGGACAGCTGCGTGGCGAACGCGGCGGCGCTGGCCTGGTCGGGGAAGTTGGCGAAGCCGGCGCCCTGGTGGTTGCCCAGCACCGAGAGCAGGACCTTGATCCCCTTGGCCTGCAACGGCGCGATCTGCGTCGCGGCGTTGTCCAGCACCGCCTGCACCTGCGGGTTGAACGACAGGTACGCGCTGGTCCCGTTGTAGTTGATGTTCGCGGCGAAGATGATGCCGATGTCGAAGACGTTGGCCCCGTTGGAGGCCAGCACGTAGTCGCCGACGCTGGTGATGCTGTCGGTGTTGACCTCGACGTAGGCGGTCGTGATCGGACCGGACTTGGTCGCGGCCGCGCCGAGCGCCCCGGCCCCGGCCGCGGCGGCGGGAGTGGCGCCCTGCGCACGGACCACCGCCCCGGACACACCGACGGCTGCGACGGCGAGCCCGGCGCTGCGCAGAACGCTGCGGCGGGTGATCTGCGGACTGTCGTTCATGGTCATCTCCTCGAATCCATGATGCGCAAGGCCCGTGCGATTGCTGCGTGGAGCAGCCCGGGAGCGGCCATAAACCGCTCAAGCAAGGGAACTATCCACCCGGCTAACTGCGCGGTCAAGATGCTCATCTGGTTTAGTGAGGTTTAGTGAACGCGAGCTGTAGGGTTGCGCCGTGGCCGTCTTCGCAACGTACTGCCAGATCTGTGGTCTGCCGGTCCAGCAGGACCACTACGTCCCCGCTGAGAACGGCGGCTACTTCCACATCTGGCGCGGCGACGGCGCCGACGCCTGCGACCCGATCGTCGCCTTCGGGCCCGAGCACGCCTGGCTTCGCGACGCGCTGGGCCTGCGGATCGAGGCCGACGCGCTCATGATGCCGACGGTCTCAGGGCTCGTGCATGACGGCACCCTGGAGAGCCCCGCGGGCCGCCTGTTCGGCGCCGACCTCGAAGCGGGGGACGGCGACGAGCGGATGGCGTTGCACGCGGCGTGTTGGCGTCTGGCCGGCGAGCCGACGTCGTGGGAGCCGCTCGCGCACCTGGTCGACCTGCCGAAGAGTGAGGACCAGTACCGCCAGCAGCTGTTCGACTTCGAGCCCTTCGTCGGGGACGGCCACGGCTGGATGCTCGTGGATCCCGAATCCGAGGCGCCGGACGGCTTGCGCAACCGCCGGCGGATTCTCGCGCTGATCGAGGCCGGGGCTTAGAACCCCGGCACCGCCCTTCGCACAAACCGGCCGAGCGGACTCAGCCGCCGAACACCTCGTCGCGCGCGAGATCGAGCGCGGTCAGGACCGCTCCCTGGAGCACGGCGTTGCCCTCGACCGTGCTCGCGCGCACCTCGGTCACGATCGGCGATTTGGCCGCGAGCCTCTCCTCGACCAGGGCGGCCAGTGCCTCCCCGCCGTCCCGGCCGACGCTGCCGCCGAGCACGATGAGCCCGGGGTCCAGGACGGTGACCGCGGCGAAGGCGCCGCTGGCGATCCGCTCGGCGAGCTCCTCGGCGGTGATGGCGTCGCGTACTTCGGGGGCGACGGAGTCGCAGAACCCGCTGCCCTCGATCCGCAGCCAGCCCAGCTCGCCGGCCCCGCCGGAGGAGCCGCGGCGCAGCCGGCCGTCCAGCACGACCGCGCCGCCGACTCCCTCGTCCAGCCACAGCACGACGAAGTCCGCGCGGCCCACCGCCACGCCGAGCCGGTGCTCGGCGACCGCCGCGAGGTTCACCTCGTTCTCCAGCATGACCCTGACACCGAGCGCCTCCTCCAGCTCGCCCGGCAGGTCCGCTCGCCAGCCGGGCACGGTGTCCGCGCCGGCCAGCTCTCCGGTGTGCGGACGGACCAGGCCCGGCGCGCCGATGACCACGAGGGCCGGGCGGCGTCCGCCGGCGGCCTGCGTGACGGCGTCGGTCAGCGTCTTGAGCAGGTCCGGCTCACCGGCGGCGGGGTCGAATCTCTGGCTCGCCTCGCCGACGGTCCGGCCCGACAGGTCGGCGACGGCCGCCGTGAACCCGGTGCGGCGCAGGTCCACGCCGACGACGTGGGCCCGCTCGGCGATCAGCCGGTAGACCTTGGCATTCGGCCCGCGCTTGGCGCTCGGTCCGCGCCGGGTCTGCTCGGCTTCGTCGACGGGCTCCACCAGTCCGGCCGCGCTGAGCCGTTCCACCAGGTCGGCGACGGTGGGGCGGGAGAGCCCGGTCAGGTCGCGCAGCTGCGGGGCGGTCAGCGGGCCGCGCTCGATCAGCAGGTCGAGCGCCAGCCGGTCGTTGATCGCGCGGGCGGTGGCCGGGGTCGCGGTCTTCATGGGCCCATCGTAATCAGGAAGGGACCCTGATAATTTCACTTTCCATCAGGAAGGGTTCCTGATAGTTTCGATGCCGTGACTCAGACCCTGC
>Ga0068855_100002260_pt1 | contig 23776 bp, 23 predicted proteins | sample KBSCornC52_FD_66592 | JGI IMG/M metagenome (GOLD analysis project Ga0068855, IMG submission 66592) | Corn rhizosphere microbial communities from Kellogg Biological Station, Michigan, USA - KBS Corn C5-2 | ecosystem: Host-associated > Plants > Roots > Rhizosphere > Soil ...
CTCCTACCACGCCGACAGCAGCGACGCCGATCCGGCGTCGAGGTACAGGCGCGCCGAAAATGCTGTACGCAAGATGGACGCCGGACAGCTCGGCGACACAGGGCCTTCTAGCGCTGCCTTCACCGCCGCCGCCTTGCGCGTTTCGGGCACGATGCCGAATATGTGCCTTGGTTTCAAAAGCGCGGGAATCGTCAACGACAACGCCTGCGAAGGAACCTCGTCCAGGCTTGGGAAGTGACCCTCTTGCCATTGCTGGCGCCGGCACGCGGAGTCAAGTTCGACTCTGTGCACGAGATCAGCGGTCCCGAAATCGGCAGGAGGGTCGTTAAACGCGAGATGGCCGTTCTCACCGATGCCAAGGACGCAAATCTGGGGCTCCAACCGCTTCAGCAGCGCCGAGTACCGCTCGGCTTCAACCTGTGGGTCGGGCGCATCCCCGGCGAGCTGATGAAAGCCTGCAGGGTGCACGTGACGCACGAGGTGCTCGCCGAGAAACCAGCGAAAGCTGGCCGGATGATCCCCGGGCATGCCGAGATACTCGTCCATATGCAAGACATGCATCCGAGCCCATTCGACGTCGTTTCTCGCGCGAAGCGCTTGCAAGAATGACAGTTGCGAGTTGGCCGACGCGAAGATGACGGCGAGCTCGGCTTGGATGTCTAGCTCGGCGCGTACCGCGTCGGCGAAGTCAGCTGCGGCGGCCTCGCCGAGCGCTGCCGCAGAGTCATAGATCCTGGTCACGAGGTGTCCGTCGGTGCGTTCACCTAAGAGTTCGGCAGGCGGTTCTGAAGACAGCACACGATCCTCCCCCGCGGATGGGCCGATGGGTGTCATGTTTCGTTGCGCTCCTGTCGATCGAGTGCTGCGATTGCTTGCAAGGCCGCCTCAACGAGTAACTCGCCGGCCTCGGGCGCGAACGCGGCCGGCGCACCGTACCCGATATGTGCCTGCGTGACTTCATATCCGCCTTCGGGGTAGGCAGACCTGTGCGGCACGTAGCCGGGAACGCCGTTGGCATAACCGATCACGACAACGTTCGGCGCGCTCCGACGGCGAATTTCGAGGGCGAACTCCACAAATGGTTCACCGGGTAGGCCGACGATGACGATGTCGCCCCACCGCATGGCGGTCACATCGAGTGAGACACCGCGCGGGTGTGGTGCGCTCGCCGCCGTCCGCTCTGCCCATACGGCCGACCGCAGCAGCCGGTCGCGCTCTGTTGCTGCGGTTTCAGTGTCGGTCGCAAGCGCTGCTGCCTCGCGTCGCCAGGCCAGTGCCTTGGTCCGAAATACGTCAGGCTCGTCGACCGGCAACCACGGCGCTTCGACACTGACCGTCACTGCGCTGACCTGGGTGCCGCCGATGTTCGCCGGAGCTGTAGCGCTCGGAGTCCCACGCGGCCCGGCCGCATGCTCGCCTGCTTGCACCGCCGCGCCGGCAATTGCGCGACCCAGCCTGGTCATCTCGGCGAATGTGCGCACGTCGTTGGGCTGGGTCGAGAAACTGTCTTCAGCGCGGTGACCGGTATTGATCTGACCCGCGCATCCGGTGGCGAAGAGCGCGATCGCATCGGGATACGTCGCCTCCAAAGCGCGCACAACTGCACCTGGGTAATCGGCCGTGATCAGCCGGTTGTCGGGACCGAGAGTCACCGGGTGGCATGCGTAACTGCAGAATATTCCGATGACCTTGCCGCTCGTATCTTCGATGCGCACCGTCTGTACCGATGGGTCGATCACCCCGCCCTGGCGTCGACGATTCTTTCCTACAGTCGGTTCGTCGCCAAAGTTCAACACCATTCGGGCCGGTATGAGATTTTGCGCAGCCTCGATGGCGCTCGATACAGCGCGCTGGCACAAGGTCGTTGCATAGTCGCGAATTTCGGCCGACTCATTGCCCCTCTCGTCGGTTGCCGGACCGCCATGTGTGTGGATCGTCGCGACCATTACCGCACTCGTAGGTACACCCAGCTCGATTTCGATACGGCGACGAATCTCGGCCGCAAACGCAGGCGGGATGCTGACGACGTCGAGAACCACCAGAACCGTCGTCACGGCAGCGGGTTCGGCATCGCTGACAACCAGAGCGCGGGCGAACAACGGGTCGTGTACACCGGTCGCAGGCAGCGGCCGCGCAGCGAATCCAGCCATCGGCACGGTGAGCGGCGGCGTGATGTCAACCTTGCTCAAACCGACCTTGACACCCGAACTCACAGTCGCCTCCCGATCGGTGCGTTGCTGGTCTCGTGGACGACCACACCGTCGACGATCGTGGCGATAACGTCGACCGCTGCACGCGCCGGCTGCATGTGCACCAGCGTGAGATCTGCCGCTTCGCCGGGGCCGACCGGCTTTCGACTCACATCGGACGACAAGAGGCGGGCGGGATTGATCGAAGCCATCGCAACCGCTTGGGCGAACGACACGCCAGCCCCGTACACCGCCCACGCCAAACATTCGCGAAGGTTGCGCACCGCGCCTGCCAGCAACGTGGTGCCCGAAAGCGCAAGCCGCCCGTCTTCGGTTAGGTCGACCGGCAGGCCGGTCGGTCCCACATAGTGGCCCGGAGGTTTCCCGGCGATCGCGACGCTGTCACTGACAAGAATGGACCGACTCGAACCTTTAGCCCGCAGCATCGCAATCAACGTCGAGGCCGGTAGATGATGGCCATCGGCGATGAAGCTCGCCATCAATCGGTCCTCTGCGAGCTGTTCCCATATGTAGTTGGGATGTCGAGCCAGCTGCGCGTGGGCGCCGTTGCCCAGGTGAGTCGAGAGCTTCGCCCCTGCATCCACAGCGCGGCGGACGTCGTCCGGCGTCGCATTTGTGTGACCTATCGCCACCACGACTCCCCGACCAGAAAGGGTCTCGATATAACGCGTCGAGCCCGGCAACTCGGGAGCCAACGTGACGATACCGACGACGCTGTCGCTCGCGCGCTGCCAGCGCTCGAACTCGGCCACATCGGGGGTTCGTAGGAATCGACTGTCGTGCGCTCCACGCGGCCCGTCATCGGCACTGAGATACGGGCCTTCGACGTGCGCACATGGAATTGCCCTGGCCACAAGGGGATCGGCCTTGCGGGCCGCCGAGATCGCCCGAAGCGATGCGACCATCCGCTCCTCAGGCCCGGTGGTCACAGTCGGGCAGACAGCCGTGATCCCGTGTGCCCACAAGGCGGCAACGAACTCGTGAATCGCGTGCGCGTCCACGTCAGCCGCCCGCACGTCGTGGCCCGCGTAGCCGTTGTTCTGGATATCGACGAAGCCAGGACAGATCCACACATCACTCGTCGTGTCGAGATCGACGAGGTCAGTGATCGTGCCTTGCTCGATCGTCAACCGCACGGTGCGATCGGTGCCGGGCAGTCGACCGATGACATCCATTTCGTGGCAGCCTCGAAACCCGTGCTTAAAGGTGTTTGATCCGGCCGCGAAACCGCGCACGGAATCGAGCGTTCGCTTCGTCGCCGCCGGGAGCGTTGCCGCTGCGAAAGACCGGAACCTCGATGCCTTTGGATGCGAGGATCGACAACGCCTCGACGACGATCGAGTTCAACAGGAACGCGTTCGCAAAGGTAGAGATCGGGCCGGTAAGTTCGTCGACCCCGTCGATCCGAAGGATCGCGTCGCCGATCGGCACCTTGCTGTCGACCGAGACGTCAACGATGTCGTGCAGGTTGAGTTTCGAGGGGTGCCGCGCCGGGTGGTCGGGCGCTGTCTCCGCCGCGTGCCGGACCGAACTCACGCCAATCGTCGTCGCACCAAGTTCTTTCGCACGTAGCGCTGCATCGATCAGCGCGGAATTGATGCCGTAGGCGTTCACGAGGATGAGCAGGTCACCGTCACCGACGCCGTACTCGTTGATCACGATGCGGCCGTACCCGGGCAATCGCTCGATGTGCTTGGAGTATTGGCCCCCGGAGCTCAGCATCGTGCCAAGGTCGAGGATCGCACTCACGTGCATCAGCCCGCCTGCGCGGCTGAATATCTCTTGGGCCGCAAGGTTGGAGTGACCGCCCGGCCCGTAGACGTAGACCAAACGGTCGGCCGCGATCTGGTCGGCAACCAGCTTCGCGGCGTCCCTCACCGCCGCCATGGACTCGTTGTGCAGCATTGTGAGATGTTCGACAACCGCCTCGTAGTAGCGGGTTGTGGCCCTTACCTCGGTCACATCTGCCGGCTGGCTCGACATGGCTCACCTTCCCTTCACAAGAGGCCAGTGGTCTGACCAGGTTCAAATGTTCCATGCGCGACTGCGCATCGGCAACCCTTCTCGGCGAATACTATGCGACCGGTTGCACGATCACTCGGGAGACTCGGCTGCGAACGCGAGCCGCGGGATGGAAGCAAGCAGGGTGCGCGTGTACGCATCGTGCGGGTCGGAGAACACGCGCTCGACCGAGCCGCGCTCGACAACCTTTCCTTGGTGCATCACCAACACTCGTTCGCACAGTTGGCGAACCACGGCGAGGTCGTGACTGATGAACAGCACGGTGAGTTCCAACTCGCGACGCAGGCGAATCAACAGGTTCAAGATGTCCGCCTGTATCGACACGTCGAGCGCCGACACCACCTCGTCGGCCAGCAGAATCTCCGGCTCCAGTGCAAGGGCACGAGCAATGCTTACCCGTTGCCGCTGTCCACCCGACAATGCTTGTGGGTATGCGTCGAGATAATCAGCCGAGAGCCCGACGGCATCCAGGAGCTCACCGCACCTCGGGCGGATCCGGCTACGTGGCACCAGACGGTGCACCGCCAGCAGTTCGCCCAGCACGCTGCCGACCTTCATTGCAGGGTTGAGCGCCGAGTACGGGTCCTGAAAGACCAGTTGAATGCGGCGCTTCCTGGCTCGATCGTCGTGTGCTCCGAGAGGCTGACCCTCGATCAGCACCCGGCCGGAGTCGGCCTTTTGCAGGCCCACGATCGTACGCACCAGCGTCGACTTGCCACACCCGGATTCACCCACGATGCCGACACACTCGCCGCGCGCGACCGATAGACTCACTCCGTCGACTGCCACCACGCGCCCGCGCCTGCCCCGGCCGCTCACGCCTCGATTCGCCCCGCGGTCGGGGAAAGTCACCCGCACATCATCGAGTTCGACCATCGGCACGCTCACCGCACGACCCCGCTCTGCTCGTCCGTGACCGCTCCTGGCTCATCGGTAACCGGCAGTGGCGCGGCACCGTAGATGCATGCAGAACGGCGGCCGTTCCCTACGTCCTTTAGGTCGTACGGCAACGTGACGCACACGTCTTGCGCCACCGGGCACCGTGGGTGAAAGCGACAACCGGTGGGCGGATGAAGCCGATCCGGAGGAAGGCCACCGATCGACAGCGGTGCGACCCGTGGGCCGTCAACGGGTGGCAACGATCGCAAGAGTGCCCACGTGTAGACGTGGCGTGGGCTCGAGATCACTTGGCGGGCAAGCCCTGTCTCAACGAACCGTCCGGCATACATCACGTTGACGAAGTCGCACAACTCGCTGACGACGGCGAGGTCGTGGCTCACGAAAAGCAGCGCGACGCCGCGGTCCAAGCACACTCTCCGCAATAGATCGATGATTTTTTTCTGCAGGGTCACGTCGAGAGCCGTCGTCGGCTCGTCGCACAAGATGATTTTTGGATCACACGCAAGCGCCATCGCGATCAGCGCACGTTGCCGCATGCCGCCCGATAGTTCGTGCGGGTAACGGCGCGAGACCTCTGCTGCGTCAGGGATTCCGACTTCGGCCAGCAGTTCGATCGCCCGGGCTCGAGCAGCCGAACGCCGGAGTCCGTAATGCACGATCGGGCCTTCGGCGATCTGCGCACCGATCCTACGCACCGGGTTCAACGCCGTCATAGGATCTTGAAAGATCACCGAAATATTCTTTCCGCGCGACATCGCGCGTTGCTTAGGCGCTAATGCGTTGAGCTCTTCGTCTTCGAGATAGATCTGCCCCTCAACGTGCGCCTCGTCGGGGAGCAGGCCGAGAATGCTCCGCAGCAGAATGCTCTTTCCCGAACCACTTTCACCGACGAGGCCGAGCGCGCTGCCGGGCATGACATCCAACGACACACCGTCGACAGCCTTGATGTCGCCACGCCTTGTAGGCAGCGTCACACTCAAACCGCGCACGCGTAACAGCGGCTTCCCAGTGGCAGCGTCGGCCTGCCATCTCGTGCCTTCGCGGCGCGATGGCTGCGATGTCACGAGCTGTCCTTCCGCTCGTTGAAGCTGTCAGAGACCAACGCGAGCCCTAGACCCAACACCACCACCACGACACCCGGCGCGACCGAAAGCCACCAGTTACTTGAAAGGAAATCCTGGCCGTCGTTGATCATCGAGCCCCACTCGGCTGTAGGCGGTTGAATGCCGATTCCGAGGTAGCCCAGCGAGGCGATCGCAGTCACCGCCAAAATGATGTCTGAGGCAAGGTAGGTCACAGCTTGCCGGCCGACATTCGGAAGTAAATGGCGCACCAGGATGCGCGACGTCCGCAGGCCGGCGAGTCGCGCCGCAGCGACGAAATCCTGGCTGCGCAAGGTGAGCACGCTGCCGCGAATCAACCGGGCGTACACGACCCAGTGCGTCACGATCAGCGCGATAACCAGGCTCTTCGCGCCTGGCCCCAGGACGAGCAAAAGCACGAGAAGCAAGGTGAAGGACGGGATTGTCTGCACCATGTCCATGATTCGGGTGAGCACGATGTCGAGCCAACCGCCGGCGTAACCGGTGAGCAATCCAACGAACGTACCAATGATGCATGCACCCAGCGACGCTGCAGTCGCCGCCACCAGATCGACTCTGGCACCGTAAATGATCCGCGACAGCACGTCGCGGCCGAGCTGGTCGGTGCCAAGCAGATGATGCATCCCCGGGTGGGCGAGTGCATCGGGTATCTGCTGCGCCAGCGGATTGTAAGGAGCCACGATCGGCGCCAGCAACGCGACCGCGATGTACACCGCGAGGATACTGAGGCCAAGCGTCATCTTCATCGACCGTCGGCGTCTCCGCGGCGCCGACGATGTCGGCGCTGCCGATTCATCGGTGTCGGCAAACGGTTGCGGTTGCAGCTCGCCCTCGGTGACGCTCTTCATCTCAGGACCACTCTCGGATCGAGAAGCGAATAGAGCACATCGAGAAGAAGGTTCATCACCAAAATGAGGGCGGCAGTCACCAGCGTGATGCCCGAGACCAGGGGGATGTCGTACACCTGGAATGCCTGCACCACCATGGATCCGATACCCGGGAGTGCGAACACACTCTCGGTGATGAGCACGCCACCGATCAATCCCGCGAACAGCACGCTGAGCAACGACAGCGTCGGTACCACGGCATTCGGAAGGACGTGACCGACAACGAGGCGCAGGCCGCGCACGCCCTTCGCTCTCGCGGTCAAGATGTAATCAGACTGCAAAACCTCAAGGATGCTCTGTCGTAAACTTCGCGTCAGGATCGCCGACGCAACGATGGTCTGCGTCAGTGCTGGCAGAAACAGTGATCGCAGCGTGCCGCCGAACCCGTGTTCCAGTCCACCGGCTGGAAATATCTTGAAGGCGATCGCGAATATCACTAGCAGAATCGTTCCTGTCCAGAACGGTGGCATACCGATCCCGATCAGTGGTATTGCTCTGATCGCATGGTCGACCGGCTTGTTCTTCCGCATGGCGGCGATCGTGGCCAGCGGCACTGTCACCACGACATCGAGGATCAGTGCGAAGACCGCAAGCTTCAACGTGACCGGCAATGCAATACGTAACTCATCACTTACTGGTCGCTGGAACAAGTACGAGGTGCCAAGGTCACCGTGAAGCAGTCCACCCATATACGACGCGTACTGGCTCACCATCGAACGGTCGTAGCCGAGTGCATGGTTGATCGCTACGACCTGATCAGGCGTGGCAGCCTCCCCCAGCATTAGCTGCCCAGGCGTAGACGGCAGCGCGTGCAGGAGCAAAAACAGGAGGAGGCTGACACCCCACAACGTCAGGACGACGTAGAGCAGCCGCTTACCGACGTATCGAAGCCGAGCCATCTACGCCTTACTTCGCGAGGGAGATATCGGCGAAGTTCAGCTTGTTCGTCGGCTGGATCGATGCACCTACGACCTTCGACGACGCAGCCCATAGCTTGTCGGGACTGTAGAGGGCAACCGCGTCGCCGTTCTCAGCAATTTGATCCATGATGTTGTCGTACAACTTGAAGCGAGCTGTGTCGTCGAAGACCGACGTCGACTGCTGGTATTCCTGGGTAATCTGCGGCAGCAGGTTCGACGACGTCGACTCGGCACCGGTAGCGATGTAGTTGTTGATCGACAGCCCCGGGTCGCCAGCGAGGGCGAACAAGCTGAATCGGCCCTGGAACGTCTTGTTTGCGAGTGCGGCCTTGTAGAGCTGGTTCGTCGTGCCATTAAGGGTGACCTTGATACCGATCTGCTGCAGGTCACTCTGGATGATCTGCGCCGTCAGTGGCATCTGCGAGTCGGCGCTGTCGTAGACGATGCTAAACGACGCGCCCGTCGGGGTTGCCGACTGCGCCAGCTCTGCCTTTGCTGCGGCGATGTCGTTCTTGCAGCCAAAGGCCGGTTGGTAGCCCTGCAGGAAGGTGGCACTGATCCACGCGCAGGCCTTGCTTCCACCACCGCCGAGCACCGCCTTCACCATCGAGTCACGGTCCAACGCGAGAGAGACGGCCCTCCTGAAATGCACGTCATTGAGCGGCGGCTTTACGGTGTTAAGCCCGAGGCGCATCACGCCAACCGGCAGTGAAATCACCTGGTACTTCGAATCGCCCTTCAGCTGCGCCACCTGCTGCGTGGGCGGGTCCTCGATCAGATCGACACTGCCCGCACGCAGTTTGAGCACTCGCGTGTTCGGGTCGGCGACCGGTACGAAGGTGATGCTGTCGAGATTTGCCGGCGTACCGTAGTACTTAGGGTTTCGCACGAGCTTCAGATCGGTGCCGGACTTGCGCTCCGAGATCATAAAAGGACCGGCACCGATCGGCATCTGGTAAAAATCTTTAGCTTGTTTGCCTTCGAAGTTGTTCGGCAAGATGACGGCTGGGAAGCTCGCAAGCGTCCAGAGCAGGGTGGCGTTCGGCTGAGCCGTGTGAATGACGACGGTGTTTGCGTCCGGCGCATCAATCGACGTGATCGCCTTGAAGAGCTTGCCCTGCTGGGTGCCCTTCTTGGCGTTGTCGAGGCTGAATTTCACGTCGGCCGAGGTGAGCGGGGTACCGTCTGAGAACGTCACTCCAGAGCGAAGCTTGATCGTCCAGCTCAGCTTATCGGCGCTGATCGTGGGTTGGCCGGCTGCGATGGCAGGCTCGATCTTGTCGTCCTTGTTGATGCGATAAAGACCGTCAGCGAACAGGTTGACGATCTGACTGTCGGATGAACGAAGGAACGAGCCGTCAGGGCTGATGTCGATGACGTCGAGCGGCCTGGCCACAGTGATGCTGCCGCCCGATTGGGTGGACGCAGTTTGACTGGCTGTACTTTGACCGCTGGCGCTCGGATTCACGCCAGTGCTCGGAGTGTCACTCCCACTCTTGGATCCGCCGCTGCTCGTGCAGGCCGTGGCGATCAACGCGAGCGAGACCGCCGCCGCGCCTGTTACCCATTTCTTAGGCTGCATCGCTTCTTTCCTTCCGGGTGGCGTATTAGGCGGTGCGATAGCGAAGGCACGCCCACGTGGGCGCCCTCCGCACCGTCGGCCACATAGGGCCTGGCTGCTGCGCTGCCAGTCGATCCAGCGATCGAGGCCAGTGGTCTGACCAGCGCCACTGTTCCACGGCTTCCCGCCAGAGGCAAGGACTTCTCTGAACTTTTATGCGACCGGTTGCACGAGGCCGTGACCAGACGCGCCGAGCCTCACTATGAGGTCACAATCGGATGACGGAAAGTGACGCCACACTAGGCTGCCGCATTTCGTCGGCGAACCATCGGTCCGCGCTGGTAACGTGCTCTGAGGTCTGACCGGTTTCGCCCTGTCCGTGCAGCCTCGCTCCTCGATATCGGAAAGGCATCGCGATGTGGCAAGCCATAGGTCAGACCGGAAACTTGACCGATCGCATCGCTGCGCAGATCGAAGCGTTGATCGCTTCCGAGGAACTCAAGCCTGGAGATCGCCTGCCTGCCGAGCGCGAGATGGCCGCGTTGCTCGCGGTCAGCCGGCCGTCGTTGCGCGAGGCGGTACGGATCCTCGCTGCGCGGCGGCGGTTAACGGTTCGACACGGGCAAGGCGTGTTCGTCGCTGCGCCGCCGTCCGAACAAGATCTGCGAGCCGCACTGTCGAAGACCGACGTCAGCCTGGTCGAGCTCTACGCCATGCGCGAGGTTCTCGAGGTGCCCGCCTCCGAGTGGGCAGCGAGCCGACGCACGCGCGAGCAACTCACGGGTCTTCGACGGGCGCTCGAGCAACTCGACCGCGCGGCCGCTAAGGATCCTGTCGACTTCGACGAGGTCGGCACGTACGACGCCGAGTTTCACATGCGCATCGTCGAAGCCGCAGGTAACCGATTTTTGCGCCAGACGTTGACGGTCCTGCAGGGCATGCTGCGGTCGGGCATGGAGACGACCCTCGCGATCCCCGGCAGACTCGAAGCCTCCCACCGCGACCATCACCGCATCATCGCGGCGATCGAGAGCGGCAACCCTGCGGGGGCCCGCGCGGCCATGCGAGCCCACATCAGGGGTGCTGAACGCGCCGCGCTCGCGAGGGCGGACGCGACGGCCCGCAAGGCGTAGCCGCCGTCCGTATCGCTACTCACGCAGTGGAGTTACGAGCATGTCGCGTGCTGCAGCAAGCGCCCGGCGACGAGCACTGCCGCCGCAGCGGCCAGCGCCGTGCGCCCGCGTCTCGTCCGTTCCTCTCATCGACGAAGCCAGCTGCGGCGGCGTGCATTGAGCAAACCGTAGTTGTAGTACGTGATCGACGTCGCTCCCTCCGCCACCGCAGCATCGTGCGCTCCATGTAGGGCAGCACGATCCGGTGCCTCTGAGGGCAACGCCGACAGTCCGACCCCGAAAGCGTGCGGTGCGTCTGGCGCTGCCTTGAGTTGCTCCAACGAACGGCCAACGACATCAGGCACGCCGTAAGCGAGCACCCGAACGTCGACACCGAGTTGCTCTATTGCTCGGAGTTCGATGCCAGTGATCGCGCGATCGCCATAGCTGACGAATTCGACCGGGGTAGTTGCCGCACTGGTTTTAAGTTCGGCGACCAACGACGTGACGGCGCCCGAGCGTGCCCGCATGAAGGGGCCGAAGTCGCGTACGGATTCGGCGAGGTAGCTATCGACGTCGCCCTCGGCGACGGTACGCCGGTCGAGCTCATCGACCACTCGCCGTGCGATCGCCCGCAGGTCGGCGACCAGCCGCATCGAGTCACCTCCCTCTGCCTCGACGCGATTCTGGCAGTGTTGGCAGACGCAATAGGCAGACAGCCTCCGAAATACAGACGGCTGCGCGGTATCGGTTTTCTGATGGGCGGCGTGGGGTGTCAGCCAGTGCGCAGCTTCGAGTTGCACAGCGTCGACGCGCGCCGCGACATCGGCAACCAGCGCCGCCGCGTACCGACGAGTAGTCGGATTTGCGACGCACACCGACGCCAGCGACCGACCGCCCCAAACATGGTGCGCAGCTGCGCCCGGCTCACGCAGCGCCAGTGCAGAGTCGTGTAGACAAACAGTCCAGCCGACCAATCGCAACGGTGTTCCTGGCGTCATCGTTCGCGCGAGAGCGACGGCGTCGCCTCGCTCCGCCACTAGCGGCGCTACTGTAGGCACGAGAGGCTCTTCAGCCCAAAGCCGCTTGTCGGGCACGAAGTACACGGCAGCTTTTGGTGCGTCAAAGAACGTGCGACGAGGGTTGTCTGGCAGCAAGACCCGCACGCTGTGATAACTCACGGCAAGGCAAACGTCTGTCATGCCAGTCGTGCTCAGATCCTTAGCGATCCGGTTCGGCCCGAAGTCGAGCAGGTCCCACGGATACAGCCAGACCCCGTATTTCACGACAGTTATTGACCGTTTGTAAGGCTCGCGACCCTTTCACGAGCGCGGGCCAGAATCTCCTCGTGCAGGTTGTTGCCACGTGAATCGATAGCGACGAACAACGGCCCGAGCGTCGTTACCCGGAAACGCCAGAGACATTCGGGCATGAGATGCTCCCAATAAACCTCTTCGATCTCGTCGATCTGGAGAGTCTCGACGGCTGCCGCACCGCCGACCACGGCCAGGTAAACGCAACCGTGTTCGGCCATCGCCGCAGCAGTGTCTCCCGACATTCCTCCCTTGCCTAGAATCGCCTTTACGCCGAGGCGTTCGAGCAATGGTCGGGTGAAACGATCCATCCGCTGACTCGTGGTAGTGCCGATACAGACCGGTTCCCAGCGCCCGTCGGGCCCGGGCTTCACATTCGGCTGAGTATGCAACAACACTCCGTCGCTGAGGTCTGCCGGAAAGTCGTTGCCACCGTCGTGCCAGTAAATCAACGTGGCGTCTCGTAGGCCCCACACCGTGCCGGTGATCGTCACCTGGTCACCTGCATTGAGTCCGCGGACAACTTCCTCGGTCAGCGGCGTGGTCAGTTCGACGGTAGCCATAGGTCGGCGCTCCAGTTGGTTGGTTCGAGACGGGCCACGACCGGGTGTTATGGGCTCGGTCTCGAGAGTTCGGTCATCGCCACGGCTGCGTAAACCCTCGCGGCGTCAACGATGTCGCCGGCATAGACCCACTCGTCGGGCGCAAAGTGCCAGTCGCCGGGACCGTAGACGACGGTGTCCAGTCCGGCCGCCGCAAGATCGGCGGCATCGGTCACGAAGGCCTGGCCCGGCATCTCATTGGTGATCCGCGGTGGCGTCTTGCGCAATGTCTCGTGCGCGCTGGCGATCGCGTCGACCAATGTGCCCTCGGTAACGCCGAGGAACGGTTGGTGTGCCGACACGATACGAACCTGCACGCCAACGTCCGGCCCGGCTGCTGCAGTCGCAAGCTGCAACAACTCTTGTCTCACCGGGATCCGGCGCATTGAGGGCACGGTCCGCACGTCACCGCGAATCAGCGCATTGGCAGCTACCGTACCGGGTCCACGCCCGCCGTTGAGTTGGCCAACGACTGTTATCGGCAGCGCAGGTAGCCGCGGGTGCGGCTGATGCGTGAACCTGTGACCTCGCAGCTCATCGCAGATGCGAGTGGCGGCCGCTAATGCGTCGACACCTTCGGCCGCACGCGAAATATGTGCGGTGCGGCCATTGACCGCTATCTCGAATTTGAACGCGCCGCCGTTCGCGGTGTGGATCGCCATACCTGACGGCTCGCCACAGACCGCAAAACCCGAATGCGGTCCCTCGCTTGCCAACACGTATTTCGAGCCAAGCCCCGTGCCGTCGTGATGCATGACTGCATGAAGCACCAGATCACCTGGCGGCGGCTCCCCTTCGGCCACGACCTGTAGTGCTGCCACCATCGCCGCAAGCCCGGCTTTCATGTCACTGACGCCACCCGCATACAGGCGGCCATCTGCCACCCACGGTTGATACGGATCCTGACTCCAGCCTTCGGCGACGATCCCGGAATCAAGATGGCCTTGCAGGACGACGGGATCGCGTCGGCCCTGACCTAACAGCGTTGCCACCACATTCGGCCGGCCAGCGACGACGTTTTCGAGGTGGACGTCGATTGCCGGGTGGTCGAGGAGTTCGGCGATCAACTCCGCGAGCGGCCCTTCGTCCCCAAGGGGAGACGGCACAGCACAAATCGCCTTTGCCACATCGACTACCCGGTCAGCGTCAAGCCGGCGCCATACGTCGTGGGCACGGGTCGTGAGGGCCTGCTCTACCACCAGTAGCCCCAGTCGACGTTGAGGTCGTCGTAGTTGATGCGAGCTCGGCGACGCTCGCCGCGCCAGCACTGCATGCTCACGGCCACCGGATTCATCGAGTTATGCGTCCATGCTCTTTCGATGTGGACGTCGAGCGCAGTCGTATCACCACCGAGGCCCTGCGGGCCGATGCCGAGCTGGTTGATCTGCGCAAGCATGTCGAGTTCGAACGCCGCTACCTTCGGGTCGGGGTGCCGCATGCCGACAGGTCGCGCGGTCGCTTCTTTTGCCAGCGCGACGCACTGGTCGGAAGTGCCGCCTAGGCCGACGCCGACGACGAGCGGGGGGCACGCCTTTCCGCCGGCAGCCGCAACACTTTCGAGGATGAACTTCTTGATGCCGGGCTCGCCGTCGGCGGGTAAAAGCATCTTCAGGAACGACCAGTTCTCAGAACCTGACCCCTTCGGCATCATCAGCAACTCGAGGTAGTCGGCGCCGGGCGTGAAATCGAAGTGCAGCACCGGGACACCTTCTCCGGTGGAATCCTGCCGATTCGTGCGTTCAATCGGATGCACAATGCTCGATCGGAACGGCGTTTCCAACGTCGCCTTGCGGGTCGCAGTCTCGATGACCTCACGTAGGCGGCCGCCGTCAACGTAGGCGGCCGTGCCGATACGCAACCAGTAGATCGGGATGCCGGTGTCTTGGCAGACCATCATGCCCGTGTCGCCGAGATCGACGGCGTCGAGCATCGTTTGCATGATTTGAATCGCGCGTGGATGGGTCTCGGTCTTCAAGGCAGCACGCAAACCATCTCGGACGTCGACGGGGATGTCCTTCAACGACATGACGTAGGCCTCGCGCGCGGTAGCCTCGAGCACCGCGTAGAAGTCCTCGCCGACGGTCTCGATCATTGCGTGTGTCCCATCACGAGTAGACGGCCTTTGCTATGACGTAGGCCCCGAAGAGAAAAAGCGCGATGGTGCCCGCGACGAGACCTTGACGCAGCCGCCGTCGGCGCACCGGATCGCGGGCGTAATCGTCAAGCGCTGCCCACACTCCCGCACCCGCGTGCGCGAGCGCCGCGGCAAGCATCAATGAATCCCAGGTGACCCAAAGCGCCGAGCCCCAGCGCTTGGCGATGAAGTTGGCGTCGGTACCGGCGACATCGGTGACGACGTGTGTAACCACCAGGTGCCCGGTCACAAGCACGGCAAGCAGGACGCCGGTCAGCCGCATCATGACGTAGGCGATACGGCGGCTCTGCGGCTTCGCGGACTGCGCCTCGGCTTGCGTGCCCGCGGTGGCGGGTCGAGTCGTCGTGCTCATGAGAACACCGGCGCCAACACGAAGCAGCACCCGGCCACGCCGAAGCCAAGGGTCAGAAACGCAACGACGCCAAGGGCTTTGGTCGCCGATGCCATGCTCAGGTCTGCGAGATCGACGACGAGCAAGCGCAAGCCGTTAAGAGTGTGGAACAGCACAGCAAACACCAGACCGCATTCGAAAAGCCGCATGACGGGCGTGGTGTAGAGCGTGTGCACGTTGTTGTAGACGGAATGGGAGAACGAGAAAAGGCTGACGTCGACGATGTGTAGAGCCAAGAACCCGAACACCAGGAAGCCAGTGATGCGGTGCAGGTAGAACGCCCACCGGTTCACCTCGGCGCGCTCGCGCGGCGAGCGAATCATGCGCTTTACCAATACCAGACTGAGGTAGCCGCCGCCGTCGTTCGATCTTGCGGAGCTCAGCACGAGTGCGCTGAATCCGAGGATCACCACGATCACCACCGTGAGACCTACGAGGAAGAGCGACTGCGCGAGGGTCATGGATTGGCCACCACCTTCGTCGGGAGTTCACTTCGACTGAATTCGACCGGGCGCATCTCGACATCAAAACCGTCGCGCCCACGGCGCAACACGACGTACCGCAGCCACTCGTCGTCGTTTCGCTCGGGGAAGTCAGAGCGGAAGTGCGCACCGCGAGACTCCTTCCGTAGCAAGGCGGATTCGACCACCAGGCGGGCGACGGTCATCTGGTTTTCCAGGTCGAGAGCCTCTTGCCAGGCGAAGTTGGCCCGCGGCGGTCCCGGCACCGACACCTCAGCCAACCGTTGCTCGAGCCCATCCAGTGCCGTGCGCGCCTCGTTCAGACCCGTTTCGTCTCGGACGACGCCGCAACAGCGCCACATGAGATCTTTCAGCTCGGCGGTCAGCGCGAACGGCCATGGCCCGCGTTCTCGCTGCAGCGGCGCAAGCGCACGCGAGATCGACGTCGCAACTTGCTGCTCGTCAGGCGTCCGCAACTGCCGCGCACGAGCGATGCGGGCGGCGGTATCACCTGCGCGGGCACCGAATACCGTCGACTCCGCGACCCCGTTCCCGCCGAGCCGGTTCGCGCCGTGGGTGCCGCCCGCATCCTCGCCTGCGACTAGGCACCCACCGATCGACGTTTGGCAATCGGGATCGATGACCACGCCACCCATGTGGAAGTGTGCCGTCGGCGACACCTCGACCGGTCCGCGCGCGAGGTCGGCTCCGATCTGCCGAGTGCGTGCCACCATGCCAGGAAAGCGCCGCTCGACTTCTTCGACCCCGAGATGTGAAATGTCGATCAGCACGCCGCCGGACGCCGTTCCGCGGCCCTGCATGATCTCGGTGTAGCTCGCGCGTGATACGACATCGCGCGTCGAGCGCTCCATGCGCTCGGCGTCGTAGCGGGACATGTAGCGTTCGCCGTCGACGTTGAGCAAGAAGGCACCTGCGCCGCGAAGGCCCTCCTCCAACACGGCGCCTGTGAGCCGCGAATTGCCCGCGAGCAGGCCGGTGGGATGGAACTGCATCATTTCCATATCGCGCATTTCGAGGCCGGCCCGATAGCACATCGCGATGCCATCGCCGGTCTTCTCGCGGGCGGGCGCCGCGATGCGGTACATCGTGGCTGCACCGCCCGTCGCAACGACCACTACCCGTGCACGGATGACAACGAAGCGGCCGGTGCGGACATCGAGCCCGGTGAGCCCGGCCAACTCGCCGTCGTCGTCAAAGACAAGGTCGAGTGCACGCACGTCTTCGAGTTCTCGCGGCCCAAGTCTGAACATCTGGTCGCGTAGCCGACCCATGATCTCGATGCCCGTGAGATCGCCGCGGTGTACCGTGCGGTCAAAACCCTGACCGGCAAAGGCTTTCTGATGGATCCGCCCATCCTCACGCCGATCGAAGAAACAACCGACGCGAGTCTCCAACTCGTGAATCACGCGAGGCGCATCACTCACGAGGGTCCAGGCGAGCTCCTGATTGTTGAGGTACTTTCCGCCTTCCAGCGTGTCCGCGAAATGCAGTTCGAGAGAATCGGCTGGGTCGAGAACGACGTTATAGCCGCCTTGCACCATGCGCGTGCAGCCCGATCTGCCGACCGCTCCCTTACTCAGTAGCGTGATGTCAAGGGTCGGATCGGCGGACGCAGCGTGCAGTACGCACATCAGCCCCGCACCGCCGGTGCCGATCACGGCTATGTCGGTGTCGATGCGGTCGACGTCGAGCATGTCACGGGCGACCATGAAGTCTCCAAGAACGCAGTTTCCGGATCGCCCCCGCGGGATCAAGGCCTTTCGGGCACACCGATGTGCACCCGTACATGTAGTGGCAGCCGTCGACACCCATCGCTCCGTCGATCGCTGCCATCCGTTCATCTGCGGCTGCATCGCGACTGTCGGCGATGAGCACCATCGCGCGATTTAACGCAGCGGGCCCGAGGAAGTCGCGGCGCGAATTCGCTATGCCACAACTGGAATAGCAGGCTCCACAGCCGATGCAGTCGAGCGCCGGATCAATGATCTGGCGTTCAGGGGAATCCGGGCGCACGACTGCCGGCTCGGTGAGCTCTTCGTTCGGCACGAGATAAGGCATTACCGTTGCCCACTCCTGCCAGAACGGTGCGGTATCGACGATGAGGTCGCGGACAACGGGCAAACCGGCGACCGGGTCGAGTCGAATCTCGTCAGTGTCGGTGGGCACCGGAGTCTGGCAGGCGAGCACCGTGCGGCCGTCCATACGCAACGTGCAGGTGCCGCACATCGCAACCCGGCACGAGAACCGAAACCCTACCGACGCGTCGTGGGTACGCTGGATCGCGAGCAGCAGATCGAGCACCATCATCGGATCGTCGCGTTCGACCTCAAAGGTTTCGAGTCGATCGGGTTCGCTCCGGTGCACCGAGATCCGCAACGTGGTCACAGCATGTCCCTTTCCAGCAGCGCATGCGGGTTGGTCTCGCAAATTGCGCGCATGACGGCCGGATCGAGCTCGAGGTCGCGAAGGATGCGCCACCGATCCTCGACATAGTCTTGGCGGTCGATCGCAGCGAGGCCGCCGTCCGACCCGAAAAGGACCTGGTTGAGAGGCACCTCGTCGAGGATGCGTTTCATCGCGTAGGGATGGAGACTAGTCATGCATACGTGCAGGTTCGGGTAGCGGCGTGCGGCCGCAATCGCTTCGGGCCACAGGTCATAAAGGCCACCGTGACCGAGCACGACCTGCAGGTCGGGGAACCGGCCGGCGAGCTCACCGATCTGCAACGGCGTCGAGTACGGCGGCGTGCCGTCGTGAAAGAGCATCGGCAGGCCGAGTTCGGACGCCATCTCGCAGACCGGCACCATGCACGGCTCATTCGGATGGAATCCTTGCAACCACGGGTGGAACTTGACGCCGCGAACGCCGAGCTCCCCCACGCAACGCTCGATTTCTTTGGCGGCGTCGGCCGCTCGTGGGTTCACCGTACAAAACGGCACGAGCCGACCCTCGGAATCGGCACACCATGACGCCACCTCGTCGTTGGTGCCGTGGTCGTCGAAGAAGAGGCCGTCGAGCGGGAGAACCACGCTGGTGGCGATGCCGTAACGGTCCATCACGGCGAGGTATTCGTGAGCAGCAAAAAGGTCGAGACCCCAGATGCCGCGAAGCGACGGCTGGTGGGCGTGGAAGTCAACCAACACGTTGAGGGTCTCCTAACAGGTCAGACCTCTTGCCACTGGTCAGATTAGCCGAGGTCGTAGGAGCGGTCAAATAGCAGGGGAGTCTCGACCGCATCGTCAGCTCGACACTGAATCGAGGCCGAAATGCTCCGCGCACGCCCGAATCTCACGCATGGTCGCAGCTGAGATCGGACAGGTGGCGTCGTCGTCGAGGTCGGCCGGCAGCACTCGGCTCGCACCCGGCAGCCGCCCCCCGGCTTCGGCGATCGAGTTCGCCAGCTGATCGAGCCGGCTGCCACCGCCCGCCCCCAGGCACGTCGGGTCGATGGCGAACGCCACATGTGCAATGCCCTGCGGCGCTGCGTCGTGGGAACGATCGAACATGTCGACGATATCGACGGCGAGCGACGGGCCGACGAGTGCACCTGTCAGCGCTTCGACGAGCAGGGCCAGCGCGTAGCCCTTCGCACCCGCCATCGGCATGAGCATGCCGGCAAGCGCACTGTGCGGGTCGGACGTCGGAGTGCCCGCCCGATCAACGGCCCAACCCTCCGGCAGTGGCTCGTCCCGCTCAGCGTAGACAGCGATCGCACCCCGGCTCACCGCACTCGTGGCCATATCTATGATCGTCGGCGCCGGACGGGTCGGAATTGCGGCTGCGAGCGGAGAAGTCGAGAGCACCGGTGAGTTGCCGAGCCAAGGCGGCATCACGGCCGGCCCGTTCGACATTGCAAACCCGACATGACCATCGGGCAACGCACCGATGACGCCCGCGCCCAAAGCACCGCAATGATTGGAATTCGCGACTGAGACCATCCCGATGCCGAAGATCCGCGCCAGCTGGCTTGCGCGGCAAACGGCGTCCCATAACTGCCAATGGCCGAGGCCCGCGTTGCCGTCAAGGGCGACCGTCGCGCCGTGCGCGCTTGCGACTGTCAGTTCGGCACGGGGATTGATCCCGCCTGCTGCGATGCGGTGCAGATAATGCGGAAGCCGGAGTAGCCCATGCGACGGAAGTCCCCACGAATCAGCGAGAACGAGGGCAGTGGCTGTTCGGTAGGCAGGTTCGGCAGGCACACCGACGGCGTGTAGCAATTCGACGCACAGCATTCGAGCCTCGGCAACCGTCGTCATCGCACCCTGCAGTCATGGTCAGGGCGCTGGAAGGACACGGTGCGTCTCAAGCGCGCTCACTGGACTCAGCAACAAGTCGCGACAGCAGATTGCCGCCGAGCATCTGGCTTCGTTCAGAATCGGTCATCGCTACGGCCCGTACCGCCCGCAGCCCTTCGGCGGCCGTTGCATAGGGTTGGTCGCTGCAGAACACCATGCGCAGCGCGCCGATAGCGCGAAACATATTCGTGAGCCCGGTGACGCCATAGTCATGCGAGGTGTCGGCGAGGATATTCGGTGCCATCGCGAGGGCTGTCGGCGCATCGCCGCGGAAGTCGGTGCGGCCGGAGCGCCCCATGATGAACGGCACGTCAGGAAAACGGCAGGCAAGCTCGGCCAGCTGCAGGGGCAGCGCGTGGACAGGAGTACCCGTATGCGCGTACACCAGAACGCCGTGCGCTCGAGCAACCTCAATCAAGGGATCGACGATCGCATCCAGTAGCAAAAAGCCTTGTAGCGCCGAGTTAATCTTGAGCCCGCGCGCGCCAGCCGAAAGCGCCCGGTCAAGTTCGCGAACGGCGGCTGCGCCGAACCAGGGGCTGGCTACGGCATAGGGGAACAACCGTTCGGGCGCATGCCCGCACAGCGCAAGCACGCGATCGTTTCCCTCGCGATTGCGAGCCGCTACCTCGTCATCGGCCGGACTCACCAACGCGATGTCGATACCACAGCGGTCCATCGCACGCAGGACGTCGTCTGCCGTCTCGTCGTGACTCACGACAAGGTGACCGTCAACGATCGGCGTCGTCATCGAAACGACCTCACGATGTCGTCGCGCACGGTCACGCCGAGGCCTGACGACATCGGTACGGCTGCAGTGCTCCCGTCGATCGCCATGGGCTCGGCCAACACGTCGTCGGTGTAGAAATGCTGGCCGATGATGTCTGACGGGATGCTTCCGAGTCGTTCGCAAGCGCTCGCCACATGGGCCTGCGCGGCGGCCCCGAGGCCGAGTTCTGCATTGCTGCCGATGACGACATCTATCCCGAAGATCGCGCAAGTATTCGCCATTTGTACGGCACGTTCGAGTCCGCCGCTCTTACCGATATAGATGCTGACAGCATCGGCCGCATCTGCTCGAATGAGCTGGGCTAAGTCGCCAGGGCCATAGACCGATTCGTCGGCGACGACTGGCAATGCGCCCTTTCGAAGGCTCGCCATCCCGGTGAGGTCGCGTGCGGCAACGGGTTGTTCGATGAATGCAGCACCCGCTGCCGCCAACTCCGGGATTGCCCGCCTTGCGTCAGAAACGCTCCAGCCGCCGTTGGCATCGGCCCCGATGAATGCAGCGTCGCCCGCCAATTCGCGCGCGAGCGTGAATCGCTCGGTATCACCTGCAACGCCGCGGCCAACCTTGACTTTGAACGATGAGAAGCCGGCATCGACCGCCGCACGGTATCCAGCGCGCAACTCGTCGCCATCACCGCTGATTGAGATCTTCACCGGTATCTGCGCCCGTAACGGTCCGCCAAGCAACGCGGCCACCGGTTGCCCGAGGCTACGACCGAGTGCATCCCACAACGCCATATTCAGGCCCGCTTTGGCGAAGACGTTTCCAGCGATCGCGCGCTCCATCACCGCCGACAACTCGGCGACGGGACCCAACGAACGTCCGAGAAGTGCCGGCTCGATGACGTCGCGAATCGCGTGCCGAGCCGTCACTTCGTCTTCACCGCTCCAGTTACGGGTCGCGCTGACCTCGCCGAAACCTTCGCTGCCATCGCTTGCGCGTACCCGTACGAACAAGAAGGTTGAAGAGGCATGCGTAGACTTCGCGCCACGCACCGCCAGCGCCGGATTGAACGGACGGTTCACGACGGTCGTCTCGATGGCCTCGATCTTCGGCAGCGAACTCCCGATCGCACGGGGATCAATCATGTCTGCCTCAACTCCGGAGTTCGGACCAACGACGGCACGTCGCCGCACCCATCGGCATTCGCGTCGGTGGATTTGCTGAGCCGGATCGCGATCGATTCAGCCGACTGCGGAAAATGGCACGCCACTCGATGGTCAGGGCTCACCTCCACCAATTGCGGGTCTTCTTTCTCGCATTTCTCCGACATTGTTCCGAGCGGGCAGCGCGCCCGGAACCGGCAACCGGTCTTCGGCACGGCGCCCGCCTCGTCGGCGCGATCTACCCATTTCTCGCTGCGGGCTCTCTCCTCAGCGGGATCGGGAACCGGGATCGCGCTCATCAGGCTGTGCGTGTACGGGTGCAGTGGATTCTCGAACAGCCGATCCCGTGGGCCGGACTCGACGATGCGACCCTGGTACATGACAGCAACCGTCGTCGACATGTACCTCACGATGGCCAAATCGTGCGACACGAACAGATACGTCAGGCCGAGCCGCTGCTGCAAATCACGTAACAGGTTAAGAATCTGAGCGCGGATCGAGACGTCGACCGCGGAGACCGCTTCGTCGAGAACAATGAACTCGGGGTCGAGCGCGAGAGCGCGGGCAATGCCGACACGCTGGCATTGGCCACCCGACATCTGATGCGGATACCGGTTGCCCAACTCGGGTCGCAAGCCCACTAGGTCGAGGAGTTCGCGGATGCGGGTTGCGCGAGCCTCTCCCTTCAGGCCGAGATGCACCTTCAGCGGCAGACCAATAATCTGCTCGACGGTCTTGCGCCGATTGAGGGCACCGAACGGATCCTGGAAGACCAGCTGCATATGACGTCGCTGGCGACGCAACTCACGGTCGCCGAGCCGGGTGAGATCGGTGCCGTCGAAAACGACGCGCCCGGCAGTCGGCCGTTCGAGACGAAGTAGCAACCGCGCCACGGTCGACTTGCCCGAACCCGACTCACCCACTAGTCCGAACGTCTCACCGCGCTGCACCTTGAAGGAAACTCCGTCGACAGCGCGGACGACGTCGCCACCGCGAAGTGCGTAATGGCGACTGAGGTCGTCGGCCGACGCGATCACGTTTGGAGGGGACGCCTCTGCGCCCGCGGTTTGATGCGGCGTCATCATTGACCCCCGACACTCGACACGCTCGCTCGCTCGCGCGCGTAATGACATTCGGCGAACCTCACACCTTCGATGGTGATCGGTACGGGTGTCTCGACGGCGCATCTTTGCGTCGCGTACGGGCATCGCGGGTGGAACGTGCAGCCGCTGGGCAACCGGTCGGGCAGTGGTGGCTGGCCACCGATCGACGGCACCGGCTGCGTGGTATCGACATCGAGCCGGCAGACCGCGCCGAGCAATGCCTCGGCGTAGGGATGCACCGGATGCGCGTAGAGGTCGTCGACGGGTGAGCTTTCGACGATTCGGCCTGCGTACATCACCTCGACCTCGTCGCAGAAACCGGCTGCCACTCCGAGGTCATGCGTGATGAGAATGACGGCCAGGTGCCGGTCTGCAACGATCCGGCTCAAGAGCTCCATGACACGTGCCTGCGTCGTGACATCGAGAGCCGTCGTTGGTTCGTCGGCGATAAGCACATCTGGATCACTCGCAAGTGCCATCGCGATCATCACGCGTTGCCGCATGCCGCCGGAGAACTCATGCGGGTAACTGCCGATACGCCGCATCGGTTCGGGCACCCCTACATCGGCGAGGAGGTCGATCGCGCGTGCCTGCGCCTCCTTCGCCGACACATCGTGGGCGAGCCGTACTGCCTCGATGATTTGCTTGCCGACGGTAAAAACCGGATTGAGTGCCGACATCGGGTCTTGGTAAATCAGGCTCATACGATGCGCGCGCACGCTTGCCATGTCGCGCGGCGACAGACCGAGCAAGTCCGTGTCGTCGAGAAGCACCCGCCCACCCAGCGCGACCGGCTCGTGTACCAGCCGCATCAATGCGAGCGC
>Ga0068855_100002262_pt1 | contig 23756 bp, 22 predicted proteins | sample KBSCornC52_FD_66592 | JGI IMG/M metagenome (GOLD analysis project Ga0068855, IMG submission 66592) | Corn rhizosphere microbial communities from Kellogg Biological Station, Michigan, USA - KBS Corn C5-2 | ecosystem: Host-associated > Plants > Roots > Rhizosphere > Soil ...
AGCCGGTTTGGCGCCGCTATGCGCGCCGGACTGGTGGGGCGTCGCCAAGTGGTAAGGCACCGGTTTTTGGTACCGGCATTCGCAGGTTCGAATCCTGCCGCCCCAGCCAGCCGAGTCCATGAGATTCGGTTCAAATCCAGCGATTTATGCCATTTTCCCCGCTTAGTTTGCCAGACCCAGTCCGCCTCAGCTGGACTGGATTAGACGCCTATTCTGGAAGGATTTATGCCATGATTTTTGCTGTGCCGAGAACCGTCAACGGAGTCGGCGATGGCACGAAAACTAGGGCTTACACCAGCAGCGATTGATGGATTGACCAGTGGATCGCTCCCCGATCTTGTCACCCCGGGCCTCGCCATCGAGGTGCTGAGTAGTGGTAAGAAGCGCTGGCGCTATCGCCGAAAGGTTGCCGGCAGCAAGGTCGTGGCGACAGTGTTCGGCAACTTGTTTCCAGCCCAATCGATCGCAGCGGCACGCGAATGGGCGCGACTGCTTAACGAGCAAGTGGAGGCTGGGATCGATCCCCGCGTGGCTCGTCGCGAAGAGCAGGCCCGAGCGGCCATGACCGTCGCCAAAGCCCATCAGCTGTACATGACTGCCGTGCGTGAGGGTCGCTCCTCGCGTGCCAAGCGACCCAACAAGCCCCGGACGATCATGGATAAGCTGGAGATCTACCACCGCGACATTGCTCCCCAGCTCGCCAACCGGTCCATTTACGCCGTCTCCGAAACCGATCTGATCAGGCTGGTCGAGACCAAGGGCAGAGTTGCCAAGGTCCGGGCGAACCGACTGGCCGCCGAGCTGAAGGTGTTCTTCGGTTGGGCTGCCTCGCTCCGCGGACTTGAGGTCGGGCTGGCGATTGATCCAGCACGTCGCCTTGGCGACCTGCGTTTTCCCGAGTCGCCGCGATCGCGAAAATTGAGCCTGGTGGAGCTCGAATGGTTCTTGAGGGCGTTGGCCGACGAGCCGCGCCATTTTCAGCGGGGCATGCTTCTGTGGCTCCTGACCGCCGCCCGCATCTCGGAGGTTGCTCGCGCCAAGAGCGCCGAAATTGCGCAAGGAGTTTGGACCATCCCGGCCGGAAGGTCGAAAAACTCGCAGGAGCATCGAATCGCATTGGGCCCTTGGGGTAGGTCACTCATGCACTGCGATGCTGAATGGGTTTTCCCCTCTGTGAAATCTGACCGACCCCGCAACAACTCGGTTTGGTACAAAGCCAGAGACCGCGTGATGAATCGGATGGCCGAGATAGCCGGTCACCCAATCGACCACTTCACTCCCCACGACCTGCGACGAACAGTTCGGTCAAACACGAAGCGGCTCAAGGTGGATTACGAGACCGCAGAAGCGATGCTGAACCACGTGAAGAAGGGACTAGAACGCACCTACGATCTTTATGAGCTCGAGGATGAAAAGCGCTCTTGGTTCCTGAGGTGGGAGCAGGAAGTAGCGACTCTTGCTAGGAAGGCTGGTGTGGCCGAGGCATTGGGAGTTCCGCAGTTGCGACCTAGCCTAAGCAGTCCGCACACTGCGGAAGTGTTACCACAGCGCCCTCGAATTGAGCCAACGTTCCACGTCGGCTCGTTTGAATCGGGGGCAACTCCGGTTTTTGCTCCGGCCACTGCCAAGATCGTATTCTCGCGGAAATCCTGATGCCCGCTCTTTCCGCAGTCGGTCTATTTGACGACGAGACAGACGCGCCAATCGAGCAAATTCATCAGCAGTTATGAATTCGTCGGCCATTGTTAACGCCTTCTATCTGCCAGATTTTCGAGCGTGTGTGAGCTGCGTCAGTGCCGCCGTCGTGCAAAAGCCCGGTCGCTTTCCAGAAACGCGCCAAGCATCGCAGGGATCAGCTCGACGATCGGTTCGTCTCGGCCATAAGTCCTGGCGTAGAGGGCAGCATATTCCGTCAGCGCCTGATGGAGGTCAGGCAGCACCGAGATGGTGAGTTTCACAGGTGTGCGATCCGGCAGCTGTGGCAGCTTGATATCGGACATCTAGTTCCTCCGGTCTGCGGGTGACTTAAACACGAGATCCTTGTGGACGACTAACCGCACCGGCGCGCCCGGCCGGACAGTAATAGTCGGCTGGACGCCGAGATTGCGCTGCGTGATCTGGTCGCCGGCACGGGCGACATTGTCCTGCGTCGACATCCGAATCGCCTGAACAAGGTCGCTCTGCCCGGAAAACGCCAGGTCAGAACTAACGCCGAGCAGGGTTGAGAGGACGACTCCCTTGAGCAGTTGCCAAGTGTGGAGGTCGACCTTGTCGGCAAGGCCGGTATAGCCCGAAGGATCGGTCGCCGGAACGTTATCGATCCGCAGCGAACTGCCATCCGGCATGATGATGCGTTGCCAGACTATTAGCGCGCGCCTCTGCCCGAAGGCGACGACACTGTCGTAGCTGCCAATCAGCCGAGCGCCCTGCGGTATGAGCAGAATACGACCGGTCGCGCTGTCAAAGGTGTTCTCGGTGACCTGGGCAGTGACCAGCCCAGGAAGATCGGATCGCAGCCCGGTGATCAGGCTCGCCGAAATCACGCTGCCTGCCGACAGCGTGTAAGGCGACGGCAATGCGGTCAGCGCATAGGGATTGAGGTCGCCAGTCGAATCCCGTTTTCCGACAAAAGCCGACTTGCGCCCCTGCGCGTTCGGATCCCGATCGGGATCGAGCGCGATCTTGTCCGCCTCGCCCATTGGTACAAGCGATGGCGCCGCCAAGCTCGGTTGGGTCGGAGCAGAGGTCTGTCGGTTCTGTACGAGCACGCCGGCTTCCCGTGCAGCCTTGAGCTCGGCAAGTCGCCGCTCGCGCTCGGCAGCCTCCGCCTGCTGCAGCTGCTGGTTGCCGGTGTCAACGCCGGTAGCCAGCTGCTGCTGGCGTTCGAGGATCGGCTTTCCAAGATCGCCCGGCAACGGCGGGCCGAGCCGAGGCACGTCGCCATAAGTCGCGGGCGCGCCGCTCAGGCCGTCACTCATCGGTCGGGCGTTCGGCTGCGACAGCTCCTGCTGGGCTTCGCCGTGCTGGAACAGGCGCGGCTTCAGCGCCATCCATGTCACGGCGATGAGACTGACCGACCCGATCGCGGTGATCGCGATGATCACACCGCGCTTGAACCGGATGGCGCGTGGCGGACGTGCGCGGATCGCGAGCGTCTCCGGGTCGAGCTTCGCATTCTGCGGCAGGGCGCTCTCGGTCATGACGCCCTCCGCCGCGCATCGGCCGGACCGCTGCGGCTGATCCGCACGATGTCCTGACGCTTCAGCCCCAGGCGCAGCTCCGCCGTCTCGAACAGGCGGTCGACCACGTAATACCGCCCCTGCACGCGGTAGTTGACCAGCTGAGCGGCTCCCCTTGCATCGACGAGGAAGAGAGGCGGCGCTTCGCCGGTGCCGAGATCGGGCGGAAACTCGATGAAGGTCTGACGGCCATCGTCGAAGGCACGAACCGGACGCCAGGCCGGCCGGTCTCCGGAGATCACGTAGTCGAAGTGGAGCTGATCGACCAACAACCCGGTCGCGACCGGCTGTGCCGCTCGGGCGCGATCGGCGGCCGCCTTCAGCGCGATGAGCTGATCCTGCGGATAGGTCCACGAGATCGCGACCATCGCCGAGCGGCCGGCGCTGGTCAGCGACAGATGATAAGTCCGCCGGTCGGTCGTGATGATGATGTTCGTGGCAAGCCCGGGCGCAAACGGCTTCACGAGCACGTGGGTGCGCCTGGATTCTCCCGCCCCGCTAGTCGTGTCACCGATCACCCAGCGGACGGTGTCGCCCGCGGCAACGGCGCCCAGTGCCTCGCCCGGCTGCAGCGCGATATCGGTCACCTGTCCGGAAGCGGTGAGCACGTGATAGACCGCACCCTCGCTGAAAGGATAGACCTGCACCGCATTGATGTAGCCCGAGGTCGCCGGCTCCAGCGTCGCCGCGCGATTGGCGGCGCGCACCCGCAGCTCCGCCGGCGACGGTGGCAGACGCCGGCTCCGCGCGGGGGGCGGCGTGATCGCCGGCACCGGTGCTGCCACGACCGGCGCGGCAACCGGCGGAACAGCGTTGACCGACGGCGGCGGCACGGGTGGCACAGTCTGGGCTGCAGCACTGCCAGCGCTAGCGAGCAGCGCAGCGTAGAGGGGGAATCTCATTGACGGGTCTCCGCTTTGGGTTGCTGGGGCTGGGCGAGGTTCGGATCGGAGCGTCCTTCGACAGGCTCAGGACCGGTCGGGTGGAGCGACGCTGGAGCCGCATTGGCGGCGGGCGTTGGGGATGCCGGCCCGGGCGTTCCTGCGTCGAGCTCGCGGCTCCAGTCGACGGCATCGACGTAGAGACCCAGCGGATTGCGTCGCAGGGCGTCGGCCGTGGGTGGCGTCTTGAGCACCACGGTCAGGATGCCGGTCCAGTGGGTGGAACCGGCCTGCGCACCGCGCTCGTACGCGGTCTCGACCCACTTCACCTGGAAGGACTTATCGGACGCGCGGACCACGCTCGTGACCTGCACCGACACGGTGCGTTCCCCGACATGCCCGAACGGGTCCGCAAGCCGCGCATAGTCGCCGAGGAAGACGGCGCCGCGCTTTGTCGTGAAGTCGTAGGCCGAGAGCCAGTCCTGGCGCATCAATACCGGATCGAGCGAGACCGACCGGACGCTGGAGACGAAGCGGCCGAGGAACCACGCGATCTGCGGATCGGTGGGATGATATCCCGCTTCGGCCTCCGTTACGGCGCGCGGCTCCCCGAGCCTGTCGACCTCGACGACGTAGGGAACGACCCGGCTCTGGACCGACTGCCAGAGCAGCCCGCCCGACAGTGCCGCTGTCAGACCGAGACATCCGAACGCCATCAGCCGCCAGTTCCGGGCCTGCACACGGGCCGAGCCGATCCGGTCATCCCAGAGCTGGCCAGCTCGTTGGAACGGCGTTTCTGGGACGGGCGTCCGTCCATAGCGTTGCACGGCTCTCTTGAAGATCATCAGTCTTCCCTTTCCTTGATGTCGGGGGTGGCACCGGCGCCGCCGCTCGTCCCTTGGCCGATCGCGTGCATGGCGACCTGTCGGTGGTGGCGGGCCGAGGCCTGGTTCTGCATGGCGCGGGCCCAGCCGGGCACGCTCTGGTCGGTGTCGGCGGTGCCCGAACTTGCGGAAGCGGTGCTGCCAGCCATGGCCTGGAACGCGCCTTGGCGACCGCTCTCCGCCGCCTCGCTCAAGCCCAGTGCGGCAGACATCCGTGACCGTGCTGCATTCGATGCAGCGGTGGCGACCCCGCGCAATCCTGCGCCGACGGATGCCGAGCCGCTGGCTTCCTGGCTAAGCTTGTACGCCGTACCGGCCGCAGCTCCCATGCTGGTGCCTGCGCGAACCGCGCCGAGGCCTGCTGTAGCGGCACCGCGTGCGGCGCCGGCGGCGCCAGCGCCTCCAACCACAATGATGCCGCCAGCCCCCAGGGCCGTGCCGAAGGCCGATCCTGCGCTGAGCTGCGGCGCTCCGGATACAAGACCCGAAGCAATACCGGGGCCGAAGATGCCGAGACCGAATAAGGCAAGGCTGGCGAGCACAAGGCTCAGCGCCTGGCCGATATCAGGCTCCTGACCCTGCAGAGCAGTGGTGAACTGGGAGAAATAGTTGGAGCCGATCCCAACGATCACCGCCAGCACCATCACCTTGATGCCGGAGCTGACGACATGGCCGAGCACGCGTTCGGCGAGGAAGCTCGTCCGGTTCCAGAGCGCGAATGGCACGAGGATGAAGCCGGCCAGCGAGCTCAGCTTGAACTCGAGGATTGTCACGAACATCTGCACGGAGAGGATGAAGAAGGCGAGGATGACGAGCAGCCAGGCGATGAGCAGGACCATGATCGTCAGGAAATTGTCGAAAAAGCTCGTGAACCCCATCATCTGCGAGGCTTGCTCGAGCAGCGGCCAGGCGGCGGAGAAGCCGGTCCCGGCGAGCCGTCCGGGCTTCAGCAGATCGGCGGCCGCCATGCCGCCGCCGCCGGCGGTAAGCCCGGCCTGCGCGAACGAGCGGAAGATGATGTCGGCGAGTGTCGAGAAGCTGTTCAGGATGAACGCGAACGCACCGATGTAGAGGATCTTGCGAATGAGGCGCCCGAGGACATTGTCTTCGCCGCCGAGCGCCCAGAACAGGCCCGCGAGCGTGATGTCGAGCGCGATCAGCGTTCGACTGAGAAAGCTGACGTCGCCACCGAGAAGCCCGAACCCACTGTCGATGTAGGTGATGAACGCCTGCAGAAACAAGTCGATGACGTTGAGGTCGTTCACGGCTGGGTCCTAACGAGCTGGGAAAAAGGCCGCGCAGGTCCGCTTGGGAGGCGGGCCGCGAACCTGCGCGGCAGTTACGGCGGCAGGGATGCGTAACCTGTCGCCGCCTTCAGCAAGGCCTACCGGGGGGTGTAGGCGCTGCCGGAACCGAGGAACTTCTTGGTCGCGCCCTGCGCGTCGGACTGGGCCTGGGCACGACTGGCGCGCTCGATCGCGTCGGCGCGGTACTGGGCAGCCATCAACGTCTGCAGCTGGAACTGCTGCTTGGCGACGAGCGCGAGCAGCTGGTTCGTGGCCTGCTGGGCCTGCAAGGCCCCCTGCGCGCCCTGGCTGCGCTGGACGATGCCGTTGAGTGTGCTGGCGTCCGCGGCGACGTTCTCAACGACTTGCGCTTGGACGGTCATGGTCTGCTTGTACGCAGCCATCGAGGCGTCAAGCCGGGCGCGCGCATCGATGACGTGCTGGTTGCCGGTGAGCGCCTGGTTGAAGCTTGCCGGGAACATCGACTGGAATTGCTGGTCGAGACCGGCAACGCGGAACCGGATGGCCTGTGCCTGCCCCATAAGCTGGTCGATCTGGCTAATCGTCTGGGTGATTGCCTGCAGCTCGGGGAACGTGATCGTGCTCAGGTTCCTCGCCTGATTGATCAGGCTCTGGGCCTGATTCTGCAGCATCTGGATCTGATTGTTGATCTGCTGGAGCGTCCGCGCGGCGGTAAGGATGTTCTGGCTGTAGTTGCTGGGGTCGAAGACGGTGAACTGCGCCCGAGCGGGCGTCACGGTCGTCAGCACGCCCATCACGAGCGAACCGCTTGCAGCGAGCGCGAGAGCGCCGGCCGTGAGATACTTTTTCAATGGGATTCTGGTCATGGCCATTCTCCGGGGCTTGGGGGTCAGGGAGCGGGGAACTGGGCGAGAAGGTCGGCCGCCCAGCCGAGATCGGCGGAGGCGAGGAAGCTGGCGGCGAACCCGCCCAGACCAGCGTCGGCGAGGGCGGTGTCGATGCGGCGCTGGCTGACCGGATCGGATGCGCCGCACAGCGCCAGCGCAAATGGTCCGAGACCGAGTTCGAACAGACGATTTCCGCGCGCCGACTGAAGGTAGTAGTGCCGCTTGGGCGTCGCCCTGCTGACCAGCTCGATCTGGCGAGCGTTGAGGCCGAAACGGGCATAGGCTTCCCGGCTCTGCGGCTCGATCGCGCGATCGTTGGGCAGAAGAATGCGCTGCGGGCAGCTCTCGATGATGGCTGGCGCAATGCTGCTTCCGGCAATGTCAGCGAGGCTCTGCGTCGCGAACAGGACCGCGACGTTCTTCTTGCGCAGGGTCTTCAGCCATTCACGGATGCGCGCGGCGAAGAGCGGATGATCGAGGAATATCCAGGCCTCGTCGAGGATCAGAAGCGTCGGCCGGCCGTCGAACCGTTCCTCGATGCGGTGGAACAGATAGGTGAGAACGGGTGCCACGACACTCGCCTGCCCGAGCAGCGCCTCGGTCTCGAAGCACTGGACGTCGGCGAACGCCAGACCGCTCTCGCTCGCGTCGAGCAGCCGGCCGTGCGGGCCGTCGAGCGTGTAGGGCTGGATCGCGGCGCGCAGCGCGTTAGACTGGAGCAGCAGCGCTAGCCCGGTCATCGTCCGCTCGGCGGGCGGTGCCGACGCCAGGCTGCCGAGCGCCGACCATACGGCGTCCTTCACCTCGGGCGTTATGGTCACCCGCTCGGCGTCGAGCAGTGCGGCAATCCATTCCGCCGCCCAGCTCCGCTCTGTCGGGTCGTCGATCCGCAGGAGTGGCTGGAACGCCAGCGTTCCGTCCGATCCGGCGTCTGCGCCGAGCGCGTGATGGGCGCCGCCCATCGCCAGCACGGCGGCCCGCGCCGAGAAACCCTTGTCGAAGATGTAGACCTGCGCGTCGGGGTAGCGGCGGAACTGCAGGGCGATGAGGGCTAGCAGCACCGACTTGCCGGCACCGGTCGGCCCGACGACCATCATGTGACCGACATCACCGACGTGCGTCGATAGCCGGAATGGCGTCGATCCGCTGGTTTGGGCCACCAGCAGCGGGGGGCCTTCAAGATGATGGTTGGCGATTGGACCCGCCCAGACCGACGATAGCGGCATGAGATGGGCCAGGTTGAGCGTGTGGACGATCGGCTGCCGGACGTTCGCGTAGACGTGGCCCGGGACGGAGGAAAGCCACGCCTCGACCGCGTTCACGCCTTCGCGAAGGCAAGTGAAGCCCAGACCGCCGACAATCCGCTCGACCTGGCGGATCTTGGCCTCCACCGCCGCGCGGTCCTCGTCCGCCACTGTGATCGTCGTGGTCAGATAGCCGAATGCGACATGGTCGCCGCCCAGCGCCTGAAGCGCGAGATCGGCATCGACGACCTTGTTGTCCGCATCGCTGTCGAGCAGCTGGGCGGGCTGATTGTACAGCACTTCGCGTAGCAGTGCAGTGATCGACTTGCGCTTGTTGAACCATTGCCGACGCAGCTTGGTCAGGAGCTTGGTCGCGTCGGTCTTGTCGAGCGCGATGAACCGCGTGACCCAGCGATAGGCGAAATCCGCGTCGTTGAGTGCGTCGAGGATGCCGGGTCGACTGACATTCGGAAAACCGACGAGCGTGAGCGTGCGCAGGTGCCGGTTGCCGAGCGTCGGCTCCAGCCCGCCGACCAGCGGCGTGTCCGCCAGCAGCGCGTCGAGATACATCGGCGTCTCGGGCACCGTGACCCGGTGATGGCGCGTCGAGATCGCCGCGTGCAGATGGGTCAGCGTCTCGTCGGACGAGAGTGCACGGACCTCCGGCATGAAAGCGGCGAACAGATCGAGCGCACGATCGGTCTCGGCGATGAAGGTTGCGAGAGCGGCGTGCCAGTCGCGCCCTTCGGTTGCATCAGGGCGATCGACTAGCGAGCGCCCGGCGGCGTCTGCGCCGTCCGCTGCGGGAAGCCAAACGAGGGTCAGATGGTAGCGGCTCTCGAAATGGGCTCCTTCCGCCTCGAAGCGTCCACGACGTTCCTCGTCGACGAGCCATGACGCCGGATCGGGAAAGCTCGCCTCCGGATAGCCGAGTGCGTCGCGGCGCTCGGCTTCGAAGAACAGCGCCCAGCCGGTGCCGAACCGCTTGAGGACGTTGTTGGCCCGCGCGCAGGCGGACACGAGCTCGGCCTCGGTCGCGCTCTCGAGATCGGGTCCGCGGAACGCCAGCGTGCGCTGGAAGCTGCCGTCCTTGTTGAGGACGATGCCCTCCGCCACCAGAGCGGCCCAGGGAAGATGGTCTGCCAGGCGGTCGGCGCCGTGACGATATTCACGCAGGCTCAGCATGCGAGATAACCCTTCTGTCGGAGATGACGGATCAGGACGGGCGCGAACGACGGGTCGCGTCGGGTCGCGAACACCGCGATGCTGTGCCCGACGGCCCACACCACGATCCCCGCGATCCATTGCTGGAGGCCGAGACCGATTGCGGCAGCGAGCGTGCCATTGACGATCGCGAGACCGCGTGGCGCGCCGCCAAGGAGGATCGGCGCCCCGAGGCTCCCGTGGATGGGAACCTCGGAGCCCTCGATGTGGCCACTTGGTATATGCTCGCTCACGCGATCAGCGCTCCGCCGCCGAAGCTGAAGAAGCTGAGGAAGAAGCTCGACGCGGCGAAGGCGATCGAAAGGCCGAAGATGATCTGGATCAGCCGGCGGAAGCCACCGGCGGTCTCCCCGAAGGCAAGTGTCAGGCCGGTGACGATGATGATGATCACCGCCACGATCTTGGCGACCGGGCCCTGGACGGAGTCCAGCACCTGCTGCAGCGGCTGCTCCCACGGCATGCCGGTACCGGCGGCATACGCCTTGGTGGCGATCACCAGGCCGAGGCCGATGAGGGCCCTCCCGAGCAACGGGGTGCGGCGGTCGGGAATCCGGATGGCAGTCATGATCAATCTCCTTGATTGGGCGGTGTGAGAAGCTCGGTGAGTGCGTAGGCGTCGGTGTCCGGGTCGAGCGGGCCGACGCGGACAATGCTGGCGATCCGGCGCTGCGTGCCGCGGCCGGCGATGAAGACGACGATGTCGATGGCCTCGGCGATCAGCTGGCGCGGCACGGTGACGACCGCTTCCTGGACGAGCTGCTCGATCCGGTAGAGGGCAGCGACCGCGCTGTTCGCGTGGACCGTTGCTATCCCGCCGGGGTGGCCGGTATTCCACGCCTTCAGCATGTCGAGGGCCTCGGGACCGCGAACCTCGCCGACGATGATGCGATCGGGCCGCAGTCGCATGGTGGAGCGGACCAAGTCGGTCATCGACACGACACCCGGGCGCGTGCGCAGGGCGACGGTATCGGGCAGCGGGCATTGCAGCTCGCGGGTATCCTCGATGAGGATCACGCGTGCGTCGACCCAGCCCATCTCCGCCAGCAGGGCGTTGGCGAGCGTGGTCTTGCCCGAGCTCGTGCCGCCGGCGACGAGGATGTTGAAGCGTTGGGTGACGGCGGCACGCAGGGCATCTGCCGACGCCGCGGTCATGATCCCGTCGGCGACATAGTCGTTCAGCGTGTGGAGCCGCTCGGCCGGCTTTCGGATGGAGAAGCATGGCGCCGGCGATACCGGAGGCAGGACACCCTCGAAGCGCTCCCCGGCGCGGCCCTCGGCATGCGGGGGCAGTTCGGCCGACACGATCGGCGAGCCGTCATGGACTTCCGCACGCGCGTGGCTGGCGACGAGCCGGATGATCCGCTCGACCTGATCCCGATCGAGCCGGACTCCGGTATCTATCCGTCCTTCGCCCAGACGATCGAGCCGCAGCGCGCCGTCCGGGTTGACCATGATCTCCACGACCTGCGCGTCAGCCAGGGCATGCGCGATGTCGGGGCCCATCGCCGTGCGCAGCATCGTGCGGCGGCGATCCCGGGCGAGCGAGCCGTTCATCGGTCCTGCTCCGCGCCGATCGTCCGCCTGCCGGCAGCGACCTGACGGCCGACCTGGGTCACGAATGCCTCGAAACGCTTTGCTGCCGTCGCGCGCCCGGCCTGATCGCCGTCGGCGAGTGGCGCCTGGATCGAAAGTTCGAACCGGATGAAGAGCGCGAGCGTCTCGATGAGGACATGGCCATCGCGCTCGATGCGCGACAGCGCCCCTGTCATGCGATCCAGCCGCAGTCCGAACCGATCGTCCAGCTCGGACGAACCGTGGCGATTGAGCCACGCCGTCAGCGCATCGACAAGGATGGCGGATTTCGTCGCGCCGGGCTTGGCAGCCAGCGCTTCCAACCGATCACTGAGCGGCCGGGGCAGGAACAGCTGATGGCGGACCTTGTCGACCATGGTCAGAAGTCCAGCTGAAGATCGTCGGGGCGCGCCGACGCAGAATCGATGGCGTAGACGGCGCGGGAAGCGGCCAGCGACCGGGCCTGGTCCATCGCCCGCTTGTCCGCGGCTGCGTCGGTATCGTCGTCGCCGAGACCGAGGGCATCGGCGGGCGCGAGGTCGATTGGCGTCGGCAGTTCGGGCTCGTGCGCCGGATTACGGACCTGCTCGAGTCCGCCGCAGTCCGCGTCCCGGTATTCGTCTTGGACCTCGCCCAACCGCGCGTCGGTGCCGCGCACCTGATCGCGCCAGTCGTCGGGCCGTGCCTTCGGAAGATCCGCGTAACCGCCGCTCCCCAATTCCGGGGCGGGAAGGACGCGCGCCTTGAACGTCCTGTCCTCGTAGTAACGCAGCTTCTGGGCGCGCACCGGCGCGTGCCCGGCGACGAGGACCAGTTCGTCCACCGGCGGCAGCTGCATGACCTCGCCGGGCGTCAGCAGCGCTCGGGCCGTCTCCTGCCGGCTGACCATGACATGGGCGAGCCACGGTGCGAGCCGGTGGCCGGCATAGTTGCGCATGGCGCGCTGCTCAGTAGCAGTGCCCAGCGCGTCCGAGATGCGCTTGGCGGTGCGCTCGTCGTTGGACGCGAAGGCGACGCGGACATGGCAGTTGTCGAGGATCGCATTGTGCTCGCCATAGGCCTTCTCGATCTGATTGAGGCTCTGGGCGATGAGGAAGGCGCGCACGCCGTAGCCCGCGAGAAAGGCCAGGCTGGTTTCGAAGAAATCGAGGCGCCCGAGCGCCGGAAACTCGTCCAGCATCAGCAGCAGGCGATGGCGACCCGACTTGGCACCTTCGCTGGGAGTTGGGGCATCGAGCTTTTCGGTAAGGCGACGCCCGATTTGGTTGAGGACCAGCCGGATTAGCGGTTTCGTTCGGCTGATGTCGGAGGGCGGCACGACGAGGTAGAGCGACACGGGGTGGTCGCCCTCGACCAGGTCGGCGATGTGCCAGTCGGATGCGGCGGTCACCGCAGCCACGGTCGGATCGCGGTAAAGGCCGAGGAACGACATCGCTGTGGAGAGCACGCCTGAACGCTCGTTCTCACTCTTGTTGAGCAGTTCGCGCGCGGCGGAGGCGACGACCGGGTGGACGGCCGGTGCAGCGGCCGTTCCAAGATGGTTGGTTGTCATCATGACGCGCAGCGTCGCGACGAACGGTCGCTGCGGGTCGGACAGGAAGGTCGCTACGCGGGCGAGCGTCTTGTCCGCGTCAGCATAGAGGATGTGCAGGATCGCACCGACGAGGAGCGAATGGCTTGTCTTTTCCCAGTGGTTTCGCCGGTCGAGCGCCCCTTCAGGATCGACAAGGATGTCCGCGATGTTCTGGACGTCCCGCACCTCATCAGCGCCCCGACGGACTTCGAGCAGTGGATTGTAGCGCGCGGAGCGAGCATCCGTCGGATTGAAGAGCAGGCAGTGCGAGAAGCGCGCTCGCCAGCCGGCCGTGAGCTGCCAGTTCTCGCCCTTGATGTCGTGAATGACAGTCGAGCCCGACCAGCCGAGAAGGGTCGGCACGACGAGACCGACACCCTTGCCGGACCGCGTCGGCGCGAACGCCATGACATGTTCGGGGCCGTCATGCCGGAGATAGCGCTCGCCCAGCCGGCCCAGGAAGATGCCGCGGTCACTGAACAGGCCTGCTGAGGCGACCTTGCGGAGGGATGCCCAGTGCGCCGACCCATAGGTAGTTACGTCGCGTCGCTGACGCGCCCGCCAGAGCGAGCCCGCGACCGCGGCGGCACATCCGACGAAACCGCTTGAACCGGCGATCGCCCCGGCCCGGTCGAACACGTGCGGCGCATAGGCATCGAAGTGATACCACCACGGGAAGACGGCCCACGGACGATAGATCGAAACGCCGCCGACGACCGCCCAGGGCAACCCAAGTTCTGGCTGGTAGGCGAGCGCCGCCGCCGCCCACTGCGTCGCGGTCCAGATGCCAGCGAACACGATCGCAAAGACGATGAGGATTTGTCCGATTAGCAACTTAGTGGGAGTCATGGTGGGCCTCAGCCCGCGCAAGAATCAGTTCTGACGGGCCCCACCAGTTTCGGCAGATCGCCGTTCTGCGTCAGACACTGTCTAGGGACACCACATGCCTATCAGGGGATGTTCTTGGTGCAGACAGCGTGCGAGCGGCTTGGCGAACCAGAAGAGCAAATCCGCTGGGCAGCTAAGCGACTGATTTATCAGGTAAAATCATCGACTTAAAAACCGCCGGAGCCATCAATAGCACGATCTGGATTCGTGGAAGAGGCTGGACGTGAATGGACGGGGCGATTCGAGTCCTCAATTGGCTGCCGTGAGGCTGGGAATGGGGGATACAGATACTCGAAGCGCAGACGGCCAAAACATCTGCGCCTGGTGCGTCTCGCGCGAAAGCTAAGGGCGCTGGGAGCCGCCTTGCGTGACCCTTATCAGCGACGTTTCTAGAACACCCTGATGTTGGGTAATGGATATCCTTGCATCATGAGCCTAAACTATATCAGTGATGTACTTACGAAATATAATTCGATGCCCCAGCAGCGAACTTCTGGCGTTGACGGTGCAGGCGCATTGAGGCTGCGGCATCCTCAGAGCATGAAGAAACGTCGGGCACAAAAAATAAAGACCCTATTGCATAGTCTGCCCAGTCTGCCTATTTTGCTTATCTGGAGGATATGCGATGAGCACGATGAAGCAGGCGCACATGGCCAGACTGGCTTTGACCCGAGCCATCGAGAGCAAAGTCGAGCGCATGGATATGGCGGGACTCGTGGAGCTCGCCACAGCATTGAAGGTGCCAATACCAGTCACAGCGAGCGCGACCAGCGCGCGACAGCGGAAAGTGCCAGCGCGTTCAGCCCCGCGGCAGGATAAGGTTCTGCAAGGCAGTGGCATTGGGCCTGTGGTCTCTGCGTCGGAAGGTGGTAAGCTTCTTGATGCGATTACCGTCGACGAGAATTCAGGCGATTGGGCAGAGAGCGAGGTTCTGGGCGCCGGCGAGCTCGTCGAGCGCCTGAATATCTCCCGTGGCACGCTTGATAATTGGCGCAAGGCGCACAAGATCGTCGCGCTGCGTAAGGGGCTGCGAAACTACGTCTATCCGCTCCGGCAGTTCGACCGGCGCCGGCCCGTGCCTGGTTTGGACGCGATTGCGACCTTCTTTCCATCAGTTGAGGAGATGTGGGAATGGTTGGTCGCGCCCAACCGGATGACCGGTGGCAAGCCGCCGATCGAGGCCTTGCGTGACGGCGAGGTCCCCGCCGTCACGGGCGCGGCGGAAGGGGCGTTCGACTTCGCGTGAAGATTGTCGCGTCTAAGATTGCCGAGCGCATCATCCATGCCCGTATCGCGGATTGGTCTCGGATCATGCCGAGCCAGCATCGCGCAACGCCTACCGGCGCCGGATTCGGATCGAGTCGATTCTCGAGCCCCTCGCGGGCGTTCCGCGTGCTCTATGCCGCGGACGGTTTCCCGACCGCGTTTGCTGAGGCGGTGGTCCGCGACCGGTTCGAAGGCAAGGCGCGCCGATTCCTGTATCGCCCACACCTCGAGCAGCTGTGCATCGCAGGGATCAGCTCCAACCGTGAGCTGGCGCTGCTCGACCTGACCGGATCGGGTGCATATGAACTTGGCATCGACACTGATGCCAGCCGTGCGCGCGATCATCTGCAAGGCCAAGCCCTGTCGGAAGCCGCGCATGCGCAAATTCCTGACCTCGACGGCATACTGTTCGACTCGCGCCTGACCACTGGCGGCTGTATCGCGATCTACGATCGGGCCTTGTCTACGCTCTCGGCCACGCCGCCGATCGCGCTGGTTCAATCGGCGTTGCTGCCGGCCGAGCTGACCCGACTCGACATTACCGTTCGCCGCAGGCGCGGATTCGCCTGAGCATGATGCTCGCAATTCTCCCCAAGATGAGCGTAGAACTCGGCCTATGGCTGCTCGACTTCTGATAAACTCGCCAAAGCGCAACAAGCGGCTGCAGACCGGTTGGGAAGGATTCTTTCCCTATTATGCCGGCTTCCCTGAGTTGTTCGCGCGCGAGCTGCTGCAAAGCGCAAAGCTTCCTCGCGACGCGGTCGTACTCGATCCCTGGAATGGCAGCGGAACGACCACCTATACGGCGAATGCGCTGGGGTTTGACGCGATCGGCATCGACCTCAACCCGGTCATGATCATCGTGGCGCGGGCTCGCCTGCTTCCGCCAAGCGAGGCCGATCATCTCCGGCCGCTGGCCGCCACAATCCTTTCGCATGCGCATTCGGCGCCGCCGACCCTTAGCCCCGACGACGCCCTGCTGGGCTGGTTCGAGGCAGAGACCGCGGCGTTCATCCGCGGGATCGAGCAAAATATTCGGCGTAGCCTCGTCGGCAGCATGACCAAGTCTCCCGATGGCGTACATCTCGACAAGATCTCGGGCACTGCGGCGACGCTGTATGTCGCGCTGTTCGCCGCATGCCGCAAACTGGTAGCGCGCTTCCAGTCGTCCAACCCGACTTGGCTGCGCGTGCCGAAGAAGGACGAGGCGCGTGTCGCTGCTGCCCAGATCGCCGTCGCTCGGCACTTTGGCGACAATGTCCGCGGCATGTCGGCCGCGCTAGCCAAGAAGCGCGATGCGGATTTGCTTCTCGTCGACGCGCCGCGCCCTGGAGATTCGAGAATCCTTCTTTCCGACACAGCCACGATGACGCTTGGATCAGAAAGCATTGACCTGGCGCTGACCTCGCCGCCTTACTGCACCCGGATAGACTACACCGCGGCGACGCGCATCGAGCTGGCGGTGCTCGCACCCCTCTTGACGACCGGCGCGCGCGCACTCGGCAAACAGATGATCGGGACAACCCAGGTTCCCGGCGAGACAATCGATGTGGACCCGAGCTGGGGGCGCGCCTGCGCCAGCTTCCTCAAGCAGCTGAAACGCCACCCCTCCAAGGCATCGGGCGGATATTATTACCGTACCCATCTTGACTATTACGACAAGATGTCTCGCTCTATTGCGCGGCTCGCCAGCGCCCTCAAGCCCGGTGGGAGGGCGATCCTCGTCGTACAGGATTCCTACTACAAGGAACTGCATAACGATCTCCCGAAGATCATCTCGCAGATGGGACGGGCGCACGGCCTGAGCCTCAAGCAGCGCAAGGATTTCCATCTGCGCTCGATGTCGGACATCAACCCCGGCCGCCTTTCCTATACGCGTCCGTCGGGCGCGACCGAATCGGTGCTGTGCTTCGCCAAGTAGCTGTGTCCGAGTCTGATTTTTTGGGGACCGATGGTCTGCTATATGAATCAAACGCCTAGCGAAAAGCTAGCTAGGATAAGCATGGTATTGCATGGAAAAGCATGGAAGCCTATATTGGGGGCATGTCTCGTTCCCTGCCCCTTGCCGATCAGCTCGCGCGCAACGCAAAACGCCAGCAGGCGGCTTATGCCGAGCTGACGAAGGCGCTCGGCTCGGGCGATCAGACGCGCAGGGACCGTGCCCAAGCTAACATCTCAGAACTCCACGCCGAGTATCAGCGTCTGGCCGATGCGCTACGTTTCAGCGAGCTCGAGGCACGCGACATTGCTACGCCACGCGCGCGCAAGCCGAGCAAACCGCTGCGCGAGCTCGCGCTTGACGCGCTCGACGACCTGGGTGTCCCGGTCGCGCCGGCCCTCATTGCCGATTTGACCGCCGCGCTCACCGGCAGCCGCCCATCGCCATCGCGGTTCGCCAGCCTTAAGCGGGATGAGGAAAACGCGGCGCGCCGCAACATCGCGGCGCGGCCGGCTTGGATCGTGCCGGCCATCAGCGCCGCGCAGCTCACTGCCATCCCAAGGCTGCTTACCAGCTCGTCTTGGGAATTGGAGCGTAGGATTATTGGCTCACGAAGCATGCGCACCGACAATCTGCGCATTGCCATCAGCCTAGCCAACCGCCTTGCGCAGCTCCGCGAGGTCGGCGCCGCGGAGGCCAAGAACGTCGAGCGGTTGCTGTTTCCGTTCGCACGCTCGGTTCCCGGGGCGAACGACACCGGCCAGCCCATCGAACCGAAGCGCGTGGTTGACGCAGCCCAGGCCGAGCTTGCGGTGCTGGAGGAGGCCGATCTTGCCGAGCGCAAGGCGGCGGCGGCCAAGCTGGCGAGCAGCAGCACCGCGTTCAAGCTGTGGGGACGCCCGACAGTGATCGATACCGAGATCGCCGAGAGGGCCATCAGGTGACGCCGGAGAATGCGCGACTTGCCCGCCTGCGCGGCGGCCTTGCCGCCGTCGAGGTGGGCGCGCGCGGCATCGAGAGCGTGGCGCGCAACACCGGATGCATCCGGCTGCGCGCCATCGTGATCGCGGGGCTCACGCCGACCGAGGTCATCAAGCATGTCTTCGGCATGCAGCCAGACATCATGTCGCCGTTCGCCATGACGTTGAGCCAGGCTTATGAGCGCCGCTTGCTGGACAATGGCGGATCGTCGCTGCTCACTGCGTATCGCGAGAAGCAGTTGCTCACTCAAAGCGAGGTCAAGATCTCGCCGGTGCGGGATCATGCCCCGGGTGATAGCGGCTTCGCGTGTCATCAGCGGGCGCTCGAGACCCAGCGGCTGGTCGATATGAAACTGCGCGGCGACCCGCTCGCTCCCAACCTGATCCTCAATCCGCGGTTGCCGCTGATGCTGGTCGGCGTCACGCATCCGATTGAGCTGGACTATATGGTCGCCAGCGACGCTGACGCCTTCTACCGGGTCGGGGTCATCAAATCGTATGCGGACCGTGGCGGAAAGACCGACAAGGCCGACATCAGGGCGGCCTTCCGGGAGGCCACGGTCGGAACGCTTGCGCTGCGCCAGCACATCGCTAGCCGAGGCGGCGAGCCCGAGCTTGCCGGCGACCGCGTCGACATGATCTTGCGCGCGCCGGGCTCGTTCATCCCACGGCTGTTCCCTGCCAACCGCGCCGAATCCGAGCTGGCGTCGCTGATGCGGGCGCTTTCGGCCGCCCCGGCCGATCTCGACGAAGTCGAGCGGCTTGTCCCGGCGAACGCGAGCTTCGCGGATCGCAGCGTGATCGATCAGCTGCCCAACAACTACCGCTCGAACTGCAAAGAGCATTGCGCCTTGTGGGAGCATTGCCGGGCGCAGGCGCTCAGCGTCGGACTGCCGATCATCCTCGGCGACCAGGCGGCGGAACAACTCGCCGCTGCCGGCTCGATCTCGCGGGCGATCGCCCTGCTCGACGGCACTGGCCGCGCGCCGGACAACCGCGCCGAGGCCGCGCTCGCGACCGAGCTGCGCGCAGCCTCGGCCTTGCTAGATCGGATCGCCAATGGGTGACCTGGTGCATGTCGTCGCGCGCTTGCGCGCGCTCCAGCGGGGGCAAGCCGTGCCGGTCGTCTCGCAACGTCAGCTGGTGATCCAGCCGCATGCCAGGATCCTTACGCTGCTAGCGATGGCGGGCGAGGACACCTCGGTGCACGCCGCAGCGCTTGGCCGCTTTGGCGAGGCGCCACAGATCAACGTCGTCGCCGATCCGCGCCAACGCGACGACCAATATGGCCTGCTGCGCTGGCTGCTGCCGCAGTTCGAGGACTATTACGCGACATGCCGAGCGGCCGGAACCTTCCCCCAGATTTGGGTCGCGTCAGCCGGCGCGCTCGGGCACCTCGACACGCTGGCCGACCGCCTGCGCTTCACCGACGAGCCCGATATCCAGCGCCTCGGCACGCTATGGACTTATGCTGGTGAGCGATCGCCGGTGGCCGGCCAGCAGGCGCTTATCAGCGCCACTGCCGCGTTGCGGGCGCATTACGCGACGGGGCAGCAGGAAGCCGAGGATGAGCATCTCGGCGCGCTGCTGACCTGGATCGCCCCCCCTGCGGGCCGCGACATCTTCGCCGCTGTTGCTGCGGCCGAAGGGCAGCCGATGGGCGTCAAGACCGATCCACGCTTCGACCGCAACGCGCTGCAGCCCGCGATTGAAGACTTTCACGCGGCGCGCAATTCCGGCCAGCTAGAATCGGTTCTGGACTTCCACCGAACGCGCATCCGCCAGCTTCTCGAAGGCGTGCTCCGGCCGGTCTACGCGGGCACGCAGCGCGCGATCGCGCTGCTCTCCGATGCCCGCTGGCACGACAATCCGGGGCTGGAAGCCCTTGCGCGGCAGGAAGCCGATGAGTTCGAGCGCTTCATGGCCGGACGCGACGAAGGCCATTTCCTCCCCTATCGGGACAAGCCCAAGGCTGGGGCAATGAAGATCGTCGCCCGCGAGCACGCGGTCACCAATGTCGATGCAGGGATGCTGCGCCACGACCGGGCGGCGCGCGAGAAGGGCGTGGTCAATGGCAGCGTGCTACGCGCGCAGGTAGCCAGCGTTGTCGAGGAGCGCGCGCGGCCACGGCTGTTCGAATACTATCTGGAGCTGACGAGCCACCAGGATAGCCTGCATCTGCGCGCCGGTGATATCATGTGGACGCTCGACGATCCCAAACTCTCGCTGCGCGTAAACGATGTCGAGCGGCGCGGGCCATTCACCTGGATCATGGCCACGGTGGACACGGGAAAGAATGCGGCGAAGCGGATGGTGAACGGCGTCACGCTCGACCTTGGCCCGAAGGCGCCGGACTGGGGCGGCATCGGCAATGAGCTCGGTCAGATGAAGAGCCGCTTGTTGATCGAGCCCTGGACCCATAGCGAGACGATGCCCACCGCAACGCCGGCCATTAGGCCGATGCCCGCCAACATACTCGCCATGGTTGAGGGGCTGACATGACCGAGCCGTTTGATCCGCACGCCACCGCGAACGCGGCGCTCGAGCGGGTGCTTGCCAGCCAGTGGCAGGGTGAGCCGGCGCTGGTGCTGCGCTCGCCGCCCGGCGCCGGCAAGACCGGCGTCGCGCAGCGTGTCGCCCTGCAGAGCGCCTCGATGCTTGAGCAGCGCTGCATGGTCGTCACCCAGACCAACGAGCAGGCATTCGACCTGACGCGCCGCCTCGCTGCGAACTCTGCGGGCATACCGATCCATCTGTTCGCCAAGCGCTCGCTCGAGCTACCTGCGAATGTTGCCCTGCTTGCGAACCTGGTGCTGGTGCACGATGTCGCCGGTCTGCCACGGCACCCGTCGATCACAATCGGCAATGCCGCGAAATGGTCGTGGATCCAGACCTCCGACCCCTGCTTCGACGTCCAGATCGTCGATGAGGCGTTCCAGCTTCCCGACTATCGCTTCCAGCTGATCTCGAACCTCGCGCCGCGGCATGTGCTGATCGGCGATCCCGGTCAAATCGACCCGTTCGTCAATTGCGAGATAGAGCGCTGGCGCTGCGATCCGGCAGGTCCGCAGGTCTCCTGCCCGGCGGCGCTGATTGAGCGACATCCGTCGGTGCTGCAGCTCGATTTGCCGGTGTCACGGCGGCTCAATGCCGACACCGTAAGCCTGGTTCAGCCGGCCTTCTATCCCGACATGCCGTTCCGGGCGATGAGCCAGGATCGCTCGCTGCACTTTCAGGTTGCCGGGATTATGCCGTTCGACGCGGCGCTCGATGCGGTGGCCGCGGGATCGTCGATCGTCATGGTCGAGCTCCCGGCGCAAATCACCGGCGAAGCCGATGGCGAACTGGCGCAGGAGTTGGTGACGTCAATCACCCGGCTGCTTGGACGCAGCGCGTGGATGCACGACGACGGTGCATCAGAATGGATCACGCCCGACAAGATTGGCGTGGTTTGTGCGCATGTCAGCCAGGTCAATGCCGTCCGTGAGCGCCTCGGTGCCGGCCTCGCAGATGTCTTCGTCGAGACAGCCAACCGCTTTCAAGGGATCGAGCGACCCTTCATGTTCGTCCATCACCCGCTGTCGGGACGAGCAGACGCCACCGCGTTCCATCTCGACGCTGGACGGCTGTGCGTTATGCTTTCGAGGCACCGTATCGGGTGCTGGATTTTTGGCCGCCAGGGAATTAGCCACCAACTGATGCAGTTTGCGCCGGTGGGGGACCGGTCGCTCGGTATTGACGACGACCCCGAATATCGTGGCTGGCGAGCGCACCTGACCTTGATGGCTGCGCTTGCACGTGCCGGCCGTGTATATCCCGCGGTCTTCGGCTTACCTCCTTCCACCGCAAATCAGCTCACTGGCTAGGCGGTATCTTAGTCGAACTTCATCCAACGCCCGCCAACGCGTTTACGGAGGAAAGATGGAAATCTTGTCGAAGGCTGCGCGCAACCTCCAGATCGAAACGGCATACGTGTCGGGAGCGTCGATCCAATCGTTGACAACGGAGTTTGGCCTTTCCCAAACGCGCGTGCGACAAATCCTTGTCAACCTGGAGCGCGCGCGGAGAACGATCCGCCGGCGGCTGGAGGCTCCGCTGCGTCGCCCGCGCTGACGGCGCTGCCTCAGCCTGTCGCTCCGGGCCAATGTACTGTGCGATTGTTGGGCCGGAACGTCCGCTTCCCACCTTTCGGCTTTTGCCGACCGTTCACATGATGCTCGACGCCACGCTATCGCTCCAGCGTAAATCCCTGCGACTGCACTAGTTGGGGCGATAGTGGATTCTCGACAGCTCGAAGCCGCCGTCACAGAATGCGTCGTTTGCTGCTAGCGCCCGGTAAAGTTTAGCACGCCAAAAGTTCGGTCCCGAGACCTCCTCGGCATCGCCGGCCGCCTCGGTCAGTAGCTTAGCGACGCGGCCTGCGTCCTCGTCATCACCGTAAGCGCGCCGAAGCGTCGGATAGTATTCGCCGAGATGATCAAGGGACATCCGCCGGTAGCGATCGGCGAGATTCAGTACATCGAAATGCGCCTTGAGATGGCGGAAGGTACGGAGCGCCATGCCAGCCGGTCGCCGTATCCGGTAAGAGAGGATGAGCGCATCGTTCTCGATTCTTGCGCGGGCAACCAGAAACTCCTCGTCTGGGATCACATCGAAGCAGGGATGCAGGAACATGCGAACCTCCGTGCCATCTATGAGCACGCGATCGCGCTTGCGAGTGTTGCAGACCGCGCAGCTTGGGACCAAGTTTGAGGGAAAGATCGCAAATTCTGGATAGTGCTCCTTGGGTAAATAGTGATCGAGCGTCGATGACTCACCGATCCCGCAAAACGGGCAGCGGAACACGATCGGCCTTCCCAGCAAGGCACCGCGTAACGCCCGCATCGGCCCCGTTTCAACCGTAAATGCGTGCAGCATCGCAGCCTTTTGATTGTCGGTAAGCTCAAGAGCTAGGAGAGCGGCGACCTCCGGTGCCACCTGCTCATAGCAGTCATAGGCTTCGATCACCTCTGGTCTCACCGCGCGCATGCGGGCTCGGGTTGGCGGACGCTTGGCCGTAGCAATTGAATCGAAGGTGGCCGCCGCATCGACGGGGAGGAGCGGAATCGTGCGCATCCGTTATTCCTCGCGCTCGTCCTGGATGCTCAGCACATAGGAGCGCGCGGCAAATCCCAGCTTGGAGTCGAACATCGCCTCGATCTCTTCGAGGCTGCTTTGGCTGGCCAATGACCGCAGCGTCTCGTGCCAATCGGTCGCGCCGTCGCTGAGGTTGAAGACCTCCTGTGTGATGAGACCGATATTCTCTGCAAAGGTCTCTATGTTCGGAGCATCGAACGTGTTTACCGAGCCTTGTCTCCGCAATACCCTCACATAGCGCGCCGGCGTTTCCTGCAACACGACCGGAGAATGAGTCGCTATGATCGCGAAGCCGTCAAAGGTTTCCAAGCATACGCGCACGCTCATCAGGAACGCCGCCAGTAGCGGCGGATGAAGATGTGTCTCGGGCTCGTCGATAAGCACTAGCGTAGGGCCTGACCGTGAGATGTGAGCCGTCAGCTCGGTCACGATCTTAAGCACGACCTTATGGCCACTGCTAAGTTCGCTGAACAACTCCGCAACGTCATCGTCGTCACGGTTAGCGAAGAGCTGGGTAAGCCCGATCCGCTGGAAAGAAGCATCGCGCAGCAACGGCTTAAGGATTTCAAGCAATTCGGGCAGCCGCTCGGCAGCGACGACCCGCCGGAGCGCCGCTAGGAACTCGTCCTTGATCTCGACAGGTGTTCGCAAGCGATAGGACGGCTCGCCATCCTCATCGTCGTCGGCAAGTTCGCGAAGGCCGCAATAAACATATCCGAACAGCTCGCCGCTTTCCTGCAGCCGCTGCTTCTCGACGGCTGTCTGACCAGGGATC
>Ga0068855_100002264_pt1 | contig 23750 bp, 21 predicted proteins | sample KBSCornC52_FD_66592 | JGI IMG/M metagenome (GOLD analysis project Ga0068855, IMG submission 66592) | Corn rhizosphere microbial communities from Kellogg Biological Station, Michigan, USA - KBS Corn C5-2 | ecosystem: Host-associated > Plants > Roots > Rhizosphere > Soil ...
AATGCTTACTTTTGGATTTGAGCAACTTCTTTTGCATAGAATTGAATGTGGTTGTAGTATTCACAATGTTGCCTCTTTTAGGGTAATGGAAAAGGTTGGCATGACAAGGGAGGGAATAAAAAGAAAAGTATTGCCACTCGATGACGATTGGCATGATGCTTACTTGTATGCTATTCTCGATGAAGATTATTTTAAGCGATAGGGGAGAGAGGACGACACATTACCTCACCTTCACGAGACCTTCACCTGACCTTTACGAGACCTTATTCCCGGTCTACAGTATACTTAAGCCATATTGAAAGGCTATTTAATGCGATTTGCCTTTGTTGCCAGGAAGCAACTCACCCATATCACCCCAAGGGTAATATGCTAAAAATATTTGTATGCTGATGTTCAAAATAAGCAGTAACCTTGCGGTCTGAATTTTAAAAACACGCATCAGCACATGAAAAAAGGGGTGATCACACTATTTATACTACTATTTGGTTCAACCTGTTTATTTGCCCAACAACATTACAAGCTTGATAATGAAATGGTAGGTTTCTTTTTGGGCAACTGGAGTGGCGAAGGTGAGTTTGCCAATGGCAATAAAATAGCTGCTGATTTGACATTTAAATTAATGTTAGATAGCTGTTGGTTAACATGTGAACATACCGACAAATTACCCAATAAATACAAAGCCATATCTTTTTGGGGTGTTGACCCGGTGAACGGGCAGTTTATGGCGTATGCGTTTGATAATTTTAATGGTAACAGAAAGTTTTTGAGTGATGGATGGAAAGGCAATAAGCTCATTCTTACTATAAGCGAAGTATATCCCAAAGTGGGGTTACTATTCCAGCATTTTATCTATGAAAAGCTATCTGATAAATCATTTAAAATGACCTACGAAACCAGTAAAGACGGTATAACATGGAAGTTGGGCGATTACCTGGTGTTCAATAAAAAATAGAAACGCTTGACCGTTTCAAACTGGTTCAATTTTTCCAATCCAATATCTGATGAAAAATACCTTTCCTGTTCAATAATATACAGGCAGTAAGATTGCTATTATTGTTGTTGTTTTCTATGTGTTTTAAAACAGACTGATCGAATAGTATGTCGATTTCAACACTATCTGTTTTGCCGATATGACGTACTTCTGTTACAAGCCCCTGCACTGGATTGTTACCACTGCCGGCAGGCTCGTTTATATAAAATCGCTCCCAGTTGCCGGGGCGAAGGAGGTCAGAAGGTATTGCTGCTGCAATAAGTGTAGCCTTGCGCTGTTTTTGGAGGATTATTCTACCTGAAACAGCGCTGGGAAGATTGAAAAGGAACATAATGTAAATCAGCATTAATAAGACTGCAGATAATATCCAGTATGTATATATTCGTAACGAACGCGGATAAAGTAAAATGATATCCCTCGATTCTGCATTAATAAAACTCATGTAATTGGTTTGAATATCTTCACGTAAATCAGCCTTCCAGTTCAAGCTGGTTTCTTATCAGATTGTAATAGGTTTTTCGCTTTTGTACCAATTCAGGATGCGTGCCCATTTCACTGATTCTTCCTTTCTCCATTACTATAATACAATCGGCATTTTTTACGGTGCTTAATCTATGAGCGATAATAATAACTGTTTTGCCTTTAAAAAAATGCTGAAGATTTTCCATAATTACTTTTTCATTGGTAGCATCGAGCGCGCTGGTTGCTTCGTCGAAGAACAGAACCTCCGGCGATTTGTAAACTGCACGTGCTATCAAAATACGCTGTTTTTGCCCGGTGCTGATCCCTATTCCATTCTGCCCGATTATTGTTTCATATTTCATAGGCAATGAATCGATGAACTCAGTCACATTAGCGATGCGGGCAGCCTGCTCTAATTTTTGAATGTCTATCTCTTTATCACCCAGGGCAATGTTTTTGGCAATGCTGTCATTAAAAATATATCCTTCCTGCATTACAACACCACATTTCTTTCTCCATTCGCTGTTTGTTATATCGTTAAGCGGCTTATTCCCAATAAGCACAGAGCCGGAAGTAGGATTATAGAATTTCAGTAGCACTTTTATCAACGTTGTTTTTCCACTACCGCTTGGACCAACGACTGCCAATACTTTCTTTTGCGGAATGGTGAGATTAATATTATGAAGCACGTGATTGGCCCTAAGCGAAGAATCGTATTTAAATGACAGATCAGACAATACCAGATCAGAAACGGGGACGTATTCCTGAAATTTTTGCTCAGTCTGTTCCTCATCGGTTTTCTGATGTATTTCATTTACTCTTTCAATACTCAGTTTTGCTTCCTGCCAGGATTTTAAAAAATCAGCAAAAAAAAGAATAGGGCTATTTAGCTGACCAATGATATAAGAGATGGAGAGCATCATTCCTAATGTAATCTGACCTTCAACTACCAGATTGGCTGCCCAAAACAAGATCAGGATATTTTTAAGCTCATTTATCAGATTGGCGCCATTTCCCTGTAACAGGGAAATTTTTAATATTTTCAGATTTATCCTGAAGAGCTTTATTTGCAATACTTCCCATTCTTCCTTTTTTAGTGCTTCGGCATTGTGTAGCTTTATTTCCTGAATTCCATTTATTAACTCCAGATTTTTATCAGAATTTTCGGTAAGCTGACTAAATTTTTTGTAATCCAGAATCGCCTGTTTTTTCATAAAAAAACGAATCCATAAGAAGTAAATAACACTGGGAATTGTGAAAAGTAAAAAGATATTTACGTTATAGAAGTATAATAATATGCTATAAACAAAGAAAACCACTGCAGATAAAACTACGTTAAGCGCCACGGAAGTAAGAAAGTTTTCTATTCTGTTATGATCGTTTATGCGCTGAAGAATGTCGCCTGTCATTTTAATATCGAAAAAGCGTAGCGGCAATTTCATCAATTTCTCAAAAAAGTCAGAAAGTAGTATGATGTTGATCCGGCTGCTTAAATGCATTAAAATAAAACTTCTAAGTACATCCAGGCTTATTTTCCCGATAAACAAAAAAAGCTGGCATAATAAGATAAGATAAATGAAGTGTATGTCTTTATTGCGAATACCGGTATCTACAATACTTTGAGTGAGAAAGGGAAATGTTAGCTGCAGCATGCTTCCAAGCAGCAGGGCCGATATCAATTGCAGCAGGAATTTTCTATGAGGATAAACATACTTTTTGATGATGCTCCAAGCACGTTCATCTACTCCATTGTCATTTACCTTTATGTTGCGGAAAGCATCAGTTACCCTGAGTTTTAGAATAAGACCCGTTTGATCGCGGTTGGCCCAGCCCTGAATAAATTCTTCATGGTTATATCTGAGTCTCCCATGTGCCGGGTCAGATATATATACTTTGTTGTTCTTTACTTTATAAATAACAACAAAGTGTTTCTGTTTCCAGTGTGCAATACAGGGAAAATAATCGCTGTTGGAAAGATCTTTAAAATTAATCCGTACGCCAGTCGAAATAAAGCCAAGTTTTTCGGCAGCATCACTGATGCCGGAAAATGTGCTGCCCATCCGCGTAGTATTGCACAATTGCCTCAAAAAGGATGAAGAAAATGATCTGCGGTAATATTTTGCGATAATGCGCAAACAGGTAGCACCACAATCCATTACATCGTATTGCTTGTAATGAGGAAAGCGATAGAACATGAAGTGTATTCGGTTAATTTCTTCTATTTCCCTATGTTATGTACCGGGTTTAGCCTTGAAACGCGTAGACACTGAAAAAGCACAGTAATAAAACCAACGCCCAGAATAAAAAGGCTGGCGACAAGAAATACCCACCATTCGATATGTACACGGTATGCATAATTTTGCAGCCATTTGTACATAATCAAAACAGACACGGGTATTGATACAATAATTGAAATTGTTATCATTTTAATGAAATAAGATGACAGCATGAACAGAAGGCTCCGTTCGTTTGCTCCTAAAACTTTTCGAATACTTATTTCCTTTGAACGCTGTTGCAAAATAAAAAGAGAAATGCCAAAAAGACCTGTGCATGCAATCAATACCGATAGCAGCCCTGCCAAACCGATTACGTTATTAAGCTGCTTTTCCGGCTCATACATGCTTTCGAGCTGATCATCAACAAAGGAATACCTGAAATCTTCATTAGGAAAATAATTATTCCAGAATGAATTTATACGGCTTATAACTTCCCTGTAATTATTATGGGTAACTTTTATATATATATTCCTTATGTCGTCTTTATCTGATATAGGCGCCAAAACAAGTGGCTCTATCGGTTGCCGTAATGATGCATAGTGAAAATCTTTGACCATACCAACCACTCTGCCCATTGGTAACCACGATAAACTGATATTTTTCCCTACAGGATCTTTCCAGCCCAGATTTTTGGCAAAAGCCTCGTTAATGATATATTCGTTTTGAGGATTGGTAGAATGAAAGTTTGCGCCTTCGACGAACTTCATTCTGAAAAAATTCAGATAGTTGGGCGACACAAAATGTACAAGAGCTGTTGATGCTTCTGTTTTCCCTTCGTTATCTGTATAATTAATACCAAACAAACCCGCACCATCTCCCGCCTTTCTTTTACTGTAGGTAACATCGCTTACCCCATTGATCTTATTAAGCTCTGTTCTTATGAAATCGATATTTAAAGATGTGCCGGATGATTGAAAAGGTAAGTTGATGATATTTGTATATTCATATCCTACATTTTTGTGCCTGATAAAATTTAATTGCTGATAGATGATGATAAGAGCAGAAATGAAAACGAATGAAAACGAAAACTGACCAATTGTGAGGAACCGAAGCAGCGAACTTCTGGACGTATTAAATAATAATTTGCTTTTTAATGCCTGCGTGAACTGAACAGATGCCAGGGCTTTGTATGGATAAATACAAGATATAATTGAAACAAGAAGAATTCCTGCTATTATAGTGAGTACAGTGCTGCCGCTATATAAAAATTGCAGCGGGATGTTTTTGTTGAAAAAACCGTTGATGTATGGCAACATAAATAAAACAGCTACCATGGCCAATACGAAAGCGCTGCCTACAATGATAATGTTTTCAACCAGTAGCTGCAGAAAAAGGTTGAATCTGGTTGCTCCACTGATTTGTTTAACAACTAATTCTTTGCCTCTGAACCCCGCAATTGAAAGGCTTAAATTAATGAAGTTGGCGCACGCAATAACCAACATAATGATGCCGCAAACAAAGAAAATGTAGATATCTTTTCTATCCGATTTAAGGTAATTAAGATAATCATACTCTATTTGTGCGGAGCCAAGATGAACATCATCGAGCGGTTGTAATTTGATGTCGATGCCTGCGTTTCGTTCGTGTATATCTTTCGTTAGCTTTTTTTCAAGCTCTTTGATGTTCACCCGTGCCCTGGTTACAATGTACGAGGGTCCAAGTATTACGCTCCAATCCGTTCCCGTTTGTGTGGTGTCGAAACTACGTGGGAATGGCATTATTGCATTTGCCTGAATATGCGATTGGGCAGGGAAGTCTGCGATAACGCCGCTTACTCTTATATTAAAAACTGAATCGGCTGTGCGGAAACCAATGGTTTTTTCCACGGCATTTTCCGCACTCCCGAATAATTTTTTTGCGTACGACTCACTTAGTACAATTGTATTTGGTTCTTTCAGCAATTCATTTCTGCTACCCTGTAAAATGTGATAGTCAAATGTTTGGAAGAAGCTATTTTCTGTGCAGATGACCTGGTCAAGAGGCAGTTTTTTGTCTTTCCATAAAACAGAAGCACCGGGATAAAGGGAGGGATTTTCACCGGGAATGATTCTGGTAAAATCTGCTAACTCGCCGTTCCTGCTTTTAAAGTAAGGTGCTATATTATAAGCCGTTCCTGCACTGCTTACAGGAGTGCTTCCATCGTAGTGTAAATATTCAATTATTCTGAATATGGAATGTTCTTTACTGTTAAACCGGTCAAATTGCAATTCATGCGTTACAAAAATCCCCAGAAAAAAGACCACCGTAAGCGCAACTGTCAGTCCAAATACATTAATCAGATTATAGAACCAATACTTTTTTATTGTGCGCCAGGATACTTTAACGAACATCCGAAACATACAAGCTGATTTTATTGATTTCTGTTTAGAAGTTCTTTCATTTGAATGTAATTTAAATATAGTTTAAATTTCTGATAGTATTCACAGTATGCCATCTTTCGGGGTAAACTGTGGAATAATATAATTGTTTATGAAGTATAAGTCTCTCCCATACATGATAGAAATCGTCGCACTCTTTAACCATTTTGTTGATCATAAATGGATTTATAACCTGTATGCCCGAGCAATAAATTTCGGTAGGAGTTTCCCTGCTCATCGTGTGAACAATGCTGTCTTTTCCATAAATATAATCGCCTTCAATTCCTTCCACGGGCCTAACGGGAACAACCATGCAGGGCGGAGCATTTAACCGGTAATAATTTTGTTGAAGAAAAGACATATTCAGCTTAACGATGTTATCACAGGTGAGAACCAGAACGGGCTCATTCAAATGCTTCATTAAAGTATTAAAAAGCCACCATGCGTTACCTTTCCCGTCGGTATTAAATATGGCAGAAACTCCATGTTCAATTACATGCTTTGCCAAATCGGACCCTTTGTAGCCCACTGTAATCATTATATGCGGAATTACTTCTTTCAACTGCTGTAAAGAATAAGAAATAAGGGAAACACCATTGATCTGTACCATTGCCTTCGAAATTTCTTTCGTCAGTGGCATTAAACGCATTCCCCTCCCCCCAGCCATAATTAAAGCGTATCTTATCATATGTAATTGTTGTATTCTTCGCTGATTAACCGGTCCATTTCTTCCGAAGAAAGGCGCTCCGCATTATATGTAGTGAAAGGTTCTTTTAGCCCGATTGATTGTTTTACGTCATAATCAATTAAAAAATAACTATGATTATTTAAATTGATGTTAGAAGTGAAAGGATATTCTGATTCGCCAATCATAATTTCATCAATACTTTCTCCAAATACCGGCTCAATAATTTCATGGGTGCCGCCATTTAGTGCCACAAACCTTTCAAGCAAAGAAGATATTTGTACCGACTTCATATGCCTTGCGAGCACTTTGCCTTGTAATACCCCGGGATTATCGAGAGCGTCTTCAATCATTTCACACGCATCATGTACCGAGAAGAAAAACCGCCGCATATGGGGCCCGCTTGTTTTTATTTTACCGGCTTTTTGCAGCATACCTTTCCACACAGGAAGCACAGAGCCGGTTGACCAAACTACATTTCCGAACCTTACACAAGTGAACCTGGTGGCAGATTGATTATTCATCAACAGGAAAATCTTTTCCATCATGGCCTTAGACATTCCATATATGTTATTACACGGTCTGGCAGCTTTATCCGTGGATATTCCAATAACATGTTCCAGATTTCTTTCAGCAGCAGCATTTGCTATATTACGGGATCCTATTATATTGATATCGATACATTCGTGAGGGTACACTTCGGCAAGGTCTACGTACTTTGTGGCGGCGGCATGGATCAGAATATCGGGCTTGCACCTGTTCAGGGCATCTCTTATGGAATCTGTGCTCGTTACATTTAACGGAACTACCATACAGCCCGTTTCACGCTGGGCATAATTATTGAAATAATTATTTCTTGCGCTGAGAACAACTTCATATTTATCCCTCAATCGCAGTGCAAGATTTCGTCCGACAAAACCTGTACCGCCAGTAATCAGAATTTTTTTTCTCATGCCAAATCATTATTAGTTTGCAGGGTTTATACTTTTAATGCAATTGCTTCGAACAGAACAGGACTTATCGCAGATATAATTGCAGAAATAGCGTCGTCTACACTGGTATTTTCAGTATCTATTTCCATAAAAGGATTTTGGGGCGGATTAAATTCCGCATTGTACCCGGTGAGGTTCGATATTTCACCCCTTAGCGCTTTACCATACAAACCTTTTACATCTCTTTTCACGCACGTCTGCAGTGAGCACTTTACATATATTTCAAAAAATGACTCGTCTCCTATAATATTTCTGGCCAGCTCTTGCGTTTCTTTCGACGGAGTGATAAAAGAGCAGATTGTAAGAATATTGTTGCGGGAAAGCAATTTTGCGATTTGTGCAGACCTTCTTATATTCTCAAGCCTGTCTTTATCAGTAAAGCCAAGGTCTGAATTAATCGTCTCTCTTACCTCATCGCCATCCAACGCTACACATGAAATACCCTTTTTATTAAGTATATCTTCCATTGCGGTGGCCAGTGTTGTTTTTCCTGAACAGGGTATTCCCATAAGCCAGATGACAATGCTCTTTTTTTTCTTTTTCATAAATTTTTAATTGAAGAGATACATATAAATGCATAAAACTTCCGGGTCACCTTCAACAAGCGTTTCGCCTTTTAACTGACTTGTCACAAAGTCGAGCCGCCGGTCAAGTATCGACAAAAGGGTATACAGGTTAATGGTGATTAAATTCGTTATCCCTTTAAAGCCGCTTAGTTTTTTTACATATGGCTTTTGAAAACTTAGTTGAAATACCGAATCATCCACATCCCGTATATTGAGTACGAGAGAAGGAATATTGTGGGAATGGTACTGCTTTTTATTTAGTGAATTTTTAATGTCAGTTATAATTGATTCGATTATCTGTTCGGCAAACGATTTTAAAACAATATTGCCGGCGCCTATTTTGTGGTGTGCAGGAACATTTCTGTTCACATTTTCATTTACATCTCCAATCTCCAGTTGAGTATGCAAAGAGGCAATTTGTTCCAGCCGGTCTGCTGCTATTCTGCCAATGGGTATATTAAATCCCTTTCCTACAGAATGAAGTTCAATTCGGGTTTTGCCATATATTTTGAAGTCGCCTGCACCGGATTGATGATCTTGTTTAAAGATATTATCGATCAAATCGTGGGGTAGGGGCAGTTTAAGGAATTGAAATATTTTTTGTGCAGATTCCAAAGGATGCAAAACAATGTCTTGCTGTTTTAACCGCAGCGATTGCTTGCTATACTTCGATTCAAATTCCATTATTTGCATCGTCTTTTTGCACCAAAAGGCCGCCAGTGCATCTGTTGAATTAGCTGCCTGTGCCAGATCATCTTCAAATCCAAATCCCTTCAGGCCATTTTCCGATACTTCAAGAGCCGAGTATATAAAATCAAAGCAGTTCCTGTAAAGGCATATGAATCTTGCCTCAGGAAATATTTTGATCAATGTAGTCAGGTGATCTACATTACTCACTGATTTATCGCACCATATAATTTTTTTACCAATGAGTGCATTACTCATGATATTATCGATATGACTATTTACTATGTGTGCGGCATCGGTACTGTTTTTAGTGTTCTTAGTAAGAACGCTCACTACATTGAATATTTCATCGGCCAGCCTGCCGATATGCAATTCCGGAGGGCAGCTAATCTGCTCATGTGTATCCAGAATATATCTCAGTAATGTAGATCCGGAGCGTGCATGACAGATAATGAAAATGGGTTGGTTATTTTTCATGGAGGGCATACAGATGCTTACTGAACTGATAATATTTCATAAGAATGTAAAAACACAATAATTCATACTGCCGCTGATTAGAGGTAAAGAACCTGTTGCAGAACATATGAATATAATCAAGCAGAAGGGTATTCATCTTATCTCGGTTGTTACTACCAAAATAAGACCTGATAACATTTGCCACTGGTTTGATTCGACTGGAACGCTCCTCAAGGATAGCAGACAATTGCAGGTTACCCTCCGCAGGCAATGCGTTTAAATATTCAAATATTTCATTTTTCCAGGTGTTAAACTGTATATTCAATTCCGATCTCAATTTCTTTTCATCATACTCACGCAAATAATTGGTCACCGTATTTTTGATGAGAGTAATTTTTTCATCATTCCCGAGGTTGAAATTTTCCAGAAACATATTAATGGCCTTTATTCCGGCGAATACGCTGCTTTTTTCATCTGCACTTTCTTTGATCAGTGCGATGCTTTTCATGGCAGCAATGCTGTCGTGATAAAAGATCGTTTCGCTTTCTTCCATTAATTCAGCCCCGTAACGCTCAAGTTCCCGTTGATATGTTTCCAGGCTGGTAGTATGCACCATTGATGAAACCGGCTCACTACTCACAACCGCTTTCAATTTGTTCAATACCGGTATCCAAAAGTTTTCATTCTGACTGTTATAGTATCTTAGCCGCAAGTGGAAATCAGGGTCTTTATAACGTACGAAAAAGAATTTTTCAATTGTTCCATCGTTTAGCAGTTCATTTGTTAGGGGTAATACTGCCTGCGTGAGAATATTGTCTGCTACAGACGTGTTACAATAGATTTTATAATATAGCCATTTATCACCGGGAATGAAGTTCCTCTGCAGCGACTCGCGCTGTTGTACTTTATTATCGCTTTTTCGTTCCCTGACCCGTGCCCGCGGAGTTGCGATATTTCTATGAAATGGAATAATAAGCTGGCTTACGTGTTTTCCAGCAGGAGAAGAAACAAAACACATCCTATCTTCAACCAGCGACTCTGCAAATATGATCTCCTCTTTATTTTGCAACATCCGTACGCACATATTAAATGCTAATGCACTGTTAAGGTCAAGAAACAATTCGCCCTCCTCGTCGAGGAGCATAACTTTATCAGGAAGACTTATTTTTTTTTGAACTGCTTTAAAAGCTTCATGCCAGCCTATCTTTTTTCCAGTTGTTTCGGCGTCAAATTCCGGATGCTGCTTCTTATTAATTTTCCAGGTCGCTTTTTTAAGAATAAGATTTTTATAGGTAATGCGTGGACTAAACACGGCGCCTTCGGGCATCCATTTGTGCATACTTACCAATCGTAGCTCATTTTCATCCTGTACGTCGCAAAGAAACCTGTAAACATCCAGACCATGATTATAATTGTGGGCGCATGTCATTCGCGGTATCACTCTTTTATTCAGTTTTTTCGAGCGAAGAAAAATTTCTGAATTTTTTATGCTGATGTAGAGGTCATCAACCATAATGCTGTTTTCGGTACGTACACCGGCACTGCTCAGATAGGGAATTTCGTACTGCCTGAAGGCTGGGCGTTGCAGGATATTTCCATTTCTGATTTTGGCAACATGCACTATTTCTGCATAAACTGCGTCATCTGGCGCCTGTAATTCTTCGGTCGTTATATATTTTTCCGTTTCTGTTCTTAACACGGTATCTGCAAAGCAAAACCTGGTCAACAGGTTTACACCCGAGGCGCCTTCTATGCGCTCCACATAAAACTGATAATTTCCATTGTCGATATCTGAAAATGAACCGGCAAGCAATTGGCCGCTTACATAAAAATGGTCCGGGAAGTTTCCTTTTTCCGGTAGGTGCTGCTTCAGATTATCTTCAGTAATGGTAATGTTATAGCAGTTGCCTGCCATAGCAGCGAGTATCTTGCTGTTGATTATGTTTTCGAAAGAACCGCGTGTATTCCCACTATCTGCATCTCTCAAACAGGCGTTCATTTTACCGATAACAACAGGTGGCGAGTCGGAGTAAGTACCATGTTTTGGGTAACCGATGCCTATATCAGGGTCAAGCACTTCTGTAAGAGGAACTTCCTGTTGATCGTATTTTTTTGCAAATCTTTTTTTGAATGCATGCAGATTCGCGCTTGTAAAATTTTTGAACAGTACAAACAGATCTGAAATCAATTTAGACAGATCATTCAATATCTGTTCGTCAAGTTCCACCGCCTCTGACTGTAAATAAAGGTCTCCCTGCATCCAGTTGCCCGATTGTTCGAATGTGGGGAAAACATCCGAAATGTTTTTTTTAACTTCTTCAAAATGCATAACAGAGAATCGGGGAAATGATAATTGCGCTTCTATTTTTTCAAGCGCTGCATGTAAACCCAGTGGATCATTCAGTGTGCGCAGTTTATTCTTAATTGTTGCAAAATAGGTTTCACCAGTAACGTTTGGCTCCAATTCTGAAATAACGATCCTGTTGGTGACCAGACTATTGACGTATGCAGCGGCAACGTCTTTATTAAAGCCATCCGTTGTTAACAACATAACCAGTTCTTCTGTTAACCTGCCTTCTTTTGCATATTCCAGTACTTTATTCAGATATTCGGAGATGTCAACAGCGGCAAGATAATGTTGACGGGACGATCCAAAGGTTACTGGCTCAAAATATCTGTATGTTCCATTTCCTTCATAGATTGTAGAGTTTGGGTAAAACTTTAGCTGGCGGCAATATTCCGGCAACTGTAAAATGTACTCGGCAATAAAGAAGGCCACAGAAAAATCGGGTCTCACCATTAGCCTGTGTTCATTGTTATTCCGTAAAGTGATGTTTGTTTGGTTTGTCGTGCGGCCAGTGGCCGTTCCTGCAAACATGCCAAACGGTATAGGAACAACGGCCATTCTCATGAGGTATTTGTACAATGACGCCGTAATTTTTGCCTTTTTCTTCTCACTTGAAAACTCAATCGGCGATGCCATTAGTTTGGAGTACTCCTGGTATAATTCAGGAGAGGCGATATACAAAGCCGTTGCAAGATCATTTTTGCTGAAGACAGACAATAGATAATCCTGCTCCGATGTTTCATTTAGTTCATTCAACCGGTTAAGCGATGTAACAGGCAAATAGGGAACACGAAGATGAAAAAAACCGCAATGGGCGATCTCCATATTGGATCAGGCTTTTATATAATGTGGTACAAACTTGCTGATGTCTCTCTGAATAAAGGCGCCTTTGCATCCAAAAGTTGTAAGGATATATTTAGTACCGCTTTTAATAGGTAATGAGGAGTGTAAAGATTCTTTAATGATCGCCTGCTCATCATCCAGGTCAGGAAAAATCAGGCAAGTACCTTTTTGGGGCCTGATAGACAGTTCTAATTCGGGAAAGTTTGTTTCGCCGCCATCAAAACCATCATTGAGATATAGAATGGCTGTCTTTATCCTTTCATCTCCCGTAAATGAATCGTGGTGTAATTTGAATTGTTGTCCCTTTTCATACTTCACAAATTGCGCCGGCTCCATGTTTACTACAGGAAGTTGCATTATTCCCGCTACTTTTTCAACAATTGATTCCAGCCCCGGATAATTCGAAATGTTCAGGCTGGAACTGCTTCTGGTTGATGAGTAGCCTGAATACACTGTACCATCTTTTTGAATGGTATCAATTTCGCTTCGTCTTAATTCTGAGCTGCGTTCTCCAAAAGCAATGATCTTGTCACATTCATCTTCTGAAATAAAATTATCAATTACAATAACCTGTTTTCTGAAGCGATCTCTGTCTCTGGTTTCCTGCTCAATATTTGCCTCATACATTTTATCTTCAAGTGCATCTTCGAACGACTCAATCATCAATACGAGAAATGGTTCATTCCCGTTTTCCTGATAGTTCCATTCCATCATACCGCTATAAGGATCATAAATGCTGGCAACGTTATCTTTAATATCTAAAAGAACTGTGAAATAATCTTCTTCATTACCGGGCATAATAAAATAGGGAGCAAAAAATTCATGAAGTTCATTTTTGGCCACATGTGCAGGAAATACATTTATGCCAAGAAGATGCAAAACGTGCTGCAGGTCTTTAATTTTAATATTATGCGTTCCTTTCAATTCCTGCAGGAAGGTATTTCTTATCGTTGTTTTGGATATCTTCAGCTTGAGGGCCCGGCTTAAAGCGATTACATTGTTAACGACCGGCTCGTAAAGGGTATCTATAAATTGTGTGATCATTATATAAGTTTTTTGTGGTTTACAATTAGTTGGTGACCCATACATTACATGTATATTTTGCTCCCTCAATTACCGGCAATCCGGCATGTACGGAACAATCTATTATTTTCATATTATCATCAAAACTTCTGAAAAGGAGAAGGTTTCCCTTTTTCGGTTTTATTTTTATTCCAGCCTGTGGAAATGCAGTTTCTGCACCTCTGAAATCATCATTTAAGTAGATAAGGGCGCTGTACAGGTATTTGCCTGCAGCCTCATCCAACACGTCGTAGTGCAGGGAATTGCGCTGGTTTTCGAGGTATCTTATCAGCATCGGTTCTTCTATACATTCATACGGCTTATCAGTAAGCACCTGCACACCCGATATGATTTTGTCGCTTATTCGTTTCAGGTTGGCATCGTCCTTGCTCAAACCCATTGATAAATTGATTTGAGATTCTTTCTTTTGATCATCACTGTTGCTAAACCGGAACTTACCGAAATCATCTATACAGCTTTTAAGTGTATTACATTCTTCATCAGTGAGAAAATGATCGATGTACTTTATATATTTTTCCCTGAAGGTTTGCTCGCTTTCTTTTTCTGATTTAATATGAATATCATCTCCTTCGATCGTAAACTGTGGTTTTGCACGGTTGTCGATCTTTAAATTGAATCCGGCGCTATATGAAAAAAAAGCTTCGGCATCCATTTCGCTTTCCCCAATGTAGGGATGTATAAAGCTTACTTTATTATTATCGAAAGCTGTTACCAGAATAAAGGCTCCTTCTTTAATATTTAAAAAGTGAATCGAAGGAAGGCTCTCTATAGTATCGGGCAGTGATTTTTCCAGTATGTTATTTATTCCAAACTCATTCCGTAATATTAAAGAAAGATCCTGCAAGCTGATGTATGGATAGCTATTGTATTTGATTACGCAGTTCTTGATAGAGGTATAGGAACAATCAGCTTCAAGAAGATTCAACAAGCGCTTAATGATCAGGAACGACGAATCAATATAACCTTCTTTAATATATTTAACCATATCGTAAAATTTAATGGATAACTACTAAGTGGAAAAGAACAATAAAACGGTTGTTTTTTTAGAACAACCGTTTTACTTAAATACCAGCTACTATGCAGCTGGTGGCGGCTTTGTGGTGGTTGGTTTGGGACAACCAAAAGATGGCGGCGTTGCGCTCAATCCGCCGCGAACGTTAAGCATCTCGAGGTTTTTCAGTTCTTCCTCTGAGATCTTCTTGGCTAACTTCTTGTTTAGCTCAAGTTTTTTCTCTTCGTTTTCTTTCATTTTGATGGTATTTAAATTAACAAAAAAGAGCCTGTGGTTTTTATTTACGCAATGGCGCAATAGAGACAATAATCTCTAATGATATTCGTATCAAGGTCCTCTATACTCGTATGTTCATAAGCGCCTGCAAAAAATGCGTGTTTCGAAAATACCTTGTCGTTATCTGTATGCCAGCAATGAATATGTGTGTGATTGGTTATAGGATTGGCCGATGTGCTGTGAAAATCAAAGTTGTCTGCATCTATTATGAAGTCGGGTATCAAATGGTTAATGCTTAACTCTGAAGCATATAAGAGCGCTACGCCACGATAAAAGCCGGGCCAGGTGCCCTCATTGTTTTTAAATTCATTTAGTAATAAGTCTCTTGTGACGGCAACAGTGAGCGTTGCCGCTTCAATTACCTCTTTGCTTTTTCCATACCAGGTTGAACCCGGATTGTACTGATAGAAGGGCCCCTGAAAAAGACGATTTCTTTGGCTGACTATATTCAGCTTATCCTTTATTTCATCACAGGTATTATACGCGCCTTTTCCCGTTGTAAATTTGTGAGGATATGCAGTATTCCATTTCGGTGTAAGAAGCGTATCTGTATCAGTACGTAAAATGTACTCGTATTCATATAGCCAGTCCTGCCCAATGATACACGCCAGACTATCCACATAGTGATATCCCTTTAGGGCAGGATCAAAGGATGAAGGTCTTTCCAGGGGAATCAGCCGCAGTTCAGCATCATTGCTGCCCAGTTTCATTCCCTGATAATGATTCAGTATAGATTCATAGCGGGGTTGATAAAAAACCAATACATCGGTATCCACAGCATTGATCATTTCAACCGAATTAAGGAACATTCTGAACATTTTGAATTGTTCCACATTACCTGGGAGGTACAGTACTACAGCCCTGCTATTCTTTATCCTTTTACTCATGAATAGAATTTTTCCGTAGAGATGGTTACATATTAGCCGGCTTTTAAAACCGATAAGCTATCAAACCAATGTTGTTCTGACTCGTATATCACCGGATCTGGCGGAGGCATTTTCGCCATTGTAAAAGCCTGTATTGCCCTTCCTGCTATGTGAATTCCGGCATACTTTTCATAATCTCTAAGGCTTCGACATTTTCCCAATCCGTATATATTGGGTTCATGGCTGTGGCCATTGGAAGATTGCGATAGAAGATGTTTTACTTTCATTATAGAATGCTCCTCCCTCACATACCAGTTTCTGTGGTCGTCCCAATGTTTGGGCATGCCTTCCCTTGCATAATGGTGCCACACCAGCATTCTGTGGGGGTGAAACAAATCGTAGTTGTTCGTGTAAGCCCTTACGGTCATAGACATTTCTTCGCCATAGAAATATAGCTCCGGATCGTATGGTACTTCTTCACAAAATTTTCCCAGCGTAAAGCAAAATCCGGCTGAGAAAAAGCGTGCAGGAACGGGACTGTCCAGTTGTTCCCAGTTTGGAATTACATCGGCTGAGAGACACATTATTCCTTTATCCGAAAACCCTTCAAGGTTCATCTGTAAACCGGGCGAATCGGTCGACGGCACGAATTCCTGCCCCGGATCAAATCCCGCAGGATAACCTGTTAAAACAGGCTTTGGATAGTTTTTGCGTTGAAGGTCTCTGATCATATCGATCATGCGCTCGTCCCAGTGTTGAATAAATCGCATGTGTGAGTCGATCTGTAAGGTGAAGTCTTCACCCCCGTAATTCTTTTGCGTTAAATATCTTGCCCAGCAAACGCCCTGTGATTCTTTATGCGGTACATCTATAATTTTGAATCGTTCATCCATCCTGTACGCACTCAAATCATCGAATTTATCATTTGGATGAAACTGGCGACATATTCCAATCCTTAGTTTGTCTGGGTATTTCGCTGTGTCCAATAGGTTCTCAATGGTAGGGATCAACTGAGGATCTCTGTAAGCAGCTATTTGCACGTAAATTGACATAATGGTATTTTATCTTTTACCGTTGCCCTGAAATCGGGTTGGAGGAAGAAAACTGAAAATTGTGTTGTGGCGGCTCAACATCACCGGCAGAAATATTAATGGCAACAGAGCGCTGTAATGCTTTTATATGAATTATAAGCCGGGTTTTTCCATTTCGTTCTGCCACAATCCCTTCAATGCCTGTAAACGGGCCTCGGTTTATTTTTACCCTTGTTCCTTCTTTAATATAATTTTCCACGTCTATCTCAACCTTGTTATTCAGAATTTTCTTCAGTGAATCGATGGTCGCATCGTGTACAGTTGCCGGTTTCCCTTCAAAGGATACATACCTGATAATTTCTTTTATCAAAAAGGTTTCATGTCTTTTCGTTTCAGAAATATGTATGAATATGTAGTTGGGAAACAATGGTATTGTCAGCTTTTTGTTTCTGTCGCTCCATGCTCGTACAACCTGGTGCATCGGCAGGAAAGATTGGATGCCTATAGTATCCAGTTTGGTTTTTACTTTTCTTTCTGCTTTGGGATAGGTATAGGCGACATACCATTTTTTGATTTCGTCTGAGCTAGGATGAGGCATACGATTGGTTTTAAAGAATACAGATAATTGTATACTGAACGGGCACACGAGTGCCATGCCCTGACTTGTGGCCAGTGCCGATTATGAACTGATATCTATTTTGAAGATGAAAACAAGGCTTCGCCGGTCGAAAGTCCCGATACTTTCGCTATAGAAGAAAACAGATAATTGCCAGATAAAGATTAGTAACAGTAATTGTGGCAGCAACGTTCAATAGGGTACTGGACAATGGGAGAGAAGTGATGATTAAATATTGCTATCTAAAAATATGAATGAAATCTAAAAACCAAAAATTTTTTTCATAAAAAAGGTTTAATGTCTCCGTTACATTTATTTATAATCTTCTTTAAAGATTGAAAATGATTTTTAAAAAAAATTATCAGAAATTAACCACTTGATAAGTGTGCAGTTTTACCAATAAGCGTGCAGTTTGAGGCGATAACCGTGCAGTTATATTAATAAAAAATGGTTTTGAATTTTGATTGGAAGAATATTTGCTAAAAGTTTTATGATATTAAAGGAATGTTAACTTTAAGCAAAGAAAATTTCAATCAGTTTATTTCTAACAGAAGGAGTCTGTCAACCAACAACAAAAAACCCGTACAAAATCACTATTTTATACGGGCTTCAAATTTTCGTTACGTAAAATTAAACTGTGAGAGTGGTCCCGTCCAGAATCGAACTGGAATATCAAGTTCCGGAGACTTGCGTACTATCCATTGTACTACGGGACCAGAAACGGTAGTCGTGAATCGGCAATCGGCAGCTGTGCATTCCTGCTTCAGGCCTTTTCGGGCGGCAAATCTACACTAAAATCGGCAAATCCGCGATGAAAAGTCCGAAAGTCGGAAAGACTGAAAGTCCGAAAGGAAAATATACAGGCGATTTCTTCCCGACTTCCCGACTTTGCTGACTTTCGGACTATTTTTTAAAACTACTCGGTTTATGCTGCTCTTTCTCAGTAGTAATATTATGCAGCACTTCATATTCAAATCCCGCTTCCGTAACATCTAATTTCATCACGCAACCATAATGAATTTTGAAAGCGCCAAAAGAATCAACCAGCGGCGTTTGGGTGATATGTGCCAGAATACTCCTTATTACGCCTCCATGCGTAACAATGGCCGCCGGTTGATTACCTTCAGCTATCCGGGTAAAACATTGCGTTACGCGACCATGCATTTGTATATAACTCTCGCCACCCGGAATACATACATTTACAAAATCTTTCATCCATGGATCAATTATTTCAGGTGGAATAGCATCCCAATGCTGTAATTCCCATTCACCACAATGTAATTCCATTAATGCAGGCTCCCGATTGATAGTATGTGTGGGAAATAAATAGCTGGCTAGTTTGTGGCAGCGAATTAACGGACTGCTATATACCTGTTCAACGAACTCAGGTAAAGCCAGCCTGATCTGCTCTGCTTCGGCATGAAATGAATCTGTTACGTCAATATCAGATTGACCATAACAAGTGCCCTTTTCAACCAAAGGCGTTGTATGTCGAATAAGGTAAATAGACATATAGCAAATGTAGGAATTTAGTCCTGAGCGACGCTGAAGGGTTAAATAACGTATCGCCAGATAATTATCATGCTCAAATAAAAAGTAAGCTCACTTACCTGCTGTATGGCGCCCAGGCAATCACCAGTATACCCACCAATCCATTTTTTGAAATACTTTGCCAGCCTGTAGGCGATATAAACCACCGGCACAACCGCAAACAAAAATTTCCAGTTCATAAATATAAAAGGAACCAAAGCAGTTATAGTCGCTACCACTATTGTGGCCAGTGAAGGCTTGCGACGTGCTACCGGTTTCGACTTACTGCCATCAGGGTCTGTAACATACTCGTAAAAACACATCACCAATACCGGCATCAACCGGCTTACCGCATGAGCCGCCACCAGTGTAAGTAAAAAGTAACGATAATTATAGAATATATTCATTGAAGGATCCAGCAGATCGGGCGTGAATTTGGGTAGCTCTTTCAGCAATATAAATTTGCACAATAAAATAGCCATCATCCCAATTACGCCATATGATCCCAGGCGGCTGTCTTTCATGATCATCAGGATCTTTTCTTTTGTCCAGCCACCACCAAAAGCATCACACACATCAGCAAAACCATCTTCATGAAAAGCGCCCGTAGTGAAAATGCCTGCAATAATAGAAGCGGCAATGGCAATGTCTTCGCTGATGTATCTATTAAACAACAAAAAGGTGATACCGCTAATAGCCGAAACTATCCAGCCTATCAGCGGAAAATATTTTACCGATCGCTCCAGGTATTCAGGCGAATGATCAGTAAAGCGCGGCACTGGCAGCCTCGTCAAAAACATCATCGCCGTATAGAATATGCGTAATTCTTTTTTCATCTTGTTTTTATTTAGTCCGAAAGTGGGAGAGACCGGAAAAACATACAAAAGACCTGCTTTCGACTTTACTAACTTCCGCGACTTTCTGACTATTCTTTATTACTTACTCCTGCGCTTTCAAAGCTCGCCATTTCATTTAAAAAAAGTACGGCAGATTGAATCAGCGGCATAGCCAAAGCTGCACCGGTTCCTTCACCCAGTCGCATGGAGAGATTCAATAACGGACTTACACCTAAATGCCGTAAAATTTTTTCATGACCGGCTTCCTGACTTGTATGTGCAAGAATGCAATGATCGATCAGGGTGCTCCAACCGGTTTCTGTATCGGTGTGTTTTTCTGCAATAAAAAGTTCATTAGCTATCAGCAGGGCTGCAGTGGCGATAAAACCATCAGCCACGATAATCATTTTTTGTTTTGCCGCTTCCAGGTATGCGCCGGCCATCATGGCAATTTCAAAACCGCCTACGCGTGAAAGCAGATCAATGGGCTGATGCGCCAGCTCTTTTAATGATTGCTTTTCATACACCTGCTCCAGCGTATTAATCTTTGTCTGCAACTGATCGTTATTCAAACCCGCTCCCCGGCCGGTAAATTCTACTACAGGCAATCCGGTTATGGCGCTCATGATCAAACTGGCAGACGAGGTATTACCAATGCCCATTTCGCCAAAGCCAATACAGTTGCAACCCTCCGCAACAGTTTGTGCAACAATTTTTCTTCCTTTGTTAATGGCCTCTGTAGCCTGCGATAAACTCATGGCAGGTTCATTCAGATAATTTTTTGTACCGAAATCAATTTTCGCATGTATCAGCTGATCAGTACCGGTAGTAAAATCAAAATTCACTCCGGCGTCCACTACTTTTAACTGTAAATTGTGCTGCCTGCTGAATACATTAATAGCAGCGCCTCCATTTAAAAAGTTTAGCACCATTTGTGCAGTTACTTCCTGGGGATACGCATTTACCAGTCCGGTAGTGGCAATACCATGATCACCCGCAAAAACAATAATATGCGGTTGTTGAATAGTTGGGTGAGTAGTTTGCTGTATCAAGCCGATTTTCAACGCCACATCTTCCAATCGGCCCAAAGCTCCCAACGGTTTTGTTTTGTAGTCGATAATATGTTGCAATTGCTGCTTTAAAGTAAGTGTACTGGTGGCTGACATATAATTTTTTTATGGTAAATCGTCAATTGTGGAAAAAGGAGTTATATCCGGAGGTTATCTGACTTCCGACTTCAGACTTCCGGCCTCCGGCAACAAATCGCAGAAATAAAATCCATACTCCGAAGCGGCATTCATCGGATTACAATTATCCTGTGCCTGCTGCGGCGCATGATATTTCCGGTAAACAATTTCACCCTTAGTATAAGGGATAGGATACTTGTAAATGGGGCCATCAAAAACAAAGGAGTGGTACTCTCCATTCTCGCCACACACATCTACATTGGGCGGCAGGTCCCGTACAAAAGATTCATCAATCAATCTGCCGCAAAAACTTTTGTCAAGGAATTTTTCATTCACACAAACTATAATGGCTTTAAAACCTAGCTGCAGAAACTCCTGCATCAGTTGTTTGGTAGAAATTTTCCATAATGGAAATACGCATTGAACATCCAATGTGGCCAGCTTTTCTTCGCGATACTTTTTCAGATCTTCAAGAAATATATCGCCGAATACAGCATGGGTATAGCCATTGCTTTTTAAGGCAGATACTTTTTCTATCATTGCCTGCTCATATTCCCGCATGCCGGGTTGCTCGGGCAATTCGATTGTTTGCAATGGCAAGCCAATAGAAGCAGCCTGTGCCTGCAATAATGATCGCCGTACACCATGCATCGAGATACGGTCATGAGCGGCATTTACGCTGGTAAGCAAACAGTCAACAGTATACCGCTTATCCTGCTGAATATAAAACAAACAAAGCGATGAATCTTTTCCTCCGCTCCAGTTCATATATGATCTGGTTGTCGCCAAATTGTTTTCAGAAATCTTCGCCTCGGAATATGAAGAATTAGTCATTATAGAAAAATTATAAGAACAGAAACTAACTTATTACTTCTACTGCCAACTGTTTACTGCCTACTGTCCATTCACCTCACTGGCCTTTAATAACCACCGGTATCCCGCTTACCATAAATACAACGCGGTTTGCTTTTTGAGCAATATATTGATTCATCCAGCCCTGCAGATCAGTAAACTTTCTTCCTGTTTCAGTATCTGCATGCATACCCATACCTATTTCATTACTGATGATGATAAAGGTATTGTTGCCGGTATCCAGCTTATCAATTTCCTGTTTGCATTGCTGCAGACTGGTTTCTATATCGTTTTTATTGTCAATAAAAAAATTGGTGAGCCATAAGGTAACACAATCTACTACTACCACTTTATTGCTAAAAGATAAATGGCTGATGTGTTTTTCTTCTTCTATGCTTGTCCAGCGTTCATCTCTTTCTGACTGATGGCGTTGAATACGTTTTTCAAAATCATCATCCCAGTGACGTGCAGTGGCCAGGTATACCGGATTATTATGTAATTCCAGTGCCAGTTGCTGAGCATATCGGCTTTTGCCGCTTCGCGCACCACCAGTTACGAAAACCATTCCGTTGGAAATAGGGAGGCCTTTATCTTGAGCCATTAAAAAAATATTTTTCTTTGAATAGAATATACCGTTGTTTTAGTTCGAGCAGGCAATTGCGGCAAAGACAATCCGGATAACGTTCTTCAATAAATGCTTTTTCTTCTGCAGTAAGCGTAATGCCATAACATTGACAATGCATTACATCACCTACCTTGCATTCAAAAGGTGTGTGGCATCTTGGACATGTTTTTTGTTCATGCTTGCACATGGGCAGGTAGTGATTGAAAAAGCGGCTTGAATTTATGTTGCAGATGTAATGGTACATTAAACAACAATGGATTGAATAATGCAGCCAGTAATTCAATTCCGTCTGTTAAGGTGCTGGCGCTTGGTTGTGTAAACAGATCATAATCCGCCATAAACACCGATTTATTGCGTACAGCTGTAAGCTCGTTCCATTCCTTTTTTTCAGTAAGTAAATGAATCTCTTCAGCCGTTCTGTTAATAGTAAATCCGCACGGAGCAATTGCCAATACTTCAGGATCGTACTTCACTATTTTTTCCCAGGGAGTAACAATACTGTCGCCACCAGGATTCGATAACATGTCGATGCCGCCTGCATACGCTACCTGGTAAGGTATCCAGTGACCGCAGTTATAAACCGGCGCCAGCCACTCCATGATCATCACCCGGCGGGGTGGCGCTTTATGTAAACGTAATGTATCAATAACTATATCAATTCTTTTTTGAAGAGCAGCCAGATAAGTATAAGCCGCTTCTTCTTTTCCCAATGCTGTTGCAATAGTGATCGCTGTATCAAAAACGTCGTGCAGTGTATTGGGAGTAAGGGCAATCAGTTGCGGTTGCTTTTCAAGTTTTGCTACAGCTGCTGAAGTACAGGCCGTATCAATCTGGCATACGTCGCAAACATCCTGTGTAAAAATAACATCGGGTGCAATAGATTGCAGCAGGTTCTCATCCACATAATACAAACTCTTTCCCTGTGCTTTCGATGCTGAAAATATTCTGTCAATTTCCATGCTGCTGTAATGATTGCCCTCCAGTACACAGCGTACCACTTTTTGTTTTTCGGTCAAAGCCAGTGAAGGACATTCAAATGTAACACCCTGCAATTGCTGTTGTAAACCCATATCATAGATCATTCGGGTGGCGGCAGGTAAAAACGAACAGGCTGTCATGGAAATGAAAAATTAGGAATGAAGAATATGGAATGAGAAAGCGGATTTAAAACTAC